>Ga0126381_100002223_pt1 | contig 21003 bp, 15 predicted proteins | sample PanSoiMetPlot_28_FD_96465 | JGI IMG/M metagenome (GOLD analysis project Ga0126381, IMG submission 96465) | Tropical forest soil microbial communities from Panama - MetaG Plot_28 | ecosystem: Environmental > Terrestrial > Soil > Tropical forest > Bulk soil | place: Panama | collected 2016-02-17
ACACCGATGGCGGGGTGATGAACGACTGGTATCCGTAACGGAACTTCGCGGTGTCAAACTCGCGATTCACGTACGAGTAACTCACGTACGCGGGCTCCGGAAACTCGATGTGCTTGCATTGGTTGTTGAGCAGATCGCACACGCGCATCTGCGGCAGGCCTTTTTCGCGCTCGTAGAGCACGTAATAGTTCTTGAAATAGTCGATGTCTTCAAGCATCACATCGGCGCGATTCGGCAGAATTTCCTGCCAATTCCTTTTCCGAGGATCGGAAACCGGGGCTTTTAGCAGCCGGAAGTTTCGTCCGGTATCGTTTGCGCGAATGTAAAAGAAACTGCCGTTGTGATCCGGGTAGTACTCCACGTCCTGCCTACGCGGTTCGAGCACCTTCCATTCCGCCATAGGCTGATCGGCGGGAATGTAACGGGTTTCGGTCGTGGTGTGGCTACCGGAAAAAAGGAAGATGTACGCCTTGCTCCGAGTCTTTCCTGCATAGAGATCAAAGCGCTCATCCTTCTCCTCGTAGACGGGAGCATCGCTTCCCGTCGTGCCCACAATGTGGCGGTATGCGCGATAAGATCGTTTTGTTGTTTCATCTTCGATGGTGTAGAAAATCGTCTTATTGTCATTGGCCCAGGCGATCGAGTCGACCCGTTCGGCGTGGTCTGGTAGACCTTTTCCAGTACGCAAATCCTTCACCGCCAGCGTGAACTGCCGGAAGCCCGTGTTGTCTAGGGTATACGCCAGCAGGTTGCCGTCGTCACTGACCTCAAAGGCCCCAAGCGACATGAACTTCTGCCCTTTGGCCAGTTCGTTCACGTCCAGAATTACTTCCTCCGGCGCGTCCATGCTGCCCTTTTTACGGCAGCGAATCCCATATTGTTTCCCTGCTTCCGTACGCACATAGTAGAAATAATTGCCCTGCTTGTAGGGTACCTCGACGTCCGTTTCCTTGATGCGGCTCAGCATTTCCTCGTAGAGTTTTTTCTGCAGCGGTTCGGTCGACTTCATCACGGCGTCGGTGTAGGTGTTCTCGGCCTCCAGATATGCCTTCACTTCCGGGTTCTTTTTGTCGCGCAGCCAGAAATAGTTGTCCACCAGCTTATAGCCATTGATCTCTGTCAGCTTCGGCACTTTTTTTGCAACTGGGGGTGCGGACAGCGTCGGCGAATCGTCGGCAGCGGGGACTTTCATCATCGCGGCGAGCAAAAAGGCCACAAAAAACAGAGATGCGACACTCACTGACCGCAGCAGTAGTTTGTTCATTAAACGCTTCCTTCCGAGGATCTGCGAGACGCCCTCAAGTGTATACCGTGAGCCGCCATTGCCTCCAAAGAAAAACTACCTGCCGAATCGTTCTCACTAGATTCGTGCGCGTGGTTTCACGGCGTGAAGTAGCAATCTATTTGCTTCCTGGTGGTCGATACTGATGACCCGCGTGCCCAACGCCGCAGTTCTTGCTTTGCGCTGGCCAGGAGGTCACGAGCGGGATCGTCGGCGCACTTGGTTGGGAGCTATCGGACGAATTGCTAGCCATGGAAGTCGTGTGGCTGGCGAGCAACTCCGCAGAAAGCACATGCCCCTCTATCGGCGGCTCTCTTCTGGGTGTCGTCAAGTACATTTTGTAACGGCACCCAGGGCTTGCAAACTTTTTTTGGTGTCTGCCGCGGACTGCTGGCTGACCGATGTGATCGGCATGCCTCGTGAGCGCATTTCTTGACACGCCTCGGCCACGGACAAGTGATAAAATTCCGTCTCTCATGTTTTGCCCAATGTGCGGTGCGAGAGTTTCCACCAGCGCCCGCTTTTGCTCCTCGTGCGGCCAGGCGATGGACTCTGACACTGGGACCACGCTTGTGGAGAACGGCGCTGGTTATGAGGGCGAAACGATCGCTCCCGCCGCTAGCAACGCGCGCAAACCGCCTTCAGCGCCGGCTACTGCGCGCAGTCCCCGGAGTACGCCTACTCCAAATCCTCTGACGGGTTCCGATCCCATCGGCGGCGGCCGTTTCACGCCCGGGCAAATTTTAGCGGAGCGTTATCGCATTGTGGCGCTGGCAGGCCGCGGGGGCATGGGTGAAGTCTACCGCGCCGAAGATCTGCGGCTCGGCCAGATTGTCGCGATGAAGTTTCTTCCCGAAAAGCTGTCCCAGGACGCCGCGGCGCTCTCGCGTTTTCATGCCGAGGTCCGCAACGCCCGCCAAGTTTCACATCCTAACGTTTGCCGCGTCTTCGACATTGGCGAGGCCGATGGAGTTCTCTTTCTGACGATGGAGTACGTGGACGGCGAAGATCTTGCCTCGGTGGTTCGCCGCATTGGACGCCTTTCGCCCGATAAAGCGACGGAAATCGCCCGGCAAGTCTGCGCGGGCCTTGCGGCAGCCCATGAACGAGGTGTGATTCATCGCGACCTCAAGCCCGCGAATGTAATGCTCGACGGCACGGGGAAAATTCGCGTCACCGATTTTGGGCTGGCAGGAATTGCTGCCGACATGCGCGAGGAGGACGCTCGCGCGGGCACCCCTGCCTATATGGCGCCCGAGCAGCTTGCGGGCAAGGAAGTCACGACCAAGAGCGACATCTATTCGCTCGGCCTTATCCTTTACGAAATCCTTACAGGAAAGCGGGCCTTCGAAGCTGCTACTCTCGCCGAACTGATCAAGCAGCGTGAATCCGGAGCCATTGCTAATCCCTCGACGCTAATTCGCGATCTCGATCCACTTATTGAGCGCGTTATCCTCCGCTGCCTGGAAACGGATCCTGACAAACGGCCAGTATCCGTATTGCAAGTCGCCGCGGCCCTTCCAGGCGGGGATCCGCTGGCCGCCGCACTCGCCGCGGGAGAAACCCCTTCGCCTCAAATGGTCGCTGCCGCGGGTGAAAAGATCGGACTTGCTCCGCGCGTCGCTATCTCGTGTTTCGCCGCGGTCATCGTCGGGCTAACTCTGTTCGTTGCCGCCGGTCTCAAAGAAGACGGCCTAGAACGGATTCGTCCTGAGAATCCTCCCGAAGTTCTGGCGAGGAAGTCTCGCGACATCATCGCGAATCTAGGTTATCCAGCAAGTCCCGTCGACAAATCGGACGGCTTTACGTACGACTACGATTTTTTGAACTACATGGACAAGGACCATTCGCAAACCAAACAATGGGATCGCGAGCTTTCCCGGCAGCGCTACATCCTTCGTTACTGGTACCGGCAAAGCCCCCGCGAGTTGAGTCCAGACGGCTTCTGGGGCGATTCCTTGACCCCTAATGTTGTTACGTTTCACGACCCGCCCACCACGCTCTCCGGTATGGTCAATCTTCAACTCGACCCCGAGGGCCACCTGCTGAACTTTCTGGCTATCCCTCCTGAAAAAGAAGAGAGCCCGCAACCCTCCCGGCCCCCCGATTGGACTCCCTTGTTCACTGCCGCAGGACTCGACATCGCTCAATTCCATACCGCCGAGCCGGTCTGGGATTCTCTGGCCTCTGCCGATGCTCGAGCCGCCTGGGATGGCGTTTGGCCCGGAACCTCTCGCGCCCTTCACGTAGAAGCCGCTGCGCGCCGCGGCAAGACCGTGTTTTTCTCTCTCATAGGACCCTGGACAAAACCAATACGCATGAACCAAGAAGAGCAGACTCGAGCAGGAAAGACCAGCCAAGTCATCGGGCTCTTCATCGCTTTCGTCATCTTTGTGGGTGGGTTGTTCCTGGCTTATCGAAACTATTCGCGGGGAAAAGTCGACCGCCAAGGGGCCTGGCGACTCGCTAGCCTCGTTTTCGCACTGGAGGTCGTTATTTGTCTATTTCGCTCCCACTTTGTTCCTACCATGGACATGCTTGGGTTGATGATCCTGGGTCTCAGCACCGCCCTGTTTGTTTCTTCGTGCCTCTGGGTGCTCTATCTGGCTCTGGAACCTTATGTTCGTCGCAACTGGCCGCAGACCATCATTTCCTGGACCCGCCTTCACACCGGCGGCTTTCGCGACCCGCTGGTCGGCCGCGACCTTCTCTTTGGCGTTCTGCTGGGCATGTTTTGGTTACTGGTGCTTGCCGTTTATGGTTTCTTCATGATTCGCTTGGGCGATTCGCCTCATCTGACAAATCCAGAATTTCTTCAGGGGACTCGCGAGGCGGTTGCGCTGGGTCTTGTCACCGTAGTCAGCTCGATTCGGACAACACTGGTTTTCTTTTTCCTTATAGTTTTATTGCGCGTCCTGGTCAGGAACCCCTGGGTAGCCGCCGCAATCTTCGTCCTGCTTTTTACCTTGACGAAAGTCTTGGGTAGCGATCATCCACTGATTGATACACCGGTTTGGCTGGTCATCTATGGCGTCGCAGCTTTCGCCGTTGTTCGCTTCGGATTGGTTGCTCTGGCGATCGCCGTGCTTACCGTCGATGTTTTTCTTAACGTGCCCGTCACTCTAGATTTTTCAAACTGGTATGCCGTCCGGGCTGTTTGCGTTTTGCTCAGTGTCACGGCGATCGCTGCATGGGGTTTTTACACCTCGCTCGGCGGACAGCGCCTGTGGAAGGATGAACTTTTCGAGTAGGGACAGCACCCCACAGCCTCGGCAGCTCCGCAGACTCTTTTCTTCTGAATCCGCCGGATGAACGGTCTGAGCTGCCAATTCTTCGAAAGGGACCAAACACCGCCCGGTAAGCCGGGTGCCCGCGCAAACTTTGGTTTTCAGGGCAGCTCGTTGGCAGCCGGGATTGCGGTTGCTCTCAAGGCCTTTTGTCTTTTGGAGCTGTGCGGGAAGGCAGATCCGTGGACGGGTAATAGACTTTACTGCCGCCAGCCTTCTCGACTTCGTTCATGAAAGTAGTTCCATAGTCGCGCTTGGCATCGGATAGCGCGTAGGCTTGACGCTTGTAATTCCAGTTTTTTGGATTTAGACGTTGGGCCGCCTTGAAATGAGGGATGGCCTCGGTTAAGTGTCCGGACTTGTATAGATGCTCTCCAAGCCCAAACTCAGCGGACGCTAAGATAATATCGGGATTATTGACCGTCAGTTTTTCGCGGAGCTGTTCTTCACCCATGAGGTAGATGCTGTTATGGCCTTTTCCCACCCAGTCCGCCAGGGCGCTGAGATAAGGCGCAGAATCGAGGCCGCTAAAGTCTTTGAAGCGGTCGTCGACGAAGGCGACCTCGTTCGGCCGAACAATTTTTCCCTGTTCGTCGACCCACACTCCGGTGGGAACGTTGACCATGTTGTAGAGCTTGGACACCAGATGCCTCTCGTCGATGAGAACCGTATAGGTGGGATGGGCGGCGGTAATCCATGGCCCGGCGTCCTTTACCCCGTTGGTATCCTGTGCCACAGAAACGATCTCGAAATCCTTGTCCCTGAGCCGCTGATAGATTGCTTGCCAACCTGGCAAGTCCAGTCGGCACCCTCACCATGAAGCCCAAGTGAGCAGCAAGACCTTCTTCCCTCGAAAATCTGAGAGCGAATGGGTCTTGCCATTCATATCTGGAAGCGTGAAATCCGGCGCCTTTAGCGAAGACAAAACCTGTCTCTGGTCGGAACGCAGCCCGAAGTACCAGATGGAAAACGCCTCATCATGAGCGATCGGCTGCTGCACCAGCTGTGCGAAGGCGACAAGATTAAACCAGCTCTTCGCGGCTCTTCTGCGCACGAACTCTTGCTCCCGGGACTTGGGCATCGGAAAGCAGAGCTCATCTCGGCAGACGCCTTGCGGCTTCAGCTCAAAGCCGATGGCGCGCTTAAGGTCCGCGGTAGTGATCCAAAGCTGCCCGGCCTCTTCGTCGGCAGCGCTGATCTCGCTTATTCGATCATCGTAGATGATGGTGGTGCGAATTTCTTTACCGCGTGCTGAAATACAGTCCATCGGAAGAAGCAGTGAGAAAACGACGGCGAAAATTCTCCATTTCACGATTCCCTCCTTAGCTTCGTTCGGCTCGTAAAGCTTCGCCACATCCCTAAACACCAAATGGTCCAGGCTTATTCCCGAAAGCTCATCCGGACGACAGGGGCGGAACGGCACTCGACCGAGTTGGCGGAAGACAATCGGGGGTTTTCACAGGATTGTCTGGAGTACCGTCGCACCAGAGTGATGGTTCGATCAAGGTTGACCCTAGATGCTAGGATAGCTGCCCCTGGGCTGGGGAAGTCTAACGGATAAACACCGCCCGATGCGGCGAATTCTTGTGAACCTCGAGTCGAGCTTCGTATCCGTATGGAGGTCAGCATGAAAATAACGAAAAGACTGATTCTGCTGCTTTTGACTTCCCTGGCATTGGAAGCAACAGGAGTTATCGCCCAAGATAAGGCGAATGACAAGATCCCCAAGGCGGAACGTCATGAGTTTGTGATGGCGAATTTCAAGACGGAGGGTGGCGTGACCTTGCCGGAGGCGCGCGTGGTCTATGGCACATACGGCAAGTTAAACCAGGCCAAGGACAACGCGGTACTGCTGCCATCTCACTACATGGCGGATTTCCATGGATATGAGTGGTTGATTGGGTCCGACAAAGTGCTCGATCCCTCAAAGCTGTTTCTTGTGGCTACAGAATTGTTTGGAAATGGCAACTCGTCCTCGCCGAGCAACACGCCGGAGCCTTATCACGGGCCTCGATTTCCGGTGACAACGATTCGGGACAACGTGGAAGCAGTTCACAGGCTCCTGACAGAAGAGCTGAAGATTACCCACGTACGCGCGATTGTCGGATTTTCGATGGGCGCGCAGCAGGCGTTTCAATGGGCGGTGAGCTATCCGAATTTTGCAGATCGCATCGTGGCCACAGCAGGCACAGCGAAGTGCTATCCGCATGGAGTTGTGAGACTTGAAGGTCAGATTGCAGCACTGACCACAGATGCCGCGTTTGAGAACGGCGATTACAAGGAGCAGCCAAAGAAGGGACTGGAGGCGTTCGCAGTGGTTTGGACGGGATGGCTCTTCTCTCAGGAGTGGTGGCGGCGCGAACTGTGGCGGGAAGGAGCGAAACCCGGGACCACGTTTGAAAGGGTGTTGAATGACTTTCGAACGAATTTTATACCCGGCGCGGACGCCAACAATTTAATTCTGCAAATGCGGACCTGGGAAAAGCACGACGTCGGGACGACGTCGGGATTTGGCGGAGACGTCGAACGCGCCCTCAAGTCCATCAAAGTGCCGCTACTGTATATGCCGTCCGAGACGGATTTGTATTTTCCGATTGGAGACGCGCGATATGAGGCGGCGTTTGTTCCCGGCGTGTCGCTCGTGCCGATTCCTTCGTTGTGGGGACACACCGCCGGAGCAGCAAGCAACCCGGCAGATGCGAAATTCCTAAACGAAACGATCGGGAAATTTTTGTCAGTGGGCAAGTAGGTCCGGGGATCCTCTAGGTGCGCTTGATGAGCACCGCTGTGAGATCATCCTGCTGCTTCGTGCCGTTGGAAAACGCCAGGATGGCGTCGTACAGGCCTTTGATGATTTGATCCGGCAGCAAGCCGCGCGAGCTGCGCACGGCATCTTTCAGGCGCTCCTTTCCGAATTCTTCCTGCGCTCGGTTTTCAAATTCCACAAAGCCGTCAGTGATGAGCAGAAAAACGTCGTCTCTTTCGAGTCGGATCTTCGTGGCCGCTTGGGAAACGAAATCTGGAAGGATGCCCAAGGGCACGCCTTGCGAATCGATCTCGCGGAAGGAATCGTCCCCTGCAGAGTACAGCAGCATCGGTCCGTGCCCTGCCGATAGGATTTCCAGTTCCCCTGTGCCTGAGGAGCAGGCGATTCCCGCGAAGGTAACAAAACGGCTGGGATCGAGATCGCGCGAAATGCGAGCGTTAATCTGCGTCATCGCGGCAAACAGATCTGTGTGAACGGCAAAGATGGAACGCGCGTAGGCACGACAGGCGGCTGCGAGCAGAGCCGGACCGATGCCATGCCCGGTGACATCGCCAAGCACAATCATGAGTCGGCCGTCGGACATAACGTCCCAGTCGTAAAAATCGCCGCCGGTGTCGTCGGCCGGCAGGTTCCAGCCGGCGATGGCGAACCCGGAGAGGTCCGGCGGCTCTTGCGGGAGCAGCGCCCGCTGGATGTCGCGGGCAGTCCGCAAGTCGTGTTGCACCCGATCGAGCTGGCGCCGCGTTTCCGCCTCCCGCAAAGCAGCTTCGACATGTTTGCGAATCTCCCCGGCAACGCTCGCGGCGATGAAACCGCTCACGAGCAAAATGAACGCGTAGAGACTGACGTCGGTTTGCGTGACTGGCGCGGGAGTTCCTGGCCGAGGAGGAGCCCAACCAAGAGAAATGGCTGCGGCGAGGTAGGCAAATGCGGCAGTGAGGCCCGCGACACGGCAGATCCAAGGGTCGAGACGTAGGATCGAAAGGATGATGAAAACGAAAAAGAGCAGCGTGGCAGGACTGGCCAAGGGGCGATAAGCCGAGGCGAAGTCCGTTGTTGTCAGCCAGGCTACTCCGATGGCGGGCACCGCCGTTTCGAGAACCGTACTAGTGAACCAGAGGAAGCGAGGAAATTCCCGACCCTGGTGAAGTGCGCGGTTGACCAGACGTAACATCGCGCACTCATAAACGCTGAGCGCCGCGGCCAGGCTGAAATTCCATGCGACATGCGGGCTGAGGACGGTGGTGTGTAGAAGAAAAACGCGAACAGTCAGCACCACGAACACGACGCCGACAAGCGCAAGCACGCCGAAGATGCGGACACGTTCGCTGCGCAGTTCTGCTGAGTAAAATGCGTGCGAGGATATCTGACTTTGGCTCATAGGCGCGGGAAACGTAGACTACAGAAGAGTAATCATAAAAAGAGATTGAGGGAATCCCAACAAAAAAAGGCCACTCCCGGTAGGCGGCACACGTAGAGGTCGCCGCGCCCAAATCAACTTCGCCGGTTACCTGGTAATCAGGTATCTTCGGCGAGTTCAATCAGGCTTAGAGTCATCTTTTTCTGTTGACCATCGCGGCGCAGCGGTAGCTCGTCCGACGAGAACTTTTTGCAGTCGCAATCCTTGGATGCTGGAAACGCTAAAGGCCTGCTGCACTTCTAAGCTAAGCCGAAGATCGACGAAGGTGTCTGGCAAAACTGCCAACGAGTCGCCCTCGAGAGTGCGGATAGCAATGAACAACTCTGGCGTGCCGCCAGGCCAGTGGAGCGGCTCAATGCGTCCATCGGCCAGCATGACGCAATTCCGTACCGTCTCTCCGCACGGAGTGTCGGCGTGACATTCCTGGTTTGAACCGGAATCAAAACAAAATCGTAAGCGGATTTCGCGGTAGGCTCCCGCCGGGATAGTCGCACTCTCTACCAGCGTCTCTGGAGAATTGCCCAACAAATCAATCGGTCGGGGATTGTTGGCCAGCGTCGGGGCAATTTCGAGCCAATCGTTGTGTGTGCCATCTGTCACGGCTGCAAGGAGCTGAATGCCTTGCACGGTCACAAACACATGTTCCACGCGAGCGTCGGCCGTACAGGTTTCGCAGACTGCGGACTTGAGCGCAACCGCATTGATCGCCGCCCGCGCTTGTGGAAGCGAACAAGGCGGTGGCGGATTCCCGGACTTTACGACGACAACGCCGCTGCCATTGTTGAAAAAACCGACAAAGCAGGTATTGCCGCAGCCTGCAAAACTTATTGCGGCGATGATCACTCCCGAACCAAAGAGATTCCGAAGACCAGCCCTATCGAACCGCATGGATCTGCTCCGCGTTGCAGGCGAACAACTTACCGAAGAATCTGCAAGAGTGCCGCGGCATGCATACTGTCAAAAATACCAGCATGTTTCCTTCGTGTCTAAGGAACGACTCCAGAGGCAGGTGCAACGCTCGGACGGAGCTTTCCCAAAGGCCCCCGTTTATCATTTGCCTAGGAACAAACGGCCAGGGACTATTCGTATTGCAGTGAGACCAAGGGATCGACGCGGCAGGCACGACGCGCGGGAATGACTGCAGCTATCAGCGCGGCCATCAGAAGCAGCAGCGTGGCTGCTGACAGCATCAGCGGATCCCACGGCTCTACTCCGAATAGCTGGCTCGAGATCAGACGCCCAGCACCGATCGCCGCGGGAATGCCCAATGCCACCCCCATGCCAACTTGCCCTAACGCTCCTCTCAGCACCAAGGCCAATACCGAACCGCGGTCCGCGCCAAGCGCCATGCGCACGCCCATCTCGCTCGTTCGCTGCTCCACGCCATAGGCCGTCACTCCGTAGAGTCCGACGGCGGCCAGGACAAGCCCGAGCGCTCCGAACACCGAGGTCAAGCTGGCAATCATGTTCTCCCGCGCAAAACCGGCGTGAATGACTTCCGAATATGACCGAACGCCGCTCGTCACCAGGTTTGGATCAACATGCGCCAGTGCCTTCTTCACCTCAGCCCCGAGGCCCGGCGGATTTCCGGGCGCCCAGATCACGACGTTGTACAGGTAATGCGACCACACTTCGCGCTCTTCCGCTTCGGGGTCATCGAATTGTGTGGTCTGCGCTTCGGGGAGGAAATACATGGGTTCCCCACGCACGCCGAGGTCCACGTCGGAAGCGACGCCAACAATCTGGTACATTCCCGCGTTCTTCTCCGGAGCAGGACCGAAATGCTGCCCGATGGGGTTCTCGTTGGCCCAGAATCTTTTCGCAAAAGCCTCGTTGACCACGGCTACCGGCCGCGTAGTAGCGTTGTCCGCGTCGGTGATGGGCCGTCCCCTAACGATCTTGTCCCCGAAAGTCTCGAAGAATCCCGGCGTCACGCGGGTTGAACCGGCTGAGCCATTGTCCTCGGGTTTGCCGTCAATGCGGATGTTATGAGCCACAACCCAGCTGGGGGGCGCCTCGAGTATCGAACCGACTATGCGCACGCCCGGGATGGCGCGCAGGCGGTCCTCAATTTCGCGGAAGAGTGGAACGAGCTGCTCCTGCTTGTAGCCCGAATCCTTAGGATCGACCGAGGCCAAATAGCGGCCGCTGGTTTCGAATCCCAAGTTCTGGTGCTCCTGATTGCGTAGGCTCTGGCCGAGCATGGCCGCCGTGCTCAGCAATACCAGCGATACAGCCGCTTGTCCGATGACTAGCATTTTCTGTGCCCAGTGGCGATTGCGTCCTATGGAGCGATTCACTCCGCGCAGGGCTTCGATGGGCTCGGCGCGCGAGGTCGTCCATGCGGGTACAATGCCGAAGATCACGCCGGTGATCAGCGAAATTACCAGTCCGAAGAGCAGCACGGGAACAGAGGGCGTTGCGCTCACAGGAATCCAGCTGTCCGGTTCAGAGAAAGCAACGTGGAGTATGAACTTGGCACCCGCATACGCGACAAAGATGCTCACGGCGGCGCCGAACACGCTCAGAGTGAGGCTCTCAGCCAGCGCTGCGCGCATCAGCCGTGCTGGCGACGCACCGAGAGCAGCGCGGACTGCCGTTTGATTCCGGTTCCTTAATCCTCGCGCCAGCAGCAGGTTGGCAATGTTGGCGCAGGCTACCAGCAGCACGCAAAGTGCGGCCATCAGTAGAAACCACAAACCATCCTCGTACTCGCCACGCATTAGGGAAACACCTGCACCGCCCGGCGTCAGACGCAGCGTCTGCTTCTCCCAGAGTGTTTTTTCCTGTGGCGTCATATCCGGTACATGGCTCGCGAGCCATTGATATAGCTCCACTTGAAGCAGCGCCTCGAGAGTTTTCGGATCGGCGCCGGAGCGGACGCGGCCGATCAGGTCGAGCCAGGCCAGGCGGGGATTCTTCAAGCGGGAAGTTGCACCGGCGATCAGCGGCTCGGTCGTCAATGGCAGCCAGAAATCGGGCATATCCGAGTCGGCGATCTTCGCTCCGAAGAAACCTGGCGGTCCGATACCGATAATCGTGAACGGATGGCCGTTGAAAATGTAGGTCGCGTCGACGACCGACGGATCCGATCCGTACTTCCCCTGCCAGGCATGGAAACTCAACACGGCGACTGGCGGGGCGCCTTCGCAGTCGTCGGCGTCGGTGAAAAAGCGGCCGCGCCACGCAGAAATGCCGAACGTCTCAAAGAAATTGCCAGAGACGTACTCACCGTTGGCCATGGCCACGGGAACCGGCGAGCCGGCGCGTCGCACGCTCAAGTGGGCGTTACCCTCGCCGATCTGGAACGCAGCCAGTTGCTCGAACGCGGGGGTATTGGCGCGGAGCACCTTGAACGCCTCCCACGAGAAGAGGTTCCAGTCGTTCGACGGCCGCTCGTTGCCGTTTCCTTGCGAGTACCCGTCCGAGTAGCAACAGGTCGCAGCATCGCCAATGCGCCAGAGCTGTTCGGGGCGCGCGACGGGCAGCGACCGCAGCATTACCTGCTGCAGCAGCGTGAAAATCGCCGTGGTGGCTCCGATGCCGAGCGCTAGAGTCAGAATGGCGGTCACAGTGAAGGATGGCGATTGCCTCAGTTGGCGAAGGGCGTCACGGCAATCGCAGAAAAGCGAATGGAGCCAACTGTGAGTGCGCTTTCGGCGAACCATCGCCAGATTCTAGCTCCAAGTGCAGATTAATTGCCACGCCTGCTTGAGTAGCGGGTTACACGACCAACCGCCAAAGTCCGTATTAGTACTTGATTTGTGTTGCCCGTTAGCAGGACCAGGCGATTACTTCCGGACTGCCGATGACAGTCCGTCTAGTACGTCGTCAGAAAGCCATGGGTGCATGATACCTTCGCGCACGTAATCTTTGGCCGGAGGCCAATCCGGCGGCAAGACTTCGACTGTTGCATCATCGGTTTGCCGGCGCCGACAAGTCTTTCAAAATTCGCTTGGCGGGATGTCGAAAACGGCGGGCGGCCTCCGACATAGCTATGAAAAGCGCACTGCTCGGTTCTGACTGCCAAGTACTAGCGGCCAAGGCGGGCGACCATGTCGAAAGCCTACAAAATCTCTCGCCGCCGTTTGATTCGTCCGGACTTTCGACGGCGACATTGGCAGCTTTGTGCAGTCGTTTCATAGCAGGCGCAAAGATGCAGAAAATCCAAGGAGACAAAATGACAAGATTGACTCCGTACCTCTTATTCGATGGAACGTGCCGCGAAGCAATGGAGTTTTACAAATCCGTCTTCGGCGGCGAGCTGATGCTCACGAAAGTGAAGGACTCGCCCGCCAGGGACCGGATGCAGGCATTCCAGCAGGAGAAGGTTTTGAACGCGCATCTCGAAAGCGGCGGACTCGAGATCTCGGCTTCAGACTGGCTTGCCCTCAACGAAAAACCCATTCGCGGCAATACTGTTTGTCTGTTTCTCAGCGGTGGAACCTTCCAGGACTTGAAAACGGCGTTCGACAAACTCTCCCAAGGCGCAGAAGTCACCAATCCTTTGAAAGAAGTCTTCTTTGGGGTGTACGGAGATCTGAACGACAGGTTCGGTGTGCGATGGATGTTTCAGACAAACAAGCAGGATTAGCAGAACGGCAAGGAGGTAAAAATACAGCATGGGAGCAAAAGAAATGAAATACATTCTGCTGATGACTGGTACGAGAGCAGGCGTCGACGGCTATCGGGCATGGTCGAAGAACGACGTTAATGCGCACTTTGCGTTCCTTAACCGCTTTAACAAAGAACTGAGCGAATCCGGGGAGTTCGTAGCCAACGAAGGACTGGCCGCTCCCGAGCAGGCCAGGATTGTGAAAGCGGGAAAAGACGGTGTGCCTGTCACGGACGGCGTGTTTCCTGAAGCAAAGGAATTCCTTCTGGGATACTGGATCGTGGACGTAGAAAGTCCCGGGCGAGCCTATGAAATTGCCGGACGGCTGTCAGCGGGACCAGGACCCGGAGGCGTGCCGACGTGCATGCCGATCGAAGTGCGGCAGATCATGAGCGGGCGAACCGACGAATTGACATGACGGGTGGACTCCTGGACGAGCGCTCGGAGCATTTGCTGCGCGACCTCGCGCCGCAGGTGCTCGGCGCGGTGGTGCGCAAATTTCGTGACTTTGCGGCGGCCGAGGACGCAGTGCAGGAAGCGTTAATCGCGGCTACTACACAATGGTCTCGGGACGGTCTGCCTGACAATCCCCGCGCCTGGCTGATTCATGTGGCGTCGCGGCGAATGGCTGACCACATTCGCGGCGAGGTCGCGCGCCGGCGCCGCGAGCACACCGCTGCTGAGGAAGCGGAGCGTCTGGCGCTGCCGGTTGACGCCGGGGCAGAAACCGGCGACGACGACACGCTGGTACTGCTCTTCATGTGCTGCCATCCTGCTCTCTCCCGAGCTTCTGCGATTGCGCTGACGCTTCGGGCGGTCGGCGGTCTGACCACCGCGGCAATCGCCAATGCGTTTTTAGTGCCCGAGGCCACCATGGCGCAGCGCATCAGCCGAGCCAAGCAAAGCATCAAGGATTCGGGGATTCCTTTTCAATTGCCGACGACCGAGGACCGCGCGCAACGGCTGCGCGCGGTCCTCCACGTGCTGTATCTCATCTTCAATGAGGGGTACGCGAGTAGCACCGGGCCTCAACTGCGTCGAGCAGATCTGTCGGATGAGGCCATCCGCCTTACTCGGATTGTGTATGAGCGGCAACCGGAGAACACGGAGGTTGCTGGACTGCTGGCGCTCATGGTGTTGACCGACGCGCGACGCGCAGCGCGAACTGGGCCCAACGGGGAGCTGATCCCTCTCGCGCAGCAGAACCGCCGACTGTGGGACCGGCAGCAGATCACGGAGGGGACCGCGCTCCTGTCCACTGTCCTGCCCAAAGGCTCGGTTGGCCCGTACCAATTGCAGGCAGCCATCGCGGCTGTGCATGATGAGGCGGCGAGCGCCGAGGATACCGACTGGCCGCAGATCCTGGCGCTCTACGAATTTCTGAAACGCATGTCCGACAATCCAATGATCCTGCTGAATCACGCGGTCGCTGCAGCGATGGTGCACGGACCAGGGAAAGGGCTCGAACTGCTGAGCGCACTCGACTCTGACGCCCGGCTTTCGGAGCGCCACCGGCTCGAGGCCGTTCGCGCCCATCTGCTCGAAATGGCCGGCGATCGCGAGGCTGCAATCACGCACTACCGTATTGCGGCAAGCCGCGCGACCAGCGTCCCCGAACGGAATTATCTGGTGCTGCAAGCCGCCAGGCTCAGCGAGATCCTATCCGCTGATGAAGCAAACTCCTGAAACAAGTTCGTACTGGGCCCCACTTTCCCAGTAAGCCGGTAATCAGGGGTTGGCGGTCGGATAAGGCATTCGGTGATGAGCAGCGGCTAGATGGTCGCCAAGTGGTACTTCAGATTACCAAGCAGGCGCAGAAATGGCGCATAGCCAGCGAGCGGCTTGAAGTGTGGGTCGTCGCGGAACAAAGGATAATTCGGCAGGCCCGTGCGACCGTAGCAATTTCAGAGCAACATCACGCTTGAGAAGTTGGTCATGCGCGCGATAAACCACGCCCATGCCGCCCCCACCAAGGGTTTCGAGAACGCGATAGTGCGAGATGGTCTGGCCAATCACCGTAGGCAACCCGCCGGGCAACGCATGTTAGGTTGCACCACGACAGCTCGTCAATGTCTGGCGGTTCCGCGGGAGAGGCACGGCAAACGGCTCGGAATGCCTCGCTCTCAAGGCCTTGATGACGCGAGCCCTGCTGAACGATCAAGCGCCCCAGCCTCGGCACCTCTCACCGGTAAAGATGCTCATAGTACCCGCCTACTTTTCCGATTACCGGCACGGCCCACCAGGCATTGAGGCCAACTGGGCGTCTCTCAAATGCTCATCACTCACGGGCCTGCCGCTTGCATCCCCCGCCATGTAGAAGTATTGTCGCCACACGGGTCCAAGCATAGATCGGCCAGGATTCCGGAAGTTCAAGAACGAAGACAGAGGTTGTGTGTCCGCATTGCGGGTAGCTACAGGACGGGTCTATTTAGTAACGGCGAAAGGAGGGGCCATGAAGTTGTACCGATTCTTGCTTGCCGCTCTGGTGGTGACGGCGCTTAGGGTGTTAACCGCAGAGCCGGCGTTTGCCAATGGTGACATGAATAAGGTCAAGCACATTATCATCGTGATGCAGGAAAACCACTCTTTCGATAACTATTTTGGCGCGCTGGCCTATGCACCGGCGACTCCGTATCATTCCTCCTCCAGTGGCTGCAGCAAGAACGATCACGGCTGCGTGGACGGATTGTCTTGCAGAGTCGACGCGGCGGGAAACCTGACCTGCTTTAACTCGAATCTCGAAGACGATGGGACCACGGTGTTTGCGTTTCATGATGGTCGGCGCTGCGCGGCCCCCGATCTGGATCATTCCTGGCCGGGCACACATAGAGAAGCTAATTTTTCAAATCCAAACGGCGCGCTTGGAGAGAGTCTGAGTGACGGATTTGTGCGCGTTAACGATGCCACAGAACAGTTCGACAATGGCGTCGAGAACGCGACTGAGGATCAGACGATGGGCTTCTACAACCAGGACGATATTCCCTTCTACTACAATTTGGCCGCGAACTTCGCGATCAATGACCGATACTTTTCGTCGGCATTGGGGGGCACCTTTAGCAATCGAGCGTATTTCGTTGCGGCGACTTCATTTGGACATTTGAGCACTTTTGACGAGTTTCCACCGCCAGGCGGATATAAGCCGATCACCGGAACGATTTTCGATTTGCTTGATGAGAATGGAATTTCCTGGGGCGATTATTTTCAGGATGCGCCGCAAGCGGCGAGCTTCAGGGTATTCGGGGCACCGCCAAACATCGACCCCCACTTTATACCTTTGCAGTTTTTCTTCGCGCAGGCTGCGGGATCACCTCAGGTGCCGCCGCTGCCGCAGGTAGCCTTTGTTGATCCGGATTTTGGGCTGCCCGGAGTCCCAAACGGAGGAATCCAAAACGAAAATGACGAGCATCCGCCGACGGACATCCAAAGAGGCCAGGCATTTGTTTCGCAGATCGTGAATGCCGTACGAAATGGACCGTTCTGGCAGGATTCGGTGATCTTTATTACTTACGATGAGCACGGCGGATTCTATGATCACGTGGCACCGCCGAAGGCGCCTCAAGGCGGCGCGCGGACACCGGACGGAATTTCGCCCGGGCAGTGCGCCGATTTATCGAATCCTCCGCTTAGCCTGCTGCCTGGGCAGGGAGCGGAGTGCGCATCAAATCTGTTATCGGGCACTCTGGACACTAGCGTAGGCGAGGCGGAGTTGCTCTGCCCGGAGCTAATCACGAATCCGACCGGGCCGTATCCTGACAACTGCGCCAGTTTTGACCAGCTTGGATTCCGTGTTCCGTTGATCGTAGTTTCGCCATTTGCGAAGCAGCACTATGTGTCGCACGCGGTGGCGGATCACACCTCACTGCTGGCGTTCATCGAGAAGCGGTTCTTGAGCTTGGTCAGTCCAGATGAGCGGCTGCACCTCACAAACCGCGACCTGCATGCAGACACGCTCGAAGATATGTTCGACTTTACGAGTTCGCCATCGCTGAACACGGCGGTCGGCCAAGCATCGGCACCAACATCTGACTGCACGCCTCACTGAGGAATGTGGGCGAGAGCATCGGGAATCCGAAGTAGCTTCGCCCGTGGCCCCGTGCGCCGTGCGAAACCGGGGACTTGAGACAGAACGAATGTTGGGCATCATTCGCAACCTAAGCCCGATGGGTATGCCTTTGCGCGAGCGCGACTGCCTCTGACACAGCTATGACGTAGATTCGAGCGCTGCATCCTCGCCACAGTTGGCTGGTTAGCGTGTTGCGGCCACGTCCCCTGCCGGTCGATTGGCGTAATAGCCTTTGCGAGCGTAGACCTTGTAACCCTTTTGTCCCGCGGAAATCTGGATCTTGCGGAACTTGCCATCCCAATTCTTGTTTTCAGGATAGTAGCCCAGGCTGTACTGGTGGTGGAGTTCGTCGGAGATCTCGTCGAGTGCGGCGTCCAGCTTGTCGATGCCCTTGACTTCCAGCATGCGGCCGCCGGTAGCCTCGGCGAGCTTCTTGAGACTGTCTTTTTCAAAAATGTGGAACACATCGCAATCGTCCCTGCCCGGAGCATCGTAGATCTGTAAGACATAGGCGATCACGTCGTTTTCGAGCAGAGCTTCCAGAGCATCTTGCATCGAAGACTCGCTCCGGGAATCGCCGGAGAGGGCCACGATAACCACGGCCTTGCGTCCCACCTCACCCTTGAGGTAGCGGAGGGTTCCAGCGCGGATGGCGTCGTAGAGGTGGGCTTCGCGCTGCTGGTTGACGGGCTTTCCGTTGATGCCCACCGTCCCTCCGCCTGGGAACCATACCCTTGGCGGTGGAGGCGAGCTTCGCTCCGGCAGCCCGATGGCCGCTCCTCCAACTTGGATCGTCCCCGCCTTCTCCTCGAGAAGCGCAACGTCTGACGTCGGCAACTGCACGGTTTCCACGCGCGAGGCGTAGCTCAGAATGAAGCCCAGGTCCGTCGGCCGCACCACGTGTTCCACGAACAGCCTCGAGGCGTGAGCCTCCTCGCCGAGAATCCAGGCCATGTTGGTGCCCGTATCGAGGAGCACGCCTACGTTCAGGACCACGTCGCTGTGGTGTGAGAAGAACTTGATGGGCTGCGGTCGGCCGTCTTCCGACACGCTGAATTTGTCCTGCGGCAGGTCGCTGGCCAGACGTTTCTTGTCGTCGCGCACCGTGAAGTAAACCGAGACTAGGTCCACTTGGCTGCGGAAGGCACTTTCCTGGCCGCCTTTGTCCTCGACGGCTTTCTCCTGCGCGAAAGTCGAGCGGGGGCAATCTACATTTGCCAATGTAAAGGCCAGGATCATAACGGGCAATCCGACTCGGATGGGCATGGGTTACCTCCTTTTCGAGCCCACAATGAGAGCTCGCAAATGGCCGTGCACCGTTGGATGCGGCGGCGTTGCGGCAGAGTTGTCGTGGGAACGCTCCCCAATGCTTCATCTACAGGGGTCGCACTAGTCTGCTGCCCCTCCCCGGGTCTCTTGCTGGCTACGTATTGTCTTGCTCGCGAACGGAGGGGATGGCTCCCGCCCTTACTTCATCTGCCTATCCTCGCTTCACCGCTGACTGGTTTGCTCACAACGCATCTCCTGCGAGTGCATTCTCAGAGGAAATCTTCCACATTGCGCCCTTGCTTGGCGCCGCTGCGGGCCGCGAAACGAAGGATCTCCAGCGACTTGTTTAAGGCCTGCGCTGACGGCGAAGATTGCCAGCAATGAGCACCGGCAATTCTTTCACTGCTCCACGCACTTTGCGAGAGCTGCACTTTTAATGGAAGCGTTAGTCGCGCCATGAACCGGATCGCGGCGCGCCGGAGATGGGAACCAATGACCCGATGTCGCGTGGAACCCGAAAGCCTGTCGTTACCAAGGTATAGCGAAAAAGAGGAGAGAGGCGCTCGGTAAGGTCACGAGCGCCTCCTCTACTGCGTCAACGTAAACCGTACCTCACTGGATCACCTCCTTCTCGGCGGGAGCGCCGATATCGACGAGTTGTCGAATGGTCCGAGTATAACTCCAGGGTGAGCCGCAAGCAGGACGTTTTTCTCTTGACTCTCGGTTTGTGCGCCCGAGGAAGTTACCGATAGTCCCCGGTTGATGAGGAGTGTTGCGGCCATGGCCTATGGATTTCCGTGCGGTGTTTTGGCCGACTTGGCGGCCTTCAGTGCGGCTTCAAGAGGAATATCTTGGCCCGTCGCATCGACCCAGTGGATATCGAACGCCGCGTCGGACGTAAGAAAGACGAGACATGGAGCCGCACTCAGACAAGTGGCACGATGCACGTGATGAGCAGGCAAGTACGCGAAATCGCCATGACGAGTGACCAACGTCTTGTCGTCCTTCATTTGAATTTCAAGGGAGCCGCTAACGACCATCGCGGTCTCACTCGAAGTATGCCAGTGAAACGGCGCCACGCAACCTGGAGCGAACTTGGCAAGAATGACGGATGGTCCCTTGCTAGGGTCGCCCCGCTCAACGGCTACGGTAAAACATTCGGGAGCGTTCGGTACAGCACCATATTTGGCGTTGGCAGCCAGACTGACGGTTGGATTCTCATCAGGGCTCTGAGCGGCCAAGTCTGACACACTGACCGACGCAGCTAGAGGCACCAGAAATGCGCAGACGAACTTGTGCAGCATGGCAATTCTCCTTTGACGCTTTGGACTGCCAGGAGTGAGTACTTGCCGCACAATCTACTTGAAACTTGCGCGAAAATCCACAAAGCGATTTGCGTTTATAGCCTTTAGCCGGTTATCAGACTTCAATATCTCGCGCTGAATCGGCCTTTCTAAAAGCCAATATCCGCCAATTACCGTGCTCGGGATCAGCCATGGTGCCGTACGCGACCCGGCACCGATAAGGTTCCAGATGGTCTTAATGCTTTGCCGCCAATACCACCGGCGTGCGTACGCAAGTCCCGATTTTGACGCGACATCTGAGAATTCCTCAAGAAGGTCTCCCGAGATTGCGTCATCGTGCCAACCGGAAGTGAACAGACCGATGAGCCTACTGGCAATGAAGGGCGGCCGGAGGCCAGGTGTGTCGGACCTCATGAGTACCTCGCGACGAAATCAAGGCCTTTGATCATGCTTCGGAGTGCCTGCTGCGTCCGGTTTACGGCCGCGGCCCCTCTGCCTGTAATATTGAAAAAACGCTTCGAACGCCCACCCCGTTGCGGGGTTGGATCCCCGGCGCGGGACTGCACATAACCCTTGGCTTCCAGACGATCGAGCGTAGCGTAGACAGCGCCGATACAAACTTCGCGGCCTGTCCGCGCCTCAATCTCCTGCCGGACGGTCACGCCGTAGGCCTCCCGGCCAAGGCGCAGCACGGCCAGCAGAACGATGTGCTCAAATTCGCCCAGATAATCCCGCTTTGACATTTTATATACAATATAGGACAAATTGACGGTAGTCAAGCGAGAGCCAGGCGCTGTTATGCCACCAGGTGAGTTGCGGTAGGGACGCCAGTTGCCCGGCGCCCCCCGCGCGGATCCGTGCAGGCGCTCATTGGCGCACACGGCTCTTACCGCAGATACTTGGCGTCAAAGCGCACAAGAGGATGTGGATGAAGAATTTTGGGTATGGGGAGCCACTGGGCCATCAAAGGGTCCAGGAGCTTCCAACTCGCCCGGC
>Ga0126381_100002224_pt1 | contig 20991 bp, 26 predicted proteins | sample PanSoiMetPlot_28_FD_96465 | JGI IMG/M metagenome (GOLD analysis project Ga0126381, IMG submission 96465) | Tropical forest soil microbial communities from Panama - MetaG Plot_28 | ecosystem: Environmental > Terrestrial > Soil > Tropical forest > Bulk soil | place: Panama | collected 2016-02-17
ATCGCCAGATTGCCACGGGCACCCTGGAAACCTACGCCGTGACGCCCCCGAGCACCCTCGAGGCGCTCACGCGCGGGGAGCTGGATATCCAGATCACGACGGCGCGGCGCTATCCGCGCTCGCTGGCCCACTTTAAGCAGCGCGTCTTGACCATGGTCCGGCTCGATGCCGAGACGGCGCGGACGATGTATTACGCGCTGCCGCGGCGCCAGCGCCAGGATGATGGCTCGATGAAGCGCGTCACCATCACGGGCCCATCGGTCCGATTGGCCGAAGTCGTGGCCAACGCCTGGACGAATATCCGGGCCGGCGGCCGGATCATCGGCGAGACCGAACGGGACGTGACGGCTCAGGGCGTCTGCCACGATCTGGAGACCAACTATGCCGTGGCGGTCGAAGTGACGCGCCCGATCGTCAGTCGCGATGGCCGGCGATTCTCCGATGATCTGATCGTGCTCACGCGGAACGCCGCCGCCGCCATCGCGCGCCGGAACGCCGTTTTTTCGGTGGTGCCCCGGTCGTTGATCGAACCATTTGTGGCCGTCGCCATGAAGGTGGCCGCCGGGGATGCCAAGACGCTGGTGGACAGCCGGGCCCGTGCGCTGCAGGCGTTTGCCGAGCTCGGGATCACGGCAGGCGCCGTCTGCGACAAGCTCGAACGCCGCGGCGTCGATGATATCGATCTCGAAGATCTCGCTCTGCTCTCCGGGCTGCTGACGGCGCTTCATGAGGGGACGACGTCAGTCGCCGCCGAATTCCCGACGGCGGCGGGGCCCGGAGAATCGAAGCTGGTCGAAACGCTCCGACGGCGGCGGGGGGTTGATGCTGCGCTGGATGCTGGCGGTCGCGGGAACGAGCCGCCCGGCAGTGTCCCCCCCGCCACCCCACCGCCCGGCCCGACGCCGCCGGAGCCCCCGAAGAACACGCCCAACACCGCTGCCTAAGCATGGGGATGGCGACGACGGCGCGGCCTGATCTGTCGGCACTCGTTGAGCACGTCGCATTCCCTCGAGGAGCGACGGTGCATGCAGCCCGGCGCGGCCTGTGGCACACGCTCTGTGGTCGACGGCGGCGCTGGATGAGCGTCATTGATGCCGACGTGACCTGTGGGACGTGCAATCGACTACTCGCGCACGGCCACCTATGACCGGACTCGTGCTCGGGTTCATCGCAGGCACCATGGTCGGCTGGCTGAGCCATCGGCTGACGCTCCGCTATCACTACCGGCGTCTCCGGCTGCCCTTACCGCGATGAGGACGGCGCTATCCCGCCTGGAGCGCGAAGGCGTGCAGCGGCGCGAAGCGAAGAAATGCCCCCCGCATCCACCCAACCGGCAGACCTGGCAGCTCGGCGATTATGCCACGCCGGATCAGCTCGTCTGCGGACGGTGCTTTCAGATCCTCGCACGCCGCAAGAGCATGCGGGGCCAGCTCAGCGACCCGGCAGCCGAAGCGTCAGACCGAGCACGGCGCTGAAGAGCCCACCAATTGCGAGCAGGATCAGCGTGCCCCAGACGCGCAACTCGCTCGTCGTGGCTTTGGTCATGTCGAGCTTCTCAAGGGCCTTCTCGACGGCTGTCAGCCGGCCCCGAATCTCGCCGATGGCTTCGGAAAGCGGATCCAGCCCATGGGCGGCGCTCTGCACTTCGGGGGTGCTCATTCGCCGGCCTTCTTCCCGAGTCGACTAAGTGTCTCCCGTGCGACGCGTCGCGCCGCTTCGAGAAATTCACGGCGGAACTCTTCATCACCCCAGAGCTCGTCGCGCGCCATCTGCTCGGTCGCGCGGACCGCTTGGCCAGCGAGCCAGGTCGCGAGGGCCTGCTCGACGCTCCGCTCGATGAGCCGTTCAAGGGCGGTCTGGCGCCCGTCCTTTTTCATACGGCATCGATTCTAGCACCAGACCGCACCAGCCGACAAGGATCAGGGGCATAGCGCATCTGCGCTATGGACGCCCAAAGGCCGTCGGGCGTACGTCTTCTCTCTAGGGGGCAGCGTCAGACTGCACCAGAAAGGCTCATCATGAAGCAGCTCGTCACACTCGCCGCCGTCGTGCTGACGGCCACCATCGCCCACGCGGGCACTTGGTTCACCTATAACCAGCCGAACGGCAATTCGATGACGCTCGGCCCCAATGGGCAGACGTACTTCCAATATCGCCAGCCGAATGGTGGCTCGATGACGCTCGGGCCCGATGGCCAGACCTGGTTTACCTACCGCACGCCGGGCGGCTCGATGACGCTCGGCCCCACCGGCAACCCGTACCACCAGCCGAGCTTCGGATCAGGCTGGGGCGACGACGACGACGAGTAGGAGTCAGCCATGAGCTTTCCGCTCTTCCTGATGCTGGCGGCCATCATCCTCAAGCTGGGCCGTATCGCGGATCGGGTGGACCCGGAGCCGTGGACTACGTGCCCAGAGCCGTCCTACCGGACCGGGGAACGAATCTGGCATTACGTGGCGCAGATCATCACCTTTCTGATCATGGCCACGGTGATGATCGGTGGCGTGCTGCTCTTCGTCTAGGAGCCCGTGTGCTCCTTCCGCCATTCGAGATAGGCACGCACGATGATGCCCCCGACGACGAACACGCCGACCACCAGGACGATCTCGAGCAGGCTGCCGACGGTGATGGTCATGCAGAGTGGACTAAGGCGCAGGCGAACTTCTGGGCGTAGCCCTGGATCAGCGAAGCGCAGTCCAGACCGTTGACGATCTTGCGCGCGTTGAAGAAGTCGGTCGTGTCGTCCGGGGGGTTGGAGACAGTAATATACTTTGGTAAGCCCACGCCGGTGAAGTCGCCATCCATCATGCCGCCGAAGATGATCTGGGTGGCCAGCTGGAGATCGAGGGCGAGATCGGCGTTCTTGACCAGCGCCCCGTTCAGCTTCAGTTTCTTGTCCTGCTTGTCATAGTTCTGGTACCAGGTCAGCTGCACGAAGCCGCGGCCGTAGTAGACCTGATTGTAGGGGCCATCCGGCTGTCCGTAAGGCTTTCCCTTTCCCTTGCCGTATTCTGCGATTGGCTGCATCGTCTGGGCCGTTTCGTGGAACGTGGTGGCGAGGATGTAGGCAAGATGGCGGTCGTCGGTGCCCTGCTGCTCGGCGTAGTCTAGGAGGGCGGTCATGCCGTCCACCTGGGATTGCTTCATCGAGCCGGAGAAGAGGGCACCGCGGACGGCGTCGAAGAAGAAGCGGCGCTGGATCATGGTGAGACTCCTTTACATTGCTCCAGGCGGGCGTAGAGCTTGGCAGACATCTCCCCTTGCTGCTGCACGGCGGCGACGAAGGTCTCCTGCATCGAGAGTAGGATCTTCGTGCGGTCGATCTCGTGCTGCTCGATCGATTCGAGCGCGCCGCCGACCTTGAAGAGGACGAACCAGAGCAGCACTCCGGCGAAGACAGTCGGCACACCCAGCTGGGTCGTGATCGAAATCAAAGGCGTCAGCCATGACGGCTGGATGACCGGCTCGCTCATGGCGTCACCTCGAGGCACTGCGCGACGGCAGTCAGGCTCAAGGTAGTGTGCATGGCGAAGTTGTCGGTGACGATGAACTGGATGAGATAGCTCTGCGGCGGATCGTTCGTCGGGCGGTCGTTCAGGAGGGCGATCTGGTGGATGTCCTGGAACTGGGAGATTTCGAGATGGTAGCCGCCCCCGACGACCTGCGCTCCGGCGGGGGCGTCACAGGACGCGATGGCCGTCACCAGATCCCCTTTCAAGAGTCGGCGCGTGAAGGTGTTCGTCATGGTGACGGTCGTGATCGTGATGCTACCGGTGCCCGCCGGGCCGGTCGGGCCGGTCGGGCCCGGGGGTCCCGCTGCTCCCGGCGTCCCGGAGGCTCCCGGGGGTCCAGGTGATCCAGGCGGTCCGGGCTGCCCGGAGGGTCCAGAGGGACCGGGCGAGCCAGTCGCGCCAGTCGGTCCAATCGAACCCGGCGGGCCGGGGGGGCCCATCGGACCCTTGCAGTGTTTCGTTAGTTTGAGGGGTATCTGGGGGCATTCAGAAGGTGCCGACGAAGCCGAGAGTAGGAAACACGCGATCGTCGCGGAGACCACCACGGGTGAGCGCATAGGAGCCTGCCACGAAGGCCATCAGCTGGGGATGGACGACGGCGCGGAGCCCGAAGGCGAGGATCTCGGTATGCCGCTGGGCGTAGTCCACCCCGAAGAGGATCAGAGAATCCTCAGCGCCGGTGCCGGACTGGCCGAGGAATTCGACCGCGGCGCCGAGCCAGGGGAAATAGACGGGAGCGGCGATGCCGCCGCCATAGTTCACGCTCGATTTGTTGGCGAAGGACAGATCGACGTTATAGGCGATGCGGGCGTTGAGCTGGACCGGGCCGAGCGTCGTGCCGGCGGCGAGACCAGGGGTGAGAAAATAAGAGCCGATGCCAAGACCATTTTGGGGGTTGCCGGTCGGAAAGATCGCTTTCAGCATCGCGACGAGACCGGGGATCAGCTGATACTTGAGCCGCAGCGAGAGATCGGAAGGACCGGAGAAGCTGACCTGGGTATGGCCGGAGAGCGCTCCGGTGGTGACCGTGGCGTGGACGTTCTCCTGGACGACCGGGAGGACGAGTGAGCCATCGAGACGGTCGGTGAAGCCGTGGGAGAATGCGAGGACGATCGTGTTGACCCGAACCGCAAGGGCGACGCCGGAGGACGTCGTGAGGGTGAGATCTTGGGTCTGGGCAAGAACGGGCGCGTTCGAGGTGCCCTTCCCGAGCGTATCGTCGTCGGGCAGATAGAGCGGGCCGACCGGATCCATGGTCGAGTCGATCGCGCCATCCATGTTGGCCACTGAAGCGGGGGAGAGCACGACGCTATCCCCGATCGTCTGAAGGCAGAGCAGCATCACGGCCACGGCGCTCGGCCCGCTCGGCATCAGCCGCGGCCCTGGCGTTCCAAGAAGGCGAAGCGGCGTACCACGTCGTTGCCATAGTCCACGACAGCCGGATGCATCGAATCGGCCCGGCCGGAATTATAGCGCTTGGCCGCGCGCCGCAGATCGCCGCCCGTCACGTCGAGATCGTCCCGCAGATGGAGTGCGCCCGCGACCATGTTGTCGATCGGATCGTCAATGTCCGCCGGCCGCCCGGTGATCGCTTCGATCCGGGGCGCGTAGTCCCGGAACGTCGCGGGCATCAGCTGCATCAGCCCCCGGCCACCGTCTGGGGCGAGTGCGCGCGGATTGCCGCTCGATTCGCGGTGGATGACGACCCGCATCAGGTTTTCCGGAATGCCCGTCACGTGCGCGATGGCGCCGATCTCGCGATCCCAGCCGCCGCCATATTCCCGTGGATAGCGGCCACCGGTCCCTGATCGCGTGTCTGCGGCCAGCGCGGACTCAGATGGCCCGCGGCCGCCGCGATCGGCGCGGATGGCGTTGACGGCCGCCATCCCTTCGTTCGCCTGCTTGTGGCCAGGATTCACTTCCCCGTGCCCGTAGACGGGCACGTTCGGATAGTTCTTCGCGATGAATTGCTTCGCCGCCGCGATCTGGGCCGGCGTGACATCGCTGTCATCCTTCGCCACGATTTCCATGCCGAGTGAATTGGCATTCGTCAGCCCCGGCGCGTTCCCGCGCCACCGATCGTTGGGCTCGATATGCGACGAACCCGGGCGACCATATGCGTAGATTTTGCCGTCGCGATCCATCAGATATTCGGAGCCGAGCCCGCGGCGCTGCAGCGTCGTCACCAGCTCGTTGAGCGAGCTGCCGCCTGAATGATGGAAGACGAAACCGCGGGGGGCGCGATAGATCGGGACGTTGCTGTTGTCGGGCAGGCGCGCCATCCCACCGTCGGTGTCGCCCGGCTCGCGAAACGCGGGCGACGGATATGCCGGGCCGCGCTCGGCACCCGTGTCAGCCGGCGCGGGCGCGGCAGCCGGTGCCGCTGGGTCCGTCAGTGATTCGACGCCGCCACCTTGGCTCGCCTTCTCTGCAGCGTCGAGCAAGGGATCACCGCTCGGGCCCGCGTTGTAGACTCGGAGCGCCGGCACGGCGGCACTCGCGACGCCCCGGGCGAACGTCGGGCCGCCATACTCGGCGCCTTTGGCGAGCTTGCCGGCGACGCTGGCGATCGGGAGCTCATGGGCGGCGAAGAGTAATTCGACGGCCGGCGTCAGCTCGCCAGTTTTGACGGCCGTTGTGATCGCAGTCGCGGCCGCCAGCGGTTTCATGGCGAGGCTCCAGCCCTTGCCGGCTTTCTGCCATTTCGCCATCCGCTGGAACGCCTGATCGGCGATCCCGTCCGGATCGAAGACAGCTTTGACGCCCGGATCGACCTTGCCCCAGATGGCGCCCGCCTTCGTCGCGTCCCCGCCCGCCTTTGAGAAGATATTGCCGTAAAAACCCTGATTCACTTTCGCCCAGACGTCCGGATGATTCTCGGCGAGCAGATCGCGGGCGAGAATCGCCTTGCTTGGATTCGTAAAGCTGCCGCCGACGACATTGAAGGCCGTGATGGGATCGGCTTTCCGGGCTGCGCGGATGATCGGCTTTTGGAGTGCTTCCCGCGTCGCGGTGATCGGCTTCCAGGCTTCGGCGCCCGCTTCGCGTAATCCTTCGGCCGGCGTGCCCTTGAGCATCTCATTCAAGGAGCCTTCGATCAGATCGCTGACGCCACCAGTCTTTGGCGTCCCTGGCCGACCGAGCTTGGAAATCCGGAGCTGCTTATCGAGAAAATTATAATCGGGCGTGATCGGTTCGCCGGCAGACGTCTTGCCGCCCGTGATTGCATCGAGAATCGCATTGGTGGCCTGTCGCTCACCGCGCGACATCACTTCGCCGTGGCTTTGCTGCAGATCGGTCAGCCCATGATAGAGCCGTTGGCCGAGCGGGCTTTCTGCGCTGGCGACAAAGCCCGTTGTCCCTGGTGCTGGCGGCCCTGGCAGATTGGCCACTTCTTTGGCTGGCCCATAGGTGGCGGCGCGGGCGCCTTGGGCGGCTTCCCGCTGGGCGGCTGGGACGGCTGTCTCGAGTGCTTCGCCTGCGAGTTTCGGCGCGGCTTCCGGTGCTTCGCCGGCTAGGCTTTTGACGACGGCGGCGGCAGAGCCTGCCTTCCGCGCGGCGCTGATGGCGCGGTACGCTTCGACGCCACCGAGCCCGAGCTGCGTCACGGCATTGGCGACATCCGCCGTTTCGGGCGACACGCCGGCGGCCCGCAGACCCGCACCGACGCCCGTCCCTGCAGCCGTCAATTCCGGCGCGACAATCGTGCCCCCAGCGGTGAGGATATCGCCGCCGGTATCCCACCAGGAGCGATTGGGATCGGGCGCCGGGGCGCCTGCGGCAATCGCTTGCGCGCGCGCGCGGTTGGACGCGATATCCATCCCGAGCCGCTGCGCGGCGTCGCCGAACTCCAGGACTTTCTGCTTGGCATAGCCGCCCGCGCGTTCATACCAGGTCGAATCATCGGGCGGCGCGGGCGGCTGATCGGGCGCCTGGCCACCGCTCGGCGGCGTAGCGCCTGCCGCGCCCGGCGCACGCGCCACGATCTCGTCCAGCTCTTCCGGCGTCGACGGGAGCCGATCGACGTTGACCGTCTGCGGCTGGCCGTTGATCGTCAGACGGATGGCGGGCATCTAGGGCAGAAATTCGTACTGGATGCCGCTCGACGTCCGGCCCGCACTCGGCAGCTGCGGGGCGCTCGGAGCCGACGACGGCGTCATACGGCCGGTGGTGGTGGGAGTCTCCGTCGTGCTCGGCGTCCGCTGCGCGGCGGCATCGTCGATCTGCTGCAGGCGCTTGAGCACCATCCGCTTAAACGCCTGCGCGCGCTCTTGCGTCATGCCGCCTTCGGCGAGCTTCTTCCATGGCTCGCCGAACATCTCGATTTCCGGCATCGTGATCCGGAGCCCCTTGGATGCCGCGTAGGCTTTGATCTGCGGGATGATGTTCGACGCCGCGCCGCGCATGTACTCGATCCGATCGTCGCCGGTCTCGCCCTTCGCCATGAACCAGAGCTTGTTGGCCTGCGCCTTGAGTAGCGCCGAGATCGGCGTCTTCGCGCTCGGCAAGACGGCGAGCGATTGATCCCACATCGGATCATTCAGGTAGACGCGGATCTTGTCGCCGTTCATCTGCCCTTCGGCTTGTGCCGTCTTCTGCGCCTTTTCCACTTCGGCAGCGGCGGCGTCTTCGTATTTCTGCCGCCGCAGCTCGGCAAAGCTCTGCGGCGGCCGGCGCACTGGGGGCTGCTCGCCGCTCGGCGGTGGTCCGGTCGCCGCCGGCTTGGCAGGTGGCGCACCGCCACGGCCGCCAGCCGTCCCACCGAATTCATAGCCGCTCGCCCATGGCCCGGCCGGTCGGCCCCCACCACTACCATCACCAGCCGTTCCACCGCCACCGCCGCGTTCGTATTGCTGCCCGAGCGGCGAATCGGAGCTCACGCCGCGGCTGCCCGGTGAGACCCATTCGTAGCGGCCGGGGAATTCCTTGCTTGGGACGCGTACTAAGCCTGTCTCAGCGCCGTATTGATTCTGCCCGACTTCTTCCCCTTCGGACTTCGGCGGCCCCGATGTCGTCTTGTACCGGAAGCCCTTTTGCTGCAGTTGATCCTGGTAAAACTGGCGCATCATCTCGTATTGCTTCCAGAGCGATTCTTGCTGAATGCCCTGGAGCCGCATCTGCTGCGCGGCATCGTGCCCCGTCAGCTCCATCGCATCATGCGCCGCTTTCGCGTCCAGCCCGGCGTTGAAGCGATCCACCCCCGCGTTGTACGCCATGCGATAATCGCGATCTGCGAGCCCGGCCATGCCGAAGCTGAAGAGATTGGCGAGCAGCCCCGGCTTCGTCGATTCTGGCAGATACGGCCGCTTGCTCGGCGCATAGGCGCCCTGGGTCAGCTCGAGATACTTCTGAAACGCGGGCCCAAACGTGCCCGTCCCGAGATACGGCGGCGGCTGCCCGGGCGGTGGTGGGCCCTGATCCGGCTGGCCGGCTTGCTGATTGTCGCCCAGCGTCTGCGGCGGCCCCGATGGTGGCGTGCCGCCTACGCCCGGATCGGGCCCCCCAGCCGGCGGTGGTGGGGCGGTGCCGGCGGTGCCGCCGACGTCGCCAAGCGTCGGGAAGACATAGCCGCTTGCCCATGGGCCCGGCGCGCCGGCCATCAGCCGCCGCCCGCGTGGCCGCCGGCGCTCGAGATCCCGCCGGCACCGCCCATCATGCTGCTGCCGATGCTGGCCCAGCGGTTGCCGCTCTGGCCCATCATCTGGCCCATGAATTGCGTCTGCGTCGGATAGGTCGACATCTGCGCCTGCAGCGCCCGATCTTGCTGATAGGGCCCCTGCGCGCTGACGGCGCCAGACGAGAGTCCCGCCATGCCCGTGCCGAAATTGGCCATCTGTGTCGGGACCATCCCATAGAGCCCCATTTGGGTGCCGGTGTTTTGGAGCATCTCGCCAGCTCCGGCGAGCTGGCCACCGCGCAGCCCGAGCGCTTGGTTGTAGCCTTGGCCACTCAGCGCGCCGTACGTGTTCGCCTGAGTCCCCGCCGCCTGGCCGAGCTGGCCCATGCCCTGCTGATAGAGCCCGAGATAACCTTGATAGGTATTATAGGCCGACTCGGCGAGCGCGTTTTGCTGTGTCTGATTGAAGAGCGCCAGCGCCTGCGCGCCTGCGGAGCTGTTGGCATAGTCTGGCCCGAGCTGCGCGCGCAGCTGATCGTGCAGCTGCTGCCCTTGCACTTGGTAATTCTGCTTGAGCATCGGATCGGCGAGATCCGTCGTCCCCGCCTGGTAGCCGAGAATCTGATTGGAGAGCCCCTGCATCTGCTGCGACATGGGGCCGAGCGCCGCACCGTAGGCGCCGAGCGTGCCCGCTCCTTGCTGGCCATAGAGGTTCCCGAGATCGAACGCGCCCCCCGTCGCGTTGACGGCCCCGGGCAGCTGCGACATGGCGCCGGTCGCCATCACGTCCTGATACGGCTGGTTCAGCTGGCTCTCGAGTGAAGGATTGTATTGGAGCCCGTAGCTGCCCCCCGTGCTCGCCGTCGGTGGCGGGGGTGGGGTGGGCGGCTGCGGTGTGCGCGCCCGTTTCGCGGCTTTCCCTTTTGGCGCGGCGGCTGCGCGGACCGCAGGCCGGGCCGGCCGGGCAGGGGGCTGGGGCGTCGGAGCCTTTTTCTTCGCTGCGGCCATTTACGGGTAGCTGGTGGGTGGACTGTAGAGCGGTGGCGCGCTCGGCGGCGCCGCCGGACTGATAGTGCGACCCGCCTGATAGTTGCCGGAGAAATCGGGCACCGCGCTGCCGCTGCCGAACGGGCCACTGGGGCCGAGCGGGCTCGTCCCCGGCGGCTGGCTACCAGTGCCAAATGGACCGGATGGCCCGAGCGGGCTCGTCCCTGGTGGTTGCGCGCTGACGGCGGGCGTCTGGCCCGTCGAGCCATGCAGGAAGCCCAGGATCTGCGCCAGCGTCGATTCCGTCGACGGCGCGAGATTGCCGAACGGCCCCGCGCCACTATCCGATGGCGCGCTGCCGGGCGCGCCGACGCTGAACGATGGCGGCGCCGAAGCGCCTTGATACACGGCGCGTTCCAGCTGCGGCGCGGTGGGCGATCCTTTACGCGCTTGCTTGAGTCCCTTGAGCTGCTGCCGCACGCCGGCCCGATTGGCATCGCCCTTCGGCATGCCCTTCAGCTGCGCCTTGAGGCTTTGAATCTGCTGATTGCGGCCAACCGTCGCTTGGTAGTTATTGAGTGCGGTTTGATAGTTTTGCTGGATCGGACTGGCGGCCGCGCCGGCTGATGGCGTCGCCCCCGACGGCATGCCGAGATTGCCCGTGCCATCCGTGCCCCCGCCGCCGGTTGCGCCACCGCCGCCCGTGACGGTCATCCCGGGCAGCATGCTGAGCAGCGTCGGCGTCAGCTGATTGTAGAGGGCTTGGCCGGCGGCATATTGGAGCCCGCCGCCGATCAGCTGATCTTGCACGATGTCCCGCAGCCGCAGTTCTTGGCCACCAGGCTGGGGCAGCTTGGGGCGCTTGTAGCCGAAGGCCGAGATGATATCGCCGATCCCCCCGAGCGTGCCCCCAAGGACGCCGAAGCCCGCCCCAGCGCCCGCCATGCCGGCCATGGTTAGATTCTCCCGAAGCCGGCCCGGGGATACGGCGCGGGCACGATCGTGGGGCTCCCGGCCGCGGGAGCCGGTGGGGGTGGGGACGGGGGCTCGGCCGCCGGGGGCTCAGCCGGCGTCGCCGCCGCCGTCATGCGGCGCAGGAGCTCGCCGAGCGTATCCGCCCGCTGCCGAGCCGCGGCGGCTTGCTGGGCCAAGATCTGATGCACCAGCTGATAGCCGTCGCCACTCAAGAGCGTATCGATCAGCAGCGTCGGCACGCGCTGGCTTTCCGCCTGCAGCGTCTCGACCACCACCGTCTGGATGGCCACGCGTTCCTCAGGGCTCATGCCGTCTCTCTATGCCCGGAAGGGGCTCAGTAGCGGCCACCGAGCCCGGGCGGCTTGACGGTCGGTTCAAAGCTCCCGACGCCGAGCGCCGGCCGGGGCCGCGGGGGTGCCACAGGCGCGTTGGGGATGGTCGGCGGGTTCGGCCGGTTCGGCGCCGCCTTCTTGGCCCCGAGCTTCGCGAACTTCTTCGGGCCGTACTTCTTCCGGCCGATCGCCGCGGCGAGCGCAGCGGGATTCTTGACGCCGGGCCGCTTCGCGAGTGAGCCGGCGAGCTTGGAGAAACGCGCGCCCGATCCGAGCGGTGGTTGCTTCGCCATCCTAGTATCTCCCCGTGGCCGTCGGCTTCTTTACGCGCAGGGCATCGCCGAGATCGGCCCCTTTCTTCTTCGGCTTCACATGGCCCGGGAGCTTGCTCGTCTTCGTCCCAGCGAAATCGCGGAGCTGGTTCGCTGTCATGCTTGAGCCATCCATGGACGCCTTCCCGCTCTTCGCGCGTTTCGCTTGCGCGTATTTCATCCCCATGAAGTGTTGCTGCGCTTTGCTGACTGCGGGCATATGTCACCCGACCTTCGCGGCGAGTTCTTTCACCGCATTGACGAGTGCGATTAGGATGCCGTGGATATCGAGGGCCAGGATATCGCTCTCCTCCTCGTCGTCGGGATGGAGCTTTCCTCTCGTCGAGCTGACGCAGTCAGGAAAGATCGCGCGCACCGCTTCCGCATCGAAGCCGCAGGAGCGCATCCCCGCTGGAGTGCCAGCAAGGCCGTTCAGCGTGTAGCTGATGGGTTCGAGCTGAAGGATGTCCGCAAGGCCGTGCGGATAAGGTATGACGTCGTCCTTCAGGCGCGGGTCGGAGGGATTCGCCCAGGTCGTGCCGCTGGCCTTCGTCGCGTTCGACCCGCGGATGGTCAAATCCCCGCCAGCCGTCTGATTGAGATTGTTAAAGCTTTGGCCTGCGGTGCTCATATAATCGACCGCGAACTGATCGCTATCGAGCCGCGTGTAGATTATCCATCCGCTCTTGGAAGCATCATCGCGGACGAAGGCCGAGCCGGTCCATTGCTGGTTATTGGTAATGCCCGAATAATCCACCGTCGTCAGTGCGAGGAGCCGGCTTTTCACGGTGCGGCTGCCGAGGACGACCGGATTATTCGACCCGATGAGCGTCAGGTTGCCCGCGCTGTCGAGGAGGAACGGTTGCGTCACGGTGCCCGCCGCCGCGCCTGGTGCCCGGCGATAGATCAACACGCGATCATTCGTCGAATCCAAGAACAACGCATAGCTCGCCTTCGTCGTATCCTGCGGCGACCACGGGTGGTTTTCGTGGATTGCCAGCACCGAATTTCCCGTGGTGCCTTGGTCGAGCGTCGCTTTGATCGTCGCATCGCCGAGCGTGATCTGTCCTCCGGAGGCTGTCACCGTGACCGTCCGCGTCGCCCCGGTCGGCGTCAGCGTCGTCCCGGTGTCGGTCCAGATGCCCGCCGGGCTCCCGATGGTGACCCAGGCAGCCCCGTCCCATTGGTAGGTGACGCCGTTCGGCCCCGTATATTGCTGGTTCAGCGTCGGACTACTCGGGAAGTCGAGAGCCGCCATGCGCGTCCCCTTCTGCTAGGCCGGTACGGCCGGCACCCATTGCTTCGACGTGCCATCGTCGTAGTAGATGAACAGCCGCCCAGTATCCGAGCGCCACCAGAATTGTCCCACGCTGGGCGACGGCGGTGGCGTCGTGCCAATATAGGTCGCCACGCCCGTCACCGTGATGGTGGGCGCCGCGATCATCGGCGAGCTGGCGGGCGTCTGAAAGAGTGGCTTTGGCATCGGCATCGCTCACGGCGATGTCGGCACCCATTGGGATGATGTGCCATCGTTGTAGTAGAGCATCAGGCGCCCCGTATCGCTGCGCCACCAGAGCTGACCGGCCTGCGGTGACGCCGGGGCGGTGGTGCCGATGGCAATCAGTGGAACGATGGCCACGTTGGACGCCGCCGTGATGCGGCCTTCGGCGCTGACAGCAAGTTGCGGTACTTGCGTCGCATTCCCATACGTGGCGGCGGTGACGCCCGTCGTCGATAATGTCGGCGCTGGATAGGAGCCGGCGAGCGATCCTGTGGCGCTGCCCGACGGTGGCAGGCTGGTTGGCGTGCCCGAGACGTCGGCGTACGCAACTTGCTGCCACGACGGCACCCCGCTGGACACGCTTTGCAGATACTTCTTCGTCGCAAGGTTATTGGCTGCGAGGCGCGTGATCGCGGGCGTGGCGTTGACATAATAGATATCTCCCGACGTCAACGTCTGACCATTCAGCCGGCTTACTGTGGGTCCCGGATAACTCCCGCTCAGGTCATTCGTGGCGCTGCCCGACGGGGGACCACCCGGCGGCGTGCCCCAGATGACATCCGTACCGTTCGATTGCAGCACTTGGCCATTCGTGCCGAGTGCCAAGCGGCTCAAGGCGGGCGTCGCATTCGCCGCGAGGATGTCACCACGCGCGAGCGGCGTGGTGGTGCCGAGCGCCGCGCCGTTGACCTTCGCAACGCCGGGCGAGGGGAAAGAGCCCGAAAGATCGCCTGTGGCACTGCCGGATGGTGGAAAGCTAGCTGGGGCGCCGGTAATCTTACTCCAGGCGACGTCGTTGATCTTCGCATTCGTCACCGCGAGTGGCGCAATGGTCGGATTGGGATAGGTCGAGCCGACGGCGCCGAGATCGCCGCCCGCCGGACCCGACGGCGGGAGCGTCGTCGGGAGCGTCGGCGGCGTCACCCACGCCGTCGCGTAATCAGTCGCGCTTGACTTCTGGAGCTGCTGCCCTGTCGTCCCGCCCGCCGGGACTCCAGGTCCCGTCGGCCCCGTGGCCCCCGTGGCGCCTGCCGGCCCTTGCGCGCCCGTCGCCCCGGTCGGTCCCTGCGGCCCGGTCGGCCCCGCGGGCCCTTGCGGACCGACCGGGCCGGGCTGCCCGACAGCAATTACCCCGAGAAAGATAGACTCGTTGTTCGTGAACGCCGCCCCCGTGCCGCTACTGAGCCATGTCACGGCGACCGCCGCATACGTGCCGTTGTCGACGGGCGTCGCGGTAATCTGGTACTTCGCGAATCGCGTGGAGTCGGCCTTGTCTTGGAGGTAGAGATTGGAGCCGACCTGGAGCCCCTTGATGACCACCGTCAGATCGTTGTTCGCGTTCGTCGTATAGTGAATCCAGATCAGCGTCGCGGCGCTGGCGGTCGCGGCATTCAGCTGCACGTACCCTGACGCGGGCGGCGCGGCGGTCGCCGTCGAGAACCGATAGTCGATGACGCTGCTCGACTGCCCCGGCGCTCCTTGTGGACCCGTCGCGCCGGTCGGTCCTTGCGGTCCCGTCGCGCCCGTCGGTCCTTGCGGTCCCGTCGCGCCCGTCGGCCCCGCCGGCCCCTGCGGGCCTGTCGGCCCGGCGAGCGGCGCCTGCCAGGCGAGCGCGGGGCCCGTCGTCACGCCGAGCACTTGGCCGACGTTGCCGCTCGTCGGGACGGGCGCCAGCCACAAGTCAGTGGCCGTCTTCGCGCGCGTGACGGCCCCCGTCGCGATGACGGGGCTCGGGTAGCTCGACCCGGCGAGATCGCCTGCGGGGACGACGCCGCTCGGCAAGCCGCCCCCGCTGCCGCCCGATGGCGGTTGCCAATTCATGCGCGGCGCGCCGTTTGGCCCCGTGCCGGTCACCGTCAAGACGTTCCCGATAGTGCTCGGCGTGACGGGCGGGATATCCGGCGGCGTCGAAGTAACAAGCGCATGGGAGAAGAGTGGGCGGGGCATCGTTACGACTTCCGCGAATTGTCAGAGCCGAGCAGATCGAAGTAGACGATCAGCCCGATGATCGGGAAATCGCCGACGACGCTGCCATCCGTCGACAGATGCGGCGTACAGGCGTAGCCGTCGCCGACCTTGAGCGTCTGCAGCCGGCGGCGATTGGTGAGCTGCGGGAAGCCAAGCGATTGGCGCCGCACGCCGTCGACGTCCATGGCGATGGTCAGCACTTCGCCGGTATTGAGCGAATCCTGCGTGACCAGTTCGATCGCGCGAAAGGCTTTCCGCCGTGCCAGGTTCGGCTGCGTCGACGTCCCAGCCGCCGTCGCGCCGAGCTGGCCGCATTCCAGCTCGGGGAGATCGATCTGGATCGCGATCCCCTGCGGGGCGTCCGCGTTCGCGACATAATCGTAGTTCGTCCGCCGGCCGTACGTTTGCGGTTCGACAAACCAGCAATTGCCACACTCGCCGATCATCATGCTGGCGCGGCCGTTGTAATTGCGCTGCTTGATACACAGGGAATTCGGCGTCCAGACGCGCGATGTCGTCATGCGCGGCACGCCGCCTGATGACATCTGAGTCAAGTCCCAGCGGATCACCAGATCGTTATCCCCCGGGTTATTCGGCGGCGCCTGTAGGCTGCGGAGCCCGAACCAGGCCGTCTTCGTCTGCGGATCATAGGACGAGACCAGCGTATTCAGGGCTTTCATGTCGACGGTATCATGCGTCCAGCTATGGAGCCCGAGCGCGCGTGTGATGTCGGAATCGCGCGTGCCGCCCAGTGTCGCCACCGCCGACAAGAGATGGAAATGGCCCTGCGGATCGCAGAAAATCACATCATCATCCGTCGCCAGCACGGCATGCGGACTCGGCGCGCAGCCGAGCGCCGTCGAGCGAATGCGATAGCCCCATTGCGTGCGATCGGTGACGGTGTCGTCGAGATAGAAGATGCCCGCCGGGTATTTCCAGAAGTAGAGCACGCCTTGGAATTCGGCGGCCCCATAGAGCCGGCGGCCGATATGCGATGCCAGGCGCATGCTCATCGTCGACGACGAGCCGAGCGTCGTCGTTTGGAAATCTTCATGATCCGCTGGGACCGACAAGTAGATGCGGTGCGGATCGTTCAGATTGCCGAAGATGATCAGCGAATCTTGGCCCGCGGGCCCGGAATGGACGATTCCATTGATCGGTTGCTTCGTCGGATCGCGGACGGTGCCCCAATCCAGCGCAGGCTTGGCGATGGCGGCTCCATAGGTTGCATCCCCCGGCACGACTTGCACGGGATCGACCGCGTTCAGGAAAAAAAGCTTCCGGAGATTCGTCGCGACTTCTTTGCCACCGATGATGAAGCGGCCAGGACGGACTTGGGCGAGATTCGAGACGAATGTTTGATAATCGAGGTTGCCATGGCTGCCATTGCTGCCGCTGAGCGGCTGCTCACCGAGCAAAAAGCCTTGCGTCGTCCGGTTATCATTCAGCGCCGTCACGAGCACGGGGCCCGCGATGCGCGTGGCCGCGGTGACGGTCTGCGTCGTCGCCCAGGGGGCAAGCGTCGTCACGCCATTGGCCCACGTGCCGTTGACGACTTGCTGCTCGCCGCCGATGATCAGCGTATCGCCGGGCCGGACGGCGTTGACGAGCGCCGTCGGAGCCGTCACTTGATTGGAGCCAGCCGTGACGCTGATCGGGCTCGCCGAGATCGTGGACGTGCTGTCGGGCGTCCATTGGATCTGCGTCACGATCTTACTCGGGCCCCAGCTGACGGGCATCGTGAGACTCGCCTGGCTATGGCCCCCGGTATTCAGCACGGCATTGCTGGCGAGCGTAAAGCCGCCTTGCGTAAAATCCACGGTGACGTTGGTGGCCGTTGACATCCCGACGCCGATCCCGACGATGGGATAGGATTGTGTGTTGCCATCCAAAACCGCGCTACTCGACGAGTCCCATGCGCCCATCACTTTCGAGCGCAGCCGCAGCGGCAGCGGCATGCCAACGAATGCCGTCCCGATCATGGTGGCCTTCGTCGTGCCCGGAATCGGCGTCACGGTCAGCAGATCGTTGACGGCCAGCGGGCCGGCTAGGATGCCGATCCAGAGCTGCGCGCGCAGCGTGAACCCGCCGCTGCTATACGTCTGATCGGCGGCGAGCGTGTAGACCGTCCCGCGGGCATCCGTCACCGCGCTGGCACTGCCGCCGAGCGACGTCACGCGCACGGCATGGACGGCACCGGCGGGGAGCGCGGCGGCAATGGGCTGCGTCCACGGGGATGGCACGGTGCCCACGACGCCCATCATTACCGTCCGATCGATGATTGTCGTCGTCGGCAGCGCATCGTACCAGAGCGCCATTTGGAGCGATGGCGCGCTCCCCGCAAACGGGGACCACGCGACGGTGAAGACGAGCTGATCGATCCCAGCGGGATCGTAATAGGTGGCCGCCGGCTCTTTGTTCACGAGATCGTTTTCGAGTGTGATATTCTGCGCCAGCACCATCTCGCCAGGCGTCGCCCGCCAGCGGTTCGGATGCGCCACCATGCCCGACGTGCCGAGCGGGACGAAGAACGGTTGCCCTTGCTGCGGCATGGCTACTCGATCCATCCCCAGCGGCGCCCGGTATGGATCTGGCTGATAGTAGTCGGGGCCACCCGATACTGTTTCGCAAGCCGGACTTGCTTCACCCCGCGCTGCAGTGCTGCCCGAATCTTGCGGACGTCGATGGTGCGAAGACGGGCGCTCCCATGCCGCTCGCCGCGCGCGATTCGGCCATGATCATCGCGATCAAATGCATTCGCTTGGACGCTGCCCCACCGGAGATTCGCCAGGCGGTTGTTGAGTTTGTCACCATCGGAATGGCATACCTGTTTTCCCGAAGGACGCGGCGACACAAATGCTTCAAGGACCAGGGCAGCCACGCGTCGGGGATATCGCCGCCCATTGCAGTAAAGCCCCACGGCTAGGTAACCATTCCCCACTGCGCCGGCTATAAGCCGTCGCCAGCCATGCGCCGGTCGATTCGCGCCCAATGGCCGGCGGCTCCAAATAGTGCCCTCCACATCGACACGGTAGCCTGGAAAACCAACTATTGGGCGAGCTTGCATTACCAATTCCAAACTGGTAGGCCGCCCGTCGTCCAGAGCGGCGGCCCCCACGCGGCCGTCACGCGCGACGGCTGCACGACGCCCCAGCGCGTCGACATGCGGCGCATGGTGCGTCGGTACTCGTCCGCCATCGCTTTCAGCTGCGCTTGGAATTGCTGCCAGACCATGGCCGCGGTGTTGTCGTCCTTATCGGCCAAGATGAGATAGGCGAGCCCATAGGAGAGGGTCCGGCGATGCTGCGCCGGCATCGGCGGCACGCTTCCTTCCCCCAGGACATCGGGCCGGCGGATGTAATCAAACTCGATCTGGACGGGATACGGGGCATCGGGCGTGTTCAGAAAGTGTGAGAACCGGAGCTTCGTTTCATCCACGCGCGCCGCGGCGATTGGCAATCCGCCCGTCGAGCGGCCGGCGCCCATCGGCCAGATCTGCGGATAGAAGCGGTCGAGATCGGCCGGCTCGATCACGTCGATCGTGTAGGGCAGCCCGAAGCTGGGATACGCTTGGATGAAGAGCGGCGACAACCCGCGGACGAAATCCGTCGGCAGCTCATAGGTATCGGGATAGGCCACCCACCTGGCCGTGGTCATGCTGGCGCCCGTCCACGGCTCTTGCAGCGTGATCAGCGTCTGCGTGTTGATGCGATCTTGCTGGCTGACGCTGACGAGATGGCGGGCCGGCGTCCCATCCTGCTGGATCCGCCAGCCGGCGAGATCGACGGGATCGGGCAGCATCGGCACGGCCACCGCCGCTTGGCTGCCCATCGTCACCGTCAAGCTGGCCGTATAGGTCTGATTGGCCGGCTGCGTCAGCTGGATGGTGCCCCGCGGCCAGGCACGCGCCCAGAGCCAGTCGACGGGCTCGAGGGCGGACGGACCGAATTGGCCACCCGAGATGAGCGCCCGGGCGACGGTGGTCAGCCACTCGTAGCAGAGTGCGTCATACTGCGAATTCCCATCCGTCGGCTCCCCGGCCAAGAACAAGCCATCGATCTTGAGATCGGCTGCCGTCGCCAGGTAGCTCATCCCCGCTGCTCACAGCCAGATCAGCCGCACACCCGATACGGGGGCGGTCAGCTGGACAAAGAGCGGAGATGGCCCGCCCGTCTGCGGGAAGGCCAACACGCTGGCGCAATTGGGGCTGGAGGGAATCCCAGTATCTGCCATGGCCCCTTTGAGCACGATCGGAGTCAAATTCGTCGACGGCGGGATCACGATCAGCATCGTCGCGCCGGTCGGCACGACGAGCTGGGTCGTCCCTTGCGGCCAGGAGACGGGCGCGATCTGGCCGACGGCTTGGTCAAAGGCCCACGCGGCGCCGAGCGGCACCGATTCGGGCGTGAGCGACGATGCCGTCAGCCCGTCGATATGCCCCTGGAAGATGGCGCGGGCCGTCACTCCCATGGGCGTCCGTTAGGCCGCGGCGGCTTTACTGCGCTCGCGCGGCGGTGGCGGGGACGGGGCGGCGGGCGGTTGCGGCGTCCCAGCGTCGGCCATCGTCTTGCGGACGTGCTCGATCAGATGCGCTTCCTTCTCCGACCGATTCATCTTCGCACCGCAGAATTCGCAAACCGCCACGACCGCCGGGCCGCTCGCGCTCACGACGACGGGCACGTCCGCCATGGTCTGGCGATATTCAGAGGGCACCTCGTCCGGGTTCTCGATCCATTGGCCGCCCGTGCCGAACCAGTTGCCATTCTGCCAGGTAAAGAGCGCGGCACCGGTCGGGCACATGTGGGCGAAGTGCCGCGTCGGATTGATCCGCACGATCTCCATCTTCATCGTCGCCCGATCGAGCTCGAGCACATGGACGGGTTCCAGCACCGGGATCATTCAATAGCCTTCCACTTCGCAATAGAGCGCCTGCGTCGCCGGGATCGCGGTGGCCGCGGCCAGCTCCGCATCCCCGCCGCCGGCTGCCGCGTTTGCCATCGCGACGAGCTTCGGATTGTTGCCGTCGCCGTTCCAGATCCAGCCGGGATTGCTCGCGCCCGCCACGGGCGTCAGTCCGATCACATCTAGGCGCTGGACACGGATCGGGCAGCCGAGCGCCCGTTTGTCGACGGCCACGCCGCCCGTCGTATACCCATTGTTCGTGCCGGCGTTCGCGCCCGTCGGAAACGAGATCAAGACATTGCGCCGAATCTTGCCAGGCGCGTCGACGAGCCGATCGACTTGGCTATAGGTGATTTCTGCCAGCGTGATGTTCGCCATGCGTCACGCTCCCATCAGGTCGTGCTGATGACGTCGACCGACCGCGCGCCCGCCGGATAGCCCTTCGCGTAGAACTGCGCCGTGCCGCTGGCCGGGGCCCCCGTCACGCTGAACCGCAAGACTTGGCCCTTCTCCAGATGGATCTTGACGTTCCGCCGGAGCGCGGTCCCGGTGGCCAGGGCCGCTGCCGGCCCCGTGACCGTATTCTGCACGGTGTAGCTGCCGCCGATGGCGGGCGCCGTCGCCACCGTGAAGACATAGGCCGTCGCCGCCGTTGCCGTGCCGATCAGCGCGCCGACTTCGACGATGTCCACGCCATCCGGCGCGACGAAGAACACCTTATCGCCCGTCGTCGTCACGTTCCCCGCCACGGCGTTGCCGGCGTCGGTCGCCTGGCCGCTCACGGGAAACGTGAAATAATTAGTCCCCGCATCCATTGCCATTAGCGTGCTCTCCCCTCTGCCCGTCTCGGCGGCCGCTCACGGTGCGGCGAAGTTATTCCCGGTGA
>Ga0126381_100002225_pt1 | contig 20960 bp, 19 predicted proteins | sample PanSoiMetPlot_28_FD_96465 | JGI IMG/M metagenome (GOLD analysis project Ga0126381, IMG submission 96465) | Tropical forest soil microbial communities from Panama - MetaG Plot_28 | ecosystem: Environmental > Terrestrial > Soil > Tropical forest > Bulk soil | place: Panama | collected 2016-02-17
CGCGACCATGCCGTTCGACATTCTCGAATCGCTCTACAAGCACTCGATGACCGAAGCCGGCCTCAAGATGTTCCTCGACGACTGGAAGAAGGTGCCGCCTCCGCCACTGTTTACCGAGTTGGAAGACGCCGTCACTGCCGGGCGCTGAGCGCCGGGAGCCGGAGGTCAGGAGACGAAGACACCATGCGTGGTGGAACGTGTTTTTTCGTGGCTGCGCTCACGGCGGCGCCGTTATGCGGCCAGACTCGGCAGCCATGGGGGAAGACGGCGGATGGCGACGAGGTCTTCCTTTATACGCTCTCCAACTCTCACGGAATGGAGGCGCGGTGCTCGAATTTCGGCGCCCTTCTGGTGAGCCTCAAAGTGCCGGACCGCGAGGGTCGGCTGGCCGACGTGGTGCTCGGGTTCGATACGTTCGACGAATACTATCACGCGAAGCGATATTACGGCGCTACCGTGGGGCGGTTCGCCAACCGCATCGCGGGCGGCAGGTTCTCGCTCGACGGCGTGACTTACACGTTGGCGAAGAACAGCGGCGAGAACTTCATTCATGGCGGCGTGCGCGGATTCAATAAGGTGCTATGGCAGCCGGTGTCGGCCGACCGGTCCTCTCTGGAGCTCGCCTATCGCAGTAAGGATGGGGAGGAAGGCTTTCCGGGAAATCTCGATGTGCGCGTGACGTTTACAGTAACGGACGACAATGCGCTGCGGATCGGCTATTCCGCCGTGACCGACAAGCCCACCGTGATCAACCTGACCAACCATTCGTTTTTCAATCTCTCCGGCGAGGGTAATGGGGACGTAACGAAGTACGTGGTGACGATCGACGCCGATCGGTTCACAGCGGTGAATGCGGGCCTGATCCCGACCGGCCAATTGAAGTCTGTGGCGGGCACGCCGTTCGATTTCCGGAAGCCCGCAGCCATCGGCGCACGCATTCACGACGACGACCCGCAGCTCAAAATCGGTAAGGGATACGACCACGACTACGTGCTGAATCACAAACCGGGTGAACTGGCCTTTGCGGCGCGCGCCACCGATCCGCGATCGGGGCGAACGCTGACCGTCTTTACCACCGAACCGGGCCTGCAGTTTTACACCGCCAACAACCTGGATGGGACCGGCGGCGGCAAGGGAGGCCACGTCTACCGGCCGTATTCCGCCGCGTGCTTCGAGACGCAGCACTTCCCGGATTCTCCCAACCAGCCGTCATTTCCGACGACCGTGCTGCGGCCGGGACAGAAGTTTCGTTCGACGACGGAGTTCAGGTTTACTGCGAATTAAGATGCTCTCGCCCGGACGCAAAAGCGCCAAGAAGAAATAACTTTGCGGCTTGTCGGGTTGGCGGGAGCCCGCTTTTCGATATGGAAAAACGCGATTATTGCGGTTGGAAAGAGTGTTACTGGCTGACCAATGGCGAAGTGGAACTGGCGGCGCCATCAGAGATCGGGCCGCGGATTTTACGGTATGGCTTCGTGGGAGGCCAGAACGTGTTCCACAACTTCGCCCATGCGATGGGCAAGTCGGGCGAGCCCGAGTGGCAGAACCGCGGCGGGCATCGCTTGTGGGTAGCGCCGGAAGGCGCCGTCAGCAAGGCTTTGGACAACGGTCCCGTGGAAGTCGTATCCGAAGATTTGCGGCTCGTTCTGCGGCAGGCGAAAGAGCCTGAGTCGGGCATGGAAAAAGAGATCGAACTGCTGCTCGCGTCCAAGGGTACGGCGGTGACGGTGCGGCATCGCATCACCAACCGCAATCCGTGGCCGGTGCGCTTCGCGCCGTGGGCCCTCTCAGTAATGCGGCCGGGCGGCACGGCAGTCGCCGGTTTTCCTCCTCGCTTCCGCCACGATGAACGGCTCCTGCCCACCAATCCGCTGACCATGTGGGGCTATACGGATTTCTCGGAGCCGCGGTGGCGCCTCACCCGGCGCTTTATCCTGCTGCGCCAGGATGCGAACGCCACCGCGCCGCAAAAGATGGGGCTGTTCGCGGAGAATGCCTGGGCTGCTTACTCGGTGAACGGCGATCTATTCTTGAAGCGGACGCAGGCGGATGCCCGCCAGGACTATCCCGACTACGGCTGCTCCGTCGAGATCTTTACGAACCAGAACATGCTCGAGTTGGAGACGCTCGGCCCGCTCGAAACGGTTGCGCCGGGAGCGGCGGTGGAGCACACGGAGCACTGGAGCCTGAGCCGCGCGCCGGAGCTGACGACCGCCACAGACGACCAACTGGCAGAAATTTTCGGCGGTGGTTGATCGGAACAACGGAGTCTGATATTTAATATCTTAAGGAGTGATTATGCAGACGAATAGACGCTCGTTCCTGATGACTGGTGTGTCCGCCCTGGCAGCCGGTGCTTCGGCGCTCGAGGCGCAGTCGGAAAAGCCGATCCGCCTGGCCATTATCGGAACGGGACACCGCGGATGGGCTCATCTGGCGATCCTGAAGAACATGCCGCAATACCAGGTGGTGGCGCTGGCAGACGTCACCCCGGCGAACCTCGACCGCGGGGCGACGTTCGCTCCCGGCGCGAAGACGTATTCCGATTACAAGAAGATGCTCGCCGACGAGAAGGACATCGACGCGGTGGTGGTGATCGTTCCCAGCTTCCTTCACGCCGAAACTACGATCGCCTCGCTGAATCGCGGCCTACCCGTGCTGTGTGAGAAGCCGATGGCGACCACGGTCGAAGACGCCAACAGGATGATCGAGGCGTCGAAGAAGAACAATAAACTGCTGTACATCGGGTTTCAGAAGCGGCTCACGCCGATCACCTCGAAGATGCATGAGCTGGCCGCGGCGGGGGAGATCGGGCAAATCACGATGGCCAGCGGGTGCAATTATCGCGGCGACTGGAACCCGGAGAGCTGGAAGTACACCGACCCGAAGACCGGAGTCTCCACCAACTGGCGCTACCTCACCTACACCGAAGGCAGCGCGCTGCTCGAAGACGGCATTCACGAGCTCGACTCGATCAACTGGATGATCAACGGGAAGGTCGCGCGCGTCATGGCGTCCGGCGGGAACAGCGTGTTCAAAAACCGCGAGACGGTGGATCATGTTTCGGCCGTGGTGGAGTACGAGAGCGGCACGACACTGACTTTCGAGCTTTCGCTGTTCGCGCCGCATGCCGGACCGGGCGTGGGACGCCGCCTGGTGCTGATCGGCAGCGAAGCCGTGATGGCGCCGGAGAACGGAAAGATCGCGATTCGCAGCCACAAGGGCGGCACGGCGAAAATCGTGGACGTGACCGACAACACACCCAAAGGCATCACGGCCAACGCCGTCGGCTCGGCCATGGACAATGAAACGTACAAGCAGTATCTGGCGTTCGAGAAGTGCGTGCGGACGGGCGAGGCTCCGCCGGTCAGTCCGGAGGATGGCAAGACGGCGATCAAGATGGTGCTGCTGGCGGAGAAGTCGCTGCGCACGCACAAAGTCATGAATTGGAACGATCTGCCCGCGTAATTCGAAAGCCGATATGAACCGCAGACAGTTTGTATTTGCATCCCTGGCGGCCGCGGGTGCGGCCGCCCGGCGGAGCGCGGCGGCGCCGCTCCTCGAGTTCGGCCATCGCCAGGCAAATATGGAGGTGCCCCCGGGGCCGGGGGTGTTCGATCTGGGAAAGCAGATCGGGCTCAATGGCGTGGAGTTGCAGGTATTCTTTAAAGGCACCACCCTTTGGGACAAGGACACGCTCGCGGGCTATAAGAGCGCGTCGGAGCGCACCGGACTGCCGGTTCCTTCCGTCGCCGGCATCTGGCCTCCGGGCGCGGGGCTGCCGCAGCCCACGGCCGAAGAGCACATCCGCAAATCGATTCAGGTGGCGGAAGCGCTGCACGCGAAGACCATCCTGATCGCGTGCTTCGACGCGAACTGCCCCAAAATGGACGAAGAGAAATCCTACGGCCCTGTCGTGACGCTCCTGGCGAAGGTGGCCGGCCAGGCGCAGGACGCCGGCGTCGTGCTCGCCATGGAGACCTCCAATTCACCGCCGGAAGACAAGAAGCTGATCGACCTGGTGAACCGGCCAAGCGTCCGCGTTTACTACGATCTGTTCAACGTCGAGCACTACAAGCACACCAACGAAGCAGTACCGGGCATCGCGGTGCTCAAGAACCGCATTCGACAGGTGCACCTCAAGAACGAAGACAAGCTGCTGGACGAGCGCGGCCCGGTCGACTGGGCCGCGGCCGTGAAAGGCCTCGCGGCCATCGACTACCGCGGCTGGTTCGTGTTTGAGACCGCGCACCACAGCCAGCAGGAAGTCGTGGAAGCGACCCAAAAGAACATCAGGTTCGTAAGGGACCACTTTGCAGCTTAACCCCGTGGGATAGGCCACCGCCGTTGGTGGCCTGTCTCAGTTGTGCGGGGCGGACAGGCGACGCCAACGATCGCCTGTCTCAGGGGCGATTCAAGCGTGCTTGATGAACGTCCCGTTTTCGAGTTCGGTCCACGCCTGCCGGAGTTGATCCTGGGTGTTCATGACGATCGGGCCGTACCAGGCAACCGGCTCCTGGAGCGGTCTACCAGAAACCAGGAGGAAGCGCATGCCGTCGGGGCCGGCGGTGACGGCAATTTCGTCGCCTCGATCGAATAACACGAGCGAGTGATTGGTGGCGTCGTAGACCGGCGGGGCGTCGGGCTTGGCGACCTGTTCGGTGAGAACCGCCTGCGGATCGGAGGCATCCCGAAACGTCCCGGATCCGGCGAAGACATAAGCAAAGGCGTTGCGCGTGGTCTCGACTTTCAGGCGCTTGGTCTTCAGCGGCGGAACCGAAACGTCGAAGTAGTTGGGATCGGCGGCAACGCCTTCCACGGGGCCCTTGATGCCGCGGTAGTCGCCGCAAATGACGCGGATTTGAGTGCCGTCGTCGTCGCCCGCCTCGGGGATCGCGGCCGAAGCAATGTCCTGGTAGCGCGGATCGGTCATCTTTAGGGATGCGGGCAGGTTGGCCCACAACTGAAACCCGTGCATGCGGCCGCGGTCGTCGCCCTTGGGCATTTCCTGGTGGAGGATGCCGCTGCCGGCAGTCATCCACTGGACGTCGCCGGCCGTCATTTTGCCCTTGTTGCCAAGGCTGTCGCCGTGCTCGACGGAGCCGGCAAGAACATAGGTGATGGTCTCGATGCCCCGGTGCGGATGCCAGGGGAAGCCGGCGAGGTAGTCGGACGGGTTCTCGCTGCGGAAATCATCGAGCAGGAGAAAGGGATCGAACTCCTTGGTCTTGCCGAAGCCGAAGGCACGCTCGAGCTTGACGCCGGCGCCTTCGAGGGTCGGTTTGGTTTGGAGGATCTGGCGAATGGGACGGAGTGACATAGGATTCCTTTCCCGCTAACAGCTTCTTAGCGGTTAGCGGTCAGCTCTTAGCTTTTGGCTAAGGCGGCCGGCGCTGCGCGCACCGGCTTGGTGATTAGGCTTTGATGAACTGCACGTCGAGCGTGATGGTGATGTCGTCACCGACCAGGATGCCGCCGGTCTCCAGCGTGGCATTCCAGGTCAGTCCGAAATCCTTGCGGCTGATCTTGGTCGTGGCGGAGGCGCCAATTCGGGTGTTTCCCCAGGGATCTTTTCCGGGAGGCGTCGGGCCTTCGACTGCGAAGACCACTTCCCGGGTGACGCCGTGGATGGTCAGGTTGCCTGCGGCTTCCATCTCGCCGTCGGCGTTGCGGGAGAGGCGCGAAGAAGTAAACGTAAGGGTTGGGTACTTCTCGACGTCCAAGAAATCGGGGCTCTTCAGGTGGGCATCGCGCTGAACGTCGCGCGTGCTGACGGATGCGGCGTCCAGACTGGCTTCCACGTGAGAATTGGCCGGGTTGGACTCGTCCAGCGTCAGCGAGCCGTCGAGTATGGTGAACTGGCCCTTCACGTTGGTGATCATCATGTGTTTCACCTTGAATTCGGCGACCGAGTGGACCGGGTCGATCTTCCAGGTGGTAGCGGCGGGAACGGCGGTTGGTGTCATCGGTTTTTCCTTTCTAACCGGATTAGATGCGTTTTGACGATATTCGTTGCAACAAATATTTAACCCCCGAGGGGATCGGGACTTACTGATCGTATCCCGCTGAATCGGCACGCTTCTGCGCGTGGCAGCACGTTCGATCACTTCCTGGCTCCCTCTGCTCCTTTGCCCGTTGATTTATCATTGACCAGGGGGAATCCTATGTGTCAGATCAATCGGCGTTCGTTCCTTGGCTCCTCGACCGCACTGGCCGCGGGTAGCCTGCTGGCCCACCCGGCTCACGCCCAGCACCAGCAGCACGCCACTACCTTGATGACCGAGACCGCCAACCGGTTCCTCGCCGCGCTCACTGCCGAACAGCGCGCCAAGGCCACATTCGCCTTCGCCGACGATGAGCGCATGGATTGGCACTACATCCCCAAAGAGCGCAAAGGACTCACCCTTGGGGAAATGTCGCCTTACCAGCGCCACCTCGCCACCGCCCTGTTGGCTTCCGGACTGAGCCAGTCCGCGTTCATCAAGGCCGTCACGATCATGAGCCTGGAAGACGTGCTGCGAATAATGGAGAACGATAGCGGAGAGCGCCGCAACCCCGAAAAGTATCACTTCACTGTCTTCGGCACCCCCTCCGATTCCGGCACCTGGGGCTGGCGCGTCGAAGGCCATCATCTCAGCCAGAATTACACCGTCGTCAACGGCCAGGTGGTCGACGGCCCGAGCTTCTTCGGTTCCAATCCCGCCGAAGTCCGCCAGGGGCCGCGCCAAGGACTGCGCGTCCTCTCCGCGGAGGATGACCTGGGCTTCGAGCTGATCCGCACTCTCGACGAACCAGCGCGCCGCGCCGCCCTTGTCGATCCCAAAGCCTACGCCGACATCCTTTCCGCCGCGAGCCGTAAAGCCGCGCTTGCCGGACAGCCCAACGGCCTCTCCGCCGGCAAGATGAGCGCCACCCAGTTCGATGCCCTGCGCGCTCTCGCCGAACTCTACGCCCGCAACCTGCCCGACGAGTTCGCCAAGCACCGCATGGCGCAGATCGATCAGGCCGGCCGCAACGCATGGTTCGCCTGGGCCGGCGGCACCAACCCCGGCGATCCGCACTACTACCGCATCCAGGCCGCCTCATTCCTCATCGAGCTCGACGATACGCAGGACAAAGCCAACCACATCCACTCCGTGTGGCGCGATCTCCGCAACGATTTCGGCGGCGACCTTCTTCGCGCCCACTACGAATCCAGCCACCACGGGAGCCTCGCATAAACGCATGAACGGAAAACTGAACGGACGCACCGCCCTGATCACGGGCGCGAGCAAAGGACTGGGCAAAGCCATGGCGCTCGCGCTGGCTGCCGAAGGAGCCCGCATCGCGCTGGTCTCCCGCGACGCCGATCTGCTGAACTCGGTGGCCGCCGAGATCGCCTCTGCTGGCGGCCGCGGCCACGCCTTTCCCACGGACGTGACCTCCGAAGATCAGGTGCGCCAGCTCGAGCGCGCGCTCGCTGCGGAATTCGGCAAGGTCAATATCCTGATCAATAACGCCGGTGTGAACGTCCGCAAGCCAGTCCAGGAATTCACCCTCGAGGAATGGCGCCGCGTCATGGACACCAACGTCACCGCGGCGTTCCTGATGTGCCGCTCGTTCGTCCCGCTCATGACGGGCGTAGGCTACGGCCGCATCCTCAATATGACGTCGATCATGAGCTGGGTATCGCTGCCGGGCCGTACGGCTTATTCGGCCAGCAAAGCCGCTCTGCTTGGCATGACTCGCTCGCTGGCGCTCGAGCTCGCTTCGGAAGGCATCACCGCCAACGGCATCAGCCCAGGTCCCTTCGCCACCGAGATGAACCGGGCGCTGATCGACAATGCCGAGGCCAACGCCCAATTCCTCTCGAGCATCCCGCTCAACCGCTGGGGCCGCGTAGAAGAGATCGGCCAACTCGCGGCCTATCTGTGCTCCGAGGGCGCCGGCTTCATCACCGGCACCGACATCATGATCGACGGCGGCTGGACAGCGCAGTAGGGGCCGGAGTCCTTGACCGGCTTCGGCATGCCTGGCCGGGACCGTCGGTTAGTACCCGGGCCTCAGCCGCGGCCCAATCCGACTCGTCAGCCACCGTGCCGGGGCCTTCTCCGGAGAATAGGACGGTTGCGGTTAGCCTCCTACGGGCCCGGTGCGGGGCGAAAGGAACGGTGGCATTCCACCAGAGGCGGCGTCCGAACCGCTCGGGCGCCGCGCGCGGGTCCGCGCGGGAGAGGATCGGACGCCCGCCCAGGCGGTTTCGTTCTGCTTGGAGCTGAAGCCCCTGGTCGAAGACGCCACCATACACGATCGCATGGAACGCCAGGCTCCCGACGCCTCTGACCAATACGTCCTGTGCCGGGAAGAGTTCTACACCGTGCCATACCGCGAACTCCGCCGCCTGACGCGCATAACCGAAGCTCCCTGGCGCGAGAGGCGCTCGCTTCTGGTTCCGGGTGGGAAATGCTCTGGCTTGCCCCCGTACCGTCTGCGAACCGGCCAGGGGGCCGGAGTCGAGCGGGCCGGCGGCCCGCCCTCCGCGGCTCCCTAGCGTTCCTATGCGCTTTCGTACAGCCGCGTCAGCACGAACTCCCTATGCCCCAGCACCTCGGCATTGGTCATCCGCCCATTGGCGGTGCGCAGCGCCATGTCGACTACCATATCCCCGGCCTGGTCCATGTTGATCTCGCGCCGCAGCAGACCGCTGACGTCCACGTCGATGTGTTCCTTCATGGTGCGCACGCTCCGCGGATTGCCACAGATCTTCACCACCGGCAGAATCGGGTTGCCGATGACGTTGCACTGGCCGGTCGGGAACAGGTGTACCGCGAATCCCGACGCCGCGCATAGCGTCACCATCTCCGCTGCCGCCGACGATGAGTCCATGAACCAGAGTCCCGAACCAGTGGGAACCTCGGCCTTGTCCAGCACACCGTCCACCAGGCACCTCTTGCCGATTTTTTGAATGTTGCCCAGCGCCTTCTCTTCGATAGTCGTCAGGCCGCCCGCGATATTTCCCTTGGTCGGCTGCGACTCGGAAAGGTCGCTCGTCTTGTGCCGGTTCACCACGTCCTGATACCGGTTGAACATCGCCATGAACTGCTCGCGAATCTGCGGCGTCCGGCAGCGCGCGGCCACAAGCTGCTCGCCGCCCGTAACCTCCGTGGTTTCGCCGAACAACAGCGTCATGCCCTGCTCATAGAACTTATCGAAGGCGTTGCCGACGCTCGGATTCCCGGCGCAGCCGGAAGTGGTGTCCGACTCGCCGCACTTGGTCGAAACCCACAGCTCCTGAATGGGGCATTGCTCGCGCACCAGCGCCGAGGCCTCCTGCACGAAGCACTTCGCCATCTTCGACGCGCGCATGATCGTGTCATGGTCGCCGTGCAGCTCGATACCGTAGGACATCACGGGCTTGCCGGCCGCCGCGATGCCATCCGCCACCTTCTTCGCCCAGCCGTCTTCGATGCCGATGACGATTACACCTGCCACGTTCGGACTAGAGCCGGTTCCGATCAGCGTGCGGAAATGCAGGTCAAGGTCGGCGCCGAATTGCAGCCGCCCGTAGGGATGCGGCAGAGCCATCGCGCCTTTGATATTGTTCGCCACCGCTTCCGAGGCGGCGTTCGAAAGGTCGTCCACCGGCAGAATGATCACATGGTTGCGCACGCCCACGCGCCCGTTTTGCCGCCGATAACCCCAGAATGTCTGTTTGCTCAGATCCATTGCCAAGTCCGTTCTCCTCCGTTACCAACGTTTCGTCTTCAGGTTGTGCACGTGAACGTGCTCGCCTTCCGCTACGGGAGCTACCACCCGGCCGATATCCACCCCATACTTGATCGCGGTATCGTTTTCCCGCAGAGGTTTGATGGCGAGCTTATGTCCGATCGGAATGTCGCTGGCGGCTTTGAAGTTGATGGTCTTGTCCTGATCCATAATCCAGCCGGTCAGCGCATCTCCGGCCTTCACGCCTTCGACCACAACCACTCCCACCGAGTCTCCTTCGTCATGAACTACAAAGTGAATCGTCATAGATACTAATATATGATATTTTACATCACGAATTTCGTCAATGCCTCCAATAACTCCTCTTGACAGTATTCGTTATAACGATTAGCCTGAAATCGGATGAGCAGGCATTTCAAGTCGTCCCCTGAGGAAGGCGCGTCGCTCGACGTGTTCCGCACCGCCGACCTGCTTGCCCGCGCACCCACTCAGGTCATTAAGGCCGAGCACCTTTCCGCCACGCAATACAATGTCCTTCGCATCCTGCGAGGCGCTCCCGAAGGGCTTGCCTGCGGTGAAATTGCGAACCGCATGATCACCCGCGATCCAGACATCACCCGGCTGCTCGACCGCCTGGAGAAGCGCGGCCTCGTTTCCCGCGCCCGCCAGACAACCGACCGCCGCACCGTCCTTACCCTGATCTCGCCCGCGGGCCTCGATCTCCTCGCCCGCCTCGACAAGCCGATCCAGGACGTCCACCGCCGTCAGCTTGGCCACCTCGGACCCGCCCGTCTCCGCGCCCTCTCCGAACTTCTCGCCGACTGCCGATCCCACCTGGATTCATCGGCTCACCTCTCAAAGCCAAAAGCCGTCCGCGCATAAAGCTATAATCGGGGCAACTATGATTTGCTACTCTCGCAGGGAATGGTTGGGCGGCGCAGCGGCGCTCGCTCTGGCGCGCTCGCTCAACGCGGTGCCGCTTTCGGAAATCAAGCTCGGCGTGACTACCGATGAGATTGCCGACGATATGCCCACCGCGGCGCGGTTTCTGCGCGACCACGGGCTGAAGTGGGCCGAGGTGAGGAATTTCTCGCGCAAGTACAACACCGACCATCCCCTGGACAAAGTGAGAGAGGCGCGCGCGGTGCTCGACGAGTTCGCGATCCGGGTGTCGATCGAAGGCTCAGGGTTCTTCAAGGTTCCGCTTCCAAGGGAAGGCCCGGAAGGGCAGGCGGTGCTGGATGAGCAGTGGGCGGTGCTCGGCCGCTCGATGGAGCGCGCCAAGGTATTCGGCACGGACAAGATCCGCATCTTTACGTTCATGCTCGACAAGGGCGAGCCGGCGACGCCCAAACACTACCAGAGAATCTACGAACTGACGCGGGAGGCTGCGCGGCGCGCCAAGGGGTACCGGTTGGCCATCGAAACGATCGGCGGCGGATACGTCTGGACGGCCAAGCACGCCGCCGACCTGCTGAAGAACGTGAAAGAGGACAACGTAGGGGTCACCTGGGATCCGAACAACGCGGCGCAGGAGACGAAGGCCGAACAACCTTTCCCCGATGGCTACGCGATGCTCGACAAGGCTCGGATTTTCCACGTGCACCTGCGCGACTACAAACACGAGGGCGGTAAGGTGGTTTGGGCCGCCGTGGGCGATGGCGAATTCGATAATGTGGGCCAGATTCGCGCCCTCCTCAAGGACGGCTACAAAGAAGCCTTCACCCTCGAAACCCACTGGCGCGACCCGAACTCGAAAGGCCAGCCCGATAACGCCATGCGCTCCACCGAGATCTCGCTCGCAGGCATGATGAAGGTAGTCGCAAAAGTCTAGCCAGGACAGGCTTGAGCCTGTCTCCCCGCCTGCCGAAGGGGTGCGAAAGCCTTAGCTGTTCACTGTTCACTGTTCACTGTTCGCTGTAAGCTGTAAGCTATTTACTTCCCATGCTCTCGCCAGTGCCGCTGACGCGCAACCAGATCCGCGGCTTCTGGGCCGCCTGGGCGGGTTGGGCACTCGACGGCATGGATTCGTTCTTATACGCGCTGGTCCTGGTGCCGGCCCTGCGCGAGCTTCTGCCGAGGTCAGGCATCGGCGCCAACCAGGCCAACATCGGGTTCTACGGCGGCCTGCTATTCGCGATTTTTCTGACGGGATGGGGTTTCGCGTTCCTTTGGGGGCCGGTAGCGGACCGCTTCGGCCGCGTCCGCACCCTGATGCTGACCATCCTCTGCTATTCGCTCTTCACATTTCTCGGATCGGTAGCAGCGAACATCTGGCAGCTGGCGGTCTTTCGCTTCGCGGCGGGCGCAGGAATCGGCGGCGAGTGGACGCTGGGCGGCGTTCTGATCGCCGAGGAATGGCCGGAAGCGCGGCGCAAGAACGGCGCCGCGTTCATGCACACGGGATACTATTTCGGCACGTTTTTAGCCGCGATCGTGAATTACACGATCGGCGCCAAGTTGGGATGGCGCGCTGTATTCGCCGTAGGCGGAACACCGGCCCTGTTAGTCGCGTTCATCCGCTACGGCGTGATGGAGCCGAAACGCTGGAAAGAGCGCACACAGACGGCGAGCGGCATCTGGCGGCCGCTGGCGGCGCTCTTCTCAGCGGAATATCGGCGCCGCACGCTGGTCAACGCGGCCCTGCTCTTCATTTCGATGGTGGGGCTGTGGGCGGGGTCGGCCTACGTGCCGGCGTCCGTGACAGTCCTGGCCGGACGCGAGGGAATGAATGCGGCCGCCGCGGCCCGCATGGCCTCGAACGCGACCATGCTGCTTTCCACCGGAACGATCCTCGGCTGCCTGCTGCTCGCGGCGCTTGCCGATCGGCTGGGACGGCGCGGGACGCTGGCATTCTATTTCACGGTGATGTTCGCATCGATTACCCTGGCATTCGGCTGCGCGTTCTACCTCCCCAGCCGCGCGCTTGAGTGGTTTACAGTGTGCCTCTTCTTCCTCGGCGTGGGCGGCGCAAACTTCGCCGTCTATACGTTGTGGCTGCCGGAACAGTATCGGACGGAGTGCCGTGGCAGCGCCTTCGCATTCGCGACCTCGGCGGGACGGTTCCTGGCAGCGGGGGCGACGCTGCTGGTGGGGGCCGGCGTTTCGAGAATGCACACCATCGGGACACCCGTGGCCTACACGTCACTGGCGTTCCTGGTGGGGCTTAGCGTGCTCCCGTGGGCGGAAGAAACGAAAGGCAAGGAGCTGCCGGAATGACTTTGACGGATCTTTTCGATGCTTCGCTGATCGGGCGGCGCGACGCACCCGGCCTCGAGTTCCACCGCCGCATTTACACATTCGGCGAGATGGAGGAGCGCAGCAACCGGCTGGCGGCCGTGCTGTTTCAGCGGGGACTCCGCACCGGCGACCGGTTGTGCGTCTACCTGGCGAACTCCGTCGAGATGATCGACCTTTACCTGGCGTGCGTAAAGTTGGGGGTGATGTTCGTGCCCATCAACATCCTCTACCGCGATCGCGAGATGGGGCATATCCTGCGCGATGCGGAGCCGGCGGCAGTGGTGTCGGAGGCAAGCTTCGAATCGCCCGTAGCGGTTTGGACTCCCGCGGAACTGGCCGCCGCGGCCGGGGAGGCCGCCGCCGACCGCCCGCACGTTCGACTGGACGGCGACACGCCCGCGGGCATCATCTATACGTCCGGCACAACCGGCGCCTCGAAGGGCGCGGTCCTCACGCACAACAATTTCGCGGCGAATGGGGTGAATCTACTGGCCTGCTGGCAAATCACCGCGCAAGATCGCTTTCTGCTCGCGCTTCCTCTGTTCCACATCCACGGCCTGGGAAACGGACTTCACTGCTGGCTGATGAGCGGATGCCTGATGCGTCTGGAAGAGCGGTTCGATCACCAGACGGCTGCGGCGACGTTTCTGGATTTCCGGCCGACGCTGTTCTTCGGCGTGCCTACGATTTATGTGCGGATGCTGGACCTCCCGGAGAACGACGCGCGGGAGATCGGTCGAAACATGCGGCTGTTTGTCTCGGGATCGGCGCCGCTGGCCGCGCAGGTGCTGGAAGATTTCCGCGCGCGGTTCGGGCATACGATTCTGGAGCGCTACGGCATGAGCGAGACCTTCATGACCCTCGGCAATCCGTACACCGGCGCGCGCCGGGCAGGGAGCGTGGGGCTGCCGCTACCGGGCGTTTCGGCGCGCCTGCTGAATGCCGATTTCGAACCGGTGGCGGACGGCGAAACGGGCGAGCTCTTCGTGAAAGGCCCGACCATCTTTTCCGGCTACTGGCGCCGCGACGATGCCACACGCACCGCGCTCGTGGACAACTACTTTCGAACGGGCGACCTGGCGACGCGCTCCGCCGACGGCTATTACACGCTCTGCGGCCGCAAGAGCGATCTGATCATCTCGGGAGGATTCAACATCTACCCGCGCGAGATCGAAGAGTTCTTGCAGGAGCAGCCGGAAGTGTCGGAAGCGGCGGTCGTGGGACGGACCGACCGGCTGCGCGGCGAAGTGCCGGTGGCGTACATCGTGGCGCGTGCCCCAGTCGATGGTGAGACGCTGGCGGCACGCTGCCGCGAAAAGCTGGCAAGCTTCAAAGTGCCCCGCGCGTTCGTGGAAGTGGAGCGCCTCCCCCGAAACGCGATGGGCAAGGTGCAGAAGCACCTGCTGCCTGCTCCCTGACGCCGCCATTCCACTCCGCGCCGCGACCAATGGGAGCGGTCGTTATCGCTCCCGTTGCGCCATGCCGCCGGTCCCCGAACCAGCGCCCATCGGTCTAAATTCGAAAAACCGCCCGCCGGCATAGTCGAACACATGATCGTATGTGGCGAGCTTGGCATCGTCGGGCCGCCCGATCCGTTTCGCGCAATCCACCTGAAGGCTGTCGTTCCGGTAGCTCAGCCGCACAATGAACGGCATGTTCCACCAGTCCGGGGGGATCGGGTCGTTGAGGAACAGAATCTTTGCGTGGTCGGGGAAAGACGGGTAAAGAGGGTGGAGATCCTGGATGATCCGCAGATTCGCCGGCGCTTCCGCGCTCCCGCTGTATACGCCGCGCCAGCCAATCTCCTTGAAATGGGGATAGAGGATCGCCGCCGCGAAAGCACCAGCGCACAGCCAAAAACAGCAGGTTCGCCTTCACCTGCCGGCTGACTGGATAGATCCAGGCGACATACAGATTCATGAGGTCGTCGGGGGTAAAATACCGTGGAGCGTGGGTCGCACCAGACGCCAGAAATATGTGCTGATAAGCAATGCCCCGGCGACCGAAACAGTTCGGTCTACCTTACGCATTTGAGTTGTTCCGCCGACTAAGACCGCCGGCGCCGGTTTCTGACTACACCCCGCGAAATTTTGCGGTCTCGTCGGAGGAATCTGTGGGTCACCGATACAGTCGAATGGTGCCGGGAGGGTCGGCTCGCGTAGCCGGCGAGCCCGGTGCCGGCGGGGCGTCGGCTTTTTTTCGCAGCGAGTTGTCTGGTGAAGCGGTTTGGACTCCCCGGTAAACGCCACACCGTCAGGGAGGATCTTGCGATCTACCCCCAATGCCTCGAACGCCAGTGGCAGGCTGCCGCGATCGAGAATACTTCGGCGCGTGCCAAACGGGCTCCCTTCCGCAATTTTGATGAAGCTCGTGGGGCCCGACCGGCTGGCGGCTCGCGACTGGCCTGAATGGAACAAGCGTATGCAACTAACCGTAGACTTCCGGAGAGCCTCTCTTTGGTCTGTTAGTTCGCATTGAGTCAGTTCCCGTTCTAGCTACTCTTGCGAAAGTTTTGAGTCGCTCCTGGCACTCAGTGCGGGTCCTGTGTTCCGTCAGACCAGCGGTCCACCAGGACCATGAACGTCGTCACTCGCGCTTCCGGATCATTGGTTGCCATCACCGGTGAGCCTCCCAGATTCGCGCCCCAGCTGTTCGCCGCGTCGCCTGCCGCAAAAAACATCAGGTGTGGATGCCAACTCTTGCCCCGATCGTTAAGATATTGGTGCCCGGACATCATGTAGCACATTGACCCTGGTGCCAGAGGGGGCAACTCCTGGCGATCCAAGGCCGCTGCAATGGCCCGCGCAATCTCCGCCTTCGACTTTCCTGCCAGCACCAATCGGCTCTTCATGAGATAAATCTGCGCAAAGCTCTTGGCTGCCGGCGCATTGAAGCAATGAGGGGCGCGCGCCTTAGGATTCCAGAACTCCGGATTGTCTGTGGTATTGGCCCAGGATCGCTCCACAAGACAGACAAAGCCGTTCGTGCCCTGTACGGAGTCTGTGTACCCCGATTGTGCCAGCACCATCACGGTAGCGCCGTCGGAGATGGAGGCTGGCGCCGCGCTGCGAGCCAGCGCGATCTCCGCATCCTTGGGCATCAAATATTCTTTCAGAGGAGCCATTGCAGGATACGGTTCCGACTGCGCTCGCGCCTGTTGAATCGCTGCTGGCGCCAAAATCAAAGTGAGAATCGCAGACGTGACAGCCGCAGGGACCTTTCGCATACGCTTGTTTAGTGCCGGAACCTCACGAATTGCGAGGTGGATCCGGTTGCTGTTGAAGCAAGCCTGGATGCACTCCGGAGTACTTCTCATCGCTGACCTCCGCTAGACTCGAGCCGATACTGCCTCATCGAGCGCACTTGTAATCGCGTTCGCATCTTCAGGCGGGACGTCTTTCTGAACTCAGAAGTCCCGCGGTGATTTGACAACTACGTTGATATCAACTATTCTCAGTTGTGTCAAGCCCGAATTCGTGTACCTACGCAACGACTCGTTTGGTTCGCGACCATTGCGTCTGCTTGCATCTTCAGCGCGCCGCCCGCTCGCTGGCCCGCCGCTTCGATGAGGCCTTCCGCCCGCTCGAACTCACAAACGGGCAATTCTCGATTCTGATGTCCCTAAACCGCCCCGAGCCGCCACCCATGGGGTCAGTAGCCGATCTTCTTGCTATGGACCGCACAACCCTTACGGCCGCTCTCAAACCCCTCGAGCGTCGTGGACTTGTAAGGATCGCGAAGCACGAAATCGATCGCCGCAGCCGCATCCTCATTCTCACCGCGAAGGGCAGGGCGTTGCTCGTCCGCGCCGCGCCAATCTGGAAGCAGACTCATGCTGAAATCGAAGAGCGGCTTTCACCCTCGAAGCTCGATGACCTCCTTAAGACCCTGTTCGCTCTGTCCTCCAGTGCCGGCACTGCGCGGCCAACGTAGCGCGGGCGCGTCTGGATCGCCCGCCGAGTGCGGTCCCGATCAGAGCATGGGGCCGGACCCGCGTATATCCGATGGTGCATTTGAGGTCCGAGCGACGCGGGGCGAACGGCGAGCCAAATCCGAAGATCGATGGATCCCTCCTGGTCGCCTCCCATTTACCGATGGGTCCATTGCCGGGAGGCTCAGCCGATACCGATACACGCGCTTGCCTTGGTCCGGCACCGCACCGCCCAACGTAGGATATGCCAGGAACAATGACACAAGCGTATGACTCTGCCGGCAATCGTGACACACATGGCCAGCAATTCTGCGACACCATCGTCCGTGCGCGTTTAAAATCAATGGCGGGGCTGTCAGCTACTCTGCCGTCCTACAATTGTCTTGGTACAAATTGCCGCCGCTTCCTAACCTTTCCATATCCTCAGACGTCTATGTACTACGATATCTGGGTATGCCGATGGCCGATTCGCGGCCAGGCCTGGCGGTGACGGCCGCCGTCAACGCGTGCTGAGAAGAGCTTGATATGTCGATCTGGTCGAGAGTTGCCAACGTATTTCGCGGGGAGAGAACCGGGCGGGAAATCGATGAGGAATTCGCCGCTCATATCCAGGCGGCCATCGATGCGGGTCACGATCCGAAGGAGGCGCGAAGGGCATTTGGCTCCGCGCTGCGCCAGCGCGAGGCGAGCCTGGACATCCGGCTTCTGGGCTGGCTGCATTCGCTGCGCGCCGATGTCATCTTCGGGTGGCGGCTGCTTTGGAAGGCGAAGGCGCCGTCCGCCGTGGCAATCCTTTCGCTGGGGCTGGCGATCGGCTCCTGCGTGGGCGCCTTCCGGATCATCGACGCACTGCTGCTGCGCCCGCTGCCGATCCGCGAGCCGGAGCGGCTGTACGTGCTCCAGGAGAAGGGAATGGGGCCGGACGGGAAGCCGAGGACCACGGCCAGCACCGAATATCCGCTGTACCGGCAGATGCGCGCGGCCGCCGGCAACCAGGCCGATTTGATCGCCATTTCGTATGCGACGCGACGGGATCTGACCTACGGCTCGGACGAGGAGACCGAGAAGGCGTACGTGCAGTACGTCTCCGGCTCGATGTTCGAGCAGTTCGGCGTGTGGCCGGCGCTCGGCCGCGTGCTCACCGAAAATGACGATCTCGAGCCGGGCGCGCATCCGGTCGCGGTGCTCTCTTACGATTACTGGGCGCGGCGCTTCGGAGGCGACCCCGGCGTCCTTGGGCGCAAGTTTCGGATGACGGGTGTGGAGTACCAGGTGGTCGGCATCGCGGGGCGCGCTTTCACAGGAACCGAGCCGGGGACGATCACGGGAATCTTCCTTCCAACCATGATGGCCGGAGGAGTGACGGATCCCTATTCGGGCTGGTTCCGCACGTTTGTGCGGTTGAAGCCGGGCGCTGCAGCCCAACGGGTCCGCGATGCCCTGAGCCCGGTATTCCAGGCATACCACGAGGAGCAGGCGAAGGGGTTTAAAGGCTGGCCCAAAGACCGGCTGCAGGCGCTTCTCAGCAATCGGCTGGTGATCGAGCCGGCGGCCGTCGGCGTGTCCGGGCTGCAAGATGATTACCGGACCGCGCTGGCGGCGCTCGGCGCTTTAGTGGCGCTGATCCTGATGATCGCTTGCGCCAACCTGGCGAATCTCATGACCGCCCGGGCCTCGACGCGCGCGAGAGAGATGGCGCTGCGAGTCGCAATCGGCGCCGGACGCTGGCGTTTGGTCCAGCTCGTGATGGCGGAGAGCGCGTGGATCGCATTTTGCGGAGCGGCCATAGGAGGTGCGCTTGCGTGGTGGAGCGCGCCGCTCGTCGTGAGCATGATCAATCCGGCGGATCATCCCGTGCGGCTCGTCCTTCCGGCGGACCTGCGGGTGCTCGGATTCGCGGCCGCGCTCGCCGCGGGCGTCACGGTTCTGTTCGGGTTGGGGCCGGCGGTCCGGGCTTCGGCCGTCAGGCCCGCCAGCGCGCTTAAAGAGGCGCGGGGGACGCGGTCGCGGCATCGCCTGATGCATGCGCTGATCGCGGCGCAGGTGGCGTTTTGTTTCCTCGTGCTCATGGACACGGGCCTGTTCACTGCCACGTTCGCGCGGCTTTCCAATCAGCCGACCGGCTTTGCGGCGGATGGCGTGATCCACGCGGTCACGGCCGCGCGGGGGCAGTCCGTGCTTCACTGGCAGCAGGTTGCTCAACAGTTGCGGTCTCTTCCGCGGGTCGAGGCGGTGGCGCTGGCGGACTTCCCGCCACTGAGCGGCTCCATGATGGGGGGCTTTGTCGCGATCAACGGAGGGCAGCCCGGCGGTGCGCTGGTGAGATTCCTGTCCGTTTCGCCCGGCTGGTTCGATGCCATGAAGATCCCGTTTCTCGGCGGGCAAGACTTTGCAGAAACCGACGCCGGGCCCGGTATTGCGATCGTCAACCAGACCTTCGCCAACGTCTATTTCCATGGCGAGAACGCGATCGGCAGAATCTTCGACACGAACCGGGACCACGGGATGCGCTGCCGGATCTTGGGAGTGGTTCGCGATTCGCGCTACGACGAAATGCGCGGACCGATAGCGCCGGTCGTCTACCTGCCGTTTCAGTCTGTCGATGCGCAGGGCCGGCCGCGCGCCCCGACCGGCGCGGCTTTCGTGCTGCGCATATCCGGCCCGAATCCGCTCGCGCTCGCGCCGCTCGTGCGCCGCGAGATTATGCATGCCAGACCAGGGTTCCTCGTCAGCCGGATCGTGCCGCAGACGGAGCTGGTCGAGCAGCAAACGATGCGGGAACGGCTGCTCGCCCTGCTGGCTTCGTTTTTCGCCGGCGTAGCGCTGCTGTTGGCGGGAATCGGGCTGTATGGCGTGCTCGGCTATGCGCTCGTCGAGCGGCGGCGGGAGCTCGGCATTCGCCTGGCGGTCGGCGCCCCAGCACGCGACATCGTGCGGCTCGCCACGGTGGATGGATTGACAATGGTTGTGGCCGGCGCGGCGGCCGGGCTCGGCCTCGCGTTCCTTTCGATGCGGTATCTCGAGCCGCTGCTTTACGGGGTGAAGGCGACCGATCCGGCGCGAGTTGTTCTGCCGGCGGCGATTCTGTTCGCCGCGGCGCTCGCGGCCTCGGTTCCGGCGGCAATTAGTGCCGTCCGCATCGACCCGGTGGAGACGCTGCGCGCCGATTGAAAGGGGGCGTCTTGGTCTCGGCGCCCACTGCCGCCATCCCTGGGCAACCACGACCCCCGTACTCGACGGGTCCAGCATCTGCCACCCGGTCAACGGCGGACCGGTGTACTGCCAGATAGTCCCCCTATGGCCAAAATATTCAAGCAGCCCGACAATAATATCGGAGCAAGCCGCCGATCGTCTTCGGCCCGTTAAGCGTCAGCGCCTGGCACCTTGGTCAGCGTTTGAGAAGCGTGGGGCCGGAATCGGCGGTTTGTCTTGAGTAGTCACCAAGGAGCGAGTGATCCTCAGCGCGATGTTTGCCAACGGATCGGTTGCCCTGCGCCGTTTTCGGCGGGCAATAAACATCAATCCGGCGCAACCTGATTATCTACAAGGGGTTCAAGCAGTTGCATGGCCTCGGAGGGCAACGCAGGCCGATCCGCGTCCAGCTTTCCGAAAGGCGTCGGCCCGGGCCGGCCCGTTGTAACCTTTGCGCTTTCGGTCGAGTATTCACAGGCATGGGAACACGAGTTCTTTGTTTGCGATCGCTGGTCTCTGGCCATTCCGCACGGGCCTCAATGGCGCTGGCCGTCATCATTCTTGGAGGTTCTGTGGCCGAGCTTGTGAGTGCGCAGTCCAATTCATCCACTGCCGCCCCTCGGGTGCCGTACCAATTTGAGGTTGTGTCAATCAAAATCAACCGAACCGGCGGCAGTTCCGATGCTGACTTCCTTCCCGGCGGCCGCTTCAGGGGCCGAAATCTGTCGGTCCGCACTATGATCCAAATGGCGACTATGGTTGAAGATAGCCAGATGATCGGCGTTCCCTCCTGGACGGACACGGCAAGCTACGACATTGACGGCAAGACGGTCAGCACCGAGCCCGTGACACAAGAGCGAAAATCGGACGTGATGATGGCGCTGCTGGAGGA
>Ga0126381_100002226_pt1 | contig 20958 bp, 30 predicted proteins | sample PanSoiMetPlot_28_FD_96465 | JGI IMG/M metagenome (GOLD analysis project Ga0126381, IMG submission 96465) | Tropical forest soil microbial communities from Panama - MetaG Plot_28 | ecosystem: Environmental > Terrestrial > Soil > Tropical forest > Bulk soil | place: Panama | collected 2016-02-17
CCTCTGGCCGCTGGCCTGCTGCGTCTAGTTCTTCCTTGATCTTTTCGCCGCATACTTCGCAGTACAGTGCAGCGAGATACATGTAAACGTTCATGACTCACACTCCCTTCAAGCGTATGCACTCTGATCAAGTTGACGCGGAATAATCGGGTTACGGCTGAAAACCGTTACCCATGTCTCTTGCAGCCCCGGAGCGCTGTCCGCCGTCTTTTTACGAAAGACCCACCCAACGGGACGCGGGTTACCGGTCGGGCCGTCGACGTACACGCGAGACACGCAACGGCCAAAGTCGCGACGGCAAGCGCGGTACAGCTCTCCACGATGCTCGAAACGCGTCTCGTAGGGCTCGCCTTTGCCGAGGCTAGTTGCTTTTTCGCCTTCTACGTGGACATAGTCCTCTTGTACCCATAGGTTCATGGCCTAACCCCTCTGTAGTAGTCATGGCACCCTTTTAGCTATTAGACGGTGTATTCCCTCGTTTTATTCAATCATATTCCTCTTGTTGACGGGCAATATCCTCGAAAAGCGTATCGGGCTTTTCGTCTTCTGGCGTTTCGCGCGTCTCGCATGCGAACGCGTCTCCGTTCTCCCAACTAAGGAACACCCCCTCAATCGAGCCGATCGCTTCTTCCGCTGCCTCATTCCACAATTCATCTAGATAGGCTTCGCGCGAGCCCATGCCATTGCATGCCGTACAGCTGCTGCTACCTTGTGCCAAGTAACGGAGCCTGTACCGCTTTGGCTGGCGATCGATAAAGGCATACGCTGCATGCTCGCGTTGTGGGCGGTCACGCCCTTGTCGTTTGCGGTACTTGATGCCAAGCGACGGGATACCGTCCAAGGCACCATAGAGGCAGTCGAAACGGCGCATGACGTACGCGTGGCGCGATGCGTGCTTTTTCTGCGTACGCCGCTTCAATCGTCGCAGCACCGTTCGGCCCGAGCCCTTACAAGTCGCGCACGGAGTAAGGTTGCTGCACGCAAAAGGCATGTACATCTTGCTGCTAGGAGTAAGGCTAAAGACGTCTCCCAAGTACAGCCGGCGAATCTCCTGGCCAGGATTGTCTATGTCCTCTTGCCAGTCTTCTTTGCTGAGCTCGAAGCGTATCGCCTTCAAGTTGAATCCGTGCTCTACCGTTGTCATGGTGTCGCCCTTTCAACCTATTGGACGGTGTATCCCCTCGTTTTATTCAAACGCCTTCAATCTTCAATTGCGTTCCAGGCTGACACTCGTCGTAATGCTTCGAGTAGCTCTCCCAGTCTCCCGACTGTTGGCACTCGTGGCATTCCCCCAAGTGATTGGCAATAGCGATATCCCGCTCGTCAGGCTCCGAATAATTCGAAAAGTCTAGGTCGTACCCTTCTTTTTCCAATTCTTCAAAAAGCCTAGGATGCCAGTAAGTAATATCGTAAACGAATTCCGGACCGTCGACACACTCCCACGTTCCGCCGGCAAGGCTTCCGTGCGCATCCGCCCATGCGTCGGCAATCTCATCTTGGATGATGAATTCCACGATCGTGGGATCGTCGTCACTGTTCTCCACACGGATGGTGACCCCTGCCACGTCGTGGATGCGCCGCCACTTGTCGGCAAGGTCGGCGCCTTCCTCCGCTCCGAGGCGTTTGGAGATGAGCGAAAAGTACGCGTCGCGCGAGTCTTCCTCTAGCCCGCCGAGGTAGTCCCATTCGGAGCCATAGACGCGGTGATTCGCCTCGGTACGGTCCCACGCTTGACCCTTTCGGAGTCGCGCGGTTAGTTCTGCGTCCTTTTGGAGCACTGCAAACGCCACGTAGGCGTCAATCACTGCAAGCAATCGAGTCATCCTTTTTGCCTCGTAACACTTGGACGGTTGATACTTCGTTTTTATTCAACTATGCAGTAGCCATTCCCCGTCAGAATGACGAATCATGGCTACGAATAGCCCACCCTTACAATCGGCGTACCACGCGCACGGATCGACTGCTCTTTCATAATTACCGTTTGCAGTCCGATAAAGCATGTAATCCGGCCGCATGTTGCGAGCGCCAAGATTGACGAGATATGCGAATATACGCCTAGCGCCAGGTTCGGCGCGAAGCACGCACGCCAATAGCGAGCGATGCTCGGGCTTACAACGGTTTTCGACAATCATTGAAAGTCACCCTTTCGTTGACAGCGTACGCGGGCCCGTTACTTCGGGTGTGTCGAGCGTACGCGGCGCTTCCACTTTTCAGCCTGCATAAGCGCATCTTGACGAGTAGGCCATACGTGAGCTTGGTCGCGATTCTCAGCAAACGGATTGCCATCTATGTCAAGGTAGTACCAACCGAACCCATTATCTGATACAGCAACAATCCAACCTTTCATTGGAATTCCCTTTCGTTTGACAGCGTACGCGGGCCCGCCTCCCATCGGGCCCGCGTCCGCTACCCTCGAAAGGCTACTTTCTGCCCTCGCCTACTTCGCAGGCAATGCGCCCTTGCTTGACAAGCCAGCTAGCGATTGCTGTCTCACCGCTACGCCGGACGTCCGAAGCTTGCCCTTGGATATAGCGTGTCCAGCCTTGCGCAAAGTCGGCACGTACCAACCGTGACTTGTCTCGCCTTTCGTCGTGAAAGGCTTGCGTCAAGCCGTCGACATGCGCCGAGGCTCGCCCCGGAAGCACACCATGCAATTCCCCTCGAGTGTCTTTCAGCAGGTACCGCCAAAAACCGGGAATCGCATCGTTGATAGTGATCTTGCGCTCGCCTTCCTTTGCAACTGGCAAGGCTACCTCAGTCTCGCGATTAGCGCCCCACGCCTTGCAAAGCACGTGCATTGCCTCGGACGCGTGCCGCAAGTTTTTGGCGACGTCGCGCAAGACCTTACCCCGATGAATGCGTGAGCCCTTCCGACCGTCTACAACGTATGTGCCAGCGTTCAGGCACGCGAGCAGAGTGATTCCCCCTCCCGTGTCTACACTAGAGGTGCCGTTGTCTTTCGACATTGCCGACGCATGAGCCTCGAAAGGCTCGCCAACGGCTTGCATATCAACGGGGGTAGGGGTCCAAAGATAGAAGCGCAATTCCCACCCCGTGGATACCGGGTCGTAAGCCCACGTTGCGCGCGTGCCGTCCGGAATGCACCGACTACGGATGATCTCCTGGACCGTTTCGGGTGCGTCGGCAATACCGTACGTGGGTGAGACGCACGCGAAGCAATCGCCAAGTGCTTCGCGCAGGCGAAGCTTGAGCATGATGCTAGGGTCGCGCGTGAGCTCATACCCGAGCACTTGTACAATCTCTGCATTGTCATCATGAATCGCGCTCGTAATGCGAGCGATGGCAGCGGTAACGCCTTCCGCGGTTAGCCCTTCCGGAAGCTTCGTCCCTTTTTGGGCATTGGCGAGCGCGTGACGCAATGTCGATCGCTCTGCTGCACGTTCGACCATCCGATCGCGCATGCCGCGCAAGTAGCTCATTGAAGGCGATTCGATGCGAGTGCAGATCCCTTGAATGGCTTGACCTGTCAGTTTGAAGCCTTCCAATACCGTGATCTTGCCGTTGCTTTTCAAACTTTTGGCAAGGTCGCCAGCCGAGATTACATATTCCCGTCGTTTTTCGGAGATAACCCGATCGGACAGTGCCGACATAGCAAGCATGTGGTGCTCTTTTTGCTCGTGCTCCACATGGCGCGCGTTTTGATTCGCATAGCCAATGTCTGCCATGCGCGTTGCGGTTTTATAAAGCTGCTTGGACGTGTCAACCGCGTAACCGGCTTGGCGCAATGCTTCGTGTTGCCCTTCAATGCGTACGCGTGCCGTCTCGTCGGTCACGAGGTTACCGGAAAAGTCGCTGTTAGCCTGGACAGCGACCGCAGGCACGGGAATCGTTGCAGGCGCTTGTGGAGGGGGCACCGTGTCCGTGTGGACGCTTGCGGACGGGCCAGCCGCTTCGCCTTCCGGCGCGACGAGCCAACGCGTCGAGCCGTCCGCAAAGCGTTCTTGGATGGTCACGCGCATCGCGCGATCGGTTTGCAGTGTGTTCGCCGCTTCGAGCATCGCGGCTGAGTCTTCCACTTCGACCGTTACAATGCCATTGGACAGGATATACATATGCTTTTCACCCTTTCAAGACCTTGGACGGACGATACACCGTTTTATTCAATCGGTTTACTTTCTTTTTTAGACAGTGGCACTGTACGCGCTAACGCTTTTTGCTAACAGCGCACACGCTTTGCTTGTCGCTTCGCCGGCACTCTACTTGCCGTTTTTCGCGCGCGTAGCTGGAATCATGCCAATTGAGCTCAAAACGTAAGTAAACGTGTACCACTAGTGGGACAGTCTAAGGCTCCGCTTGACTTTTGGCAAGCTTTCAGCGGGCCCGTATTCGACCGCATGGATCGGTGTTTTCGCGACTCCTAGGCCAGAAACACGGCCGAATGAATCCGTAAACGCCCATACGGCCCCCCGAAAGTAGGGCTCGGGACCCATGCCGACCCCTATCCGTCAACGTTTGCAACTGTTGCGGGCAGACGGCAGGCGTACCCCCGCTGATCGCCCACGCATGACACGCGTGAACGACACATCTCACACGATAGGGTGGGCTTGCTGATTGCCGGGCCGGCAAGGGCTCTAGGCCGCGTTTGCGGGCTCTGACTGGCCGGCTGGCCGCGGCCCCGCCACGGCGCCGTTACAGGGGCTTGCTAGGCTCGCCTGCCGTGGCAAGCGAATGGCGGATTGTGGCCGACAAGGTCTGGGATATGGCCAGGGGCGTGCGGGACCGCGAATTGGCGGACCGGCTCAGGCAGTTTGCGACGTCGCTGCATACCGTGGCCGGCAGCCTCGAGACGGGCGAGCACCCTGCGTTCGACCCGGAGAGCGGGACGGGCAAGACCGAGCCGCCGCCGCATACCGACTAGAAATTGCTGCTTTTTAGCTTCCAACACCAACGTCCCGTGACGAACAACGCGAGCATCGCTTGTCCCACGGCCGTGTGCACAGGTCTTACGTAGGTCCGGAGATCAATCGCTTCGCTCGTCGAGCACTCGAAGCAAGCGGGGAGATGCATCCGCCAAGATCGAAGCACGAGCAGCGGTGAGGCCAGTGTGTATTGACTGCAGACGCTGCAGCGCCAAAGTCCATCCTTCATCGACGACCGGCGAGCTGCGCGAGGGTCGTTCTCAGAGCTTCAGTTAGACGCTCTACGAGACCACCGGCATCGCCAAAATCGCCGATGTAATGCCGGCCGCTAGGGCTCAGTGGATGGGGGCTTCGCTCTTCTTCGCGAGCAGGGTCCAGCTGCCACTCTGCCTCTGCCAGCACTTGCTCGGGTGTCATGGTCATCTCTTGGGCTGCTGCTTTGAGCACAGGGCAGTGCGGCGGGCATCCCCAACCGTGGATCGGGCAGCCCGGATCCATGAGCGGGCCGGGCGGATCCATCGTCGTCGCGACGGTTTCTACGCCTTTGGGGCGGCTGCCTTCGCTGAAAAGATCGATTGCACTGCCGAAAACGTGTTCGATCCCCTTGTTTTCGCTCACCCTCGCCTCCGATCCGCCACCAATCGGGCCACCTTGCCGCCCAAATTCTGCCGAGCATCGTCGTAGATATGTAGGACGCGCCCGTCCTTGTGTCGGCTAAACTGCTGGACTTCCCTGGTATTTCCGCCGCTCTTATCAAGAGCTGAGGTGATGGCCGTGTGCCGGATGCCGTGGGGCCGGACCGTTTCTGCGCCGCCCAACCCACGTACGATGTTGTAGACCGCGCTGTCGCTGAGCGCGTGGCCATAGTGGCCGTGGTCCAATGCAACAAATAGTGGTCCCGGGTCCTCCCCTCGCACGTCGATCCATGCGGAAAGTGCAAGCTTTGTCTCGTCCGGCAGCTCAACGCGTACCCGTTGCGAGCGTCCCTTGCCCAGGAGCCAGATTTCGCCGGCTATCAGGTTGATGTGCTCGTAGCCAAGCGAGACGACTTCACTGCGCCGTAGAGCCAGATCGGTCAGCAGGTGCAGGATCGCTCGGTCACGGATACCTTTGGAATCATTACGCTCGTCAGCTTTATCCAGCATTTGCACAAGCTTCAGCTCCCCAGGGCCGCGGGTGTCGCGATACGCCTGTGCATCGACGTTGGTGACGTCCAGTGCCCAATCGATAAATCCAGTAGTACGGGCAAGCTTGACGAAGGACCGGACAGCTGCGAGTCGGCGATTGATGGTCGCAGGCGACAATTCCTTGGCGATCAAGGCGTTTTGGTAGTCCAAGAGCAGTAGGTTGGCTTTGCCTCGGGTGCAGTTGAACAGAAACTGCATCGCCGCGTTGATGGTCGGCACAACAGCACCCGTCGATTCGATGAAGCTTCGGAAGTGCTTCAAGTCCTTGAGGTATGCCCGCTGCGTCGTTTTCTTTTTGGCACCGAGAAATGTATCGACGAGCCGATTCAAATCGAAGCGCGTGACGTCCAGGGCACCGCGTTGCGCAACGACGAGATCAGTCATTTTTTTCCACCCATCCAGACCCACCGCACCGGGGACACGGCTCCCATCCACGGCCCCACCCAACGAACACCATTCCCTGCGGATGATTCACTTCATGCGGCAGTTTTTCGCATCCCTTGCACTTCACCATCGAAGGTCGTTCGTCGACGTACTTCCCGAACCTAGATGCCAGGGCGATTGTGCAGTCCAAACACAAGGGAACCGCCTCGATTACGAGCACGAACCGCTCTCCATCCGCACGTTCGTACGTTGGGCTCCGCATCTCTACGCCTTCGGTTCCATCACAACTCAGGCACACAATACTGTAGGGCAGACACACAGCAGACATGCTCATGAGAATTGCACTTTCCGTAGGCTAGCGCAAGAATTGTCGAGAGTTTGACAATTCTTGGTGGACAGCGTAAGCATTGCAGGGTCAATGGTCTGCCATCACTACTGCAATAACCCGCTCACTTGTCCGGAGTGCATCCGACGCTTCTGGAAGTGGGCAGAGAACCACACGCGTGGCCGGAACACCGCAAAGGTACACGGCCGAGGGCCGTTCAAGCACGAGGTGCCAAACTTTTACGAGGCGGCGGCGAAGTGGCACACTCCGTGAAGGGCAAAACCGTCCCCGCCCCCCGCGACCTCATCGTTGCCGTGGCCGATCTCATCCACCGTGACGGCATCGAAAAGGCCGCTGCCTACCTAGGGCTGGCACGCGAAACTGTTGCGCGTGTCGCAGCCGGCGTTCCTGTGCACCCGGGGACCCTGGCTTTGGTGCGTGAAAAGCTAGGTGTCAAATGAGCCGTACCATCGTCACGGGTGGCGCCGGCTTCATCGGCTCCCATCTTGTCGATGCTCTCGTCGCCGAGGGTCGAAAAGTGCTCGTTATCGACGACTTTTCAACCTCTATCGAGACTGAGCTACCCCCTAACATAAAAGAATACGCGGCGGTCCAGGTTCATTATCACGATGTACGCGATTCATTCGCCGACGTTGTACAAAACGGTGACGAGATTTTTCATCTTGCCTGCCCTGCTTCACCCGTTTGGTACCAGCGCTACCCTTTGCGGACGCTAGAAACAGCCATCCAAGGCACCCAGCGCGCCCTCGAAGCAGCCCGTGAGCATGGCTGCCGGCTTGTCGTCGCTTCTACTTCGGAGGTCTACGGCGATCCCGTTGAGCATCCACAACACGAATCCTACTGCGGCAACGTGGATCCGCTGGGACCACGGGCTTGCTACACAGAGGGAAAGCGCACTGCAGAAACGCTTTGCTCGATCTTCAAACGTTCACACGGTGTCGATGTGCGAATCGCTCGAATTCACAACACCTACGGCCCTCGTATGCGCCGTGACGATGGACGAGTCATCCCATCGTTTATCGATTCGTGCATGAAACATGAGCCGATGCGCATCTTCGGCGATGGAAGCCAGACGAGAAGCTTTTGCTACGTAGACGATACGGTTCGCGGTCTCATGGCCATGATGACTTACAATCACGACCTTAGTAGACCCATCAACATCGGAAGCACTGATGAACGGACAATTGCATCAGTTGCCCAAGCAGTTGCCGATCACTTTCAGGTTTCGCTGTCCACCACTGTATTCCAAGAATTACCAGACGGCGACCCGAAGCGACGGCAGCCCGACATCACCAAAGCATGGCAGCTTTTGAGCTGGAAACCGAACATACCGTTCGAAGTCGGCTTGGCAGCAACCGTTGCCTGGTACAGAGCTAACCTTATCGTGTGAGATGTGTCGTTCATGAATGCCACTTTATCTACCACCAGCTCTGACCCTCGCCAGCTCCCTTTGAACTGCTTTGATTTGTTCGTATCTAGCTCGGCTAGGATGCCGGTTGTATGCATTTTTCAATTCTTCAAGCGTCTTGAGTAAGTTGTATTCCATGATTTGTGTAGCAGTTCGATAGCCCGATGGGTTTCTCTCGGCTGTTCCTCCCATCATCCAAGCAATTCCTGCCACGATCAACCCTGACACCAGCAGTACACCAACGCTTGATGCCCCTGCATCCAGCGCTCCCACTCCACGCCTGACCGACGCGAAGTGCACGTTGGTGATGGGTAGCACCGGCAACGAGTGCATCGCACTCCATGGCGAAGACGGTGTGGACGGCGTCGGGGGCGGCGCCACGGCTGGCTTTCGTTTGCGTCCCCAAGTCGATGCTGCACTCGGCAGCTGATTCGGTTCGCTGTAAGCAGCCGGCATGACTCAGGCCGTCCTGCCGCTCATCGCGCTCGCGATGCCTTGCACCACCCAGGTCACCAAACTGGCCAAAATGATGCCACCGGCTACCCCTACAGAGGTCTGGACGAAGTCCGAGCCAAAAACCCCTGGATTCTCATAACTTACAACCTCGTATCCACGTCGACGCCCGGTCATTGCTCTCATGGGCATCAATCTACTACCAAGTCAAGGGTTTTACACGTACATTCAGATCTAACAACCGTTGCTTGCCTCCTACGACGACAACCAAGAAGTGACGTTGACGGAAGTCTCCGAGTACGTGCTGCTCGTTGTGGCACACGTCGAGCAGGTGGTTTTTGCGCAGCCTGTCATCAACCACTTTGCAGACCTGCTGGTCAGCCAGTGGCTGCTCGAAGGTGGCTCACCGCGCGAGGCAGCGTTTGCGCTGCTCGACCTTCTTCACACAGCGATCTTCCCGTCATCCAATGGCAGGTCGCTCTATGAGCTGTCGTACTACGTTCGCGACGTCACAACCGAGCTCGAAACATTTGGCTTCGACCGCATGTCGGCCAACGAGATCGTCGACGACTACGACACCGATGTGGCTACCTGGTGCCTTCGCGTCCCCCCTCGGGCAGCGGCACGCCGGCTCGCAGGTCGACAGCTTGCAGCATAAAAAACGCCCCCGAGGAAACCGGAAAGGGTGGGAAACCTATCTCCCCGGGGGCGTGGCCGCCTTGTACACGACAGGCCTTCAGCATACCTCTTTGGTGATAGGATGCCAAGAATGGCTAGGCCTACAAAGGGTGAGATCCGGCAATGGCTGCGTCAGGTCAATGACAACCTGATTGCTGTAAAGCAAGCGCTTGTAAAAGACGACGCTGCAGCAGTTGAAAAGCACATGATCGAAGCAGCTGAAAGCTTCGATGAAGCCGCATTGCTGTCCGAAGAGCGTTATAACATTTGTATCTTCGACCAAGAGGAGACTGACGAGGAGGAATGATGGTCTCCGTGCTCACGTTTGGACATAGCGTTTACGTCTATGTAGAGAGGGTGAAGGATGCAACAGCCATTGCACGTGGATTGGCTGGGTATGCGTATCTAGCAGCTGATTACGGGATGCTGTTCGACATGGGCTACGAAGACGACCATCATTTCTGGATGCACGGAGTGAAATTTCCATTGGACATCGTGTTTTTGGATTCGTCGATGGTGGTTGTTGGAATACTTCCTGATGTACCAGCAATGAATGACTTGTTCCGTCATGTTGGCAAACCGTCGAGATACGTACTCGAAGTAAATAAAGGTTGGGCAGAGACCAACGGCATCACCGTCGGCTCGAAAGGGGTGCTGCATTGAAGCACCAAGTTTTGTTCACAACGAGCGTTGTGCTGACCACGTTGGGCGTGGTGCTGATCATTGATGCGGTGAGGAAGCAGGGTCTCAGCGCTCCGAAAAATCAGCTGCCGATTTATCCGCCTCCGAGTCAGACCAACTACAACGCTTGACCACAGCTGAAGCCGATTCGACGTGCGTCGGCCGTCGTTTTGATAGCGGCGATCTCTTGGCAGGTTATAGGCTTGCCCGTTGCTTTGTTGATGCTTTGATGAGACGAAGCGGCCTGCCGAAGAACACCAATGCAGTTCTTCTCTGTGCCGAGAAAGCAGTTTGCTGCTGCAAGTGATTTGCATCCCGCTTGACAAAAATTTGTGTCCGGTTGCGCTGGTTTGTTGCAGGCTGTAACAAGCATAATAATTGTGCTGAGTGCTATTCTGTTCATCTGCACTCCTTACATTGCTGTGCATGCACCTGCAATACAGAGCTCTGAAACACCGTCTTCGCCCGAGCAGTCTTGATTCCCGGTGCAGTTGCTCCCTCCACCGGCAAAACATGGTCCGCAATTGTTTGAAAATGGAGCGTTGCTTGCTGCGCCTCCTCCACAGTCAACCCCAGTTTCATTGCCATTTTTGATGTGATCGGAGCAGGTTGGTGGAACGCAGAATGATCCATACGCAGTGCCTGAACAAACACCAGAGGAAGCTGGACAGTCAGAGTTCTGCTTGCATGTAACGCCGAAGTAATTGGCGATCGGATAGGCCGAACAGTAATTCGTTTGTTCAACGCGTCGAATTGACGGAAGCATGAAGTCATAGCGTTGATTTAGTACGAATGTTGAGTCAACGAACCCAAAATTTGAAACGATAAACGATGATGCAGGCGAAATCAGACCTCCATCACTTGGCGATACAAACGACCCGCTGCCACATACGTCGTGCAGCGTATAACCGTTGATTCTTGGAGGAGAACCTACGGTTTGACCCCAGCTACTGCATCCTGGACCCGATGCATTGATGATTGCAGATGCAAATTCTGCAGTCGCAAGGCGAAGTGCCTGATCGAAATAACAGAAAGCAACAGAGTTTTGCCAGTTGGGAGGAAACGAGATTGCTGAGCCAAGCAGTACGTTGCCTGATACAGTTGTACCAGCAACGGCATTGATCGGATGATTGTTCGGCGCAATCTGGCAAAACGTACTGAATGCACAGTCCAACAATGGATTGACATTATAGAAGCCGAATCCTGGGATGTAGATGAAGTGCGTTGAGAACGTCGATGAGAAAGTAACACCGACGAACGTCCCGGGTGCCGGCTGCGTGAAATTAGGTGCTGTTGCAATGGGCGTTGTCGCATCAGCAAACGTTGCACCATTGAGTGAACACCGATCAACGGGCGATGAGTGCAGAGTTTGCCCAGCAAAAACGGATACACCATTCCAAGTTCCAACTGTAGGACAGGCGTTGAAGCTCGTTCCATTCGTATTTGGTTGAGAATAAAGTGTAACACAAACACCGTAGGTCTCTGATATTCCAGCTGCATTTGCGAGTATTGGACATCGATCATCGATGTTTGCACCCGCTGTATATGTTTCATGAAAACAATGTGCAGGGCTCCCAGTAAGACAATTGATAAGCTGGTACGTATCGCTCTTGGTGACCCCCGATCCACGATCAGTCGATTGAGGATATTCACTGAGGAGCGATAGACCCCAAGTTGAGCTCATGATGTGAGAGAAATACTCAACGATTATTTGCTGTTGCGTTGTCGTCCATGGGGTTACCGAGTCATCCTCAAATGCAATATAGATGTTGTGTACTATTCCCGTGTGCCATCCGACCGGAATGTTTGGTCCCCATACATACGGTCCAATCAACGTAGAAACAAAATTGAATTGAAGATTATTTGCTGCATGATATCCATCAAAGCATGCACCTGGACCGTAACAAACAGGCGCCGGGATATCCGCACGGGCGACTGTCGATAGTAGTAGTATAGAAATAACTACTAGGAGCCTCACAACGCCTCCCACGATGCACTTCCACAAAGTGCATGGCCACCGAACGCCGTCGCCGATGCTGGATTATCGAGGTTCGTCGTATTGATTATGATGTTATTTGTGACAGTTACCGTTCCAGTTCCCGAATGGCTCTCTGCAACCGTTGCAGTTTCACATTCGAATGTCGGAGAGCCGATGAATACGTTTACGCTTCCTGAATGACTCGAGTCATATCGGAAAGCTCCGTGCTGTTGGTTCAGCGTTGCTGAAATCCCATTCATCCATACGCCATTTTGCACGATCGTTCCCGAGCCGTAACCCGGTGTCTGCGGAGCGAAGACAACCGGATTCCAGAAGGTAAGTGTTGAAAACGGAAAAAACACCAGACCGAGCGTCACACCTTGTGGAAACGTTGCTGCCCCCTCGTACATCGCGAGCCCATCAAAAATGACTCCCATACCCGTGATGTTCATTGTCGTGACGGTCGTCGAGCTAAATTCTCCACCCAGGTAATGCCACGAATGTCCTGATGAAAGACGTCCGCCGATTGCTCCGCCCCATCCAGAGCAATTGACGCATCCATCATCGTTGTTTCCTGGGTTGCCATCGAGATCGATTACACGATCATGATGAATCTCGAGTCCGATGACACCCGCACCCCATCGTACCGTATTTGTACCTGGAGTCCCTGATGGGTCGAAAATATTGAGATGATATAAAAACACTCCGTTTGTCGGTATTGCCGGTGCTGCCGCACTCCAATCAGCGATGATCGGCTTGACTGCAACGATGTTCACGTTGGTCGTTACATATTCAACGTAGGTGTCACCTGAGGCCAATCCTGGAGCTCCTGCACCACCTGTCATATTCACGAATAGCGATGGCACTTGAAGTGCCGTTGGTGGAGCCGTTACAGTTCCCATAGGAACAGTCATTCTACAAATATGGGATCCGTTGACGGTACCCTCATTACACCAAAACGTAGCGCTTTTCGTCATATCAACGACCATTGCACCTTTATTACCAATAAGCTGTCCTGTATCGTTTGCAGCTTGATTGGTTGCAGAGCTATTTGAGTAGTTTATGACAGTTGTAAATGTTGATGTACCAACACTTGGAACTGTTTGTGTCAGGTTGGCAGTAAAAATGAGCGATCCACCGTGTTCGATAGACGGGAAAGACTCTACCGGGTCGGTGTCGTCGGTGTGAGAGCTTAGAAAAGTGATCGTGGTTGTCTGTCGAAGTCTTGGACAGGCAACAGGACTTCCCAAGCACCCCCACCGAATTGCGTTGATTTGTCCCCAAGTTTTACAGGGTCCAACACCCGACCCGGCGGCTCCGCACGTCGCTGATGTGCAACTGTTGTCGTCCGAGGCACAAGTCGTCGTGTTCTGAGGATCGACAAACCATGCAGCGACGCTCCAGTTTGGGTTGAGTGGTGGCGGAATACCGACAGCACTGAGTGTATGTGATGGTTGCTGTTTTGGCGATTTGTTGGTTGTCCAAATTGCGACAACACTGCCGGCTACGAGAGCAACAATGGCAATAATAACTTTCCAATAGCGGTTCATATGAATTCAATCCATCGGCCAGAAGCAAACTTCCATGCAGCAATCTGCCCGGCGTTGCGCATGACGACTTGACCGCCAGCTCCCGAGAAAGTCCCTGGACCACCGGCCGAACCACCTGGGTTTTCGATAATATCAGTGCCTCCTGCGTTGATCTTGGTCGGCACAGCAACTGTTGCACCGACGTTCTTGACCAAAAAGCTCGTCCCATTTGGTGGATTCGATGGGCAGTTGAACGTGACAACAGCTCCTGTGCTATCACACTCGTACATGGTGCCATCGACGATGGGAGAGATGGTCCCGCCAGCAGGAACAGCAACCCAGAGTGACGCAAAGACACCTGCCGGACCCGTTGGACCGGTAGCTCCTGTTTGACCCGTTGGTCCTGTAGGACCTGTTGGTCCCGTTGCTCCGGTTGCTCCGGAACCTGTCGGTCCTGCAGGTCCTGCGGGTCCACCCGGACCTCCTGGTCCTCCAGGACCACCCGGTCCCATGGGTCCCGTTGGGCCAACAGGCCCTGTCGGCCCCGTACCACCACCTGGACCACCGCCACCCGGGCCCGTTGGACCGATGGGTCCTGTAGGTCCCGTCGGACCCGGCGGTCCGCCTGAAGGCCCCGTAGCTCCTGTCGGTCCAATGGGCCCTCCAGATGGACCCGTTGAGCCTGTAGGACCCGTAGGACCTGTAGGACCCGATGGCCCTGTAGGAACAATGCCCGATTGCCTAGGCGGAAACGGATATGTTTCTGCAGCAAAGTTAGCGGGTCCGGCGCGACGACTCATAGCGCTCCGATAAATGCGTTTTTGAAGTACGCAGCGCCGCCGAATCCGGAGACTCCAGCTGCTGCATCTAGATTCGCTGGAGTGATAGAAATCCCTGCTGTAACGACCACAGGGGATGTGCCCGAATGGCTTTCAGCTGTTGTCGACCCACTGATTTCCAGTGTCGGTGATCCCGCTAAGACGCCCGCTGCTCCACCGTGAGTTGAGTCGTAGCGAAAGGCTCCACTGCCATTCACGTTGATCGTCGCTGACGATCCACAAATAAACACACCGCTCTGTACCGATGCGTAACTGATTGCAGCGAGAGGAGAATACTCACTAAAAGTGATCGTCGAAAATGGGACATGAAATAGACCCATTGACACACCCTGTTGAAAGGTGACCGTCTCTTCCATATCGATGTACCCATCGAGCGCGACCCCGGCGCCACCGACATTGAGAGTCGTCACGTTGGATGTGATTTCGCCTCCATTGGCATGCCAGTAATGAGTAGTCGTCATTCGGCCACCAATAAGGCCACCATTGATCCAGCAATTGACGCAACCTTCATCGTTGTTGCTAGGCGTGTCCACCAGCTGAATGACGCGATCTACACGACTCTCTTCTACAGTGACTCCAGGGCCCCATGTGAACATGTCCTGTCCACTCACTGCAGGGTCGAACACGTTCATATGGTACAAATAAACACCGTTGCTTGATGGAGAACCGTTCCAGTCCGCGATTACAGGCTCTACATCGACAATGTTTACCGTTTTCAACGTATAAAGGCTGTAGCTATCACCGATTGTCAGTCCACTAGCTCCACCTGCGCCACCGGTTGCAGTCGTCCAAAGTCCCGGTATTGGAAACGCATTTGGTGGTGCTGTTACATTGCTCATCGGGATTGAATCATTACATGTATGTGTTGAACTGAATTCGTTGCACCAAAGGCTAGCACTCTTGGTAGTATCTTGGATAAATGCACCCTTGACGCCGATACTGTTGACAGAATCCACGACCTTCATGCCGGTCGAACACGAACTACTCCAGTTCGTAACACCCGTGAACGTCCCGGTAAAAGTTGCAGTCGGCAAAGTTGCAAGAATGACAAGCGATCCACCGTTTTCGATAGTTGGAAAAGCATAAACAGGATCAGTATTATCAGTTTGCGATGAAATGAAAGATACCGTCGTCGTTTGTCGAAGACGCGGACAGCCCCGAGGGCTCCCAAAGCATCCCCAGATCTGATCATTGAGCTTGTGCCAGGTCTTCAGTGCAGTCCCGGATGTCGTGCCGTTGTTGTTATCGTTTCCACTTGCAGGATCGATAAACCAAGAGGCGACGGTCCATGAATTCGGAATGATAGGCTGAGGACTACCCGTCGTGCCAAATGTTGTCGGAGCTGGTGGCTGCGGTTTACAAGTCATGCAGAATAGAACTGCCGCAACCAAAATTAGGAATTGCTTCATATTATTCCCCATTGATTGCTACTGAATTGCCACCAAACACTTTGTCCTGGTAGATTCAGAACAGATTGTCCATTGGCTCCTGAATAGGTACCAAGGTTATTCGGATCCTCAATCGTAAATCCACCACGTGCATTGATTTGCGGTGGCGTTCCAACGGCACTTCCATTGGCTTTCACAATGACAATGTCTCCACTATTTGGAGCAGTTGGTAGATTCACAACCGCTGCAGTGCCACCCGATGGATCGACCCACACTTCATTGATCGACGCTTGAGAAAGATTTGTTGTCGACGCAGCAGCTGCACGTGTGGGTGCAGGGAATGAGGGTCCCGTTGGCCCAGTAGGGCCTGTAGGTCCTGTTGCACCCGTTGGGCCCGTCGCTCCTGCAGATCCTGTCGGCCCTGTAGCTCCTGTCGAACCTGTAGGACCCGTTGCGCCTGTTGCACCCGCTGAACCGGTCGGTCCTGTTGTACCTGTGGCACCCGTTGCACCTGCTGACCCCGTAGGCCCAGTTGGCCCAGTCGCCCCTGCAGCCCCTGTCGGTCCCGTTGCTCCTGTTGCTCCAGCAGATCCCGTCGGTCCCGTAGGACCTGTAGCACCAGTACCTGTCGGACCCGTCGAACCGGTTGCTCCAGTTGCACCTGTTCCTGTTGGTCCCGTTGGACCCGTCGGTCCTGCAGGGCCGCCCGAAGGCCCTGTAGGCCCAGTAACACCAGCGCCCGTTGCACCAGTCGGTCCCGAAGGCCCTGTCGGCCCTGTAGGTCCAGCAGGACCGCCTGACGGCCCCGTTGGTCCTGAAGGACCCGTTGCACCGGTTGCGCCCGTACCGCCCCCACCTGTTGCACCCGATGGCCCCGTAGGTCCTGTATTTCCAGAAGGACCAGTTGGTCCAGTTGCACCAGAACCGGTCGGTCCTGATGGCCCTGTTGCACCAGAGGGACCCGAAGGTCCAGTAGGTCCTGTGCTACCGGCACCCGTAGGTCCTGTTGGACCGGAAGATCCCGATGGACCTGTAGGTCCTGAGGTTCCTGTTGGACCGGTCGGGCCTATTGGCCCTCCTGAAGGTCCAGTTGGTCCTGTCGGCCCGGTGCCACCTCCACCGCTGCCGAGTTGGCGCGGCAAGGGATAGGTTTCTGCAGCAAAATTTGCGCTGCTTGCACGCCGAGCCATCGGGTGTCAAGCGTATCATACAAACCGTCAAGGAAACCTCGTTGACAGTCGTCAAGAAAATCTTGCTGACGATTGCAAAAGTCGGGCAAAATCAAGGGACCGATGGGCGCAACACTTGACGAGGTACTGGTCAAGCTCGAAGAGGTCTGCAAACGCGTCGAGCATCTTGACTCACGATATTCCGGGCTCAGTAACGAAGCGAAAACATTGAAGGAAGTTGCACAAAAGTTGGCGACTGCAGCCCTTCAGATCCAAGCAGCAAGAATCGCCGCTGCCATTGTCCCCGGACCTGCACGGATGCTCTACATCGCTGTTCCAGCATTTTTGGGCGGCTTTGCAGCGGAGCTCGCAGCATACTGGCTGCACTTTCCACATTTCAAATGAACACCCCGATTTTGCTCAACGGCTTGAGCTACGGTCCGCTGACACCTGGCAACCGTTACCGACTATCGGGATACATTCGAGGAGGAGTGCCAGATGGCAGTGCACTGACAAATGCTGGATTTGACCCAGCAACAGCAAAGTCCTGGGGAACGGTCGGCGTACCGAGTGACTGGCCTACAGAAGATTTGCCGCCAAGTTCATCGGATGAACAGATTTTTCGTTTCGAAGGAACTTGGATCGGTTCAGGAACACTACCAAGCAGCATTCAAACCAATAACGGTACGTTTCTCATTTATCAGGTTTGGTTGTACATCGCACCACTTGAAAATGTGAATCTTGTACAGCCGAGTACAATAGAAGCAACGCTCACAATCGGTATCATTGTGTTAGCACTAGGACTTGCTGGACTATGGATGAGCGTTGGATCAAATACGCTGCGTACCGCCTCTACTCGGGCGTAAGTCTACGTCAGCTTGGTAAAGAATTCGTCGAACGACGAGGCTATTCACCGAGTGATGCGTATCTGCTCATCAAAGCAGGACAGATGTACTTGCTACACCAGTGACGTTCGTGAACGACACATCTCGCACGATGGTGGTTCTTAGCGCTTGCTGACGTGAACTTCGACTCGCCGCTTCTTTCGTGTAGTCCGGGCGCCGTCAATCATGTCCTCGATACGCTGGACGCCTTTGTGCACATGGCGTTCAACTTCATCGAGAGCGGCTTCTTTTGCAGCCCCGAATACGTTCTTGACAAAGTTGACCGCTGCCTCGGCTGCGACTGGGTCCAGTTTGAATTCAGCCATGTCTCACCACCCTCTCGTGTGAGATGTGTCGTTCACGAAGGTTTTATTGGTTCGGGAAGCTTTTTAGTCAACCAGGGAACGTGCAGTTCTTTGCCACCCCGAAGGCTTTCGATAATGGTTTCGTGGCCGATGATGGCGGCGAAGGCAGCACTGATGCCCCAGACAAGGGCAGTTGATAGCGGTGTGCCCGAGAAGACCTTGAAAGCAATGCTTCCGACCACCCCCAGGCCGTAGGCGACCCAAATCCGCACGTTCGGCGGGATCGCTGGCAGTGGTAGGGTCGAATCGCCCTTCAGAATCCTGACCAAAAGGCCGATTACCAACGAGGCCCCAAGCCACACAAGGGCGACCCATTGATGGGTTCCGATCAGGTTCAAAATGGTGCCTACGACGTCGGGCGGCGTTGGGATGTCAGGCGGTGTCGGGACCGCTTGAAGCAGGGCCAGGATGACGAGTGGGTAGATGAATACGAGGGCAATCATGCTACGGCCATTATACTGCCAACTGTGCCGCTCGTCCTGCTCGACGCTGCAGTTCCTATCGATTTGCACACGCTCATCACTGCGGTAGGCAGTGTGTTTTCCCTGATGCTTGGGCTCATCGTGTGGCTCTTGCAGCGGGGCTTCGAAGCGGAGAAGAAGCTCATGGTCTCCGCAATCGAGGATGCGAAGGCCACAGCGAAAAGTGCAAGTGATAGTCTATTGAAACAAATAGAATTGCGGCACGAGCAAGAGATCAAGATGCAGCAGCTTTCAGGTACCTTGAAGTACTTGCAAGCAGATATTGAAGAGTTGCAGGGCAAAGACAGTGAACAAAATATGTCGATTTCCAAGCTCAAAGAGCGCTTGGATCGCGGCCAGCGAACATTTTCTCAGCAGATGCCTGGAATGCGCGAAGATCCCGCATCGGATCCGCCGCCAATACGGCCTAGGCTCAAGAGCCGTTCAGAGACTTGAATCCGGCAACGGTTGCTGGCTTAGCGGGTGTGCCACCAAGAATTGCGTCGATCTGCCATTGCACCCGGGCGAGCACATCATCACGTGATGAACCGTTCACGGCAAAATCATTGCTGCCGTACGAGAAGCTCCCGGTCCAGGTGCCGCCAGAGCGATCAATGCTGAAGATGATTCCTCGGTAGTACATCCGCTCTGTCGGTAGCGGCCACAGGTAGGAGAGTAGTACTCCTGTACCGGTTATGATGGTCGCGATGCTGCCAATCCACAATGCGGCTTTTGCAGGTGCGGAAAGCTCATCGCCTGGATTGGGCAAAAAACGCATCAGGTGATGGTGTAATTCAGAGTGAAGGTGGCCGATGGAGTGATTGGGTTGCCGTTGGCGTCAACGAAGGATTGCGGCCGACCGTTGGCGTCCGGATTCACGCCTTTGCTACCGACAGGCAGAAGTAGATACAACATCTGCACAGTACCAGAATTGGTCGAGGCAGCTTTGTAGGAATCCGTTTCGGTGATGTTGCCCGAAGAATCAGTGCCCATGATGTAGGCCCCAGGCGTCGGGTTGGTGCGGTTGAGTCCTGGGTACGGTGAGTTGACTCCAGAGGCGGTGCCAGCATATGGCGAGAGCCAATCGAAGCCGCTGTTGGCCGTATTGGGTAGGACGACGTTGAGTGTGTCACCTACAGCCATAGCCACCGTTTGCCCGGTGTTGGCGACGGTCGCTGCGTATACGCGGCTGCCAGGAGCGGCGCCTGGATTCTGCAAGAGACTCGTTCCCGTCAGAACGCTTGGCGGACCGGCTGGCGCTGCGTTGGCGTTCTTCATCCAGAAGTACGCAATTGCTGCTGCAATGGCAACCCCTCCACCGATGGCGATGGCAGCTTTCTCCGGCGTACCCATCGGATTTTCGGCGAAGTCTTGGACCCCGGAGACGGTGTCACGAACCAAATTGCCTACGGTTTCGAACATGGGATTTTCTCCGGCGTGCTTGTAGTCGGGGTACTTGCGTTTCGCGATGGTCCAGGCAACTCGTGCACAGTAGTCCTTTTGGCGCGGACCGTGAAATCGATGGGAAGAGTGCGACTTGATGCAGCTTTCGTAGTACCGAGTGAGATCGCGTTGTAGAGCTTTGTGACGGCGATAGGAATGATTGACGTTGAGCGGATTTTCAGCTGCCCCGAGTTGGTATAGTCGCTGGGCATGACGAATTGCATCTGCTCGGCTTTTGCCTCGGGCGATGATGGAGCCATTGGAATGACGAACAATCCAATTACCCTGACCGATTCGTTCGACTGTGACTCTTTCTGTTCCGCCCAAGTAGATTGTAAATGGATTTTCAGCAGCAATTCGATGAGGACCGGTGCTCGCAATGAACCCTGCATTGGTCATCTTGCGCGCAAATCGAACAGCAGCTTCGTCGTCGTAGAATCCACCAAAAATAACGTTATTTCCTTCAACAGCAGTCGGCTTTCGACCTGCAGCACTGATGATGGAATCCATCGATCCGGTTCGCCGGACGATGACTTCCCATTCTTCACGCGTGGGTGATCGAAATAACATGGTCGATGAATTTCAATACTAGATGACTTGTGAATGAAGCGAGACTGATACAACAGGCATAGAAAAAACAATCAACATATGTGCGGTTGTCGAGTGCTGAACCCAAAAGCCCTACCCAGAAACCGATACATAACGAGCACGCCAAAAACTCTGGGTAGATATTCCGAATCCGAATGAACAGCGGGCTCCAGACGAAGATAATGACTGCTCCGACGAGCCCAAAAAAATGAATCACGTAATGCGCTGGTACATCGCCTCGTCAATCGTTTGTCGGACGAAGGCCTGAGGCTGCGGCGTGGTGTGATGGCCGCTCAA
>Ga0126381_100002227_pt1 | contig 20955 bp, 15 predicted proteins | sample PanSoiMetPlot_28_FD_96465 | JGI IMG/M metagenome (GOLD analysis project Ga0126381, IMG submission 96465) | Tropical forest soil microbial communities from Panama - MetaG Plot_28 | ecosystem: Environmental > Terrestrial > Soil > Tropical forest > Bulk soil | place: Panama | collected 2016-02-17
GATCACCTTCACCGCCAATGACGGCACGCCGCTGTGCCATGCGGTCACCGACTCCAGCGGCTTCGCGATCTGCGACGCCGTCCCGCCCATCCTCACCACGGTCAGCGTGCTGCTCGGCGGCTACCAGGCCACCTTCGCCGGAAGCGTGTTCTTCAAGCCGTCGTCCGCACACGGCGGGCTGCAACTGCTCTGACAGCACACCGCCATGACCTTGCGCGCGGGCGCGGCGCCGCCGCGCCCGCGCCAAGAACCGCCCCCTCCCATCGCTGGCAGGCGGGGGCGGGGTGCGGGGGCGGTTCCTTACCTTGAATGCTAGGCCGGTCCGGGCTCCACGCAGAACTCGTTCCCCTCGGGATCTTGCATCACCGTGTGATGGCCGCGTTCTTCCACGACCGTTGCCCCCAGCCGCTCCAGCCTGACCACTTCGTCCGCCACCGAGCCCGGAGCTCGAAGGTCGATGTGGAGCCGGTTCTTGGCCGTCTTGGCTTCGGGGACCCGGATGAACCAGATGTTCGGGCCGCCCCAGCCGGCCGCCTCCACGAAGGCCTTGTCGGCGGTGGAATCCTCGTCCACGTCCGACCCCAGCACCATCGCCCAGAACGTGGCTAGCGCGAGAGCGTCCGCGGCGTCGAACGTGAGCGTCTTAATGAAACAGGCCATGCCCGAACGCTAGCGAACCGGGCCCTAGCGGCGGGCGCGGTAGGCCTCGATCGTCTGCAGTTTGTGCCAGCGGGCGTAGTGCTCGATCTCGGTCGGGTCGGCGGCCTCCAGCAGCTCCAGCATGTGCGCGTGCTCCCGCGCGGCCTCGGTGATCCGGCCGGGCAGGTAGGCGAACATGGTGGAGCGGATCCGGTCCAGCCGGTCGTTGGTCTGCCGGATCAGCTCCTGCAGGTAGGTGTTGCCGCACCTGGCGATGATGTCCGCGTGCAACTGCTTGTTCATCTCGCCGAACTTGACCGGATCGTACTCGGCGTCCATCTGCGCGGACAGCTCACGCAGCCGGACGAAGTCTGCCTCGTCCAGGTGCCGCTGCGCCGCGGCCGTGGCCGCGCCCTCCAGGATCGCGAGCGTCGTCATCTGCTGTTCCCAGGCCGTCTCGTCGACCGGGGAGACGACGGCGCCCGCGTTAGGTTTGAAGTGCACCCAGCCTTCGGCCTCGAGCCTGCGCAGCGCCTCGCGCACCGGGATGGGTGAGACTCCCAGCTCGCGCGCCAGCGCGTCGATGTTCAGCCGCGCCAGCGGCGGGTAGACGCCGCAGTGGATCCGGTCGCGCAGGATGGCATAAGTCCGTTCCTGCTTGTTGACGGTTCCCGGATGCATGCATCACTTCTCTTCCACGCAATGGTTGAGGCACTCGCCGAGGCCCTCGATGTACGTGCGCAACATGTTGCCGGGGCGCAGGTAGACCGGTGGCTTGCGTGCGTCGCCGACGCCGCCTGGCGTGCCGGTGGCGATCAGGTCGCCCGGTTGCAACGTGATGGCCTGGCTCGCGTACGCGACGATCTCCGCGGGGCTGAACAGCAGGTCGCTGGTCCGCGACTGCTGCATCACCACGCCGTCAACTTCGGTCCTGACCTCCAGGTCCCTGGCGTGCTCCACCTCGTCAGGAGTGACCAGGTAGGGCCCGGCCGGCGTCGCGCGCTCGAACATCTTGCCCGCCAGCCACTGCAGCGTGCGCCGCTGCCAGTCGCGCATCGACACGTCGTTCATTACCGTGTAGCCGGCTATGGCGGCCGCGGCCTCGTCCGCGGTGGCCCGTTTGACCGGCCGGCCGATCACGACGCCGAGCTCCACCTCCCAGTCGACGCGTTCGCTCACCGCGGGCAGCACGAGGTCGTCGCGCGGGCCGAGCAGCGAGTCGGCGAACTTGGCGAACAGCGTCGGGTAGGCGGGCAGGTCGCGGCCGGTCTCCATGATGTGCGTCCGGTAGTTGAGCCCCACGCAGAGGATCTTCTGCGGCCGCGGCACGACCGGCGCGAAGTCAGCCTCGGCCACGGGAACCGGCCGCACTCCGTCCCGGTCCGGCGCGGCGCCGACGGCCAGCAGCTCACCGACATCGGCCGCCGCCAGCGGCACCAGCACTTCTCCATCCAACCGTGCAGCTGAGGTCCCGGCTCCGGTCCGGATAGTGGCAAATCGCATAACGATGACTCTAGCGATCCTCGACGTCGGCGTAGAAACCGGCCAGATCGCTGGCCATCAGCGCAATGACCTTCTCGTCGGCAAATGTCATGTGACCGGACTCATACCAGCTAAACCGGATATTGCCGCGCAGCCGGTCACCGAGGTACAGGTGCGAGATATCGAATTCCGCCCCGCAGAACGGCGTGGCCAGGTCATACACGCCGCCCATGAGGTAAACGCGGAGTGCCTGGTTGCGGCGCATGGCGGCGGCCAGGTCCAGTGACACATTCGGGACCTGGAGCGGCTCTTCGATGCCAGGCGCCTTGTGCCGCCAGTCCCAGGCCGTCTCGATCGTCATGTTGTACAGCGGCCGGTAGTGCAGGTCGCTGTGGTAGCCGAGGTCGGCGGCCAGGTGGTGGTGAAAACTGGACAGGTGCGCGCTGTTGACGCCCGCGGTGGCCGCGTCGTCGGCGGCCGGGTCCGGCGAGCCGATCATGAATCCGGTAAACCTGCTATCAAAACGGCCTATCTGCTTCCCGTCCGCACCCAGCAACTCCCGGCGGAAGTCTTCCATCTCGACGCGGAGCCGCTTGCGGCGTAGCACCGCGGCGTCCAGGCCGGTGTAGCCGGCCAGCCGGTCCGCGACGGCCTGCTCGGTGCCGGCCGGCAACCGGTCCCCGAGCTGCAGGGCGTGGGCGTAGTCGCCCTGGGCGAACTCCTTCGCCGCGTCGAGGAACTCAGCGAGCGGCTGCCCGGCGGACCTGGCCCGGCCGTGGTACCAGGCGGCCGCGGCGTAGCTCGGCAGCAGGTTGATGTAGCCCTGGTCGATCCCGGGCTGGACGGTCGCCCAGTTGAGCAGCGCGGACAGCATGATCACGCCGTTGAAGTCAAGGCCGAGGTTCTGCAGCCGGTGCACCAGTGCGGCCGCGCGGGAAGTGCCGTAGGACTCGCCGAACAGGTACCGCGGCGCGAGCCACGAGCCGGTCGCCGTGAGATAGCCCATGATGAACCTCGCGAACACGTCCACGTCCTGGTCCACGCCCCACACCTCGTCGGGGCGCGTGTCCTGGGCCAGCCGGGAGAACCCGGTGCCGGGCGCGTCGATGAACACCAGGTCGGTGACGCCGAGCAGGGTGTGCGGGTTGTCGCCGGATTCGTAAGGCGCCGGGGGAGTGGCGCGCGGCGTCAAGGTCGGAGCGCGCTTCGGCCCGAACCCGCCGATGTTCAGCCACAGGCTGGCCGACCCGGGACCGCCGTTGAACGCGAACGTGACCGGCCGGGCCGGCGAGCGCTGTCCGGCTCGGTAGGCCAGGTAGAACACGTCGGCCAGCGGGCTGCCGTCGTCCCGCTGGACCGGCAGCGTCCCGGCCTGCGCCTGGTACCGGAGCGGGCCCGCGGGCAGGTCGATGACGTGCTGGCTGGTTACCGGGTCAGCCACGGATGATCCCCTCGTGGATCAGGTGCCACGGCGAGGGGAACTCACCCACCGGGACCTCCACCAGCACTGGCTCGTTCGCCGCGACCGCATCCGGCAGCAGGCCGGCCAGCGATGCCGGATCGCTGGCCTTGGCGTAGCCGATGCCGAAGGACTGCGACAGCAGCCGGTAGTCCGGGTTGGTCAGGTCGCTGGCGAAGTAGCGTGCCCCGTACCGGTTCTTCTGGATCCGCCGCACGTTGCCGAAATACCCGTCGTTGAACAGCACGATCACCAGCCCGAACCCGTACCGTTTCGCCGTCGACAGTTCCTGCATCGTCCAGGAGAATCCGCCGTCGCCGGTCACCGAGATCACCGCGCGGGAGGGGTCGGCGGCCTTGGCGCCCAGCGCGGTGGCGAAGCCGTAGCCCAGCGTGCCCTGATAGCCGGGGCCGATATAGCCGTGCGGATGGTAGGCCGGGAAGCACACGCTCGCGGCGTAGCCGACCTGGGTGAACTCGCTGACGAAGACGCCGTCGTCGGGCAGCGCGGACCGGATCGCGGCCAGGTACTCGCGCTGCGGCGCGATGTCGGCGAGCTGGTGCTCCAGCCACGCGCGGACCTTGCTGAACTCCTCGTTCCGCGGCTCGCGCCGCGGCCGGCCGACCGCGTCGGCCAGGGCCCGCAGCCCGAGCCCGGAGTCGGCGCGGATCGCGACCTGCGCCGCCCGCGGTCCGCCGAGGTCGGCCGGGTCGGCGTTGAGCAGCACCAGCGCGGCCTGGCCCGCGTTGAGCTGCTTGCCGAGCGTGGTCACGAACCTCGTCCCGACGCCCAGCACGACGTCGGCATCCTGCCGGAAGGCGCGCAGCGCGAGGCCGTCGAAGGCCAGCCGGTGCCGCGCGTCGATCGCGCCGCGCCCGTTCGGGCTGACCAGCACCGGCGCCTCCAGCGCCTCCGCCAGCCCGGTCAGGGCTAGCTGGGTACGGGCCGCGCCCGCACCCGAAGCCGCCAGCACCCCGCCCCCGGCATAGATGAGCGGCCGCTCCGCCCCCGCCAGCAACCCCGCCGCCCGCTCAATACCTCCCCCATCCTCATCAACCGACATATCGGAAATGTCGGGCGGGGCGAGGTCCGGGCTGGGGACGGTGGCGGCCAGCACGTCGGGCGGGAGCTCCAGCGCCACCGGCCTCGGCCGGCCGCTGCGCAGCTCGGCGAAGGCCCGGTGGACCAGGGCCGGGATGTCCTCGGCCCGCCTGGCGATCCCGGTCCACTTGGTCAGCCGCTCCAGTACGCCGGTCTGGTCCGGGATCTCGTGTAGCGCGCCGAAGTCCTTGCCGATCATCGGCGAGTCGATCTGGCCGGCCAGCAGCAGCACGCGCGAGTTCGCCGCGTACGCGGTGGCCAGGCCGGCCAGCGCGTTCAGCACGCCGGGACCCGGCACGACCATCGCGACGCCCACCGATCCGGTGCTGCGCGCGTAACCGTCGGCCATGTACGTCGTGGCCTGCTCGTTGCGGGCACAGACGAAGCTGATCCGGTCCGCGGCCGCGTAGAGCGCGTCGGTGGCGGCGTCGAGCTGCACGCCGGGAATCCCGAACACGGTACGGACGCCTTGCTGGACGAGCGCGGCTACCAGAAGCTGACCCCCAGTACGTTCTGCCATATAATGAATATAATGGTTAAGACATGGTCCGTCGCCGATGAGATCGTCCTCGAGGTCGAGAGGCGGATCCGCGAGCGGCGGCTGCCCGCCGGTTACCGCATCGGCACCAAGCAGGAGCTGTGCGAGGAGTTCAGCGTCGCACCCGCCACGCTCGGCGAGGCGCTCCGGGTGCTGCGCGCCCGCGGTGTCGTGGAGGTCAGGCCGGGGCCGGGCGGCGGCACGTTCGTGGCGGACGCGTCCCCGCTGATCCAGCTCGCGCAGACCGTGCTGGCGCTGCGCGACGACGGAGCCACGGTCAACGACGTGGTCGGCGTGCTCGACGCGCTGGACGAGGCCGTGATCAGGGACGCGGCGGCGCACCGGCGGACCCGTGACCTGAAGGATCTCGACGCGCTGATGAGCGAACTTGAGCGGGCCTGGCCCGACCCGGTCGAGGCCAGCCGCCGTAACTGGCGGCTGCACCGGCGGATCGCCGAGATCACGCCGAACGTGGTGCTGCGGGCCTTCTACCAGAACATGGTCGACTATATCGAGCAGGAGGGGTTGCCCGCTTTCAGGTCCGGCAGCGAGGAACGGCTTCAGGTGCACCGTGACATCGTCGAGGCCATCCGCGCGCGGGATGCGGCCGCGGTCCGAGAGGTCGCGCTACGCCATCGCACCGGCTGAGGCAGATCAGTGCCCGCCACACCGGACGTGCGGCCCCCCGGAGCGCACGATGCGGCCTCGCCTCTTTGCGCACGGTCCCGACGTTTTCCTGCCCGGATTATCCGCACATAGCGGGATACGGGATGTCGGGACCGTGCGCAATGTCCCTCACAATGAGAGGTGATTGAGAGGAATGCTAGTACTAGCGGGCCCGGTTGCGCTGGCGGGGCTGGCGCCGGGATGTTCCCGCCGTGGCCATTTTCCTGGCGATGACCGTGTAAATGGCCGCGGATATCATAGCGCCTCCGATGGCGATGATGATGCCGGTCGTGGTGTTGATGAGGAAGCCGACGAATACGGCGGTCGCGTAGACCACGGGGACGACGGCCTTGACGTTCATGTTCATGCTGACTCCAGAAGGTGCCGGTAATTCGGTGTGGATAGTGTGAGGTCGTGCAGCGGTCGGCCGCTGCCGTGCCAGACGGACAGGGAATATGCGCTGAAAGGGTAACGGGTTCGCTCGATCGGTATCGAGAGAATACCCTCGGTTACCTGAAATTCGGCGGGTACATCACCGTATTCGCGTAGCGTCGACAGTGCCTCACCGCTTATCAGGAAGGTATTCTGCTCGGTCCTGCCGAGCAAGCCGCCGCGGAAGATGGCCGCTCCGGCGAGGTCTAGGCCCATTACCGCGTCGAGTTCGTCACGTTCAGGAAAGTCGCTGACGCCGAGTGCGGTGCGCAGGTAGCCAACCGCCTCTGCCGCTAGTTCCCGCATGGCCGCCGCGTCGCGCACCATCCGGGCCAGGATCGCCTGATAGTGCAGTTCCTCGGCGATGACCATCGTCCCGGTCTCCCTCATGATCGCAGGCCGGTCGAACTCATCCGGATTCCGCCAGGACTGCGAATAGTTTTGGGTGAGGGCCACTATCTCTGGGTCGGAGCACGCGGAATTAAGGTATGTCACCAGGCGCTGGCACAGGTCAACCACCCGTACGCCGCAGTGGCGGTGGAGCAGTCGCAGCGTGCAGCGGAGCAGGGCCTTCTGGAACAAGCCTAGCGAGAGGCGGAGCGTCATCCCGTCGAGCCATTCATCGAAGCTCATCGCGGAATGCGCGACAACGACCTCCGCGGTGAGCTCGCCCACGCCGGGACTGCACGGCAGCTGCCGGGCCTGGACGCGGTAGTCGGCGCGGAAGCGCTGTTTGGTGTATTCGGTGTTGTTCAGCAGCAGCAGAGGGTAGACCACGGGGGAGCCCCCTGCCGCTAGCACTTCCTCGATGCCATCGTGGTAGCTCTGCGTGGTCTCCCCAGGGAGGCCCCAGATAAGATCGGTGTAAGTCGGCACCTCGAGTTCCCGGAATCGCTCCTGCATCCGGCGGTATGCCTGGACACGGATATTGGCCCGGTTCGCGATTTGCAGCACCCGTGGGTCGAACGATTGCGCCGATAGCGTGATGGCACCGGTCAGTCCGGCCCTGTGGAGCTGGTGCGCGATGGTCGCCACCCGGTCTGATGTGTTCTTCGCCCAGTTCGTCATCACGATGATGCGTTTGCGATAGCGGCGGCATGTGCTTATGATCAGGTCGGCAATCTCGGCGTCACGAGCGACTATGCCGAAATTGGCGTCGGCTATGAAGAGCTGCGCGCCAGGCTGGGCGAGCCGGATAATGCGGTCCAGCTCCGCCTCGATCCGTTCCATGGGAAACTGGCGCACCTTCGAGTTGGTCGCTCCTCCCCAGTAACAGAAGGCGCAGCTGTAAGGACAGCCGCGGTTGGTCTCATAGACGATCACCCGGGTGGCGGCGAGGTCGGCATCGGAGAAGACCGGCGACAAGATGGGCGATGGCACGAGGCTGAGGTCGGCGATCCGCTCGGCCGGGGGCGTTGTGATGATCTCGCCCGGCGAGGAACGGTAGCTGATTCCGGCGATGCCGGTCAGCGTGGCCGTCCCCTCGCCGCTCCGCGCGGCGCGCAGGAAGCGGCGGAGCAACTCGGCGAACCGGAGTTCCCCTTCGCCGTGCACGAGCACGTCGACCCAGGGCGCCTCGGCGAACACGGCATCTTGCTGGTTGGTCACGTCGTTGCCGCCGATGACGATCTGGCAGGCGGGCCACCGCTGCTTGACCCGGCGGGCCAGTTCCAGCGAAGCTGTCCGGTTCCAGAAATAGATGGTGAAGGCGGCTACCAGGGGATCCTCCATGGCGGCCAGGATCCGCACGCACTCCCGGTCGAACGTTTCCGCGGACTGCGACCTGACGTGCCGGTGGAAGGTCAGCCCGGCCGCCAGGTCGGGCTGGGCTTGCGCGGTGGCCTGGAGGTATCCCAGCGTTGCCGAGTAGCGGTTTCCCGGCAGGACGGTGAACTCCACCAGGTGGACGTTGCGAGGCGTCACGAGAGCTCCTTCGTCACTCAGTTGCCGACGCTGATCGGGTAGTCGGTGTAGGAGAGGACTTCAACGCCGTTGCGCGGGTTGTTCTGCGGCGGGATGTAACTCATGAACATCTGCAGGCGTTCGATCGAATAACGCGAGCCGGTCGCTCCGTCCGGCTGGCCGGCCAGCGCGGCTTCACCGCTGTGCGCGGGGAGACTCACGTTCCCGCCGCTGTGCTTAGGCACGAGCAGGTCCCGTACCTCATCGGCGGTGAACGCGAGGGCCCCGCCGTCCCTGGTCCTGACCAGGTAGATAGGGAACGTCGTGGGCAGCAGTGTCCGGTAGACGTTGACGCCCTGCGAGTTGTACGCGTGGACGCCGCTGGTGAACCCGGCGGTGAGCTGGTCGTCGAGTTCGGGTGTGGAGGCGAGCTGGACGCGCGACATGGCCGGGTCCTGGCCGGTCGCGTGCGCGTAGATGGCGGCGCTCAGCGCGGCCGGGTCGGCCGTCAGCCCTGTGCTGCTGACCACGGCGGGGGTGCTGTCGTCAGCCGCGGCGGCCACGGCTGGTACCGCGATCTGGCCGGTGACGTACGGATAGTAGGCGACCCGCCAGCGCGCGCCTGGCCCGTCCTGTACGAACAGGAGATAGATGTCGTACGGGAGGATGGTGCCGTTGCTGCGCATGTGGGTGATGGCCAGGACGAGCCTCGGATAGCCAGTGACGCGCGGCACGGCGAACGCGCCGCCGAAGTACTGGGTGCTCGGGATCGCCTTGCCCTGGGTCTTGTCGATCTTCAGGCCGGCGGTGCTGGCCGTCGACGCGGGCGATTCCTCGATCGCCTGATCCATGCTCGCTGAGTAGCTGGTGTTGACCCGGTTGTTGGCCGCGCTGTAGGCGTAGACGAGCTGCGCCGCCTGGGCGGTGCTCACCGGAGTCCGGATCCCCCCGGAGCTTGCCGGGTCGCCGGTCCCGGAGGAGCGAGCGGTGCCGCAGGCCGCGGTAAAGGTCAGCAACGCGGCGAGCACCGTGATCGTCCGTGCGAGTCTCATGGTCATGGTCCTTTCTGGCCGGGGATGGTCGCCGCAGGTCACCGGGGGAGAGGTGACCTACGGCGGCCGGACACGCGGTTCTCCCCCTGGCTCAGGTGCAGCAGCAGCAGGGCGAGCAGCAGCAGCAGTAGGTGTTGCCCCCGCCGGAAACGGCTTCCAGGTCGGCCTCGGACAGCTCGCGGGTGTCGATCTGCGGCGTGCTCGGCACGCGCAGTTCGTACCGGCCACTGGCCTTGCCCGCTTCCCACAGCCGCACCTGGGTCTCCAGGTCAGGCTCCCCGCCGATCTCGCGGACGATGTTCACGGTCGCGCCCGCCGGGATCGTCAGACCGTGCTCGACCAGGGCCGATGTCGGCTGGGAGTTCAGCTTGGCGGCGAAGTCCTCGTTCGACCACGCTGCGGTGAGGATCTTCGTGTAGGCGCTGACGAATGCAGCACGCTCCCTAGGTTCCATTCAGGTCTTCCTTTCCGATGGCGCTCACCGAGAACGCCCGAGCGGTTATCTGGAAAGCAGCACAACGCATAGCGCCGGGCGTTGTCAACGATTTTCCGCCGCAATTAGGGTGACGAATTAATTCGGCCTGTCATGATTAGTAAATAGACGCTGCCCCTGAGTGGTATCCAAGGGAATCCACTAGGTCGTATAGCCCTCCCCCTAGGCGGGGTAACTCCTTCCCCCAATCTTTGCTTCCAGCTCTTGCCAGGCGTCCAGGCTAATGTGAATGATGACTTGTAAATTATGGACAGGAATTGGAGTGCCAATGGAGCGACCGCGTTTGAAAGCGCACCTGCTTCCGCGGGTGATATCCCCGGATCGGGTATTCCTGGTGGCCGAGTCCGGCCATTACCTGGTGTACGGCGCGGCCGCGGCGGCGATCGTGAGCCTGCTGGACGGGACCCGTACCGTGCCCGAGATCGCCGACGCCGTCGCGGACACCTGCACGCTCGGCGAGGTGCTGTTCGCGATCAGCAAGTTCCAGCGGTTCGGGCATCTGGCCGACGGCACGTCCGCCTTGGAGCCGGGCTTGACCGCCCTGTTCGAGAGCCAGGGAATCGAGCCTTCCGCGGCCTGCGCCGCGCTGCGGTCGGCGGCCGTCGAGGTAATCCTCGTCGGCCGCCTCGGCGCGGCCGCCGCCGAGGCTTTCGTCTCCGCGCTGACCCGCATGGGCTGCTCAGCACGGACGCTGACCGCCAGCCAGATCCTGGACGGTGACGGCGCAGCGGACGCGGTCGCCGTGGTCCTCACCGATGACTACCTCCGCCCCGAGCTGCACAAGCTCGACGTCGTCCTGCGCGAGGCCGGCCGGGCCTGGCTCCTGGTCAAGCCGGCCGGCGCGGAGGTATGGGTGGGACCGCGCTTCGCCGGGCCGCGGACCGGCTGCTGGACCTGCCTGGAGGAGCGTCTCGACGGCAACCGGCAGGTGGAGCGCTACCTCATGCAGGAGCTCGGCGACGAGGCTGGCCGGGTGGCCGCGTCGGTCGCGTCCGCTCCCTACACGCTCGGCCTCGCCGCCGCGCTCACCGCCGGCGCCGTGACGGAGCTGCTGACGTCGGGGACCAGCAGGTTCGACGGGGTGCTGGTCTCCGTGCACAGCCACACCCTGCAGACAGAATGTCATCAGCTGATCCGCCAGCCCCAGTGCCCGAGCTGCGGCGATCCGGCACTGCTGCGTACCGGGCCGCGGATAACCTCCGATCGCCAGCAGGTCCGGTTCAGCGACGACGGTGGTTACCGGGTGATGCCACCCAGCCAGACCTACCAGCGCCTGGACAAGCACATCAGCAGGCTGCTCGGCGCCGTCAGCTCCCTGCGGCCGCTGAATGAGATGGACAACGGCGTGGCCTACAGCTATTCGGCCGGGCACAACTTCGCGCTGGCCGGGCACAACATCGCCATGCTCCGCCGCAACTTGCGCGGCCAGAGCGGAGGCAAGGGACGGACCGACATCCAAGCCCGGGTCAGCGGCATCTGCGAGGCGATCGAGCGCTACTGCGGCGTCTGGCGGGCGGGCCGTCAGACCCGTCGTGCCGCCTACGCCGACCTCGGCCGGCAGCTCGCGGTCCATCCGAACGAGATGCTGCTGTACTCGCGCGCTCAGTACGAGATGCGCGCGGAGTGGAACAGGAAGGACGCCGGCCGGCTCCACACGATTCCCGATCCGTTCGACGAGGACAGGCCGATCGCCTGGACCTCGACCTGGTCTCTGACCGAGCAGCGCGAGCGCCTGGTGCCCGCCGGCTACTGCTGGTTCGGCCACCCTGACCTGCGCGAGCACTTCTACTGCTTCAGCGATGGCAACGGGAACGCTTCCGGCAACACCTTGGAGGAAGCGATCCTGCAGGCCTTCTGCGAGCTCTGCGAGCGCGACTCGGTCGCCCTGTGGTGGTACAACCGGCTGCGCCTTCCCCGGTTCGACCTGGACAGCCTGCACGACCCGTACGTGGACACGCTGCGCGAGTTCTACGCCGGCATGAACCGCGACATCTGGGTGCTCGACCTCACCACCGACCTCGGCGTGCCGGCCTTCGCCGCGCTGTCGCGCCGCGAGGACCATCCGGTCGAGGACGTGCTGATGGGCTTCGGGGCCCACCTCGACCCGCGGATGGCGGTCAGCCGTGCGCTCACCGAGCTCAACCAGTTCCTGCCCGCCATCATCAACCGGCTGCCCGACGGCAGCACCGATTACTGGGAGGATGACCCGGCCACCCTGCAATGGTGGCAGCGGGCCACGGTCGCCAGCGAGCCCTGGCTGCTGCCCGCTCCGGGCCAGCCGGTCCGCCGGCTGGCCGACCACCCGGCAGTCAGCGGCGATGACCTGGGTGCCCACGTGACCACCTGTGCTGAACGTGCCGCCGCGGTCGGGCTGGAGATGCTCGTACTCGACCAGAGCAGGCCCGACATCGAGCTCAACGTGGCCAAGGTGATCGTTCCAGGGTTGCGGCACTTCTGGCGGCGCCTCGGGCCCGGGCGGCTGTATGACGTGCCCGCCGCGCTCGGCTGGCTGCCCGCACCCACGCCGGAGAGCGAACTCAACCCGCTGAGCGTCTTCTTCTGATGGCAGGAGCAGTGCTGATGACGACCATGGTGAAGGCGGACCTCGGCGAGCAGCTGATGCTGTCGCGGGGAGTCCGGGTGGAACGCCGCGACGGCGGCACGACCGCATTGTACCGGGACCGGCGCGGCATCGTGCTGGGCAGGCTCGATCCCGCCATCGACCCGGTGGTGGATCTGCTGGCGTCCGGTGCTTGCACGCAAGATCAGCTCACCGCGGCGGTGCTCGAAGCCGGTGAGGAGCTGCGGCTCATTGACATGCACCTGCTGCTGCTACGGCTGCGGGCAGGGGGCTGGCTGGACCGCACCCTGACCTTCGGCGGCACGCCGGTGCTGACGATACGGCCAGTCTCGCCCCATCCGGCACCGACGCCGGCGCCGCGGCGGCCGCCAGCTGGCCCGGTCAGGCTCTCCCGGTTCGCCCTGCTCAGGTACGGCGGCGACGGCCTGGTGCTGGAATCGCCGCTGGCGCATGTCGCCGTGCTGCTGCGTGATCCCCGTGTGCTCGCGCTGATCGCCACGCTGGCCACCGGCGCACAGGCAGCGGACGCGGCCGAGCAGGATATGCCGTTCTGCCCAGATGAACTGCGGGACGCGGTGACGGCGGTGCTGCTTGAGCACTCCTTCGCCACCGACGGCGAGGATGATTTCGCCCACCTGATGTGGGCGCCGCACGAGCTGTGGTTCCACGCGCGGAGCAGGGCCGGCCGGCACGATCTGCCTTACGGCGGCACCTACTGGGCGGACGAGCTCGCCGATCCGCCCCCGGTCGTCCGGCCCGGTCGCGGTACCCCGGCGATCCTGCTGTTCCGGCCAGACCTGACGGCGCTGCGGCGGGACGATCCGACCCTCACCGCCGTGCTGGAGGACCGGCGCTCGATCCGGGAACATGACCAGAGCGCGCCGCTCACGCTCCGCCAGCTAGGGGAGTTCCTGTTCCGCGCCGCACGCGTCAGGCACACGATGCGGGAGGGCAGGAACGAGCTCTCCGACCGGCCCTATCCCAGCGGCGGCGCCTGTCACGAGCTGGAGATCTACCCGGTCGTACGCAACGTCGAGGGACTGGAGCCCGGACTTTACCACTACGATCCGGCCGGACACCGCCTGGAGACCGTCGCGGGCCCGGACCGGCCGGTAGCCGCCTTGTCCGAGCTGGCCCGCATCTCCTCGCTCATGACCACTCCGCCTCAGGTGACACTCGTCATCGCGGCACGGCCCGGCCGCGTGATGTGGAAGTACCAGTCCATGGCCTACGCCCTCACCCTCAAGCATGTGGGGGTGCTCTATCAGGTCATGTACAGCGTCGCCACCGCGATGGGGCTGGCCGCCTGCGCCCTGGGCGGCGGCGACTCCGATGCCTTCGCGGCGGCGGCCGGCCTTGGTTATCTCGAGGAAACCAGCGTGGGGGAATTCATTCTCGGCAGCCGCTGCGCGGACGGAAAGAGGCTGGACGATGGACTTCCGGCGTAAGGCACTGGACAGCCTGCGCGCACCGGACGACCTTGACTCGCCGGTGCGGCTGGCTCGACCGCAGGCCTGGGTGGCGCTGCTCGTCCTGGCCGCGGTGATGGCGGCCGGCGTGACATGGTGCTGCGTCGGCCAGGTACCGCGTACCGCCAGCGGGACCGGGATCTTGACCCATCCGCTAGGCGTATCGGCCCTGGAGGGTCCCTACAGCGGCGAGATCAGCACGATCTTCACGCAGGCCGACAGCATCGTGCCGGCCGGCACGCCGGTGATGAGCATCGTCTCGGCGTCCGGCAGTACGAAGCTGGTACGGACTCCCTTCGCGGGAATCGTGACCAGCGTGCTGGTCACCAGCGGCCAGTACGTGACCCCTGGCGCGGCCCTGCTGGATATCGAGCGCACCGACGCGGCCGACGACCGGCTGCTGGCCCGCATCTACGTGCCCGCCGCGCAAGCCGTGGACCTGCAGCCAGGCGACCAGGTTTCGCTGACCGTCAGCTCGGCTCCCGCACAGGCCTTCGGTGTCCTGCGCGGCAGGATTACCTCCGTTGACGCCTTCCCTGAGACCCGCCAGCAGATCCTCGACTTCCTCGGTGGCAACGAATTGCTGTGTGCCCGCTTCCTCAGCAACGGTGACCCGATCGGGGTGACCGTCGACCTCACCGCGGACGCGTCCACGGTGAGCGGGTTCCGGTGGTCTACCAAGACCGGCCCCCCCTTCCAGCTTGACTCCCAGACGCTGGTGACGGCCAGCATCTCGCTGCCGGGCGAGCGGCCCATCACCTGGGTGCTGCCGGGATGACGCGGGGGAGGGTAACGATGACGCACACGCGATTTCCGTGGCGGAAGCGGATCAAGTGCCCGACCGTCATCCAGATGGAGGCCGTGGAGTGCGGCGCCGCCTCGCTGGCGATGGTGCTCGGGTACTTCGGGCGCTTCGTGCCGCTGGAGGAGCTGCGGACGGTCAGCGGCGTCTCACGGGACGGGGCCAAGGCGGCCAACCTGCTCAAAGCGAGCCGCCGTTACGGCTTGGTGGCCAAGGGCATGCAGATGGAGCTGGAGGGGCTCGCGGCGATCCGGCCGCCAGCGATCTTGTTCTGGAACTTCAGCCACTTCGTGGTGTTCGAGGGTTTCGGGAGGTGGTTCGGTCACCAGGTCGCCTACCTGAACGATCCGGCTTCCGGCCGCCGGAAGGTTCCGCTGACCGAGCTTGACAAGAGCTTCACCGGTGTGGTTCTCACCATGCAGCGGGGACCGGAGTTCACCCGCGGCGGCCGTCCCCCCAGGCTGCTCGCCGACCTGCGCGGACGTTATCAGCGCAGCGGCAGCGCGCTGATGCTGGCGGTCGTGGCGACGCTGCTGCTGGTGATTCCCGGTATCGCCGCCCCGGCGTTTACCCGCGTGTTCGTCGACCGCGTGCTGAGCTCGGGTGACTCGACCGTGCTGCCGCCGCTGCTCGCCGCGATCGCCGCCACCGCAACCCTCACCATCTTGCTCACCGTCATCCAGCAGGGCTATCTGCTTCGCGTGGAGTCCGCGACGGCGGTACGCGGCAGCGCCAGGATCGTCAGGCATCTGCTCCGGCTTCCCGTGGCCTTCTTTACCCAGCGCAATCCCGCCGACGTGTCCAAGCGGGTCTCCTCGAACAACACCGTGGCCCAGGTCCTGGCCCGCGATGTCGCCACCACCGCGGTCAACGTCCTGCTCGTCGTCGGCTACGCGTTCCTGCTCTGGACCTACGACGTCGAACTCACCATCGTCGGCGTGGGAATGGCCCTGCTGAACGTCGCCGTCCTCGACTGGGTGTCCCGGGTCCGCCGGGATTCGGTCGCCAAGCTGCGGGCCGACCGGGCCCGGCTGATCGCCACCTCCTACAACGGCTTGCAGCTTATCGAGACCATGAAGGCCTCCGGCGCCGAGAACGACTACTTCAAGCGGTGGTCGGGTTTCCAGGCCAAAGTGGTCTCCGGTCAGCAGCGGCTCGGAGTGCCTGCCGCGCTGCTGTCCATCGCCCCGACCTTGCTCGCCGCGCTCAACAGCTCGCTGCTGCTGCTCCTCGGTGGCTTGCGCGCGATCGACGGCCACATCTCGATCGGCATGCTGGTCGCCTTCCAGGCCCTGGTGTCCCAGTTCAGCAGGCCGGTGGCGCAGCTCACCAACCTGGGGCCGCAGATCCAGGACCTCGCGGCGGACCTCACCCGGCTCAAGGACATCGAGCGCTTCCCTGTCGCCGCCGTGTTCCAGCGCGACGACCCGTCGGCCGATCGACGCCTCGACGGCGGTCTGGTCTTCGAGAACGTGACCTTCGGCTACAGCCCGCTGGCCAAGCCGCTGCTGAACTCGCTGTCCTTCAAGGTCGGTCCGGGTCAGCGGATCGCGCTCGTGGGCGGCTCCGGCAGCGGCAAGTCGACGGTCAGCCGCCTGATCGCCGGGCTGTACGAGCCATGGGAGGGCTCCATCCGGTTCGACGGCTGCGACAGGACCCAGATCCCGCGCAGCCTGCTGGCGGCGTCCATCGCCTTCGTCGATCAGGAGATCTTCCTCTTCGAGGGGACGGTACGCGACAACGTGACGCTCTGGGACCCGTCGATCCCAGACGAGGACGTGGTCGCCGCGCTCAAGGATGCGATGGTGTACGACGCGGTCTCGGCCCGGCCGGGCAGCATCAACAGCATTGTCTCCGAGGGCGGGCGTAACTTCTGCGGCGGGCAGCGGCAGCGCCTGGAGATCGCCAGGGCCCTGGTCCGGTTGCCTAGCGTGATGGTGCTCGATGAGGCAACGAGCGCCCTGGACGCCGAGACCGAGAAGCGGATCGATGACAACCTCAGGCGGCGCGGCTGCGCCTGCGTGATCATCGCACACCGATTGTCGACCGTCAGGGACTCCGATGAGATCCTCGTGCTGGATCAAGGCGACCTGGTCCAGCGGGGGACACACGAGAGCCTGATGGCGGTCGAAGGTCAGTACCTGAACCTGTTGCGGGAGCAGTGAGATGACCCAGCCGACACCCGCGCCCGAGCAGGCGGCACCGTCGTGCCAGGGCCGTCACGCAGTGGCCGATCTGGGAGAAGAGGTCGACCTCAGTGCGGTGCGCACCTTCGTTCTCGACTCCCCGCAGCACGTGTGGATGGTCGACGACGGCCTCATCGACGTATTCGCGGCGCAGCCGAGTAGTGAGGAAGGGTATCGCCGGTTCGGCCGCTGGCACTTCATGTGCCGCGTCGGCGCGGGCACCATTCTGCTCGGGTCGCCGCGAGGGCCGCGGCATGTTCTTGTCGCCAAGCCGCTGCCCGGCGGGCGGGTCAGGAAGATACCGCTCCAGGATCTCCGCCACGCACAGGCGATGCACTGGATTGACGAGCCTTCCGCCCGGAGTGTGGTACTGCCAGGCCACGGCACCTGCCGGGTCTCCGGCCAGAACCGGCTGCTGGCGGCGGGGGTGGATGCGGGTATCGAGGCTATGCACAACGGCGTCCGCACCGGTCTGCCGCCGCGGACGTTCACGCTGCTTGAGCCCGGTTCGGGGGTTGAGCTGCCCGAAGGCGTGCTCGCCCGGTCGATCGGAGTGCTCTGGGTACACGTAGTTTCCGGCTGGATCCGGATGGGCGGCTCGGCGGTCGACCGCAATTACCAGTACGGCGACCAGTTCGCGATCGTGGGGACCGACTGGCTCGACTCCTGCCACGCCGGACCCGCCACCGTATGCGCGCGGACGACCGCCGACCTGCTGGCAGATGGTTCGCTCTGGCAGCGCCTGATCCTGCACCAGGCACGGTTCCTCTACACCGTCGACCGGTTCATCGAGGAGCGGGACCTCACCACCAGGTCGGAGCTGGCGGCCCTGCAGCAGTCCAATGCCGACGCGGTCGCCCGGTCCTCTCGCGCGCTTGCCGCCGTGCTCGCGCCGGCGCCCGCCGGCATCGTGCCCGCCGACGCGGCGGAGGACGACCGGTACGCCGCGGTGACGCGGCTGGTGGCCCGGGCGGCCGGGGTGACGGTGACCAGGACGCACACCGCGGAGACCGCGGACGCACGGCTGGACCCGCTGGAACGGATCGCCGTGTCGTCCGGATTCCGGACCAGGACCATACGGCTGACCGAGCGATGGTGGGTTACCGACGTAGGACCGCTGATCGGCCGGGAGCGGGACAGCGGCCGGCCGGTCGCCCTGCTCTGCCGGCGCGGCCGCTACCACGTCTACGACGCGCAGACCGGTAAGCGCGCCCCCGTCACCCAGAAGGTGGCGGCGACCCTGGCTACCGAGGGCATCTGCCTGTACCGGCCGCTCCCTGAACGTCCGGTCAGCGCGCTCGGCCTGCTCCGATTCGGGCTCCATGGCCAGCGCGGCGACGTCATCAGGCTGATGATCGGCGGGCTGGTGGCCGCGCTGCTCGGCCTGCTTGTCCCCATTCTTACCGGCGCGATCTTGGGGCAGCTGGTCCCGGAGGCCGCGCGCACTCTCATCGTGGGCCTGTGCGTGGTCCTGATCGTCTCCGGTCTGGTCTCCGCGGTGTTCACCGGCCTGCAGAACCTGGCCATGCTCCGCGTCGAGGGCCGCTTCGACTCGGTCGTCCAGGCGGCGGTCTGGGACCGCCTGCTGCGGCTGCCGACCGGATTCTTCGCGGAATACTCCACCGGTCAGCTCAGCAACGCCGCGCTCGGCATCAGCGCGATCAGGGAAGCGGCCTCAGGCGTGACCGTGCAGGCCGTGCTGGGGTCGATCGTCGTCTCCGTCAACCTCATCCTGCTCTTCTTCTACTCGGCGCTGCTGGGACTGCTGGCCGGCGGCCTGGTCATGATCGCCATCGTCGTCTGCATGGCGGCCGGGGTGCGCCAGGTGCACCTCCAGCGGACGCTGCTGGCCAAAGAGAACGACCTGTCGGGCAAGCTGTTCCAGATGCTCAACGGCCTGTCCAAGCTGCGCGTCGCCGCCGCGGAGGACCGCGCGTTCGCCTACTGGGCCACCGACTTCGCCAAGGCACGAGCGACGTCGGCGAACGCCCGGCGGGTGCAGAACGCCGTGGTCACCTTCAACGCCGGGTACACCCTGGTCGCCACCCTCATCATCTTCGCCGTGGTGGCGGGCCCGGCCAAGGGGACACTGTCCACGGCGGGCTTCCTGTCCTTCAACGCCGCCTTCGGCATCATGATGAGCGGCGCGTTGCAGCTCACCGCGGCCGTCACCACGGCGGTCGCGATCGTGCCCATGTTCGAGGGCGTACAGCCCGTTGTCTCGCGGGTGCCCGAGGTGGCCGCCACCCAGGAGAGCCCGGGCGACCTGTCCGGCGACATGGAGGTCAGCCAGGCCTGCTTCTCCTACACAGAAGGCGGCCCGCTGGTCCTTGACCAGGTCAGCTTCCATGTCAGGCCGGGCGAGTTCCTGGCTATCGTGGGCCCCACTGGCTGCGGGAAGTCCACCCTTCTCCGGCTGCTCATCGGGTTCGCGAAGCCCACGTCGGGCTCGGTGCTCTATGACGCCCAGGACCTGGCCTCGCTGGACGTGACCGCGGTGCGCCGCCAGTGCGGGGTGGTGCTGCAGAACGGCCAGCTCTTCGCGGGCAGCATCTTGTCGAACATCTGCGGTGCTGGCTCCTACACGCTCGACGAGGCGTGGGAGGCCGCGGAGATGGCTGGCCTGGACGTGGACATATCCCTGATGCCGATGGGCATGCACACCGTGCTCTCCGAGGGAGGGCTGACCCTGTCGGCCGGTCAGCGGCAGCGGCTGATGATCGCCCGCTCGCTCGTCGGCCGCCCGCGCATCCTGTTTTTCGACGAGGCGACCAGCGCGCTGGACAACCGGACGCAGGAGATCGTCACCGAGAGCATGCGGCGCCTGAAGGCCACGCGCATCGTCATCGCCCACCGGCTCTCCACCATCATGCACGCCGACCGTGTCCTTGTGCTCGACGCCGGCCGGGTGGTGGAGTCCGGCACGCCCGCTGAGTTGCTCGCCAACAGCGGCGGAATCTTCCATCGTCTGGTACGGCGCCAGGTCGCGTGAACGTCGCATGAACCCAGTCGCGTTGAAGGGACAAGCCATGCAATCCACTGCCCCGCCGGTGCCGCCCGGCCCCTCCGGCGAGATGGCCGCCGTGACGATCCGCCACGATCCGCTCCGGTTCCTCAGCGACCTGACCGCGAGGTACGGTGCGCTCTGCTCGCACCGCACCGGTGGTGAACGGGTATACGTGCTGAACAGCCCGGAGCTGGCCCGGCGAGTGCTGAGGGACGACTACGCCTCCTATTCGAAGGCCGGCACTCCCGACGACCACATGCTCAGCCCGCTGCTCGGCGATGGCCTGCTGACCAGCAACGGCGAAACCTGGGCGCGCCAGCGGCATCTGTGCGCGCCCTCGTTCCGCCGCGCCGCCGTCGAGGAGTTCGGCACGCTCATGACCATGGCGGCCAGCGACCTCGCCGACCGCTGGGGCGCGGCCGCTGACCTTGACGAGACCGTCCGCGTCGATCATGACCTCACCTCGCTCACCCTCCGCATCGTCGTGGCCGCCCTGCTCGGCAGCGACCAGGCGAACCTTGGCCAGGGCTTCGGCCGGGCGGTTGACGCGATCAACCGCTTCATCGGTCACTATGACGGGTCAGCGCCGATAACCGGCGAGATGGCCGTGCGGCGGGACGCCTACGTCGCCGCCGAGCGATTCCTGCGCCAGGTCGTGGGCCTGCTGATCGCGGCCCGGCGGATGAACGGGGCCGCCGGGCCGCCCGGTAACCCGCCCGATGACCTGCTCGCGGCGATGATGAGCGACGGGGTACTCTCCGACCGGGAACTGTACGACCAGGTGCTCACCATGGTCATGGCCGGGCATGAGACCACCGCCAAGGCGCTCACCTGGACCCTGCACGTGCTCGCCGGGCAGCCCGATACCGCGGACGCGGTCCAGCGTGAGCTGCGGCTGGTGCTGGGCGGACGTCTGCCTACGGCGGCAGACCTGCCCGCGCTGGGCCTCACCCGCCGGGTCGTTGACGAGGCCGTGCGGCTCTATCCGCCGGTCTGGCTCATCTCACGGCGAGCGGTCAAGGATGCCGAGCTCGGCGGCTACCTGGTCCCCGCGGGCACCCTCGTCTGCATCAGCCCGTGGAGCCTGCACAGGAATCCGGAATACTGGCCCGATCCCGGCCGCTTCGACCCGGACCGGTTCCTGCC
>Ga0126381_100002228_pt1 | contig 20951 bp, 18 predicted proteins | sample PanSoiMetPlot_28_FD_96465 | JGI IMG/M metagenome (GOLD analysis project Ga0126381, IMG submission 96465) | Tropical forest soil microbial communities from Panama - MetaG Plot_28 | ecosystem: Environmental > Terrestrial > Soil > Tropical forest > Bulk soil | place: Panama | collected 2016-02-17
GCTAACCGAGCCGGCAACCGCGCCGTCGATCAACAGGATGTAAGTCGAAGGAATGCGGTCAGGACCAAGGCTTATCCGCGACCTCAGCTTGTCAACGTGCTGATCAATGGTTGTAAATCGGCTTACTTGGCTCCACTCGGCGTGATGAAACCTGGCCAGCACGACGAGTTGATCGAGATGGTCGGCAAGGGAGGCGATGACCATACTCATTCAGCTTATCCTATTTCTTGGGCTCTGCCGAGAGCCTGGCGCCGATCTGTTGAAACAAGCTTAGTGTTCCGGCCGAATGCCACATTCGAGTAATCGAGATGCCGTATGCATCAAGAATGCAGCCTATGGCAGTCTGAACGCAACCACCGAGTCTCCGCGCTTGGTCCCCAGCTTGCCATGCCCTCCAGCAGCTATAACGATGTATTGCTTGCCGTCGCTGCCTTGATAGGTCATCGGAGTAGCCTGGGCGCTCGCCGGCAGCTCGGCCTTCCAGACTTCCCTGCCGGTTTCGATGTCAAACGCCCGCAGGTATGTATCCATAGCCGCGGCGATGAACACCAGGCCGCCCCCTGTCACCATCGAGCCGCCCAGATTCAGTGAGCCCCAGTTGGCGGCTTCTTTGCGAATCAGCGCCAGTTGAGGAATCGACCCCAGCGGGACTTCCCATTTGATCTGGCCGGTGTTCATATCAACAGCCGTCAGGGCGCCCCATGGAGGAGCCGTGCAGGGAACACCACTCGGACCTAGGAGCGGCTCGCGATACATCGCATAGGGAGTCCCGGTCATTCGTCCGAATTCGCCCTTCAGCCTGTTGGCTGCCCCGCTGCTCCGCATCTTGTTGAACTCGTCTCGAGGGATGAGCCGCACTTCGAATGCCAGCCGGTTTGTTTGAGCGATCGCGATGCCGCGAACCGGATCGTAAGACAAGCCGCCCCAGTTCACTCCTCCGACGTTGCCGGGAAAGAATATCGAACCCTCAAGGCTGGGCGGCAAGAAAATGGCGCCGTGGCGCATCGACTCGATCTTTTTGCGGCAAGCATCCTGATCTGATGGCGTAATGCCCCAGGCAGAGTCCGGCGTCAGGGTCTGGGGCGCCACCGGAGGCGGCAGGACCGGGAACGGCTGAGTCGGCGACGTTTCTTCGCCCGGCACATCGCTCTTGGGCACAGGCCGCTCCTCGACAGGAAACAGAGGCTTGCCGGTCGCCCGATCCAGGACAAACAGATTCCCCATCTTTGTGGCCACCAGTACCGCAGCTACGGTCTTTCCTGCCCGCTGCACGGTCGACAGTACTGGCTGAGCGGGAACGTCGTAATCCCAAAGATCATGATGAACCACCTGAAAGTACCATACGACTTTACCGGTCGAGGCCCGGAGCGCCACTACAGAATTCGCATACAGGTTGCTTCCCTTGCGCTCACCGCCGTAGAAGTCGGGACTCGGACTGGACGTCGGGACGAACACCAGGCCGCGCTCGGGATCAACCGAAATCACGCCCCAAGCATTGGCGGCGCCGGTCCGGGCGTTGCTATCTCCCAGCCATGTCTTCCGAGCAGGATCGGCGTCGGATGTCGGAATCGGGTCCCAGCTCCAGGCCAGCTTACCCGAGCGAGCGTCATAGGCGCGGACGACTCCGCGTTCGAGCTCTACTCCGCGATTGTCGCCGATCGAAGATCCGACGATGATCAGATCGCCGATTATCGCCGGCGGCGAAGTAACCTCGTAGTCCTGCTTGCTCACAATCCTGACGTCTTTGCTTAGATCGACCTGGCCGTCGCTGCCGAAGTCAGGGCAAGGCTTGCCGGTAGCGGCGTCGAGCGCAATCAGCCGGGCGTCGATAGTCGCGACAAAGATGCGCCTGAAACCGCCGGCGCCGGGCTTGAGTCGCGAGTCGGTCCATGTCGATACGCCTCTAGAGGTGACTTCCGAATGCTCCACGGACTGGTCCACCTTGGGGTCATAGATCCAGCGCTCTTTTCCTGAGACGGGGTCGAGCGCTATGACTCGGTCGAATGGCGTGCTGAGGTACAGCGTTCCGTCAACGAAGATCGGGGTCGCTTCGAATGCTGATTTTCTTGCATCGGCGCCGGTGCGGCCCGCTTCGCCCGTCTGATAGGTCCAGGCGATTTTGAGGTCCTTTACAGAGTCGCGACTGATTTGACGCAGCGGCGAATAGCGAGTGCCGCCTGCATCCCTGCCATAGGCAGGCCATTCACCGTCCTTGCCAGAATTCGCGCCGCCGCTGCCGAGCGTCACGACAAAGGTAGCAACGGTGAGCAGGATACCTGCCAGAGTTTTGCTGGCGACAGGATTATATCGATGCATACTGTGCTCCTTTTTTGGCGGCCGGACCGGCCTTTAGTTGAAATCCACTGTATTCGACTGCCCTGAACTTTCGAGCTCCTGCCAATTCTCCCCGCCAACCCATAGTGCTATACATCGAGATATGGGGCAAATGTTCCGTGACGAATGAGACTGTTGAGGGACGACCGGGCCTGAACAGGGACGAATGTCTGCGGTCTCTAATCACTAGGAGACGCCTCCGGGGTCCCGGCGGTGACTGAGGTCGCGTCTATCGAGAGTAGACCCCTCTGCGGTACTGGGGGCTAGCAGCGGTGCGGCCGGTATTGTGGTACTTTGGCGCTACGATTTGCCGATGGCAAAATCAGACGCGCGGTCGATGAACCTGCGGCTCCACGATAGCTCGGTGCCATCCTTGAGCAGGATCTTGAACTCACCGTGAAACCAGGGGCGCAGTTCTTTGACGCTGTCGAGATTTACGATGCTAGAGCGATTGACTCGGAGAAACTTCGAAGGGTCCAATTTCCGTTGCAGTCCGTCTATAGTGCCGCGGATCTCATACGTCTTATCTCCAACATGGAGTCTGATGTAGTTGCGGGCGGCCTCGATCCAATCGATGCGCTCGACCGGAACGAAAAGGGCGCGGTCGCCCGAAGTTACCAGCAATCGGCTGGTGAATTTTTGCCTCGACTGCACTTCGTCGAGGAGTCGCTTGAGGCGGTCATCGAATGCTCGGTCAACCGGGCTGACATCGACCTTGATATCCCGCCTTGCGTGATCAATTGTCCTCTTGAACCGAGCCCCATCGAATGGCTTTAACAAATAATCGAGAGCATGGACTTCGAAAGCTTTTAATGCGAATTCGTCGTGAGCGGTCACGAATACGACCCTTGGCAGCGGATGGAAATCCAGGGCCTCGAGCACGCCAAAGCCATCAAGGCCGGGCATCTGCACATCCAGGAATACGAGGTCGGGCCGGTCGCGCGATATGCGGTCAACCGCTTCAATACCCGAGGCGGCGTCAGGCAGAATAGCGAGGTCAGGCTCGCGTTCCAGAAACCTCCTGATCTTGAGGCGCGCCGGACGCTCGTCGTCTACTATCAGGGTACGTATCTTTGTCATCGCTCGGGTCATGAGTGGAACTTGAAGGTTCGCTAACAGGGGGTTTATACGGTAATTGAATCGTTACGAGGAGGCCGCCGCCGGGGCTCGCCTCCATTGATATCCTTTGAGCGGCTCCATACAGCTGCTCCAGCCGCTTGATCGTGTTCGGCAGTCCAATTCCGCCGCTCGCCGATACCAGATGGCTTCCGGCCAGGCCGGGGCCGTCGTCTTCTACCCGGAGCACAAGGCACTCGCGCTCGATAGTGCAGGATATCTTGATTTTGACCCGGCCCGTCAGGGGGTCGACCGCATGCCGGATCGAGTTCTCGACAATAGGTTGCAGCATCAACGACGGAACCAGTGCCTCCCTGGCTCCGGGCTCGACATCAACGTCGATCGCCAGTCGTTCCTGAAACCGGCCCTTCATTATCTCAATATAGAGTTGGAGCACCTCGAGCTCCCGCGCGAGCGGGACAAGCTGAGAACCATTGTCGCGAAGCGTGAGTCTGAGCATCTCACTGAGGCGGGCGATCGTCCGGTCCGCGGCTTCCGGGCTCTCATAGACCATTTCAGAAATCATGTTGAGGGTGTTGAACAAAAAGTGAGGTTGGAGCTGCATCGCCAGCGTCTGAAGCCTGGCTTCAGCAAGGCGGGTCTCGAGATGCGCCGTCAAGACTTCCTGGTCGCGCGATTGCTTGTAGCGGTCGAAAAAATAGACAAAGCTAACTGTGAGCCCGTATATGACTACGTCGGTGAACGCCTCCATGAAGTACCTGGTTGGCATCAGTCCATAGTCATACCGGCCGTGCCCGAACACCGAGAAGAGCAGGGACCGCAGTGCCCAGTTCAATGACGTGTGTGCCACGGAAAACACTGCCACCCCGAGAATGTGGATCGCTACTGTTGTGGCACCTGGCCAACGGTCGAGCCGAAATCTGCGAGCGAGAACAATCACCAGTGGCAGCAGGACTACGGCGGCATAGACTCCAGTTGCCTCCTCGACCAATCGTATAAACAGCGTGCCCGGCCTTTGCCTCGTCAAATCGTCAAGGTACTTGTTAGCAAAAAACAGCAGGGCGGCCGCTGCCGAGAATGCGAGCCACAATGCCCAGCGGCGGAGCGGGTTTGGGGAGTTTGACGCATTTCGAGAGTTTATGGGACGCCGAGAATCGAGATGAGACGGAGAGTTGGCAGGTGAGACGGTCCCCACAACATTGTGTTCATCAGGACTCATGAATGTGTATTCCCTAATGTCACCCACCGATGCTCGGCAATTCAATCTTTCCCGCCCGGAGGATGGGACGGCCAGCGGTACGACCGCCTCGGCCCCGGGCCGCCCTTACAAGGCGCCTAGTATTTCTGGCCGCTAGTCAATTCGCATTCAACCTGCAACTTGCAACCAGCCAATCACAAGGGAATATTACCGTGCTTCTTCGGCGGATTCTTGTCACGTTTGGTGTCGAGCATTTCCAGGGCCCGAATCAGCTTAGGCCGGGTATATCGCGGTTCAATCACCTCGTCGATAAATCCGCGCTCCGCTGCGATATAGGGCGAGGCGAATTTATCGCGAAACTCCTCGGCGCGGTTTCGCAATTCCTCCTCGGGGTTGGCCGACTGCGCGATCTCCTGACGATACAGAATATTGACGGCGCCCTCGGCACCCATGACAGCGATCTCGGCGGTTGGGTATGCAAAATTGACATCGGCTCGAATATGTTTGGAAGCCATCACGCAATAGGCGCCTCCGTAGGCCTTTCTCGTTATTACCGTGACTTTCGGCACTGTCGCTTCAGCAAAAGCAAACAACAGCTTTGCGCCGTGCCTTATGATTCCGCCGTGCTCTTGCGAGACTCCCGGAAGAAAGCCGGGAACATCCTCGAATGTGACCAGAGGAATGTTGAAACAGTCACAGAACCGAACAAATCGCGCCGCCTTGATGGAAGCATCGATGTCGAGTACCCCTGCTAGAAATGCAGGCTGATTGGCCACTATCCCGACGGGACGCCCGGCCAGGCGAGCGAACCCGACGACGATGTTCTTTGCGTAGTGCTCGTGTACCTCGAGCATGTAGCCGGCGTCCACCACCCGGTGAATTATGTCACGAATGTCATATGGAATATTGGGCGCATGTGGAACGATGTCGTTGAGCTGCGGGTCTGCCCGGTCTGAGGAGTCGCTGGTAGCCATGATCGGCGGGTCGTCGACGTTGTTGGAAGGAATGAAGGACAACAGCTCGCGAATCATCCTGAGGCAGTCTTCGTCGTCGGCTGCGGCGAAGTGCGCAACGCCTGAGACCGAGTTATGAGTCACGGCCCCGCCGAGCTCCTCCTTGGTTACTTCTTCGTGTGTCACCGTCTTGATCACGTCCGGGCCGGTAATAAACATGTATGAGGTCTTTCTGACCATGATATTGAAGTCGGTAATCGCCGGTGAGTAGACAGCACCGCCGGCACACGGACCCATTATTGCCGAGATCTGCGGGACGACCCCCGAAGCCAGGGTATTTCTCAGGAAGATGTCGGCATAGCCGGCAAGCGACACGACGCCTTCCTGAATTCGCGCGCCGCCGGAATCGTTCAATCCAATGACCGGCGCACCGACCTTCATCGCCATATCCATTATCTTGCAGATTTTTTCGGCGTTGGTCTCGGACAGCGATCCGCCGAAAACGGTGAAGTCCTGAGCGAACACAAAGACGCGCCGGCCGTCAACCAGCCCATGGCCCGCCACTACCCCGTCGCCCGGATATTGCTGCTCGGACATGCCGAAATCGAGGCAGCGGTGTTTCTTGAACCGGTCGAATTCCTCAAAGGTCCCGTCGTCGAGCAAGAACTCGATTCGCTCCCGGGCGGTCATCTTACCTGATTTATGCTGGCGACTGACACGGTCAGGACCGCCGCCCGCCAGCGCCGCCCTGTTCTTGTCCTCGAGTATTTCCAGTCGCTCAGCGTGCGGAACTTCCAGTTTGCCTTCAGTAGATGCCATCGGCTCCTTCATCCTTGTGGTTTGTCCGGTTGGTAACTAGAGTCTATCAAAACCTGAGCGAAATAGAACGCGGATTTGGGGGAGGAGGGGAACAGAACGCGGACTGGGCGGATTCGGACGGATTAGCACGGATCGAACAGTTGGAGAATAGAACGCGGATTGAGGGGATAGTCGGGATTGCCGCGGACGAGATTAAAGAATGGCGATTGGAAAGCCGGGGCGGGTACGGATGCCCGCCCATACAAGAGTATTTAGCAGTTAAGTTAGATTGCGATTCTTTTGTTCATTATGTCCGCAGAAACCCGCGGGTCGGTTTCATCGCCTCTATTCCATTCCGTTTGTTCGATCCGCGAAGAATCCGGAGGATCCGTTTCATCAGCGTTCTATTCCGACATCGCCATCAGCGTTACATGCCGGTTAGCTTCACTTCATGTCGGTATTGCTGACAAACGCGATTCGCTTGCTGTCGGGTGACCAGGATGGAACGTTGATGGTACCCTGGCCGCCATATACATAAGCGAGTATGGTGGCCGGGCCTCCCTCAGCCGGCATCATCCGGATATATACTCGTTTATAAAATGGGTGATCGTCTGGCTTTACGTCTTTGTTGAAAGAGAGGAATACAATCCGCTCGCCGTTGGGCGATATATGAGGGAACCAGTTGTTGTACTCGTCGCTGGTCACTTGCTCCTGGTCGCTGCCGTCCGGTTTCATTCGCCAGATTTGCATAGTGCCGGTGCGAGTCGAACAGAAATAGATGTGCTTTCCATCCGGTGCATATTCCGGCCCATCGTCGAGTCCCTTTTCGGTCGTCAGCTTGAACTCCTGCCCGCCAGTGGCAGCAATCTTATAGATATCGAACTCACCGTCTCGTCCGCCGGTAAAGACCAGGAACTTGCCGTCAGGGGACCAGCCATGCATGTACGAAGGGCCTTGCGTGGTGACCCTGAATGGCTTGCCGCCGCCAACCGGAACAGTATAGACAATCGACCTGTTTCCGTCTTCTCGTGGCTGGTGGCTGATGCCGAGCATCTTGCCATCAAATGACAGCACATGGTCATTATTATTGTTGGTGGCAAAATCGGTATCGATAACAGCCGGGACACCGCTAGCCAGGTCGAACCGGTATAGCCTGCCCTTGCTGTTATAGATCAAGGCCTTTCCGTCGCGAGTCCAGTTGGGAGCCTGCAGCGAGTCCGGGGAGCTATAGACGACGCGCTGGTCTCCTGTCGCTACGTCGAGGATTTCAATATTGCTGCCGATATAGTCCCGGTATGGCACGAAGTTGTCGCGGGCGGGCCGTGTGATCCGAACATCGCGGAAGATGGCCTTCTCGACGACGTCTTTGTTGTGCGAACAAACAAACAGCCCGACATAAACATCGTCTGGAAGCAAGAGATCAGCAACCTGCTCGGTTACAAAGGGCTCTCCAAACCGGGCCACCGACATGATGTACGCGGTTCCCTTTCGTTCAAGCTGAATCACATCGGGCGATTTGATGGCGGACCTGACCTCTTGAGTGGGCGAGCCCGGCGTGCGACGAAACTGCAAAGATGTCATCCCGTCGCCGTGAACGACCGCCGAAGCTTGCGCGGAATTAGGGTCGAGGCTTGAGCGCACGATCCATCCGATCTTTCGGTGCTGCTCTACGCCGGCGCCGATAAATTCGGCTCTAGCGGTAAGGATGAAGTCACCGCGCATTCGCTTCCATACGAAATGAAACTCATCGCGGTCGAACCACATATTGGCGCCAGCACCCTGAACAGCGTAAGCCTGGCGATCAGGATCATAGGAGAGGGCTCCGGGCCTGGCGGGTTCGCCTATGTCTTGATGGCCATCAAAGACACCGGCGCCAGGTGGCTGTGAAAACGAAGTGATGATGCCTGCCGCCGCCAGGAATAAAGCGGCCGCGAGAAGTTTTAGGCTCAAAGTATTTCGTCCTTTCACGGCAGCCATTTTAACGGCTAATCGGGCCGGCGGCTAGCCGTATGAGCGCTGGTCATCGCATTGATTGCTTGACAGCTACGCGGATCGTACTTATAATGTGGCCCTTTCACGCGATCGCTCCCGAAACGTTCCGCTCATATCGGTTCCAGCGATGAATGGAGGAGAATGTGATAAAGCTCGACATAGTTAATCAAGTGGCTGATAAAACAGGCGTACCAAAGGCCAAGGCGGAAGTTGCGGTAGAAGCCTTGTTCGAAGCCATGAAGATCGCGCTCCAGCGCGGCGAGCGAATCGAGCTTCGCGGCTTTGGAGTATTCGTGGTCAAGCCTCGAAAGCGCGGCGTGGGGCGCAACCCAAGAACCGGCCAGGTAACCAACATACCTCCGGGAAAGACAATTCGATTCAAACCGGGCAAAGAACTGCAGTCATAAGCCTGATGTGAGTGAGTGGACTCCTAAGGCTCGGAATACCCCTACCAACCCCGGCGGTGCGACCGCTCCGGCGGTACGAGCGCGCTCTCAGTAGGATCGCTCCGGCGTTCAGGCGGGTGAGATCAATATAGTTATTGGCATGCGAGCTAGGCCTGACTCCCAGGAAGCTCCAGATCGTCCGGTCGCCTCAAGACCCCCACTAGACTCCTCCGACTCTGACGCTGTATCCTTAATTCGTGGCAACATCAAACGAGCGTTACTTCTACCCGGAAACCCACCTGCCAGAATCAACACTCCCGGTAACCTACGAGAAATCATGGCGAACCGAAAGCGAGCTCTCGACCCGGCGGCTGATTCTGCATGGAGTGCTCCTCGCCCTGTCAGCTGTCACTGTTACCCTGACAGGAGCAGCAAACATGCTGTATACGAACCAGCCTGATAGCTGGATCGATATTCTGAAGTCCCCGGTTACGACGACAAGCATGCTCGTGCGCGAGACAGCAGCCGGCAACTACGGACCGCTCCTGGGAGGGCTATTGCTGGCCTTCAGCCTCCTGCTTATCCTGGCGGCCCACGAATTCGGTCACTATTTCGCGTGCAGGCATTACGGAGTGAGGGCGACGTTGCCGTTCTTTCTGCCGGCGCCGCCTTATCCGATCACGCCGTTCGGTACGTTTGGGGCAGTGATCAAGATAAAGGAACCGATAAGGTCGCGGCGAGCACTGTTCGACATTGGAATTGCTGGCCCGCTGGCCGGGTTCGCGCTGGCGGTGCCGGCTTCGTTCATTGGCCTGCTGATTGCCCAGCCCGCCACGCCGCAGACAGCTACGTCACAACCGGGCATGGTCTTCAACGACCCCTTGTTATTCAAGATTCTCATCAGCGTGTTTCACGTGCCCAATCCTATGAATTGGAATCCGGTGTATTGGGCAGCATGGACAGCGCTGCTGGTGACGTCGCTTAACCTGTTCCCGCTCGGACAGCTCGATGGCGGTCACGTGCTCTACGCCGTCTGCGGCAAGCGGTTTCATAAGATTGCTTCCCGGGTTGTGTTCACGCTGGTCGCGTTGCTCGCGGTTGCATCGTTCTTTCTATACAACTCCCCGATCTGGTTCCTTTGGACGGCTATATTGGGATTCCTGCTTTATGTCGGGCACCCTCCCATATTTGTGGACGAGCCGCTGGGCAAGGTAAGAATAGCACTCGCTGTTGTCGCGGCCATAGTATTCCTGCTCTGTTTCATGCCATTTCCGATAACACTAAGCTGACCTGTATGGACGAATCCGATCCGACAAAAACGCCGCCTTTGGCGTATTTGAGTAAAGAATTCCTCAAGAGCCCCGACGCCAGGGTCATCCGGATAATAGCGGAATACCTGGAGCCGGCGGCCAGGCTTCGGCGGCATGGAGTCAAGGACACGATCGTGTTTTTTGGGTCTGCCCGCTCTGTCGCACCGGAACAGGCAACCGCGGAGCTCGAACGAGCCAGGCAAGCCGCGGCCGATGCGCCGGCTCCCAATCCCGAACTCGAAGCTGCAATCGTCCGCGCCGATTACGCCGTCAAGTTATCGCGCTATTACCAGGACGCCGTCGAACTGGCGAAGAAGTTGACCGATTGGTCAAAGGGCCTGACCGGCAACCGTCACTTCATAGTATGTTCCGGTGGATCTGGAGGGATGATGGAGGCGGCAAATCACGGCGCCTCGCTGGCACACGGCAGGACTATCGGATTCAACATCCAGTTGCCTCACGAACAGGCGGTCAATCCCTATGTATCGCACGACCTCGTGTTTAACTTCCACTACTTTTTCATGCGCAAGTTCTGGTTCGTATACCCCGCAAAGGCGCTCGTGATCTTCCCGGGCGGGTTTGGGACGATGGACGAGCTGTTCGAGGTACTGACTCTGATTCAAACCAAGATGCCGAGAAAGGTCATGCCCGTCGTATTATACGGCAGTGAGTTCTGGGATCAGGTCCTGAACCTCGACGCCTTGGTCCGGTGGGGTGTAGTATCGGGCACCGAACTGAATATCATATACAAGACAGACTCGGTCGACGACGCGTTCATATACCTTAAGACGCGGCTCGAAGAGCTCTACCTGACTCCCCGCGGCCTCGAAGAGATGGCGCTGACTTAAGAGGTTTGGGAAGTTTGGAGTTTGAGTCGGTGTTGGAGAACTCCGCGAGTCCTAGCCTTGATTCGGGAGTTGCATCTTAGCTTTCGTAACCGCCGGTTGTGTCTAAGGACCTCCCAATGATGGAAATGGGGCGGCCGGGGACGGCCGCCCCTAAAGGGTCTATCTATTCGCCCGGAGAAGTGACAACGACTGGAGAGCGGCGACGGTCAGGCTGGGGGGTTCACAGCGGCTGGTGCGCGGCTCACGGCTTTCATCAGTGCCGCCGTGATGACTCCAGAAAGTGAGCCGATAACGATCGTGAATCCGACCCAGAATACCAGCTGGGGGAAGAATGCCAGCCAGAAATATTTCGGCAACAGCGGCATCTGAAACTCGGGGGGCATTCCCACATAGTCGTAGTGAGTGCCCCAGCTCCCGAGCATTGCCAGGAACATGATGATGGCAACCGGAATCCTGGAGGCGAACCCGTATGCCAGAAGAGCCTTGAAAAGGGCTGGCCAACCGGAAACCTGAATGATCGCCGCTACCACCATCACCAACCAGACAAAGATCAATACCCTTGGAAATCCGATATTCGGCGATGGTAATATGCGCAACGCCCAGACCAGCAGGATCGCTATTCCGCTGGCGGCGCAGATGGCGGCTTTGCCGAGGCTTTCGGGGCCCTGGCCTGACGCCACCAGCCGAAGAGCAAAATAGGCGCCGAAAGGAACAGCGAGCCAAGTAATTCCGACCACCCAGCTCACGCCGGACGGAGTGACTCCGCCGGTTTCGCTGCTGAACCAGGTGGACGACCAATGCTGAAGTTCTCCAGTGAGCCGCAGCAGCGTCACCGCCAGACTTATTAGCGCCGGCGCGGCTATTATTCTGAGAAGTGAAGGTCCAGCCGCTGAGCGTGACCTCTCCATAGATACCACCTCCCTGCGCCATACGAATCGGCACTCTCAACCGCGAGGACCTGCAAGCTCGCGTTGCGTTCTTTCAACACCCCGACGCGCTAACTGTCAACGCAACAACGTGTCAGCGTGTTAACGGTCCTCATTCGTACTTCAAACCTGAAATCGGATCAACCCGCATTGCGCGGCAAGCAGGCACCCAGGTTGCCAACAATGCGAATGTGGCCAGCCCCAGCGGCACAGTTGCGTAGGTAGCCGGATCGAGGTAACTGATGCCAAACAGGAGGCCGGCGAGGCTTCGCCCTAGGAGCACAGCCAGCCCGAGTCCTATTCCGATGCCCGAAAGCGCCATGACCATTCCCTGGCCGATGACGGTTCTCATGATCACTCCACGTTCAGCGCCCAGCGCTCTGCGGATCGCAATCTCCTGGCTTCGCTGGCCGACATTATATGCCATGACTCCGTAAATGCCGATCGATGCCAGTGCGACCGCAATTGCTGCGAACAGGCCAAACAACGCGGTCGATAGCCGCTGCTGAGCGATCGAGTCGGAGATGAGCCGCTCCATTGTCCGAATGTTGTAGACCGGGAGGTTCGGAGATAGTGCCGAAATCTCCTGCTTAATAGCCGAGGCAGCGTTGTCGGCGCTGAATGCCGTTCGAATAACAAAGCTCATGCTTCGATCAGGATACTGCTGGTGAGCGACATACATCTCCGGCTCGGGGTCCTCGGCGAGTCCTCGATGCTTGACGTCGCCTGAGACTCCGACGATTGTCAGCCACACGACGTTCGGCTCGCGAGGGTCATCGGTTGTGACGCGCTTGCCAACCGGATCTTCACCCGGGAAGTAACGGCGAGCCAACGCCTGGTTTACTATGGTGACTCCGGCAGTCTTGTCATTATCGAACTGCTGAAATGAGCGGCCGCTGAGGATCGGGATCGCCAGTGCCCTAAAATAATTGGGAGTAACGATCCGGTATTCGACGTCGGCGACTTCCTCGATGCTGCGTGGAATCCGGCCCTCGATCACAAAAGACTGGTCCGAGTTAGAGCCGCTGAGCGGCAGAATCGTCGAAGCGCCGGCCGCCTCGACACCCGGAAGAGCGCCTATCCGGTCGAGTGCCAGCTGGTAGAACGTTGCGACGGATTGGCGGTCGGCATAGCCTTCCCGTGGCAGAGTCAGGTCAAATGCAAGGACATTGTTCGGATCGAACCCGGCGTTCACGTTCTGCAATCGCCAGAGGCTCCTGACCACGAGGACCGCCGAAATCAAAAGCGTGACTGCAAGGGCAAATTCTCCAACGACAATGGCGCGGGCGAGGCGGCGCCTCGTTCCCACTCCCGATGACTGGCCGCGATCCTTGAGGGACTCGCCGAGGTTGGGCTTTGATGTATGCAGAGCCGGCACGAGACCGAACAGGACCGCAGTCAACACAGAGACCGCAAGGCTGAACAACAAGACGTGCCAGTCAACGCTGGTCTCCCTCACTCTTGGCAAAGTCTGAGCGCTCAATGAAACCAGTAAATCGACGCCCCAGAAAGCGATCAGCATTCCTACAGCGCCGCCAAAGATCGACAACAAGGCGCTCTCGACCATCAACTGCCGGATGATGCGCCACCGGCTGGCCCCAACCGCCATCCTGATCGCGACCTCCTTTTCCCGAGACAGGGCTCTTGCCAGCAGAAGATTGGCGACGTTGGCGCAAGCGATCAGCAGCACCAGCGCTACTGCAACCGAAAGCACTACCAATACCGGCCTGAACCGGCCGACCACCTGCTCTTTCAGGGAAACTGCTGCCGCTCCCCAGCCCTCAGCGGGATAGTCGCCGGTGAAGCGCTGCTGCATTCGCGCGGCTATGGATTCTACATCGGCGTTGGCGCGGGACAGGGTCTCGCGGGGCTTGAGCCTGCCGATCACGCCGTAACTCCGCGACCCTCGGTCCTTGAGCTGGCCCGGGCTGAATACGAGCGGCACCCACAGTTCAGCCGGCTGAGTGAATTTGACGCCTTTGATGCCGAACAAGCTCATCGGGAACTGGAAGCCTTGCGGCATCACGCCAATAACGCTGTAGCTGCGGCCGTTCAACGTTATGGATTGCCCGATGATATGCGGGTCCGCTGCAAAACGGCGCCGCCATAATCCGTTGCTGATCACGGTGACGCCGTCGCGGCCAGCCTGGTTTTCTTCGTCGGCAAACGTCCGCCCGGCAATCGGCTCGACGCCCAGCAGCGGAAACAAACTGGCAGTGACCGCAGCTCCCGAAACCCGCTCGGGCTGATCGGGTCCAGTCAGGTTAATATCGACAGTGCCATACGTAGCGATCTGTTCGAAGACTTGATTCTCGTTACGATAGTCAACATATTCAGCCGCTGAGGCAGGGATTTTATCGAGCCCAAAGGTCAGGAATCTTTCCCACACCAACACAAGCTGGTCGGGCTTTGAATAAGGCAGGTCTCTGAGCAGGACCGCGTTAACTACGGTAAAGATTGCAGTCCCGGCGCCGATTCCGAACGCAAGCGTAATGACGGCAACCAGGGCGAATCCGGGCTTCTTGCGCATCGCTCGGAGTCCATAGCCAAGATCTTTCACGAGGGTTTTCATCAGGTCTCTTTATCAGGACAGGCCTCCTCGGCCGGGTCCTCACAGTCGTATTGTAATTGATCATTCACGGGCGCCTGGCCCCTGGTAGCCTACCTCTTTGACAGGATTGTAGTCGAAAATAGACCGGAACCAAAGTCGAAGCCGGGAGATCGGGTGAGTCTCCCTGTAGGCCGGAACCTACTAAGGCGCAACCTGCTCCAGTAGCTTATCGGCGGCATAGAAAAGCGCAACGCCCGCAAAGACCATAAACGAGATTTTGGCGCCGCCTTCGCGAGTATTGACTTCGGGGATCAGATCAGACGCGGCAACGTACAATGTGACTCCAGCCGAAAATGGCAGTGCATATGATGATATCGGCCGCGAATAGACGGCCAGTTCCTGGAATAAGAGGACCAGCGCCACGCCTCCAAAGGTAACGACTCCTACGAGCAGTGCGGCGATCCTGGCTCGCCTACGGCTGCCGCCTGCCGCCAGCATCATCGAGGCCACGGTAAAGCCCTCGGGCAGCTTGTGCAAAATTATCGCCACAAAGATTATTATTCCGAGCTGAAAGCTCACCAGGAACCCGACGGCGATCGACACCCCGTCGAAGAAGGTGTGAATCATCAGGGCGCCGACGCCAGCCAGGGCCGCGTGGTGGGCAAGCATCGCCTCTTCGTGTGTTTCCTCCCCAAAATGAAAATGGGGCGCGACCGTGTGCTCGAAAAGCTGAATCAACAAATATCCGGCCAGCAGCCATATCATCGGGCCCGCGGCTTTGCCGTTCCACAGGTCGATGGATTCGGGGATGATCTTGAGCAGGACGGCAGCAAGCATGAATCCGGCACCTATAGCAATCAGGTACCTGAGGGTGGTGTGGCCGATGCTGCGCACAGATATCAGCAGGCCGCCGAGGAGGTTGGCCGCCGCGGCAATCATTCCATATAGGATTATGAAGAAAGTCCCTCGCTCCATAGCTATAAAAGCACAGCCAATAAATCACGAACTATACCATAAACATACGCAATGCTATAATCGGGCCAGGTGCAGAAATGAAGGACAAGACCATCAAGATCGAACCGGACCCCGTAATTGAGGTTTATAAAAAAGACGTCGATATGACTTTGATTGACGAGAATCTCAAGCTGTCTGTCGAAGAGCGATTAAGGAAGCTATTCAGGATGCAAGAACTGATCGAGGAGTTGCGCCGGGCGACACGAGAAGCCACCAATGACCGACTATAAGAATCTGCTGACGCTGCTTGTGCGGGGCGGAGTTCAATTTGTGGTCGTAGGAGGCGTGGCAGCCGTGGCTCACGGGTCCGCGCGAACGACTGAAGACCTCGACGTCGTTTACGGCAGAAGCTCAAGCAACATCAAACGGCTCGTTGAAGCGTTAAGTCCGACAAACCCATATTTACGGGGAGCGCCGCCCGGCTTGCCGTTCAAGTTCGATGAGAAGACCGTGACGAACGGTCTGAATTTCACCCTTATCACAAACCTGGGACCTTTGGACTTGCTAGGCGAGATAACGGGCGGTGGTAGCTACGAACAACTCCTTCCTTACTCGTTAAAGGTCGTCATCTTCGGGATAGAATGCCACCTGTTAGGGCTCGAACGCCTGATACAGGTAAAGCGAGCCGCGGGACGACCAAAAGACCTTGAATCGATCGCCGAACTCGAGAAGATAATGGAACGAGCTAATCCAACCAAGTAACTGGTCCGGTGGTGGGGCAGAAGAAAGCGGATTCCAAAGGGATAATCCTTTAGAATCCGCCCAATCAGTGCCATCCGCGCCCTATTTCGCGTTATATTCCCAGGTTCTATCCAGCTTTTTAACGACGGCCGCCGCGCATTGGAGGACGACGATCGCCGCCGCGGCCTGGCGGGCGAGGTCCCCTTGGCCGGTCTCCTCGGTCTCCCCTATCTCCGCGGCCATCATGCTCGACTTGCTGGTACTCCTCCTCGGGCTCGCCGCGCTCTTCTCTGAGGACGGCGCGGCGGCTGAGCCTGATCTTGCCCGACGGGTCGACGTTGATGACTTTGACCAGCAATTGCTGGCCTTCGTGCAATTCGTCTCTCACATCACGCACGCGGTACTCGGCGATTTCAGATACGTGCAACAGACCGTCAGTCCCGGGCAATATCTCGACGAATGCGCCGAAATCGGCTATCCGGTTTACGGTGCCAAGGTAGGTCTTGCCAAGCTCAGGCACGGCGGTTATCTCTTCGATCAAGCGCTTTGCTTCTTCGGCGGCAGACAGGTTCGCCGAAGCAATATTAATGCGGCCCGAGTCCTCGACATCGATCTTGCATCCAGTCTTTTCGACCAATCCGCGAATCACCTTGCCACCCGGCCCGATGACTTCGCGGATCTTGTCGACAGGAATCTGAATCGTGAGGATTCTCGGCGCGTATGGGCTGATCTCCTCTCTCGCGCCCGGCACCTTAGCATCCATAATGTCGAGCAAGTAGATACGGCCGTCATGGGCCTGCTGGAGCGCATCGGCCAGTATATGAGGATTTATGCCGCCGACCTTGATATCCATCTGGAGCGCGGTAACTCCCTCGCGCGTCCCGGCGACCTTGAAATCCATGTCGCCGTAATGATCTTCGGCGCCGGCGATGTCGGTCAGGATTGCGTATTTATTGCCCTCCATGACCAGGCCCATTGCGACTCCTGCCACCGAGGTCTTCATGGGAACGCCGGCATCCATCAAGGCCAGGCTGCCTCCGCAAACTGACGCCATTGAGCTGGACCCGTTGGATTCGGTTATGTCCGAAACTATTCTGACGATATAAGGCCACTTGTCTTCAGGAGGCAGAATCGGCTCCAGTGCCCGGCGTGCGAGAGCGCCGTGGCCGATCTCGCGCCTTCCTGGTGAACCGATTCTTCCGGTTTCGCCGACTGAAAAAGGTGGAAAGTTGTAATTGAGCATGAACCGGCGTTTGACTTCGCCCTTTTCCAGGTCGTCCATGTACTGGATGTCTTCGCTGGTCCCCAGAGTCGCAGTGACGACAGCCTGGGTCTCGCCGCGGGTGAACAGGGCCGATCCGTGAGTGCGAGGCAGCCATCCGACCTCGATCGAGATTGGCCGGATCTCGGTAAAGCGGCGGCCGTCGGGACGGCGTCTCCGGTTCAGGATATCGTCGCGGAAGATCTTTTCCTTGAGCGTGTCAAAGATGGCGCCGGCCATCTTTCGTTTGTCCGGCTCGTCCTCGGGATGAGCCGATACGGTCTTCTCTTTCAATTGATCGATAAGCGTATAGCTCTCGAGCTTGCCATGCTTGGCGGTATCGAGACAGTCTCGAAGCTCTTCAGTTATGCGGCCCTCGATGTCGGCCAGCATCTCTTGATCGAGTTCCGGCTTTAAAACTGCGCGCCGGGTGACCCCGAGTTTTTCGCTCATCTGTTTCTGAAGCCGGCACAATTTCTTGATCTCGTTGTGGCCGAACATCAGCGCTTCGACTATGACCTCTTCGGGAATCTCTTTGGCGCCCGCTTCGACCATCACAATCGATTCTTCGGATCCCGCAAGAATGAGGTTCAGCTCTGACTGCCGGATTTCGTCGTAACTCGGGTTGGCGATGAATCGCTCTTCGATCAGGCCCACGCGCACGCCGGCCACGGGCGTCTCAAACGGTATGTCCGACAAATAAAGGGCCGCAGAGGCCCCCGTTATGGACAACACATCCGGATCGTAATTTTCGTCAGCAGACAGGACCAGAGCTACTACCTGGGTGTCTCCCTTGTATCCTTCGGTGAACAGCGGCCTTATTGGCCTGTCAATCAACCGCGACGTCAGCGTCTCCTTCTCCGAGGGCCGACCTTCACGCCTGAAGTAATTGCCTGGTATCCGGCCCGCCGCGTATCCATACTCGCGGTATTCGACCGTGAGTGGAAAAAAATCAAGTCCTTCCCTGGGCGCTGCTCCAACTGCCGAGACCAGCACCATTGTATCTCCATAACGCACGATAACCGCGCCATCCGCTTGCTTAGCAATCTTTCCGGTCTCGATCGAGAAATCGAGTCCGCCAATTTGTACCGAATCATTCAACTCCATAAAATATTTCCCCTCTCCGCTTCGCGCGTGCGGGTTTTTCCGCAATTGGGCCTCGAACTCGGACCTCAGTGTTCTGCCCGCAGCGCTACCTCGATTAGTTTTATTGTTCCTGCTGAACTTCCCACAGAACGAGCGAGCCCATAAGCAGCTCGCGATCAAACACAAAGGCCACGGTATTCCGCGGTAGTTGCCGACGCGGTTGCCGTGGCCGTCGATCAGAATGAAATTGTCTGTATGGCGGCGACTGGTCCCAATTGCCTTCGAACTTTTTTTGATGGCGAATTGGGCCGCGCCCAAGAACCGAGTGCCGACCGGGTCGCTCGTCGTCTTTTATCCGAAAGCGCCCTGTGGGGGGCGAGCCGGTCGGCTCCTCTCCCCGGCCGTTAAGATACTGCATCTCTATTTTCTTATACCCAGACGACTGATGACATCGCGGTAATGGTCGGCGTCTCTCCGGCGTAAGTAGTCCAGCAGACGACGCCGCTGGCTCACGAGTTTCAACAAGCCACGCCTGGAATGATTGTCTTTTGCGTGCGTCTTGAAATGCTCGGTCAGGCCATTGATGCGGTGGGTCAGCAGCGCAATCTGTACTTCTGGAGAACCTGTATCCGTCGGATGTTGTTTATAATCGCCGATTATATCCCTCTTGGCTTCCTTAGCTAATGCCACTATGCCTTCTCCTATGTGTAGTCCTTTCCCTTTTGTTAACATGCAAAGCTACCATAGCCGGTGGCCTGCTGTAAAGCCCGCCAACACTGGGCTAACCCCGGCAGCCCGCTAATGGGTTTTTACGAATGGTAGGAGCCGGCAGGTTAATCGGGACAGTCAGACTTCCGAAAACATGAATCAGCGTTGCGCTTTGATCGTTTCGCGATCGGATTTGAATTTCAAGAAGTCTTCACGGGTCTTGAACATTACGTTGCTGCCTAGGGTAACGACGGTATCGGGATCATGCCGTTCCGACTGCAATTTCAGCTCGCGCTGCACTGCGGTGTCGTGTGCTCCGGCTCGCATGCCCTCGGGCAGGTAGTCCAGGCCAAAATCAACCTTGGCGAGCGCCTCGGCCAGTTCGTGGAACACGATGATGCCGTCGGGTACCATCCGTTTCACTCTGAGATTAAACCAGCGAGCAGCCGGATTGATGCCCACCAGCGAATCGAAACCCTCGGGAGGGCACTCATTGGGCAGCTTGAGACCCTCTTTGCGATAGGTATTGATCCTGGAGTCGAAGTTATTGTCCAGGTTGATGGCTCCATCGACCTCGAGGGAATCTCCGGCGGTCGGCACTTGCTGGCCCAAATAGAGGCAGTAGCGGTTTTCGGCGGCAATGAGCTGGGCAATAAGATAGAGGCCCTCATTCGCCCTGATGTAGTCAATCAGGACGAGGCTGGCTCCGGCGCCCGCTCTATCGGCTCGTGAGACGTGCATGAGCGCGGCCTTGCTGAATGTCAGCTTTCCGTCGGGGGCCGTTTGAAGCACGCTGGCGTTGCCGTGGCCGGCAATCCATTGGAGCCTGGTGAATCCTTCGCGAACATCGCCTTCGAGCCAGAGGCCTCCGGACCTCTCTGCTTTGACACCTGCTATATCGCGCAGAGCGACCTGGACAGGGTCCGGAATCGCGGCAGGATCCACAACCGGCGCCAACGTCGCGATCGCCGCTCGCGGATCACCATGCGTTCGAACCGGCGGATCGGCGGGCGGTCCAACAGATGGATCTCCGCCACTGACGGAGAGGTCCAGCGCGAATCCGGCATCAATCCGATCTGCTCTACGGTGATGGTTAGAAGTGGGGCCTGGTCGTCGGGCCGATTGTACCGGAAATGAACCAAGCGCAACAAGCAGCACGGCGACGAGTGCACGGCTCGAAAGCATGTGAGGCCTCCGATCTATCTCGCTAGCCGCGTCCGTTGGAGCCAAGTGAGGCAACTCGCGTACTCAAAATAGTTGCCAGCGTTCGTTAGCTTGTTCGGACTCAGAGATTTAGGAATGCATTGCTGTCAAATTGAACAGGAGCCGGCTCGATGATTGAACAGGAGGTAGGCTCCTGATGGGCGGACGGACTGGTTGGGAGCTCGAGAAGAAGCGACCGTCAGCAATGGCTCAGCGACGATTGTGGATTGAATTGAATTGAGAGGTGCATTTAATGTCTCTCGGCGTCGTACCGTTGCGGTCCATCGTTGTAAACAAAAAAGACGTACATCCGAGCGCTCTGGCGCCGAGCGATGGAGGCCGGTTTCTTTCTCCTTGACAGCTTAGGAGAGTTGTCATATGCTCTCCTAAGTGTTTTAGGAGGAGTAAGAAATGCCCAATCAGGCGGAGATCCTGCCAGGCACGCTGGACTTGCTGATCTTGAAAGCAGTATCGCTCGGGGAAATGCATGGTTATGGAGTGCTCCTGAGGATCGGACAGATATCCGGTGGGGCACTGGCGATAGAACAGGGGGCGTTGTACCCTGCCCTGTACCGCCTGGAACACCGGGGACTGCTCGACACCAGGTGGGGCACTTCAGAGAACA
>Ga0126381_100002229_pt1 | contig 20934 bp, 16 predicted proteins | sample PanSoiMetPlot_28_FD_96465 | JGI IMG/M metagenome (GOLD analysis project Ga0126381, IMG submission 96465) | Tropical forest soil microbial communities from Panama - MetaG Plot_28 | ecosystem: Environmental > Terrestrial > Soil > Tropical forest > Bulk soil | place: Panama | collected 2016-02-17
GGAACGAGTTTCGTTCCGCAGGCGTCAAAGCAGATGCCGAACTCGCTTACGGCGATCCGTCTCAGCAAATCGTAAAATGGGTTGAAAAAGAGGGCTGCGATCTGGTGGCGATGAGCACGCACGGGCATCGTTTCATTGCGGATATATTCTTAGGAACTACCGCCCATCACGTTCGGCATAACATCAACATCCCGCTTCTGCTGGTTAGAGCGAAGTGAGCGGATCGTGGAGCGCCGCCTTCCCGCGGCCGCGGGAAGGCAGCGCTCCATGGCCTCAAATCACCTCTAACTCGTTTGGATCCGGCAGCGCCGGGAACGCGGCGTGCGGCTCAGTCTGGTACCAGAAAGCGGTGGATGCGATGTCGTCTTGTAACGGTAAATAGCGTCTTTGCCCTTCTAGCATCGATCTCCACCCAAGCGCTTGGATCGTTACCCGCAAATCGTCATGAAAACGAATCGGATCCATAACATGCCACCGGTACATTCCGAATCGCTGTTGGCTCTGGTATAAGCCATCCGGTTTGATTACTTGCGGTAACCCCTGAAACGGACTCGAAAATACCCCGTATTCGCCTTTCGGATGCTCAAAGTTCCAAGCGCCGCCGAAATAATCTTCAGTGCCTGTACCGCAAATGGTGGGCCAGTCCCGATCTCCATCCAGGTAGAACTTAATTTCGCCTTCACCCCACCAGCCGTTGTTTCTAACTCCCCAGGCTAAATAGGTGCCGATATATTGTCCTTTGCCTTTAATACCGTCGAGAAGGGTGTGCACGGTTTGATAAGGCAGTGGATTTGATCTTCTCCACTGGGCATGGAAGTAAGCCCGATCCGCTTCGACTGCCGTTAGAGTGTGGTCGATCTGATAATAGAAGCCTTCGACTTTGTCCGGACCTAAATTCTCCAGCGTGATTAGCGCGCGCTCTCTAAATGGCATTTCCCAATAGCTATTAAATCCGCCGGCGGGGTTCACGGCTACTGGTACTGAAGTAATATTACAGCGGACACCCCAACCGTTGCAGAAAAAATCACCTAACGGTACCTCAACGGACGGTGTGGGTTCATTGTCCCAAAATATTCGCAAAACCAAACGACGCCAGTGCTGTGGGTGAACCGTTAACCAGATGTGTTGAATGGCGCCGGATCCGCGAATATCGGCGAGCGTACAGAGTTTGTGCCCCTCGATGTCGATACTGGGAGAAACTTTCCAACCCTGACCTAATTCACGGGCGGGGATGGCTCCAGTGCCTTCGGCTGCCTTACCGCCTTCGCCTTTGGCTCCTGAAAAATTTTCTGCGCTGATTGATCGAGTCTCGGCATCTGACAAACGCGCCAGGTTACCAAGTGACATCCCAAGTCCATTGAAAGAATAAGTGCTCATCGTTTGCTAAAAGAGAATCCGCAGATTTAGCCCTGACACCCATTAAAGATCCGCAGATTACAGAGATTATGCAGATTTCGGTTCGGGATGCGGACCGAGCCGGAGAGAGAAACAAAACCGAACTCTGACGATCGATGCATGTAGCTCTCCGGCGTGCTGAAACCTGATCCCGAAATCTGCGTAATCTCTGTAATCTGCGGATCCTTCCATCTTCTTCTCTGCGTTTTGTTTTACTTGAGGCCGGAGGTTTTGATCGATTCTACTAACTGCCGTTGGAAGATGAAGAAAAGCAAAAGCGTTGGCAGCGCGACAATGGCTGATCCGGCCATAATATAATTCCAGGAGGAAGAGTACTGCTGGTGAAAACTGGCGATCGCGATCTGGACGACCCACAGGCTCCGGTCATTAGTAATTGTTAACGGCCAGATGAAGGCATTCCAATTGGCCAAAAAGAAAAACACGGCGAGCGCAGCTAGAATCGGACGGCTAAGCGGCAGCATAACGCTCCAATAGATCCGGAAATAACCAGCGCCATCAATAATCGCCGCTTCTTGAAGTTCTTGGGGAACTGCAATGTAGAATTGCCGCAAAAGAAAAATGCCGAACGCATTGAAGATAGCGGGGATAATCAGGCCAGCATAGCTATTCACCATCCCCATTTGCCGGACCAAAATGAAAAGAGGAACGATGATGACCGGCAATGACACCAGGAAGGTCGAAAAGATAATTAGAAAGATGAGTTCCCGGCCGGGAAATTTGAGCCGGGCAAGCGCGAACCCGGCCATAGAATGAAACCAGAGTGCGACCACGGTGATGGTGCCGGCGATGAAAAAGCTGTTGAGCATGTATCGCCAGAACGGTGACGCCGTGAAGACGTATTGGAAATTCTCCAGGGTCCAATGCTGCGGAAGAAGGTTGGCACTAAAGGTCTCGTCTCCTGGCTTGAGCGAGGCGCAAATCATCCATACCAGAGGACAAACCGTCAAAATGGCGAGAACAGCCGTGAAGCAGAAAAGCAAAATAGGTCCCAGACGTCGAAAGATGTTTCGAGACGGCCGTACCGAGTGAGTTTGAGCGGTTGGTTCAATCATCGGCACGGCCTACGTGAAATGAAATCTTCCTCCCTTGGTAACCGCGAAAAGAATGAACGTTACTAGCAACAGGATGAGAACTAAAAACGAGGCCATCGCCGCGGCGTAACCGTAATTGTTAAATTGGAACGCCTGTTGGTAGATATAGAAAATCACTAACGATGTTGAATTGGCCGGTCCGCCTCTGGTCATGATATAAATTAAGTCGAATGCCTGCGAGCCCGCGACGGCGGAGACTAAGGATACCAACAGCACAAAAAAGCTGGTTGGTCGGAGTAAGGGTAGAGTGATTCGAGTAAAGGTCGCCCAAGGACCTGCGCCGTCGATACGGGCGGCATCGTAGTACTCGCGGGGGACCTCCTGCAGTCCCGAAAGAAATATGATCATGTAGTACCCCATGAGGAACCAGACCGTAACGAAGAGAATGGAATAGAGGGTGATATTCGGGTCGCCCAACCAAGAGTATCCCGATAGACCAAAGAACTCGAATAGACGGTTAACAAACCCGACTTTATCGACCAACATCACTTGCCAGGTAAGAGCGACAACTACCAGGCTAACCACGTTGGGCACGAAAAACATGCTTCGGAATAACCCGACAAAAGGCATTCGCTGATTAACCAGCAGCGCTAGTCCGAGACCAGTGACATAGAGCGCGGGGACCAGGATCAAAACATAAACAAAGGTTACCCAGAGGCTTTGCCGGAACAGGGGATCAATCAACATCCGTTGATAGTTAGCGAGACCAACAAAGCGAAAACCGCCGAACCCGTTTACTGAGAAGAAACCCAAGCTCAAAGAAAAGAGCATGGGCAAGGCTACAAAGATGGCCAACCCGAGGGCGTCTGGCAGGATGAATAAGTACGCCGCCAAAGCTTCTCTCTGGCTGCGTTTTAATCCCCGATGGACGCGACCGGTGATTGGAGGCGTGGTTGTGTTCCTAATGAGTAATTCTGGCATTCGAAAACGGAGGAGTCAGGAGCTAGGAGGAGGCGTGAAAGGTGAAAAGTGAAAAGTCGGGCGGCGCTTGTAAGGAGCACCGGGTGACTTTGGCGAGGTCAATCGAACCGCTTTCCGGTAGCGGAGCGAGTGTGTGCTCCGCAGACCTTTCACCTATCACCTATCACTTTTCACCTTTCACATGTCCTAATAGCTCCTAGCTCCATTCTGTATTTAAGACTCCAGCGATGCGCTCATTTCAACGGTGCGCCCGAATATCCAGCGAGAAAGGAGTCGATATTTTGGCTGGCATCCGCTGCCTGTTGCTCGGGATTGGCTCCTCCCAATTGGCAAGCTTGAATTGCATCCGAGACAGCCTTGTAAACCTCCGGCGGCACCCGAGGTTCGCCACGACCGGTGGGAAAGACTTCATCCTTAAAAACTTTCATTGCTCCGTCGCTATAACCACCGAGCTGAGTCGCTTTGTCCAATGCCGATTTTCTTGGCGAGATATCGCTCTTCGCTTTGATGCACCAATCGACTACCCGTCCGATAGAGTCGTCGCTCATTGACCCGAGGGCCCATACGCAAAACTTCGCCGCGGTCTCCGGGTCTTTGCCTTTCGCATTAGCGACAAATGACCAGCCGCCGAGCACGCTCTTCGGTTGGCCGTTGGGTGGTGTTGGGCAGGGGAATACGCCATATTCAAACCCTTTAGCGCCTTCGCGCAGTGCTGAGACTCCCCAGATCCCAAGGTTCTGGATGGCACAATAACCGCTCACCATGTTTCCTACGACATCGCCTCCACCGCCTCCAAGCTCGTTACGAGGGGCGACATTCTGTTTGATTGTGTCCTGCCAAAACTTCAGCGCTTGCGCAGTGCCAGGCGAATTGAACGCGCTCTTTTTTCCATCTGGGGTCACCATATCCCCGCCTCCCTGCCAAAGAAACGGATACCAGGTGAAATTCTGGTAATAACCCGGACCGGTTTCAAAGAGACAACCGAACTGATTTTTCTTCGTCAGTTTCTTGGAGACCTCGATCAACTGATCCCACGTTTTTGGGATATCTGCTTCCGAGAGCTTGGCCTCGCTGAACGCCTTATGGCTGTAATACATCGCCATGGGTTCGACCTCCATCGGCAGACCGTAAATCTTACCGTCCACCATACGGGTCTCCATGACGTTATCGAAGAAATCCTTTTTGGCCGCATCCTCCATATACTGCGATAAATCCACTAAGACATCGCCGTTATAATACCGGAGGAAATCGCCTGGGCTGATAATGAAGATGTCAGGTCCCTGTCCGGACGCGAAAGCGGTCTGGAGCTTGGAACCATTCATGTATTCCTGGTTAGGGACGTAGAGCAGCTCGACCTTGACATCGTGGGAGCTATTCCAGGACTTCACCATGTCTTGAAACCATTGGTCCTGCATTTTTGAGCCGCCGCCTGGGCCGTAGAATTGCCAGAAAGAGATGCTCTTTGGAGTGGCCGCTTTTACGTAAATATTGAACGGAGAGAAAAGCGAAGACACGGCAGCCACAACAGCTACCTTGCCGCCTCCTATCAAAAGCTCGCGCCGAGTGATGTTGGATAAGGAGGAGTGAGACACGGGAGTTTCGGTGGGGGACACCGACGAGACGACAGGAGACGTTACCTCAGGTTCGGGTGATGGCTTCATTTCGGGGAACAACTTTTAGTTTGGGGGCAGGGATAGGCGTTCACTGTAAAAGTTTTCAGCGAGTTGTAAACGTTTTCATTAGCTCGCGTCCGGCGTCAAATACGGATGCATTTCGTTTCGATGCACGCTAAAGACTCTTCACCAATGCCGCATCAAGACTTGTTGCTCGGCCTCGACGTCGGGACGACCAATATTAAATGTTTGGCCCTCGATTCCACAGGGAAAATTCTAGTCCAAGCTGACGAAAGGACACCGCTCAGTTACCCCAAACCGGGCTGGACCGATTTCGATCCGGAGCTGATTTGGCCTGCGGTTTGTCGCACCATCCGGGCCGCGGTCGCCAAGATCGAGCTACCCGATCGCATCAAAGGGATTGCGGTATCCGGTGTTGCTGAATCGCTGTTTCCCATCGATAAAGCCGGCCGCTCGCTGGGACCGGCGATTGCCTGGTTTGACCTCAGGACGACCGAAGAATTCGCCTGGCTCCGGGAGCGGATCGGATACGACCGCTTGTTTCAGATTTCCGGCCTGAATCCGGATCCGATGTTCGGACTCTGTAAAATGCTGTGGGCCAAGAATCATCAGCCTGAAGTATTCAACAAGGCAGCGCAGTGGCTCCACATGGCGGATTATTTCGCGTACCGGCTTTGCAACATCCCAGCGACGGACCCGAGTTTGGCCTGTCGCAGCCTGGCGTATAATCTGGCCGAGCGGAGGTGGGAAACCGGACTGCTGACCGAGATAGAAATCGCTGCCGATGTCTTCCCACCGATCTTACGAAGTGGGACCTTACTTGGACCCATTACAGCGGCGACAGCTAAAGAAACCAATCTCCCTGCTACCTGCCAGGTTTGCGTTGGCGCTCATGATCAACTCAGCGGCATATTTGCGGTGAGTGGGTTGGCCAAAGAGGTGGTGACGGATAGTCTAGGGACCTCGGCCACGATTCTTGCCATTGCCGAAAAGCCCGTCTTTAGCAGGGCCCTTCCCGACCATGGCTTGGCTCAGGGAGCGGTCTGGATCGATGAGCCAGCTTTTTATCTCACTGGTGGAATGTTTACAGCCGGCGCCGCCATTGAATGGTTCCAGCAACAGTGCGGAGGCAAAGCCGACTTTGCCACTCTGACTGACGAAGCGGCGGGAGCTCATCATGCCGTACCAATTTTTCTTCCGCATCTCGTGCGTAGCTTGACGCCGTTTCCGGATGCACACGCTGCCGGATCGTTTGTCGGATTGCGCTCCACCACGACCCGTGGAGCGATGTTCAGGGCGGTCCTGGAAGGAATCGCCTTCGAAGAGAGAGCGATCGTCGAAGCCATGGAAACCGTGGCCGGCCAACCGCGACCGAAGGAAATCATTACGATCGGAATCCCCATGCAGAACCGGCTCCTGGCTCAAATTAAAGCCGATGTTTACGGTTTGCCCTTAAAGATTAGTCCGATTCGGGAGGCGGTCGCGCTGGGAGTGGCTCTATTAGCCGGCATCGGCACAGGTGTATATGCCAATGGTTCGGCTGCCGCTGCCGCTGTCCGCCAGGAAGAGATTAGCTTGGAGCCTGGAGGAGACCAGGCCAAGGAATTGGAGGCGCGGTATCAGGTTTATCGCGACCTTTTTTTGCAGCTCCAACCGATCAATCATCGGTTGTGTCGGTAGCCCTGCACATCGTCCTCGTACTCGTCGTCGTCCTCGTCCTCGAACTTAGCAGGCTGGGTTGATCAGTACCCATGTTGGATTCTTCCCGGAAATAGGACTCGAGAACCTTAACAAGCGATGGGACGAATCGCTTTCGAGGACGAGGACGAGGACGACGACGAGTACGAGGACGATGTACGATCGCTCGTGTCAAAACAGATCCACCAGTGTCGGATACAACGATGCTGGGCCTGCGATTACGCAGTTTCCTTTCCAAAGACCGTCGTCGGCTAGGAAATCGTTGATGACTCCGCCGGCAGCCTGAACCACGGCTAAAGCTCCGAGGCAGTCCCACGAATTGATATGAGGCTCGACATATCCAATCAGCCGTCCGGCGGCCACGTAGCATAATGCTAGAGCGCCGCAACCTTCCCGATAAAACATCGAACCGTGCTTCAAAAGCCTCGAGAAGAGCGGAAGAAATTCGTCCGGTTTTACCCTTGGTGAGTAGCCAACGCCGAGAATGCCGTCGGTTAGACGTGTCGCGTTGCCAACTTTAATCGGGTTCCCATTCAAGGTTGCAGGTTGGCCTTGGCAACCTTGAAACAGTTCGCCGCGAGCGGGTCCATAAACCAAACCCATCTCCAGTGTTCCATTTAGTACGAACGCAATCGACACGCACCACCCGGCGAGACCGTTAATGAAGGGCTGGGTGCCATCGATTGGATCAACCACCCAAACCCCTTGCTCAGTCGAAAACTCAGTCCGGCCCGTTTCTTCACCAAGAAAAGCGTCCTCTGGGAACCGGCTTTGCAGGCGGTTCCGAATGAGCATTTCAACATTAACATCGGCCTCGCTGGCCATGTCTTGTTCCCCTTTTTGCTTGATGGTCAGGGTGCCGAGGCGATGGAAATAATCGAGCGCAAGCGTTCCGGCGTCCTTAATAAGATCGGTGGCGAATTTGTAGCGGGCAGCGAGGTCGGGCATAGGAGAGACGGTGATTGGTGAACGGTGAAAGGTGATTCGTGGGAGACACGAGGCAAGGATTTCGCCTGGAGGGAAGCCCGCTTTGGCCTTTGGCTCAGGAACCCACCGGATTCTATCGAAAAGCGTGGAAGGACCAAAACGGGTGGTGAACAGGCGGCTCCCGAGAACGTTTCGACGCGCGGCAGTTCTGTGGCCGTCGCACCCATCCCGCATTGAACAGACGCAGAGGGCGAAACACTGAGCTCGGTAATTCGCAGGAGCCGCTTGTTTGCTACCTTCTTTGTCCTCTCTTCACTTCGGATAGAATACATTGGGTTCCTTAGCCAAAGGCCAAAGCGGCTCCCCTCCAGTCATACGTGCTTGGGTTCCTCTTTCCACAGCCACGCGGCTCCGCGTACTCCGCTTGAATCGCCGTGGACCGCTTTTCTAATGGGCGTCTCAAAAACCGTTGAAAAAGTGTAGCGCGCGAGTTGCGCGGGGAGTTCGGTGTAAAGCTCGTCGACATTGGACATGCCTCCGCCCATCACAAGGATGTCGGGGTCAAGTGTGTTAACCACAATCGATAAGCCGCGAGCGACTCGGTCAAGGTAGCGTTGCCAAACCAGCCGAGCGAGACGCTCTCCGGTGCGCATTTTCGCAATGATCTCTTTTGCCGCTAAATCGATTCCGGAGTGGCGCGTGTAATCTGCCTGAAAAGCACGGCCGGATACCCAGGTCTCCATGCAACCGCTCTTCCCACAATAGCAGGGCAACCCTGGAATTTCACTGGTGTTGGGATAAGGCAAAGGGTTATGGCCCCACTCGCCGCCGCTGTTGTTTGGCCCATGATGGGCCCGTCCATTGATGGCGATACCGGCGCCGGCGCCGCTTCCGAGAATCACCGCAAAGACAACCCGATATCCAGCACCCGCTCCATCCACGGCTTCAGATGCCGCCAGACAGTCCGCATCGTTCTCCACCCGAATCTCTCTGCCTAACGCGACTCGGAGATCATGCTCTACGGGCTTGCCGAGCAGCCAAGTTGAGCTCGCTCCTTTTCCCAGGCGTGATTTCGGCTCGATTGAGCCAGGGATTCCGATCCCGATGGTACCGCGAGATCCGATCCCGCCCTCCAGACGATTGACCAGATCAACAATGATGCGCAAGCAACCTTCATAGTCGTGGCGGGGTGTCTCTTCACGGAGACGGAGCAGCTCTTTCCCATCCCGAGTCAACGCAATCCCTTCGATTTTGGTGCCGCCCCAATCTATCCCGATCAGTACGTCCGAAGTCGTCCCCTCGTCGCTCTTAGTTCCTATCTTCATTGTGCATATGTTGGAATCCTTGGTGCCGCAGAATGTTCGGTTCAGCCGAACCTTCTGTGGCCATAGCCTTTATCGCCAGCAAATGCATGTGCACTTGCCGGCGATAAAGGCTTAGTGAAAAAGGAGGTCGCGATCTCTAGCGAAGCCCGCCAGGAGCGGTAGGCTGGCTGCTCCCAGGACGCGTGCGTCCCTCCCGATTGTGCCTTCAACAATTTCTGCCGGCGCAAGTCCTTGTAGATCCATGCTGGCAAATTGCTCGCGGATCCGTTTGACGACTGAGGATCGAACCGCTCGAGGGAATGAACCATCAATCACAATCGCTTCGAAATCGATTATCGAGATCGCAGAGCCGATCGCGATGCTGACGCTAGTGGCGGCCTGCTCGATCCACGCGTCCACCGTTGAATCAACGCTGCTCCAGTCGTCCGGCGATTGCCACAGGATTGAAGGGTCTTTGCCCTCGTCTCTCAAAATATTCTCAAGAATGTAGTTGGAGGCACAACGAATTAAGCTTTTGGCTGTCCCCCGGTTTGAATCGTTCCCATCGGGTACCAATACAGAGCCGAACGCGCCGGCATAACCGGCTCGACCGGGATAAAGAGCCCCGTTCAGCACGATCCCGCCTCCGATCAGGGTGGCAAAGAATATGTAAAGAAAATTTGTGTATCTGGCTTGGTTACCAAACGCGAGTTCCGCGGCGCACGCGGCCGTGGCATCGTTGCAAAAGTGGACGGACCATGGCACCAACCGTTCTACTTCGGTCTTAATATCGTAAGTTCGCCACGCTTCTTGCACTTCGTGGGGCGCGCCAACCTCATCTTCCCAGCCCCACATTTCGAAAGGAGCAGCGATACCTAACCCGCAGATTCGTTTGGTTTGCTCCTCATCCAGTTGCTCGATAATCTCGGCGACTCCGGAGCGCACAAATCGTTCGAGCTCGTTTGGAGTCGGGTAAGCATAGTTCTCGCGCAACACACTTCTAACCTTCCCGACAAAATCCATCAGCACGAGATCCGCGCTGCGTCGTCCGAACTTAAAGCCGATCGAGAAAGCGCCCTCCGGATTGAGTGACATCGGCACAGAAGGTTGTCCGACCTTGCCGCGAATCGGTGTTCCTTTGATGAGCAGACCGTCGTTCTCGAGTTGCTTCATGATCACCGAGCTGGTCTGAGTCGAGAGACCGGTCCGCCGGGCGATCTCGGTTTTTGAAAGGCTTCCGTGACTTCGGATCAGAGACAGAACCAAACGCTCATTGTAGAGCTTAACCCCCGATTGATTTGTTCCGCGGCTTGGATCGACAAAGCGGGGTGGGGCAGCCGATGAGAGCGAGGATAAAATGTCGGGCATTTTTTTTCCTATTCCGACCAATTCACTAACTGGCGGCCGCTTGAGGTTGGGGGACAAATCCGTGCCGTCGGGGGAGTCTAGAAGAGTAGCCAGCAAGCGGTCAAATAATAAATCATTCCGACTTATTTAATGGTTGACAGCCATCCTTCTCGCAGTGCAAAGGTTGGGAGCTCCGTATTCCCCCATTTCAAACCCCCGACAAACCCCACTATGCGTATTGATACCCGCCGTTCTACCATTCTTGCCGCTGCCTCCTTTCTCGGCGCAGCGACCGCGTTTTTTAGCCCGACGATCCCGACGGCCAAAGCCGCCGGAGACCAGGTTGTTATCGGACTTGTCACTAAGACCGAGGTGAATCCCTACTTTGTTAAGCTGCGTCAGGCCGCAACCGCGGAAGCGGAAAAACAGGGCGCGAAACTGATCGCCCGATTCGGCAAGTTTGATGGCGATAACGAGGGCCAGGTAGCTGCAGTTGAGGACCTGATTAGTGCCGGGGTGAAAGGGATACTGATTACGCCTAACAACTCGACCGGTATGCTGGGCATAATTAAGAAAGCCCGCGACAAAGGCGTTCTGGTGATCGCCCTCGACACGGCGACAGATCCGGCAGACGCCGTTGATGCAACTCTAGCAACGGACAATTTCGAGGCGGGCGTACTTCAAGGCCAGTACGCGCGCAAGGCGTTGGGCGATAAGCAGCCAAAGCTGGCGATGCTGGACGGCACGCCCGGTGGTACCGTTGACAATCAGCGTCATGACGGATTCTTGAAAGGCTTTGGCATCAAGGAAGGTGACCCGGCAATCGTCGGAAAACAGAACACCCACGGAGCTCAGGATGAAGGTCAAACCGCGATGGAAAACCTGTTAACGGCCCACCCGGACATTAACGTCGTCTACACTATTAACGAGCCGGCGGCTGAGGGAGCGTATGCAGCGATCAAGGCTCGGGGCAAAGCCAAGGACATCGTTTTGACATCGATCGATGGTGGCCGCTTGGGTGTGCAGTACGTTCAACAAGGGAAGATCGCGGCCACGGTCATGCAATTTCCTAAGATCATGGCAACCAAAGGGGTCGACTACGTGGTTGACTACGCGAAGACCGGGAATAAGCCAAGCGGCTTTATTAATACCGGCGCCAGCTTAATCAGCGATAAACCGTTCACCGGTCTGGAGTCTAAGGACACGAAGTGGGGCCTGGAAAATTGCTGGGGCTTGAACGGTTCGGCAGTGTCCAAAGACAGCCTTCTTGCATTGATTCTGCCTTGAATTCGGTAGGGACGAGCTCCTGCTCGTCCTGGAAACGGTAGGGGATGAGTTCCCATCTGCCCGCGTGCTGTCCTGGGAAACCGATAAAAGAAAGTACGGACGAGCAGGAACTCGTCCCTACCGTGCATAACCAATGAGCTCAAGCAGTCTAGCAGTTCCGAAGCGCAAGACTAGCGGGCTGGGCCGGCTGATCACGACGCCGACCTTTGGTCCGCTGATCGTGTTGATTGTCTTTTGCGCCGTGTTCTCGTTCGCGACGAAGACTTTCTTCGCTACCGGCAATCTTTCGCTGGTGGTGCAACAAAGTGTAATCGTCGGCACTCTGGCCATCGGACAAACGATGATCATTCTGACGGCCGGGATTGACTTGGCGAATGGGGGCATCGCCGTTTTGGGAACGATCCTCGCCGGCCGGCTAGTCGCCGAACAGCAGAATCCCGTCTTGTCTCTGTTGTTCGCGCTCTTCATCTGCACCGCGTTCGGGTTGACCGCGGGGTTGCTCGTTAGCCGGCTGATGCTGCCGCCATTTATCGTAACCCTGGGCCTACTTGGTATCGTCACTGCGATTACCCGATTAGTTGCCCAAGGCGGCGCCTTCCCGGTTACCGACGATTTACTTTCCTGGCCTGGAAATGCTTTTGCCGTTGGCGATACCTCGATCACCTACGGCATGATCGTCATGTTCGTTCTTTATGTTCTGGTCTGGTATTTACTGACTCAGACTGCTTGGGGGCGGCATGTATATGCGATTGGAAACAATCGCGAAGCGGCCCGGCTAGTTGGTATTCCCGTTCAAGCCCGGTTACTCTCGGTTTATACGTTTGCCGGCTTGCTGTATGGAATCGGCGCTTGGTTGGCTCTGGGGCGAATTCCGAACGCCGATCCTAACGCTCTGCAGAGCGCGAATTTGGATAGCATCACCGCAGTGGTCATAGGGGGAACCAGCCTGTTTGGTGGCAGAGGTAGCTTATGGGGTACTCTGATCGGGACCTTAATTGTGGCTGTGTTACGAAACGGTCTGACCCTTACTGGTATCGACCCGTTGTGGCAGGACCTGATAACCGGCATTCTAGTGATTAGCGCGGTGGCCTTGGACCAAATTTCGAGAAAGAAACAACGATGACGACGGATTTCACTACCAAGGTAATGTTGCCGCCGAAAGGCACCGTGGTGTTGGAAGCTCGAGGTATCACGAAGCGATATGGGCAAGTTACCGCTTTGGATCATGCGAACCTCGATTTGAAAGCTGGAGAAGTCCTGGCGGTGGTAGGCGATAATGGCGCCGGGAAAAGTACTTTGATCAAAGTGCTGTGCGGCGCAGTTGTCCCCGATGAAGGAGAGGTTTTGCTCGATAGTAAACCGGTGCATTTCCGTAGCCCACTGGAAGCCAGAAAACTCGGAATCGAAACGGTGTATCAGGACCTTGCGGTTGCGCCCGCGTTAGATATTGCGACGAATTTGTTCCTGGGCCGGGAATTGCGGCATAAAGGGCCGCTGGGGACCTGGTTCAGGCTGTTAGATAAGAATCGGATGCGACGTGAGGCCCAGCATGAAATGGATCAATTGAAGTTTCATCTCCCGGCTATCGATAGTGCGGTGGAGAAGCTTTCCGGTGGACAACGTCAGGGAGTAGCCGTAGCCCGGGCGGCAATATTCGCCCGTCGTCTCGTCATTATGGATGAACCGACTGCCGCGCTTGGTGTTCGCGAGTCCGGTCAGGTTCTGAATTTGATTCGCACGATTCGGGATCGAGGGCTCCCGGTTATTCTGATCAGTCACGATATGCCTCATGTTTTCGAGGTGGCAGACCGGATTCAAATCATGCGTCTCGGCCGTCGGGCGGCCGTCACCACGCCACAAAAAAATACGATGTCCGAAGTGGTCGCGATTATGACCGGCGCAGCCCGCGGGGATGAACCCGTTGAAGGAAATGGGACAGTAGCGTAGCGATCTTTTGGTGGGGCGAGGCTCCCTCTGCGATAGTTAGAGGTTCAAGGTTATAAGTTCTAGGTTCTACGGTCGGCGGACCAGGCCGCAGAGAAAATGGATCCGCCTGTCGCGCTGCAAGGCGAAAACCCAACCTGCAACTTAAAACGTAAAACCTGGAACTTATAACCTTGGCGGGAGCCTCGCCCCACCAAAGATCGTCCCCATTCGCCTCAACTGACCATTGCGGCCAGCTTCAACACCGTATTCCAATTGCGTCCCGTGCCTGGGCTGCCCAGGTACTTTTCGATCAGCTTAGCAGTCAATTTCGACTGTCCGACTCCGGCCGGATAATAGATGTACGCCTGCTTGCCGTCGGCTTGCACGATTTCTGGCCCAACAATAGCGGCCCTAAGTGATTCAACCTCTTGATTGTTAGGGGCGCGTTTCAGGACAACCAGCAAAAGATGGCCTGGATCGCGACGTGCCTGATCGGTCATCGGGTTCCGGTCGATGATGGATTTCCATTCTTCGGCGGTTCGCACAAAAAACTCTGTCAGGCGGCCTGCTCGCTTGGCGAATTCCATTTCCAAGGCTTCTTCGAGGTCCACTCCGTTCGTGCCTTTGCTTCGGAACACCGCATTCCCCGAGTTAAGTAACGTGCGCACGCCCTCAAAGCCGAGATCAATTAATAAAGTCTTCAAATCTGCCATGCTGACCTTAACACCGCCGACATTGACGGCGCGAAGAAGTGCGATTTGAGGCGTCATTGCGTGTTCGAGATGAGTTGTTACACAGATTTCTTGGCTTTAAATTCCGCGCACGGACCAAGAACTGAAATTATCTGTTGGCACTGAAAGCTGTGTCACGTGGCCGGGAAAGGACAAACTTGACGAAATTGTCAAATTAAACTCATTGACTTTTTTCGCCCTGAATCGGTCTGCTTTCACGATGGGCTTCAGAATCCGAACAGAGCCGCTGGGTGTGCTTCTTATTGCGTTCGGTCTCGTCCTTACGAGTACTACCATCTGCTCGGCACAAGGGGTGAATTTCGGTAACCCGGCTGCGCCCCCGCCGCCACCGGTATTTGCTCCAGTCCCATCGCCGCTGACCAGTCTGACAGGCTTACGCAAAACGCTTGATAGCTATGGGGTAACGATAAGCGGAATCTACACTACCGATGCTTTTGGAAATGTGAACGGCGGAATACGAACGGGGGCGACTTACCAGGGTCTACTGGAACTGGATCTTGATATTGACCTGGCAAAAAGCATTGGCTTGAAAGGAGGGAGTTTTCACATCTCGGGGTTCGAGATTCATGGAACGAGCTTATCGAAGGGCTATACGGGGGACCTCAGTACCGTCAGCAATATCGATGGCTATGACACAGCCAGGTTTGCGGAATATTGGTACGAACAATTGATGTTCGATGACCGGTTCTCGCTCAAAATCGGGCAGTTTCTAGCCGACAACGAGTTCTACTATTCTGACTATTCGAATCTCTTCATTTGCGGCTCCTTCGGCGCTTATACATTCGTGGTCAATAACTATCCATTTGTGCCCACTTACCCGCTATCAGCCCCTGGAATGCGCCTACTCTGGCACGCAAGCCCGAAGCTAGATTTCAAAATAGGCCTCTATAGCGGAAGCACACTTTCCGAAAAGACAAACAATAGCGGACTCCCAAATATTCGTGGTAGAGACGGAATAATGACATATTGGGAAGCCGACTATAAAGTAAACCGCGAGCCCAATGCGACCGGTCTTCCGGGTACTTACAAACTGGGATGCATGTTCCATAGCAGGTATGACGGTTTCCTCAATTCCAACCCGGATTCATCCGATCGCAGCGGGTATGGATTCTACGCGACCATCGACCAGGCGATTTGGCAGAAGACGGTAACAGATAAACAGGCGAAGGCTCCCAGCCTTGGGCTCTTTTGCCGGATCGGATTTATGCCGCCGGAGTTTGCCTTTGTGTCGCGCTATGTTGATGCCGGATTTAATTGCAATGGGCTGTTCGCAGGTCGCAATGAAGACATCTTCGGCGTTGGAGTTACGCATAGCGGTATCAGCCGGGAAGCGAACCGCAATAACCAAGGCGGATCGCATTACACATCCGAAACTCTGATTGAAGTGACGTACGCAGCCAAGCTTAGCTCCTGGTTAACTTTGCAGCCGGACTTCCAATACATATTCAATCCCGGCGGAACCTTTGCTGCGCGAAATGCCACTGTGATCGGACTACGCTCGACTTTGACCTTTTAGGGTAGACTCGTTAAAGGATTAAGGTTGCCGAATTCGCGCTCGCGCTGGAATAATATTTAGCGGTTTTATTATAGCAAAGCGTGCTCAAGAAAGCGCAAGCAGGTCGGACAAAATCTAGAATCACTGATCGTGACGAGTAGCATTAAAAAGTGTTGCCTGGTAATTGAAGATGAAGCGGATACTGCGCGCTATATTTGCAACGGGCTACGAGAGGTAGGTTTCGATGTCAGTTGGTCCCAGAATGGCATTGATGGTCTGAATCGGGCGACGGATGAGAAGTGGGACGTAGTGATCTTGGACAGATTGTTACCCGGCAGTATCGATGGGCTCTCTATCCTGCAGAAGATGCGTGATCTAGGGAAATCGACGCCAGTCTTGGTTCTCAGTGCATTGGCGAGTTTAGACGAGCGGGTCCGAGGGCTACGCAGCGGCGGCGACGACTATCTGACCAAGCCGTTTGCCTTCTCCGAATTACTGGCGCGCGTTCAAGCATTACTGCGTCGATCCGCGATGTATGTAGACGCGGCGGTGTTGCAAATCGCAGATCTTAAACTTGATCTGAGAAAGCGGCGCGCAGAAAGGGCTGGTCAAGTGATTGCTCTGCAGCCCCGCGAATTCAGGCTATTGGAGTACCTCGTACGACACCAAGACCAAGTGGTTACCCGTACCATGTTACTTGAGGCAGTTTGGGAGTACCATTTCGATCCGCAGACAAACGTTATCGATGTTCAGATCAGCCGGCTCCGGCAGAAGATCGACAAAGGGTTCTCTCCGCAGTTACTCCATACCGTGCGTGGCGTGGGTTACATGATTGCTGTTCATGATTAGGCTCTTCAACACGGTCGCCTTCCGCTTGGCGATGGGGTACGGCGTTCTGGTATTGTGCGCTGTCGCGTTGATCTGCACGATTCTGTATCTAGGGACGGTTGGTGTTCTGGACCGCGAGATCAATTCCAAACTCTATGGAATCTCGGATCGCCTGATGGCGCATTATGAAGAGCACGGCCTGGAAGGCGTTCAAAAGGGGATAAATCAGCTCTTATCTGACGGCGTCGATTCGGATACCGAAGTCTATTTGCTAGTGGGGTCTGATGGCAGAACGATCATCGGTAATATCAATCCGGTTACGGGCAGCACGATGCGACTCGATCATCTCATCGAACGCCCGGTGGTGCGCTATGGCCGGCTTTCAGACAGCCGGTTGCTACCCCGGGAATTACCAAATGGCGCTTTTTTGATTGTGGGTCGTGACATGCAAGATATTCACGAGATTAGTCAATTGGTGCTGCGATCACTGGCTTTTGGCGGCGTCCTGGCAGTATTGATCGCAGTCGGAGGCGCGATTTTGTTTCGTAACCAGTTAGAGCACCGAGTCGCTGCCATCCGGCATACGGTTCAAGAGGTCGAAGCTGGCGATCTCAGTCGTCGGATTCCCGTGCTTGATTCTGACGACGAATTCACGCGTCTGAACCACGACATCAATCGTATGCTGGATCAGATCCAACATTTGATGGAGGGCGTCAGAGATGTTTCCAATGCCATCGCCCACGATTTGCGGACTCCGCTGGGCCGGATCCGAAGTCTCCTGGATGAGGCGTTGCGTGACGATCGCAAGGTGGAAAAGCTTTCCACCGCGGCTACGAATGCGATTCGTCAGATCGACGATCTGACCGTGGTGTTTGATAAACTGCTTCAGATTGCCGAAGCCGAGTCCGGCACGAGGCGCCAATCATTCGAGGCGGTGGCTCTAAAGGAAATCGTAACGGATGTCGTCGAATTTTATGACGCGGCCGCAGAAGCGAAAGGCGTTCGTTTGACCATGGGGATCGAAGGCGAACCAACCACGCTCGGCGACAAAGATCTCTTGGCGAGCGCAACTGCCAATTTGGTCGACAACGCGCTTAAGTACGCCGGCCACGACTCCACAATCCGAGTCCGAGCACTACAAGACCGTAACACGGTATCAATTGAGGTTCAGGATAACGGGCCGGGTATTCCCGCTGAAGAAAGAGAAAAGGTCATGACCCGTTTTTATCGGGGTGATCGCAGCCGAACTCTGCCCGGGAACGGACTCGGTCTACCGATAGTGAGTTCTATCAGTCATCTCCACGCCGGAACCTTTGCCTTGGAAGACGCTAATCCCGGTTTGCGAGCGCGTATTGTTTTACCGCGGGTCCGGGTGTAGGCGCGGAACGGCGATGTGGCGAATGGGCGGTAGGGCGAAAAACTCGGCGTGCCATGGCGTAGCTAACGTATAGGCCGATCCCGCGCCGGTTTTGAGCGATGTTGCCGGTTAGTTTCGTCGGGGCGCCTTATAAACTCGGAGTTTGGTTCGCACGCCTCATACGTGGATCGTCTGTCGCGGGTCGCGGCTCAAAACCGGCGCGTAGGGATCATAGATCAAACCAAAACTGTCTGCGCGCCGAGTTTTTCGCCCTACCCGTCGGGGTGCTAACAGCTCAGGTTAAAGTCTCCCATCACTTCGCCCCTCAAGACAGGGCTTTTCCGAGAGCGTTCACAGCGGGCTGCGCCGCCGCAGATCACACGCGATTCGCGCGACGCCCGGCTCTCGAACATTACCAAATGCTAATGTGATTGAAACCTACCCTTTGAGTAGTCTTATGGCCGCTTGGATCTGGAACCAATAAGTCATGCGCCAGTCATCATCTCCTAAACTACCTAGACCGCTACAGCTACTGATCGTAGCAGCGATCGCGGGTACGATTGTCGTGGTCTTTGGGCTGAGGTCTATCTTCGATTCATTCTCTGGGAAACCGAGTGCTGAGCCTGCCGAGACTCAACCCAGTTCATCGCCCAATTCATTTCGGCCAACCGATTCTCAGTGGCAAAGTCTCAAGATCGAGACCGTCCAATTAAAGACGTTCCAGGACCAGCACACGACCGACGGGAAAATCGCAAATGATGATGATGCGACTACACCGGTTTTTTCGCCTTATTCGGGGAGGGTTACGAAGCTTTTCGTAAAGGCGGGCGATGAGGTTAAACAGGGACAACCGCTGGTGGCAGTAGAGGCGACAGAGTTGGTACAGGCGCAGAACGATCTCATTAACGCGGTATCCACCCTGCACACGACGCAGGCGCAACTTAATTTGGCTCAAACGACGGAGAAAAGGCAGCACGATCTCTACGACAGCAAAGGCGCGCCGCTAAAGGACTGGCAACAGAGCCAGGTGGATCTTGCCACCGCTCAAGGTTCATTTCGTTCCGCGCAGATTGCCCTCGCCGCGGTTCGAAATCGGTTACGGATCCTGGGCAAGAGTGACGCTGATATAGCCGCGATCGAGAATGCGCCGGACGCCCTGAACCTAAGCCCGGAAGCGATGGTATTTGCTCCCATCGGCGGAGTTGTGACCCAACGTCAGATCGGGCTTGGCCAATACATCAACAGCGCGGCCAACGGTGGTTCATCCCTGATTTTCTCGATTGGCGACATGACGAAGGTTTGGTTGCTGGCCAATGTTCACGAGAATTACGCGCCATCCATGCGGGTGGGTCAACCGGTGGAGGTACATGTGCTGGCGTTTCCGGGGCGTCGGTTTAGCGCCAAGCTCACTTATGTTGCAGCTTCCATCGATCCTAACACCCATCGTCTACCAGTCAGAGCGGAGGTCGAGAATCCGGATGGAGCGCTCAAACCGGAGATGTTCGCTAGTTTCAGCATCATTATTGGTAATTCCGTCGATTCACCAGCGGTGCCTGAGGAAGGAGTTGTGTATGAAGGTGAGACAGCTCGCGTGTGGGTCGTCGGAAAAGATAAGACGTTGAGCCTGCGACAGGTTCGTCCCGGCTGGGTTCAAGATGGAATGGTTCAGGTTCTGGACGGGGTTCAGGCCGGTGAACTGGTCGTTACCAGCGGTAGCTTATTTATCGACCGTGCTGCGCACTCAGACTAGTGCATCGAGTCATAAGTAGGAGGTCCGCCGCGGCGGATTGGCTTCAAAAGGGTCTGGATGCGAGGCGGTCCGAGCCGGACTGGCACCAATGAGGAGCATATCTGAATCGATACGTGACGAACGAACAACGACGCAGACGGACCCTTTTCAAGCCAACCCTGCGGGCCGTGGCCATTTGGCTGATTTTCCGCGCTGTTCACTCCTTACGTATCGATTCAGATATGCTCGTCGTTCGCGTCTTGAAAATCGGCCAAATGGCCGACGGCGGTATGCCTCCTACTTATGACTCGATGCACTAAGGGCTGCTCGACCGCAAAGCTGAGCAGCTAGGAATATGATGGATAACATCGTTAATTTCGCCCTAAAGCGGCCCACGATCATCGTGATCTTGACGCTGTTGCTGTTCGGCGCTGGCATTGTCTGCTTTCTCCAGCTGAACATCGAGGCGTATCCGGATCCGGTGCCTCCGCTGGTCGAAGTGATAACGCAAAGTAGCGGCCAATCAGCCGAAGAGATAGAACGTTACATCACGATCCCAATCGAGATTCAGATGGCCGGCATTCCTCATGTGACCTCGGTCCGAACCATCTCACTCTTTGGACTCTCCGATGTGCGGATTGCGTTCACCTATGATTTTACCTATGAAGAGGCGGAACAGCGAGTCATCAACAGATTATCTCAATTGCCGCCCTTACCGAACGGAGTTGTGCCTCAAATCTCGCCTGAGAGCCCCATCGGTGAAATCTATCGGTATCGCGTGGTCGGTCCGCCCGGTTATTCGGTGATGGATCTAAAAACGCTTCAGGACTGGGTCTTGGAGCGGCGTTTCAAGGCGGTTCCCGGAGTTGTCGATGTGAGCGGTTGGGGCGGTAAAACCAAGAACTACGAGGTCAATGTCGACCAAAAGAAACTATTCTCTTATGGGGTCACGATCCCTCAGATCCAACAAGCATTAAACAATGCCAACATCAATGTCGGCGGTCAGACGGTAAATTTCGGAGCGCAAGCGGCTGTGGTTCGTGGTGTCGGTCTGATTCACACGGTTGATGATATCCGGAACACCATGGTGAGCCAAAACAATGGGTCACCGGTCCGAATCAAAGATGTGGCGGACGTTGAGATCGGCTATCAGCCTCGGCTCGGGATTGCCGGTCAGGATAAGGATGACGACATTGTGCAAGGGATCGTGTTAATGCGGCGA
>Ga0126381_100002230_pt1 | contig 20933 bp, 19 predicted proteins | sample PanSoiMetPlot_28_FD_96465 | JGI IMG/M metagenome (GOLD analysis project Ga0126381, IMG submission 96465) | Tropical forest soil microbial communities from Panama - MetaG Plot_28 | ecosystem: Environmental > Terrestrial > Soil > Tropical forest > Bulk soil | place: Panama | collected 2016-02-17
GCAGAAACAACGAGGCCGCCGATCAGAAATCGGAACAATATCGTAGTCATTCGACACCCGCTGTAGACATCACTGCATCCCCTCTTTGACGAGTTTGCGAGCCTGTCCCGGTCCGGTCATGCGAAGGACTTTGTACTGTTTCCCGGACAGGCGGTGATAGTTCACGAAGAACTCTTCGAGTTCACGGCTAAAGTCTTTGCCGAGGTCACCGATCGATTTCACATTGGCGAAGCGGTGAGCGTCCTTTTCGACCGCAAGGATCCGGTCATTACGTTCCGTTTTCTTGCCGTTGGTCTGCTCGCCCTCGAGGGCGCCAATGATGCGCGCGAGGAGGACGCAACCGGAAAAGGCAGGTTCATCCATGAGTACGAGAACGTCAACGGGATCGCCGTCCGGGGCCAAGGTCGAAGGCACAAAACCAAAGTCGTATGGAAACTCCATACCCGCCGGTAACACTCTCTTGAGTTCGAAGATGCGATCGTCGACGTTGAATGCGAATTTGTTACGGCTGCCCTTCGGGGTTTCGATCACTACCCTCAGAAGTTCTTTGTTTTTCCGATCGAAAGGTGTGAGTCGAAACGGATCCGCGAGCGCGGCATTTCTGCCCATGTAACCTCCTGTTCACAAATAATGGATGCTCAGAACGGAAACAGGGTTTGTCAGGTCAGGAGAGCGGGTGCGAGCCGACTCGGGGCTCATCGAAAGAGCGCAATCAGAGTGGGAGCTCTTACAGTCACCGCTCGATTTTCAGAACTCGGATGCCGGACTAGCTTTGAAGACGTAGTAGAGGGCGAAGTGCGCGATACATATTGGGAGGCGAGACGTATGCGAAGGCATCGCAAGACTGGTTCGCGGGGCAAGATACAGGGCGCCAGCAAGCGCTGGGTTGCGAAAGTGAAAACGGATTCGACGCATCCACAAGCGGGGCTATTCACGAAAGATGCGAGCACAATTGCTCGCGCACTGGCGTCGCGCAAGGTTTCTCCAAAAGGACCGAGTTCCGGCATGAGGATGTTGACGTACTTCATTAATCGGGCCGGCAAGGGGCTTAGTCGCACTCGCCGGGCGGAGTTGGAACGCGCGAAGAGGTTGTTATCGAGACGTATTGCCGACTCTGGTTCTAAGGCCGCTCGACGGCGGTCCACGCGACATTAAGCGAAATCGCCAAAATTCGTCCCACAACGTCGAATTCCATGCAATAGCCCGCAGGTTTGCCCTTCCACATACGGAGATCCCTGTATTGAATGGCCCGGCGTAGAGGCTATACGTTGCTCAGGACTTTGCCGCGTGATTGCATCTGCCTCAAGCTGGCGGCAAAAGCCACTTTTTGAGGAGATCCATTGATGGCAGAAAAGGCCAGCACTACGCTTCCAGGAACCGTTGAACAGATCATCAGATCCCCATTTCCGAATGAACCCGAAAAAGCGGAGATTGCGGTTGAGGGAGCCGATGATCTTTACAAGGAAATACGTATCGAGAACACACTTATCGACGAAAAGGGCAACGAAGTCAGCTTAAAGAGGGGCGCTCAGGTGGAAGTAACCATCGAGGCAGAGCCCCAAGACATTGTGCATAAGCAATAGGTCTCGAAAAATTACTGATTTGGAACGGCTTACCGCGTGACCCCCCTGTGGCTCGCGGTTTTGTTTTTTCTTTTCCATGCCTACCTTTCGCTGACTGGCCGGAGAGTTGAGGTATCTCCGCACAGGGTAGTTGCACACTGCGAATACGACATCCACCTGATACCTGAATACGACCGTTTTTAGAAAAATTATTCGGTAGGAGGAGTCGTTGTGTACGGACCGGAAGCGATCCGGCGAATCTGCGAGCGTCTTGCCCACCAGCGAGACGACGCGAGATGCGACGAATTGATTGCGCAGCTTCGCCTGATCGTGGAGGAAGATCGCGAAGAGCTTTCTGACAGGCTCCAGTTTTTGGCTGGCCGCTTGCTACAAGATGACTCCCGGACACGACGAGACATTCTCGAACGTGGCCACCGATCCGTGCGAGGGCTTCGTCAGGGCCTCACCATTGTCGTACGCGCTAATCTCTCCGAACGGCAGGCGTCACAAGACTAGAGGAAAGTCCCGAGCGGTTTGAACGCCCTCACCGGTTACGGTTTTATCCCACCCCCAAATTCCAATTTTTCCGCAAACCAGCAATTTATCCATCGCATCTCACTCCCATAGTCGCTTTGTGCACATTTGTCGCGATGAATTGCATTCGCGGGATGGAGGCATCATGAGAAAAGAAGTCATACTTAGTCTCGCTATTCTTTCTGTCGGTGGAGTTGTATATGCACAGGATCCGGCGCCTCGCGGAAATACGCCGACTGCACAACCGTCGGCGCAAGCTCCAGCGGCGCCGGCACCAAACACACCACGAATAGCGCCGGGTAGCGTGATTCCAGTTGAGCTCACGAAGACGATCGATGCGAAGAAGGCGAAGTCGGGCGATCCCGTGGAGGCGAAAGTCACGCAGGATCTGAAGACGAACAACGGCGATGTGGTCGTGCCGAAAGACACGAAAGTGGTTGGCCGCGTCACCGGAGCGCAGGCGCGCACGAAGGATCAGAAAGAGTCCCAGGTAGCGATTACCTTTGATCACGCCGTTATGAAGAACGGTGGAGACGTTCCGCTGCCACTGTCGATTCAAGCCATCATTTCGCCCAATGCGTTCAATGGAGGCAACAACCATTCGACCTCCAGCAGCCCCGCTCCGGCAGCTACGGCTCCGAGCGGTGGTGGAGTGGCACCCAATACTGGCGGCAGAACCGGGACCAGCGCCGGATCGATGCCTTCGGAAGCTCCGAGTTCGACGCGCCAGGTGCCGCCACCATCGGATCAGAACACGGCGAACAACGCCCCGCAAATCACTGGGAAAACAGAAGGAGTCATCGGAATCTCGAATCTCAACCTTTCAAGTTCGTCGCAGAACGGACAGGGATCGGTGCTGACGTCAGAAAAGAACAACGTCAAACTGGAGAGCGGAACGCTGATGCTGTTGCGCGTGAATCAATAGCGCGCCAGACGCGGGTCGCGCAAATGAAAGGTCAGCGCGACCAGCGGCTTGCGCTTGTTGTGCCGGAACACCTGGTGAACGACCATGGCGAATCGAGCGAGCAAAGCGCAAACCACTGAAGTAGCGTACACATCCTCTATTCCAAATTCGTTTCCGCCGGATCAGCAGGCATTGTTCCGCGAGGTGTTGACTTCCTTTGAGGAATCGGGCTTGCCCTACGCGGTGGCTGGCGCCTTCGCCTTGCAAAAGCACACAGGTATTTTTCGATCGACGAAAGACCTGGACATTTTTCTTTCGGCGGAAAGTGCTGGGATTGCTTTGGGAGAGCTAAAGCAAAAGGGATTTCAATGCGAGATTTGTGATCCGGTCTGGCTGGCAAAAGTTCACCGCGATGACTACTTTGTCGATCTGATCACGGGCATGAGCAATGGCGTCATCACCCTGGATGAAACATGGATCGAGCGGGCACAGCCGGCCAACATCCTTGGAGTGCGAACGCAAATTGTGGCAGCGGAAGAGTTGCTGGCATCGAAGCTATTTGTGACTCGGCGGGAGCGTTTCGATGGAGCGGATATTTCGCACATCATTTACGCCCTGAAGGGAAACCTCGACTGGGAGCGCATCCTTAAGCTTGCTGGGGATCACTGGGAGCTTGTTTTGTGGAATCTGTTGTTGTTCCGGTATGTCTATCCCGCGCACATTGATTTCATTCCCCGGACCGTGTGGAGTGATCTGCTGGGACGGGTGACCGAACAGGATCGTGCGCCAAGCGAGAGGGGGAAGTTCCGTGGAAGCCTGGTTGACGATGCGATGTTCGCAATCGACGTGGAGGAATGGGGGTTGGAGAACGTTCTTAGCGACTACCAGAAGCGAACCGCGAGGATCCGGGAGAAAACAAAGTCCTAAGTTTGACAGTTAAGGTCCGGGACGACGCGACAATCTTCATGAGAATCGCCGCCACAGCCGATTTGCACTTCTCGCCGTCCAACCAGACCGCTTTGCGCGAGCAATTGAACAAGGTGCGAGACGAGGCCGATGTGCTCGTTCTGGCCGGCGACTTGACTAACTACGGCCAGCCCAGCGAAATGGAGCCCTTGCTCAACACCCTGGTGCGGCTGCGGGTGCCCACTATTGCGGTGCTGGGCAACCACGATTTTGAGAGCGGCCGCGAGCAAGAGTTGATGCAGATGATGACGGCCGGTGGAATCAAAATGCTGGATGGCAGCGCCTATGAGCGGGATGGTGTGGGCTTCGCAGGCACCAAGGGCTTCGTCGGTGGCTTCGGAAGGGGAGTGCTGACGGCGTTCGGGGAATCGGAGATTAAAGTGTTTGTGCGGGCATCGATCGATGAAGCGCTAAAGCTCGAGCGCGGGCTATCGCAGTTGCGCACTAGAAAGCGGGTGGTCGTGCTGCACTACTCGCCGATCGCAGAGACGGTAAAAGGGGAGTTTCCAGAGATCGTACCTTTCCTTGGAACGTCAAGGCTGGCCGAGGTAATTGATCGGCACGGTGCCGATCTAGTTGTGCACGGCCACGCTCACAACGGAACCCTCGATGGCCAAACATTAGCGGGAGTTCCGGTTCACAATGTAGCCATCACGCTGTTGCAGAGACAAGAAACGCCGGCGGCGTTTCGAGTGTTCGATCTCTGAAACGCAACCGGCGAATCTTCGTTTCGAATACGCACTTCCTAGCGTCGTACCTGAATTTCATTCACAACCTGCTGGACGTTGGGGACGTTCTGAGCGAGCTCTTCGGCGGCTTTGCGCTCGCCAGGAGTTTTCACCGATCCCTTCAAGGTCAGAACGCCATTTTTGGCATCGTAGTTGATGTGCTGCTTATCGAGACCTTTGGAAACAAGACTTGCTTTGTAGTTGTTCTCGATGCCGTCATCCAGATTTGACTGGACCTTGCGGGCCTCGCCCTCGTTCCCGACGGGCTGAACGCTGATCTCGTTCGCTACGATGCGCGGGCCAGCATTGGACTGCGCGATGCTAGCGGCACGGCTCTTGGCGTCATCGGAGTGAAGCGTGCCGCCTAAAGTGATCGTATTCTTGGCGCTGTCTTCGCTAACGGTGACATCTTTCAGATCCGCTTGTTCGAGCGCATTTTTCACTGAGTCTTTGTAGCTGGCCTCGGTCTTGTTGCAGGCCACACCGATCATGACCGTGCAAGCAAGGGCCAGCGCAGCGAGCAGCGAACTTGCCTTCCGAGCCCGTCGATTTGTTTCTGTCGTCAAAAGAGTCATAGACGCCCCTTTCATTCCTTGTTGCAGAGTGATTCCCGTGCCGGGGAGTTACGCGAATGCCGAATCACGGGTGTTTGCATACCGATGCTGATGCTATGGGCGATGGGAGACACCCGCTATCGGTCGCTTACCTTAAAGGGGATCGCGCCGGCACTGTAAGGAGAGCGGGATAAAAATGGAAGGCCCGCGCCAGCAAGTGAAAAAGTCCGAGTTTCTCACTTTATGAAGCCAACGAGGGCCAGGACCACACTTTCCATCGCAATCACGTCTTCTTCAATACCGCGAAGATGGTATTACGGGCACCAAAATCAAAGGATTCTCCTTAGGTGAATATCCGGCAACATAAGACCTTGACTACAAAACGCACCGGATGTGAGTCATCGCCGATGAACCAGATACTCGAACCTCAGGATCAGCGATTGTGGCCTGACAGCCAATTGTTTGTTACGGAGGAGAGAGTGTCATGAAGAACGAGCGTTCGATAGCGAGGAAGTGGTTACTGGGCGCCGGTGTCGCAATTGCCCTGCTCGCGCCGTGGACTTGGGCTCAAGACCAGAACGATCAGCCCACAACCACGAGCCCTGGCGCCGACACGACGACCAAGCAAGAAAAGAAAGCTGAGAAACAAGAAGAGAAAGATAAAGAGAACACAGCGAAATTCGACACGAAGTCAAAGGAAGGCAGTACCGACATCGTGAAGCGCCTGAATAACTCTGCGAGTGTTCTTGACGAGATCATGCAGACGCCGGACAAGGGCATTCCCCAGGACATATTGAAGGACGCGAAGTGCATCGTCGTGGTTCCATCCATGATCAACATCGCGGTAGGCTTTGGCGGACGGCACGGAAAGGGAGTTGCTACCTGCCGTACAACGCATGGCTGGAGTGCTCCGGCACCGATCACGACCACGGGAGGAAGTTGGGGCCTGCAGATCGGTGGTCAGGCGACAGATCTCGTCATGCTGGTCATGAATCAGCGCGGGATGGATCACCTGCTCTCGAGTAAGTTCAAGATCGGGGCGGAGGCGACAGGTGCCGCGGGCCCCGTGGGACGCCAGGTAGAAGGAAGCACCGACTGGAAGATGAAAGCCGAGGTGCTGACGTACTCGCGCTCACGCGGGATCTTCGCTGGAATCGATCTGAATGGTGCGTCGATCAAGCAGGATAAAGACGAAACGGCGCTGCTCTACGAAGGGAAGCTTATTCCGTTCCAGCAGATCTTGTCGGGACACGTGACTGCTCCCGAAAGCGCAAGCACGTTTCTTTCGACAGTTCGCAAATATGCCCGTGAGGTCGAGGAGAAACAGGGCGAATAAGAGTTGCCGTAAGTTGGGAGGTCTGTCGCGGAAAAGGCTTTCAAACCAGGAAGCACCCCGGGCAGGCCTCTCTTTCTGTTTGCATCGCCTAGCTTGCTGTCTTCGCCGCGGGAAGGTCAGCGTTGAGCAGCTTAAGTTTGGGGTCGTGGTCGATCGCGGCGAAGAGTTCTCCGATGAGGCGTTCGTCAATTTCTCCCGCTTTATCCGTGACCACAGGAAAACGCACAATCACTTCCACCGCAGACGTCGTGAAGTGAATGCGGGCTCTGGGCTTCAATTCCGCCGGCGTGATGGAAGACAAACTCATCTCGATGCGGCGGCGTTGAGTGTCGAAACTCTCACGGAAATCGGAGAAAGCTTTATCGATCGCCTTGTGCACGCGGTCGCGAATCTCGTGGAAATCGCTCTCAGGCGCGAATTTCAAAACAATTTCACGCCAGCTGAAGTTGATTCCCGGGATCTGCTTGAACAGGCCGGAAGTCGATTGGAAAACGACAGAGTTCGAGAACGCGACGACTCTTCCGGTAGGCTCAGCATCGGAGGAGACGTCGCTCAATTCGAGCAGGTGGAATCGCACTAATCCGACCTCGACAACCTCTCCGGTAACACTGCCAACCTGCACACGGTCACCCACCCGGATGCCATATTTCCCTATCAGGAAGAAGTAGCCCACGATCGACACTATGGGATTCTGCAGCGCCACGGCGACGCCTGCGGTGATCAGGCCGGCGAAGGTTGCGACAGCACCAATCTCCGTTACGAAAGCAAAGATCAAAACCAGGGCGATCGCGATCCAAAGAACAATGCGCCTCATTAGCAGGAACTGATACCGGCGGCGGGTGTCGTGTATATAGCGGTAGATGGCGCGCCGCCAGAACTCACCAATGATCAAGACGACGGCCAACGCGACGATGAGGCCGAAAACACGGAGTGCCAGACTCTTGATGCGCTCCTTGAACTCGCTGCTTACTTCCGCTTGCCAGCTGTTGAGGCTGTTCTTATACAGATCAAGAAGGATGTTCTGTTTTGCAAGAGACGTTACGACGCCCGAAGTCTGTTTGAATTCGGTCGTGAGCGCGTCCAACTGTTGTTTTTCTCGAGCGAGTGCAGCTTGATCGCTGGTGTCGGCTTGTTGCGCTAACTGGTTTCCGCTCTGGATCAGTTCTTTCAGATGTGCGACAAACGGTGCGCGAAGCTGCTTGGCCTGGTTTTGTAGAGCGGCGGTCGCATTCAACTCGTTCGAGATTGAACTGCGCTTGCTCGACAAGCGAAACAAATCGGCAGTTAGCGCCCACATGCCCGAGGGTGTAGGTTTGGTGGAGATGGTAGCTGCTTTGCTCGGCGTCTGAGGTTCGACGGACGTGCCGGCGTCGGGTCCGCTCGCGCCGCTCACTGCAGCGGGAACCGTGTGAGCAAGCTCTTCGATCTGCGCGCGCAGATTCGTAGCGCTCGCGCTGCCCGCGGCGCCGGTGGCAAATTCGAGCATGCCGTGCAGAGCTTGCTGCCTGGCTTGAAAGAGCGCCAGCTCGCTCTGCGTTTCGGCAAGCTGACTTTGGAGGTGTCCCCGCTTGGAGGCACTCGCAGTTTCCAATTTTTGCTTCAAAGACTCGACTTCCGCTTGCGTGTCTTGAACGAGCTGGTCGGCCTTTGCTGCAGTGCTAGTCAAGCTGGCATACTGAGATCCGGGACCGTTTGGGTTCGCCTGATTGCTGGTCTTCACGCGTTTTGCGAGGCGCTCTTCCTGCTGGCGCGCGAAATCGAATGCTAGCCTTACGATCTGAGCGGCACTGCGCCGGTTGTCACTAACAAAGCCCAGTTCGGTGGGTTCCGTCGCAATATGCTCCTCTTGCTGAACATGCCGATACCAGTCGACTGTTTGGCTCAAAAACTGGATCACCTGCGCCGGGGTTGGATCCGCCGGCGGTTGGTCATCAGCGGTGAGATCCGATGCCGAGATCCCCAGCAAAGCCAAAAGGACTACCAGTGAGCGAATGGAGATCAGGCGGAAATTCAGGAAACGCAGGTTTTTGAGCAAAGCCACAATCCCAATCTTACAACGCAATGCTGGCCACAAGAGTGAGTGACGTATTCGAAAGGACCTGCCAAAAAACAGAAAGCGCGCTTTAAGCGCGCTTCACAGGAACCAGTCTGAATTTCTCTTGAGGGGCGCGAGAAAATTCACGTCGTACTCAATAGAGCTTAAAGCTCACCTCAACGCTGATCTGCACAGCCACGGGCCGGCCGTCTTTCGTGGCAGGGTCAAAGCGCCATTGTTGGACAGCTTCGATCGCTTTCTGGTCGAGGCCCATACCGATTCCGCGTTGCACGCGAATGTCATGTGGCTTTCCGTCGGGTCCAACGATCATCGCCAGGATGCAAGTGCCTTCGACTTTTGCTTTGCGGGCCTGATCGGTGTATTGCGGATCGGGAGTCGAGAGTGGCTTGGGAGCCAGTACGCCTCCGCCAACGCGGAAAACGCCACCACCGATTCCGCCGCCGCGGCCTTCGCCAATTCCGGGCCCAGCACCTTTGCCGACGCCGCCACCTGATCCAGAGCCGATGCCGCCGCCCGAGCCAGTTCCATTGGTGAATGCTGCTGTCGGCATGACGGGACCATGGGGAACCCCGAGGTTCGGCATGTTGGAAGCCATCTGAACCGTTGGGGGAGCGACTACGGTGGGCTCCGCAGTCAGCTTCGGATGTTCGTTATGAACGACGATTGCCGGAGGCGTGATCTGCTGCTCCATGCTGACTTTCGGCAAACGGCCTTTGGGAGCCTCTATCTTTGCGTTTTCGCCGCCGCCACCACCGCCGCCAGCCTCCTGCTTCGCGGGAGGAAGCATGTAAACATCTTTCGAGGGAGCGATGAGCATGACGTGTTCCAGATTCGGTTTCGACTGGACAATGTTGCGGGCTGTCAGCGAAAGGATAAGGACTCCTGCCACCGCAATGACGTGCAGGATGAAAGAGGTGTATGCGCTGCGCTTACGGGAGTCTGCGTAGCCCCAGGAGCCACCAGGAACTGCAGACCGAAAAATCGCTGGACTTGGCGGCATGCCGATAACGCGAGTTGCCGCAACTCGGGGGGGAGCTTGAAAAGTGCCAACTGGAACCGTCTTCGGATATCCGCTGCGCGCTTTTACTTGCTCCATTGAGGGACCTCACGATCTTGCGCCTAGACGTTCAGGCGCGTGTCCAAAGAGTAAGTGGAGTACATCGCGCATAGCATCGAGTACACACCGTAGTGAGCGGAGAAACAAATTCGTAGGGGTTGTTCCGTAGGAAAAACTTTGTAGCGACGGGCCAAGAAACTTCCGTTCGGCCGCGTTCGAATAGCACAATCTACGGCCAACGATGCACGGCCTGTAGGCCATCACCAAACGCCCTTGTCGTTACCTGTCAGGCGGAAGCTCACGAAGGCCGCGGTTGCGAGCATGGGCAGCAGGCTAAGCCGCATCATGGCGCGCACATTGTGTTTGACGCCGTTGTCCGCAAACTGCCTTAAGAAGAGATTTGCTGCTTGGGGAAGGATCGGCACGCGTACAAAGCTATCGCCAAGGTAGGTTTTATTGGCGGAGAACTGGGCAGCATTGTGCACATTGTCCGGTAGATGGATTGGGTTCGCGCCATAGTGAACCGCATACTGCTGTACCACTGCTAGTAGGGTGGCAACGCCTTCCCATATCGATGCGCCTTCTGCAGTTGCCTGCAGCTGACGGTAATCCAGTAGTCGGCGTGACATCGAGGTGTAGATGTTCACAATGTCGGTCAGGCGAATATAGAAGTGACGGTACATCCGTTGCAGCGTCGCGATGATGATTCTGTCTTCTGGGACTGGGACGGGCAGGGAGTAACTATCGTAAGTCACTTTCGTGCGGCGAGAGAGCACTCCGGCCGCGAGGTTGATGTGTTCCCCGGTCTGACCGAGGCAGTTCACGTGAACTTCGACAAGTTCGCCAAGCCCGGGAATTCGAAAGTTAAATTTATGAGCAAGCTTATCTCCCCAGCTCTGGACCTGCTGCAGGGCTTGAAATTCTTTTTCGAAGATCTGGCAGACCTGGTGGTCTTCCGCCGCGACGAGCAGGTCGAGATCGCTACCCGTATCGGGCCAGTGATCGAGCGTCTTCATGATCGTGATGAAGTGTCCCGCTCGCTCGAAACGGCTTGCGATGTCATTGAGTACAGCAAGCGCGCGTGCCAGCCGCTCTTTCTCTGCTGCCAGCGCTGATTCGATGATGGTGGCGATCGGCGTTTCTTTCGGCGTAGCGGGAATGTTCGCTTGAAGGACTTCAAGCGTGCGACGTAGGACTCTCTGGGTCTGGGCGCGTTGCAGCAATCCGCGGAATTGTTCGGGATCAAGGCTGGACACATACTCCAGTTCACGCACAAACCAGCTGCCCTCGGGAACAGTGTGGTCGGGTGGGGCCAGCAACAGTGTGCCTAGTGCCTGAAAGGTTCGTTCTGTGGAAGCGTCCGTCGCCATTGGGTATCTCGACAAAGTTATGAGTGTGGGGGAGATGGACTACTGCACCGAGCCAGACCGTTTTCGATCGCTGTACCTTCTTCGTAGTCATTCCAGGTAGCAATCAGCAGGAATGGCATCGGACGTGAAGGATCATCGTTTTCCTCAAAGACACGTAACGTGTCCTCGAGAGTTTTTCCGCAGCGCGTATCGATGTGTCGATTCAGACTCCACGAGGCCCGCGTGTCGTCAAACCCCGGCCAGATGGTTCCAACGGTGATCTGGTCGGGATGCTTGGTCTGCATCTTCTTGTAGAAGGCCTGGAGGTACTCTTCGCCCCATTCTTTACCGTCGCTCGACCAACCTTTTGGACCGGGATGGACCCACGCATACTGTCCATCGAAGGCGGCAGCGTACTGAGGCGGAGGCTCGTCCTTATATATAAGAATGGGTGGGGTTTCCCAACGATTGACGATTTGTCGGACCTGGTTCCAGTCGGTATTACCGCGCTTGGGGAAGATGAAGATAACTGGCTTTCCTTGATGCGTCAGGTACGCGTCACGTCCTGAGGCGTCGGGACCGATGTAGCGCTTGTAGGCCAGGTCCAGGGCGTCGAGCGCATCTTCCGTTGCATGGCCGTTGTTCTCTTCGGTTTCGTCGTACATGAGAGCGACGTGAAAATGCTCCTGGCTCGCGACCTGCTGCATGATCGCGTAGCTGCGGTTGAGGAATGGATGACGGTTGCCGTACCAGTCGACCGCGAACGCATAAATGCCGAGACTCTTAGCTTGACGAATCTGGCGCTGGATCACTCCAGGGTCATTGCTGGTGTATTCAATCCGAATGTGATCGGGATCGCCGAACCAGGGCTGAAATGCGGCGATGACTTTGGGACTCTTATCACTGTGCGCGAGTTGTTGCAGACTCTGATCGTGCGCGCGGTGGTCGCAGGAACGGGGCACAGAGCTGGCCCAGAGAACAGAACACAGAAATATCCCTTGATAGAGCCTCATCGTGAGCCTGTACGATGAAATCGGCGCTGCAGTGGGTTGTGTTGGATCGTAAGGAGGTCAGAACGCATCATTCCCGACCGATTCCAGGGAGCGCACGTACCAGCGATCTGCCCCGGGTGTCATGAGCACCAAATATTTGCGAGGCGAAGTCGAGGAGTAGATCATCTTCTGGCCGTCGAATACTTGCATCTCAAGCTGCGCGCTATCTTCGAGCTGCATCTCTCCGCCATCCGGTGAATAAAAGACCGCTTTTACGTCGTGACCGTGGTCCTCGTAGTGCGTGCGGAGCCCCGATTTACGCTGGTCTGCAACGAGGCGAGTCAGGCGAGTTTTGGCTTCGCCGGTGAAGAGATCATTTAGAAGATCTGTTCGGTTCGCTTCGACGCAGTTGGCGAGATCCAGCCACGCCTGCGCGTAGTTGCGAGTAACCATTTCTCCAGTGCGCTGTTCGATAGCGCGAGGGGCGATAGACTCTGCGTGCAGGACGACCTTGGGAAGCGAGGCGGCGCTGACGGACGCGGGTTCGCTTTCGCGGGCAAGCAGCATGAAGGCAAAGACGAAGAGAGCCGTCCAAAGCAAGAGGGGCTTCATTATTGGCGCCCTCCGACCGACAGTTCGTTACCCAGCGCAACTCCGCAAGCTACAGAAATTCGCGCATTGCCGGAAAGTTGAAATTGAGCGGACGCCTTGTCCTTCTTGATCGGAGTATCGACCGTACTCCGTCCAGCGTTGTCGATCTTGGTGAAAGAGACGATGGTCCCGTCGGGAAGGGCATTCCCTGCGCAATCGCGAATGGGATCGGTCTCAAGCTTCACGATTCGACCGGAAGGAGACGCGGTCATGTGGAGGTGGCACGCGTCAGAGGCGACCTGCTGAATGACGCGAGGCTCATTCGCATCGGCAATCGCAGCTACGACTTGAAGGCGACCTTGCTTTGGAGTGGAGCCCATCTCGAACCACGTAATCCCGCGGGTCGTTTGACCAGTGCGCGTCATAGTGGGTCCATCCGGCAGCGTGATGTGGAAGTCGACTTTCGCCGGGCTCAATACGGTGTTGCGATATCGATCGAACACGAACGCGGTGGCGTTGATCGCGTTTCCATTCGATACAGGTACACGCGAAGGGTGAAGAAGAAAGCTCAAACGAGCCGGGCTCGCTGGTAATACTTGGAAAACGGTGCTGCTGCAAGATGAGCTGCAGGCAATCGCTTGATACGTACCTGATGTGGCGACATCGTTCGCGGCGATCGTGATGTCCTGACCCAATTGGACCGAGCGTTTGACGACATGGCTTGGTCCGAGCAAATAAAACGTTGCCGAGCTCTGGCCGCTCGTTGAGATCGAAAGTGACTTGCCCGCGCTTACGGTTTTGGGGGCGTGCAATACGTCATCTTGCGCGAATGCCAATAGGGCAACGGCGAGCAGGGTGCACAGTGTGAAGATTCTGGGCATGCGATCAGGCACTCGGGGCGCTGTAATGGTTCACGACGACGTGGTAGCTGTGGACGCGCGACGCGACGTCGGGCGGAATATCGAGCGCAAAGGGAACCGGCGCTTGCGGCATCAAGGCCTGGTCGACGTAGCCGTTGGCAACCCACACGACCTTGCCATTCGTGTCGTAGAAAGCGCCGAGCACCTGAGCGATGTTGACGACTTGGCCGCTCTGATTCACGATTGAACCCTTGAGGATGGATCGGCCCAGTGCGTCTTTGTCGATGTTCTGGTTCTCGACCGCAATCACGGGATCGGCACTGGCCGGGACGAGCAAAGGTCGCGCGTCCATGCGCACGCTTTTCACGTCCTTCAGACGATAACCCGGAAAATCGATCCGATAGGGCGAAACCTGTTTCGGCAGCAGGCTGTGTGCGATTGCGTCGAATGTATCTTGCTGCGCGAGTTGCGAGCCATCTGTCTTAAGCAGCGTCGCACTGACGTTGAGATACGCAGGCACGGTATCTTCGTTTTCCACTTCGCCAAGAATCACGACTCCGTCAGGCCGCTCGACCGCATTCATCGAGATGATCCGCACTTGCGGCGTGTCGACACTTCCGGTTCCCCAATCGTCGGAGCGCCGGCCGATAAGATTCCAGCGCAAGTAGTTCACGGGAAGTACCTGCAGCGGCACATTTGCAAGATTCGGTTTCGGCCAGACGACCTTCCAGACATTTCCATCCTGAACCAGCGAGAGATCGCGCACATCGTCGAGGGATCCGACAGCGCTCGACCAGTTCATCTTCACCCGCATGGTCGCACGCCGAGATTCCGCGTGCACCGGCCAGATCTCGTAGCTCTGCAGGGAAGAGTAGGTGCGGAGGCTGCCGTCCGAACCCGCGATTTCGCGAACGAAGTCGGCTTGTTGAACGTCGTTGCTATGGTCCACCATCGAGTACGCGCGATCCCAGTTATGAGCCTGGATGTCGGCAAGAAAGCTGCGAACGGCTTCTTCGGGAGTTGCAGCCGAACGCTCTGCGCGAATCTTCATTCCACCGGCTTGCACCCAGCCGGCCCCTAGCAGAATCGCAGTCGCGATAATCAGAATCCATGCGAGGCCGTATTTCATGACGAATGGACCTCGCTGGCATAAATGTGCTCTTCGGCGTAAGAAGGTTCGGGGACAAGCTGTGAACGCATTCGCGCAGTTTCAGACAGGAGGAGGGCAAATAGGATCGCCAGAATGCTGCTGCCAATTGGCAGCGTGCCCCACAACAAACCTTCCCATGGCGCCGGTACAGTATCGGAGACAATCTTGTGCGCGGGGGGAACGTCATCCTTGACCCAGGCGGTGATGGCGCCGGAGTCGTAGGTCTCTACCTGACGCCAACCGGAGAAGACCAGCAGCGGATTGTAATAGGGGTCATGCACGAATATAAACTTCAGACCGTAGCGATTGGCGTGCAATAGCATCTCGCGCAACGAATCCATGCCGGCCGTGCCGAAAAACTTTGCGCTCGTCAACTGTGCCGAGCCGTACCGCGTGAACTCGGGCAACAAGCGGGCAGAGTTATATTCGCCATCAACACTGTTCGCGTTTGCGTAGGTAGACACTTTTGACAGGGCATTCCCAAAACCGAGAGTGAGGTAGCGGTACTGATCGTGCCCATCGCGGTTCAAGAAATTGACGACCGCGTCGACGTTCAGCGAACTCGTTGTGCGGAAGGGGCTCCATGTGAGCCAGCCGAGCGCGAGGGAAAGCGTCAGGACCGCGCAGACGGCAAGCGCAAATGCCCCGGCATTCTTGAAGCCATCCAGCAGATCCTCCGCCAGCAATCCAACAATCGGCAATGCAAGAAGAGTCGCCCACAAAGTAAAGCGCTCGAACGTCAAAATTTCGAAGGCGCGACCGAAGATCAGCCTGGGGATTGGAGTCGTACCGCCGAGCGCAAGAATAAACGCCACCCAGAATGCGAGGAGCAGAACGCGCAGCCTTGGGACCGAGGCGGCCCGGAAAATCATGAACGGCAAAGCGATGATCATTGCTCCGTATGGGATGACGAAGTAATTCACGCCATAAATCAGGTTGACCAGATAGTTGGCGCGGCTGGCGTGTGGAATCGGCATCTGCTCGATCGGGTGGCGGATGATGGCGATCCAGTAGGGGAGCAAGACGATGCCAACGCCGACAACTGTCAGCACAACGAACACAAACGCCCGCGCTATGACGGCCGTCCCGCTGCGTTCTTCATTTCGGGCGTCCGTCCATGCAAGCCACAACACCGGCGCTGCGAATAGCACGGATCCGAATAGGAGTGTGACGTGGTGGGCCGATGCCGCGGCCAGTCCGAAGACAACGCCTTTCAGAAGCGCCCTCCAGGAACCCAAACGGGACCACTCGTAGAAATAGGGAAGGGCAAGCAAATATAAGGGCGCCGACATCGTGGTTGGCAGCTGTCCAGCGGAATACACCAGGAACGAGACTGTTCCAACAAAAACTGATAGTAGTGCCGCAAGGCTCGCGGCGCGTTCATCCACCCAAAGCCGCGCGAATCGCCACGTCCCCACCGTGAGCAGAATGACCGCCACTAACTGCACGAGCATGAATGCTTCGGTGAGACCAACCAGGTGCGAGAGCAGAGCAATCCACTGGTGGGTCAGGGGTGGATAGGTGGTCTGCGAGAAGCCCGCAAACCATTTCTCATTCCATGGATTGAACCAATGACTCGCGTAGTGCGACGCGAAGAACATGTGCAGGTTCGCATCGTAGGAGCTCGACGCGGGAAGTTCCATCAGCAGCAGCGGACCGTGAATGACCACCGCTCCAAGAACGATCAGAGCGATCGGGATGGGTTGACGAAGATAGCTGGTGCCTGAAGACAATGTCCCTAACTCCTAGAGAAGGTCCTACAAAACGACCTTTGGATTCAGGCGGGCACTCAGCGGTTGGATGAAAAGTACACGTTGCCCTGTACCAGGCAGCATGACGTGGGTCGTCAGTGAAGCTACACGGTCCAACCGAGGCGGTCGGTCTCAGCATCAGAACAGCGCTGGAGTTACATGGTTCACAGGAGCAGCAAACGAGCTTTGTCTGAAACCAAGAAAAGCCCGAAACGGCTGGTGTGCGCCGGGATCGTCATAATCCTGGGCGGGTGTGTCAGCTTGTTAGGACAGACCTTCGAAGTGGGATCGCAGGACAACAATCCTCCCAACAAACAAAAGCAAAAGAATTCCGGGCGGCGGACCCAATCGCCCGAGGCCGGCATGGGTTGGGGCACGAGCATTGAAGTTGCTCGTGAGGCGAGGGCGGCCCGGGAGGCGCTGAATCGAGGCGACTATCGCTCTGCGATGTCCTATGCATCTCGTGCGGCACAGTCTGCTCCGCAGAATACCGACTTGTGGTTTCTTTACGGATACTCAGCGCGTATGGCGGGCGCGTACTCCGACTCGGTGGATGCATACAAGCACGGTTTGCAGCAACGGCCGTCGTCCATTGAAGGCCTCTCGGGCCTGGCGCAGACGTACGCGAAGATGGGGCGCAATCAGGAAGCGCAAGAGGCCTTGAAGGCGGTGATTGCCGCCAACCCAAAGAGCGACGCGGATCTGCAGCTAGCCGGTGAACTTGCACTTGCTTCCGATCCGAAATTGGCGTTGGGCTACCTTCAGCGAGCCGAGGCGATTCGTCCGTCCGCCCGAAATGAACTGCTGCTGGCTCGCGCGTACGATCGTACAGGTGACAAGGCTCACGCGAGGGATTTACTCGAGCGGGCGCGAAAGTCGGCGCCACGAGATCCTGACGTCGCGCGATCGGTGGCGGCCTACTATCGCGAGTCTGGGGAATATGACCAGGCGATTGCCACACTCAAGTCGGTTCCATCCGAGTCCGCTCCCTACCTGGCTGAACTGGGCTACACCTACGAACTGGCGGGCAAGAAGAGCGCGGCCGCCGACACGTTTCTGCGGGCTGCAAACAAGGCTCCCACTCAAATCGATCTTCAGTTGAGCGCCGCGCAGGCGCTCGTCAGCGCGAAGCACTTTGATCGTGCCGAGACGCTGTTAAAGCGAGTTGAGAGCGCGGATCCCAAGCAGTATCGCATGCACGCGATTCGGGGAGCGATCAATCACGCACGTCACGACGATAAAGAGGCGATCCGCGAGTACGAGATTGCGCTGCAGTCGATCCCGTCAACCGTTCCTGAGGGAGTGCTTTATCCGATCGCGCTGCAGCTTGATTTGGCGCAGCTCTACCGGGACGCGGGCGATGTGGATCGTTCGGCCGGCGAAGCGGAAGCAGCGCGGGCCGCCTTGGCAAGACTCGATGTTGACGGTGCGGAGCGGCCTGAATTTCTTCGTCTGAAAGCCGCAAGCGCTGTGAACGCAGGCGACTACGCCGAAGCGGACAAGGATCTGCAGGAGGCTCTGCAACTGCAACCGGGCAACCTCAACCTGCTCCTGAATCAGGCGAATCTCTTCCGAAAGACGAAGCGTCCTGAGGAGGCGGCGAAGATCTATCAAAGCGTCTTGTCTGTCGATCCTGCAAATGCTGCTGCCCTTGAATCCCTCGGCTATCTTGCGCGCGAGACAGGCGACGATGAAGCGGCCCGGAAGGATTTTGAGAAGCTGGCAGAGATCGATCCCAATGACTACGTTGCTTATCTTGCGATGGGCGATCTGTTCGCTGAAACGCGAAAGTTTTCGCGGGCCCAAGAGAACTACGAGAAAGCGTACCGGTTGGTGCCCGAAAATCCTCTGATCGTCGCGCGTGGAATGAACGCGGCGCTGGAAGGGCATGAGCTTCCAAAGGCGAAGCAGTGGTTTGAGCGGGCGACCGAGGCGGGCCGGAACAATCCGGAGGTAATGCGTGAGCAGGAACGCTATCTGACGCTCACGGGCAATTATCAGGAGTCGGCCAAGCTCGGCTACCTGGTAATTGAAAAGCTGCCGCGCGATCCCGAAGCGCCGGTCTATCTTGCCTACGACCTTCTCTTCATGAACCGGTACGCCGATGCGATGGCGATCGTGCAACGTTTTGAACCATCGCTTCCGAAGGACAAGGATCTTCCGCTCGTTGCCGGTTACGTCTATTCGCACGACGGCGACTATCAAAATGCGGTAAACGCGTTCACTCGCGCCCTGGAGCGTGATCCGGAGATGTCGACCGGATACATGAATCGCGGGTACGTGCTGAACGATATGCGGCAGGCATCGAAGGCGGAGCAGGACTTCCGAAAAGCTTTGTCATTGCGCCCTGACTACGGGGAAGCTCATCTTGGGCTCGCCTATTCGCTGCTGCAGTTGAGGCGCCCGCAGGCGGCCTTGAAGGAGACCGACGCAGCGGAGAAGGCGCTCGGTGATTCCGGAAGCCTACACCTGGCACGGGCGGAGGCTTATCGTCAACGATCTATGCTATCGCGGGCGGAGACTGAGTATCAGAAAGCAATCAAGCTGCAGCCAAACGAGGAGAGCACATACCTGGCCTTGGCTGATACGCAGTATCGAATGGAGCAGTATCAAGCCTCCGCCGATACGTTGAATCAGGTCTTGACCCTCGCACCGGACAACGCCATGGTCAGCGCTCAGCTTGCGCAATCGTATGCAAAACTGGGGCGGAACTTGGACGCTACGAGCGCGATTGCGCGTGCGGAAAAGACCGGCGGCCAGGACTATCGCACCCTCCTCGCAACTGCCAGTGCACTGATGACCATGGGGGAGCGCGACCAGGCGATGGATCGATACGCGCGTGCTCTGAACTTGTCCAATGCGGATCGCTTGCACGTTCGACTGGCTCTCGCTCGTTTCTTTGCGCAACAGCACAAGAGCGCCGATGCGCAGCAGCAAATCGCCTTGGCATTCGCCGAGGCAAGGGTGGCGCAGCCAGACGTGGTCACCGCGGAAGACTATATGGATGCTGCCGACATCCTGTTATCGATCGACCAGTTCAGTCTTGCGCAGCGTCTGTTTACGCGTGCGCAGGCATTAGGAGCCGACGACCTGGCAGTGAGTACCGGGATGGCGAACGCATCACTTGCCTTGGGCGAAACGCAAAATGCCGAAGCTCTGCTGACCAGCGCGCGCAATGACGATCCGAACGAGGATCAAGAGAACTACGCATATTTGGTAGCCCTCGGAAACGTGTATCGGCAGCAAGGAGATGACTACAAGGCTTTATCAACATTTGCACGAGCGAATACGCTCGAGTCAGAAGATCCCGCAGCTCGAAATGCTGTTTCCGAATTGGCGGAAGCCGAAGGAAAGCAGGTCACAGAGAACCTGGGGATCGGATCACAATTCTCAATTGCTCCGATCTTCGAAGATGAAAATATTTATCAGTTGGACGCGAGGCTACGCGGTTTCCAAAACGGTGGTCTGTTGTTGCCAGCCCCGCGCCATTCGGTAGAAACGTTTGCCGATGCCCGCTTTCGCTTGCACTTTAGTTCGTTTCCTGCGATCACCGGATTTGTTGGTGAACGCAACGCGTATGGAACGGTCTCGATTCCAAGTGCGCTCCTGATTCAAAAGCGCAACACGCTGGACACGATCTTCAACTTTGCTGTCAATCCTACGCTGCAGCTAGGAAACATCCGCCTCAGTGTCACGCCCGGTCTCCAGTTCACATTGCGGAGAGACACGCTCGATCCGTTCCACATGAATCAGAATCTGTTCCGCCAGTTCCTGTACGTGTCCAGCAGTTCGATCATGAACTGGGTTTCGTTCTCGGGAAACGTAATTCGTGAAGCCGGGCCATTTACTCAGCAAGATCTGCATTCGCGCGATTTTTCCGGAGCCATCGATTTCCGGGTCGGGCGCCCGTGGCGCAGGACGTTCTTCCTGACGGGATACAACGCGCGTGACTTGTTGTTCGGCCCATCGGTGCATGAGTACTACACGACCGAGACCTATGCGGGCGTGGAGAGACGATTCGGAACGAACCTCACCGTATCGGCGGTAGGCGAATATCTAAGAGCCTGGCGCGTGGAGGGGACGCAATGGGCCATTGCGCAGGCACTCCGTCCCAGGGGAGGGTTTGATCTCAGGATCAACGAGCATTGGGCGGTAAGCGCCCGTGGCGCGTGGTCCCACGGAGAAGCTTTCCATGCGTATGACAGTGTGGATGCCGGTGTGCTGGTGTCATATGTAAGGGCAATGCGCGCCAACCGCAGGGATGGGCTCGAGAATGCGTCCATTGCTTACCCGATGCGGTTTTCGTTTGGAGTTCAGCAACAGACGTTCTATGACTTTCCGGGACACTCGCATATGTCGGTCGTGCCGGTGGTCAAGTTCACCTTGTTCTAGGAAAACTTTTTAACGCCCCTCGTTCCCCGCTTTCTGCGCATCCAAGCACAAGTTCGGTGGGGTACGGGCGGGCATGAAATTTGAACGCATGGCTCCGGCACAAAGCGACATCATCGCCGACCTCGGACACGCCTCTCAGCTGGACGAGAGC
>Ga0126381_100002232_pt1 | contig 20926 bp, 17 predicted proteins | sample PanSoiMetPlot_28_FD_96465 | JGI IMG/M metagenome (GOLD analysis project Ga0126381, IMG submission 96465) | Tropical forest soil microbial communities from Panama - MetaG Plot_28 | ecosystem: Environmental > Terrestrial > Soil > Tropical forest > Bulk soil | place: Panama | collected 2016-02-17
CAAGAAACTCGCTTATATGTCCGACCGCTCGGGAACGATGGAAATCTGGGTAAGCAATCGGGACGGCAGCAACCCGGTGCAGTTGAGCGCTGTCGGGAATGCCGGCACGCCGCGCTGGTCACCGGACAGCGATTCCGTGGTATTCGACGCGAGCCGACGGAATGGCTCCGGCCTTTACGCCATCAGCTTGAAGGGGGGAGCCGCGCGAGTGCTGACGCCGGAGGAATCTGAAAATCGATGCCCAAGCTGGTCTGGCGACGGCAAGTGGATCTACTTCGCCTCCACCCGCGGCGGTTCCTGGCAGGTGTGGAAAGTGCCGGCTGCCGGTGGCGCTGCAGTGCAAGTGACCAGACGGGGCGGGCATGCACCGATAGAATCCGCCGACGGAAAATTTATCTACTACGCCAAAACGCCATATGCCAATCCAGAGATTTGGCAAGTGCCGGTCGGCGGCGGAAAGGAATCGCTCTTATCCCAAGGGGTGCGGCCGCCAAGCTGGGCAAGCTGGGCCGTCGTGGATCAGGGAATCCTGTTCGCGGCACCGTCAGGTAAGGGACGGCCGGTGCTGGCGCTCTTTGATCCCAAGAGCCGCCGAACGAAGACATTGGCGACTTTGAACACCGTGCCGTTCTGGCTCGCTGCGACGCACGATGGAAAAACTGTGGCGTTCGACCAACCCGGCTGGCAGCAATCGCAAGTGATGCTGATCGAAAATTTCCGTTAAACCCAAGGCGCTATTTGGACAAAGCAGCCGTAAGCTCCGGAAGTTGGGCGAGAGCGGCAAGGGATGCCGTGTACGGGGCCTTTGCGACACCACGTTCGGTGAAGATTGCTGCAATGTAGCGACTCGGGGTGACGTCAAACGCGGGATGCGCGGCCTGAACATCCGGGGCGATCTGAACGCCCTGAATGTGGGTGACTTCGGCCGAAGAGCGTTCCTCGATGGGAATCTGCTCGCCAGATTCGATGGAAAGATCAAACGTAGAAACCGGGGCAGCGACATAAAACGGGACATTGTGCTCGCGAGCCAGGACCGCGATCTGGTAAGTACCGATCTTGTTGGCGGTATCGCCGTTGGCCGCGATGCGGTCCGCGCCGGTCACAATCGCGCCCACCTTTGCGGTTTTTAGGAAATGGCCGACCATGTTATCGGTAATCAACGTAAGGGGAATCTTGCTGCGGTGCAACTCCCACGCGGTCAGACGCGCGCCCTGCAGATAAGGCCGCGTTTCCGGCACTAGAACGTGCAGATTCTTTCCCTGTTCAACGGCCACTCGGATTACCCCAAGCGCCGTTCCGATTCCGCCGGTGGCCAGCGCGCCGGCGTTGCATTGCGTCATGACGCGGCCATTCTGCGGCATGAATTCGGCGCCGAAGCGGCCAATCGTCTCATCTGTGGCACGCTTTTCCTGATGCACAGCCTTGGCTTCTTCGATGAGCGCACGCTTGATTTGCGAAAGATCGCTGGTTTGCGCAGAAAGCTCGGAGAATCGCCTTTTCATGCGACCCAGCGCCCAAAACAGATCCACAGCGGTAGGGCGGGTTTTGGCCAGCGCGTCAACAATGAGCGGAAACTCATTCTGCAGATCAGCCAGCGACTTTGCGGACGAATTCTGCACTCCGACGGCAACGCCCATGGCAGCGGCAACCCCGATGGCCGGAGCTCCGCGGATAACCATTTCGCGGATGGCCTTCGCGATGTCCTGGTAGGTGGTGTAGGTGTAAGAGATTTCTTCGCCAGGCAGCCGGCGCTGGTCGAGCATGACGACGCCGCTGTCGGTCCATGCAATCGGCTGAGCTACATACATTGGGGCGAGATTCCCTCAAACTATATTGTACCGGAGGGACACCTGGCGGCAACATCGCCCGATGCAACCCGACGTTTTTGACAAAATACAAGAAAAGGGCACTGGCTGGCAGCGAAATACAAGCCAGTTTGCAGCAAGACGTGCTTTTTGTAACCGCGAGTATTTCACAGGTAACGAAAAATCAAGGAAAACAAGCGGTTTACCGATGGGGCGGCATGCGCGTGAAACCATGAGTGGCGATAATCGCCGAAATGGCAATCATGGAGTTGTAGCCCAAGTGGAGCAGAAAGCTGGCCATCACCGTCCCCGCCCTGGCGCGGGCAAATGTGAAGACAATCCCGACGGTGATCAGCATTGCGACTAGTGGCCATGCCCAGCCAAGTTGCGGCGCGTGCATTAATCCAAACAGAACTCCGGTGACCACTACCGCGGGAGCGATGCCAAAATTTTTCGCAAAGAGAGGATACAAATATCCGCGGAAAACCGTTTCTTCGACCAAGGGTGCAACTAGAACAGCCATGCCCATCAGAAGGAAAGCGCCGAAGCGGCTCTTAAATAGTTCCTCGATGGGAAGATTCTCCGGCGTCTTGATGCGAGAGCTCACCAGAGCAACGCATAAAGACAAGGCAATGCCGCCTCCGAAATAGGCCCAGGGGCTCGAAGGGGCGCTTGCGGAGGCCGCCAGTTTTCGCCATCCGAACGTGTGCCAGAAAGGCAGATTCTTAAAAACAGGCACAGTGACATAAAGAAATAAAATAACCATCGCATACATCAAAATATTGGCGGTAATGGGAACAATGGGCTTGGAGGCGGCGAGGTGTTCAAAATCTTTCTGAGTCAGATGCATATTGTGCGACTGCACCACAAGAAAGAGGCCGGCTCCAACTTGAGTGATCACGAAGCTCGCCACTCCGAACAAGCTGAAACAAAGAAAATGCAGCCAACTCCAGGAAATTCGAAGGTCCTCCGGGACATTGGAAGGAGGCGGCGGCGGAAAAGGATTGGCCATCGAAATCGGATCTCCGGCAACCGGCAATGTTTCCGGAGCGCCGACGATAATCCTATCGGCGAGATTGTCGTGAGGTTGCGCAGGCTCGCGGAGCGGCTTCGTCGAAGCTTCCGGCACCGGCGTTTTCGAATCATCGAAAACCGTCATGGTTTTTTCCTTGCCGGGCGCGGTGCGCGCGGCCATCCGGAAACCAGAGCCGCTGCCAACAATGGAAACAGGAGCTCGTGATGACCGGTGATGGCGTAGCCTTTCGAGTCGGAGGAGCCACCTTTGTTGGATGAGGCAGTAGGGCGCTTCACTACATTTTGCAGCGGGCGGTAGTGCTGGATAAAGTCGAAGTTAGCGGTAGTGATCGGCCGCAGAGGCACCCCGAGATTTCGTACCACCGACACCGCCTTAAGAAAGATCTCCGGCAACAAAACCGCCGATCCCCAATTCAGGTATACGCCGCCGGGATGCATTTCTTTAACCAGGCCACAGAAAAGGCGGAAATCGTGATGGGTGGAGGACCCGAGGGAGGCACCGTCCGCCGCCGGGTGCATATGCGGAATGTCGGTGCCAATGGCCAAATGTACGGTCACGGGAATCCGCAGTTGGTAGGCGTTCAACACAACACTGGCCCGCGCGTTTGCCGGGCGAAGCCGCCGGCCCGATAGAAATTTCCCCGCCGCTTCGCCATAGCCGATTCCTGAGAATGCCGCACTGCTGGCGATCTGATTCAGGAATAGCCCGGTCTCCGTGGCCATGCCAAATTTTCCTTCACCGAGGCTCGCTTCCACGTCTTCCGACGTCTGCCCAGAGAGCGCGATTTCGAAGTCGTGGATCAACGCCGCGCCGTTCATGGCCATGCCCGAGACAAATCCCCGGCGCATGAGATCGACCAACAGCGGACCGAGCCCGGTCTTGATGACGTGGCCGCCCATACCCCACAAGATCGTTCTCTGCTGATGTTTTGCCCATTCGACGGCCGAGGCCACGCCACGTAGGTCATCTGCCGCGAGAATTGCGGGCAGCGCGGCGAGAAATTCTGCCAGGGACGCCTTCGGCGCGACGGGCTTCGCAAAGTCGGTCACCGAGACTTTGCTCTTTCGCGAAGCTAACGGATAGGTCGCGACATCGCCGAGCGTGAGTGGCTGCGCTTGATAAACGGTTTTCATGCTGGAGCATTTACTCTAAACGGGAAGCTGCGCGTTGCGCAACAAATCGAGGGAATCGCGCCAGCGTCGAAAGGCGAAATCAACACAGAAACCTGCCGGTGGGAATCACTCCACCCAAATCCATAATCATCGGAATGTCGGCCAGGCAAGAGATCGCGATGCCGCCGAGGCGCCAAAGACGGTCGTTCACTCCCGTCCCGATGCTCCAGCGTGAAAAGGAATACCATCCCGGCAAAAGAATTACAGCCATGATGGTCCATTCAATCCAACGCACTGGCACGTAAACCAAAATGTAAGTCAGCACGTTCTGCGGCAGACCGTAGCCCAGTACGGACATAAGCGAACTGCTAAGCAGCCAAATCAAAATCCCGAAGAAAAGCCCCATGAAGAGCCGCAGGAATCCGAAACCTAGAGCAAGCATAAAGCGTGGTTGGTCATCCCGGCGAAGTTTGCACAAGGCGACATAGCACCAGAAAGAGTAGGCGACAAATTTCAGGCCGAAATAGAGAAGACCTTCCATGAGTGGCGATCTCCCAAAACAGGCTGCTATTTGCCAGCACCGTTCGAACCTGCGGGTATCGAGAGCACACGAGCCAACGCCTGGCCAGTGTAGGATTTCTTGTGGCGCACGACGAGTTCGGGCGAGCCCTGCACAACGATTCGGCCGCCGCCGTCACCGCCTTCCGGACCCAGGTCAATCACCCAATCGGCCTGCTTGATGACGTCCAGATTGTGCTCAATGATCAGGACGGTATTGCCGAGCGACACCAGCCGCTGCAGGACGTCGAGAAGTTTGCGGACGTCATCGAAATGCAGGCCAGTCGTGGGCTCGTCCAAAATGTAGAAGGTGCGACCGGTTTGCCGCTTGGAAAGTTCGCGCGCCAGTTTGATGCGCTGGGCTTCGCCGCCGGAAAGCGTGGTGGAGGACTGGCCGAGTTGGACATAGCCAAGACCGACTTCGACAATCGTCGCCAACTTTTGTTCAATTTGCGGAATGTTTTCCAGCAACTTAAGAGCGTCAACGGCCTGCATGTTCAAGATGTCGCTGATGGAATGGCCCTTGAAGCGGACCGCCAGCGTTTCGGAGTTGTAGCGGCGGCCGCGGCAGACTTCGCACATCACATACACGTCGGGCAAAAAATTCATTTCAATGCGGCGCAAACCGTCGCCCTGGCAAGCTTCGCAGCGGCCGCCCTTCACATTGAAACTGAAACGGCCAGCCTTGTAGCCGCGCTCGCGGGACTCCGGAAGCATGGCAAACAGTTCACGAATGGGCGCAAAGACCCCGCTGTAGGTGGCGGGATTCGAACGGGGCGTGCGCCCGATGGGCGCCTGGTCGATTTCGATAATCCTGTCGATGTGCTCGATACCCAGCACCGCGCGGTGCGAACCAGGAGGTTCCATCGAGCGATACAGTTTCTGCGACAAGGCGCGGTAGAGAATATCGTTCACCAGCGTGGATTTGCCGGACCCGGAAACGCCGGTGACCACGGTCAGAAGGCCCAGCGGGATGTTCACGTCAACGTCTTTCAGATTGTTGGCGGCAGCACCAAGAATCTGGATGGACTTGCCGTTGGGGCTGCGGCGCAATTCGGGGACGGGAATTTTTGCGGTTCCCGAAAGATACTGGCCGGTGAGCGATTCCTTGCTGGCGGCGATCTGCTCGGGCTTGCCCTGCGCCACCAGGTAGCCGCCGGCGTTTCCCGCTCCGGGCCCAAGATCGACGACAAAATCCGCGCGGCGAATGGTGTCTTCGTCGTGCTCCACAACCAAAACGGTATTACCTAAGTTTCGCAGATGCTCCATGGAGCCAAGCAGGCGTTGGTTATCGCGAGCGTGAAGTCCGATGGACGGTTCGTCGAGAACGTACAACACGCCGCGCAAACGCGAGCCGATCTGCGTTGCCAGCCGTATGCGTTGCGCTTCGCCGCCGGAAAGAGTTGCCGCGGAGCGGCTTAAGCTCAAATAACCAAGCCCGACGGCCAGGAGAAACTCGATTCGCTCCGCCACTTCCTCAAGCGGGCGCTCGGCGATCTCCTTCTGGCGCTCTGAGAGCTGCGAAATCATCTTGTCCACGGCGGGCCGCGCGGCTGAGAGTGACAGCCCGGTAAAATCCGCGATGGACCATCCGGCCAGCTTCACCGCCAGCGACTCAGGCCGCAGACGCTTGCCATGACATGCATTGCAAAGCGTGGCGGACATGTACTGCGTCATCCACTCGCGATAGGTGTCAGAGTTGGATTCCTCGAAATTGCGTTCGAGGAACTTCAGCACGCCCTGAAATCGAAACCCTTTTTCAGCCTTGCCCTTCACTTTGGACGAATCCTTGCTTGCAGCGGCGGGCGGGCCGGTCACCGGGTAACCGTACAGAATCAGATTCTGGGTCTTGACCGGCAGTTTCTCGAACGGGACATCGAGATGGAATCCGTGTGCGTATGCCGCCAGCTCCAGCGTGCGTTTGAGAATCGCGGATGCGGAACCGGGTCCGAGACCGCCGTCAAACAAAGGACGGGTCCAGTCGGTCACAACTTTTGCCGGGTCAAAATCGTATTTTGAACCCAGACCGTTACAAGCAGGGCAAGCCCCATACGGAGAATTGAAGCTAAAAGAACGCGGCTCGAGTTGCGGAACGCTGATTCCGCAATCGGGACAGGCCAGTTTTTCCGAGAATGTGAATTCTTTCCCACCAACAACCGCGACCGTGACCAGACCCGAGGCAAGTTTCAGGGCCGTGGCGATGGATTGTTCAAGCCGCGAGGCAATTCCTTGCTTCACCAGCAGGCGATCGACAACGACTTCGATTGTGTGATTTTTCCTTTTGTCGAGTTGCGGCGGATCGTCCAGCGGAAAAAGTTCTCCATTGATGCGCACGCGAACGTAGCCATCCTGCGAGAGTTTTTCCAGTTCCTTGCGGTAAGCGCCTTTGCGACCGCGCACGATCGGCGCCAAGATCATCACGCGATCGTCTTCCTTGCCGAGCTCCCCTGCCAGAATCGCCTGGACGATGGCCTCGCTGGACTGCCGCTTGATGGGCTTTCCACAATTCGGACAGTGCGGAACTCCGACCGAGGCATATACAACGCGCAGGTAATCGTAAATTTCGGTGATGGTGCCGACGGTGGAGCGCGGCGAACGCGTAGTGGTTTTTTGCTCGATGGCGATCGACGGCGAAAGTCCTTCAATGACGTCAACTTCCGGGCGCTCCATCTGATCGAGAAACTGGCGCGCATAGGCTGAGAGCGATTCTACGTAGCGCCGCTGGCCTTCCGCGTAAATGGTATCGAACGCCAGCGATGATTTGCCCGAACCGGAAAGGCCGGTGATCACAGTCAGCGTGTTGCGCGGGATTTCCAGGCTGATATTTTTCAGATTGTGCTGGCGCGCACCGCGAATAACGAGTTTGGTCAGGCCCATGTTTCGGCAGGCCCCTCCACAGGAGCCCCTGCACCTCAGTGGCGACACTGAGGGCAGAATAACCTCTAACGATAGCAGCCAAATCTTCAGACGGCAACTCGAGCTCCTGGCGGGCCGTTAGGAGGCCCAACAATGAATTGATAATTGACAGAAAAGGGCATACAATATTCACCTGACGGGTAAATTTTCTCGGGGGTGGCGCAATTTTTAAAAAAAAAACACCTGGCGGAGTGTTGAAGCCAAAGGAGTTAGAAATGGCCGGGTGCTTGCATTGTCCCCAGGATGTGGGAGGAGTTAGCCGAGGATCCCTTTAGGGGATTGAGGGCTGGGCCGGCTGACTTCTCCCCTTCTTGTTTTTCTCCTCCCCATTCTCTTTTTGAGTCCCTCATTTTGGCCGGCCACACGGACCGATTCCTTGAAACAGCAAAGAAAATACGAAATTGAGGGAAGTGCAAGCGCGGACTTATACGTTGAGCGATCGAGTACAGGCCAGTTCTTGAAGCTGGCTGCGGCTTGGTTCCTGATGACGTGTGGAGTAGTCCGCCACGGTCAGCGATAGCATGATGGCCAGCCAGAAGAAGCCGCAAACGATGACCAGCTTGATGCGCCGTGGGCTGTACTTGCCGTGCATGAAGAACAGAATGACCAAGGTCATTTTGGTTACGGCAATGCCCAGCGCCAGGACGATATTCCACGGGCCAAGGTCGATCTTGGCGGCCTGGACCGTGCCAACCGTGCCAATCAGCAGCGCGGTGAGCACTACCAAGTAAAGTTTCCAGGAAACAATGTGTTCGCTATGGTTTGCCACCAGCATCTCCGGTCGGCTCTCAGGCCAAGTGACGGTTGATCAAGTACAGCAACGGGAACAGAAAAATCCAGACGATATCTACGAAGTGCCAGTACAGGCCGATGTTTTCGACCGGCGTGTTGTAGTTGGCGTCGAACCTACCCCTTAGACTTTGCGAGATGAGCCACAGCAACAGACCTGCTCCGATGACCATGTGCAGGGCGTGCAGGCCGGTCATGCCGAAATAGAGGGAAAAATACAGCTGGGCGTGGGCATTCACTGCTGCGATTCCCGTTTCGCCGGGATCGCTGAAACTCTGCTGCTTGGCATAGTCCCGCTCGGCGTCGATGGCTTCGCGCACTTCCTTTTGTTCGTCAGCCAGTTCTTGCCCGGACAGCCCGCACGCTGCCGGGTTATTCGAGCAGTAGGTGATGTCAAAGTGGTAGCCGGGAATCAGATGGTGGTCAAACTTCTGCTTGTACTCGACGAACTTGATCCCCAGAAAAACGGTGCCCAGGGCCAGTGTAGCAATGAGCCAAACAGGAATCCATTTCTTCTGGCTAGTCTGAGCGCAGTAGACCGACATGGCCATGGTGAAGCTGCTGGCAATCAGCACAACGGTGTTGCCGAATCCCAGGCTCAGATCCAGCATGTTGCCGGCGATTCCGAAAGAGGTCGGAAAAGCGTGCCGGTTGATGGTGTAGGCCAGAAACAGGCCCCCGAAGAAAAGAATTTCGGTGACCAGAAAGACCCACATGCCAAGGGTGGCGGTTTCTTTCTGCTGGTCCAGCGTTTGAAAATGTCCGTACAACTCTCCGGTGCGATGCACTCGGTGCTCCTGTTCTGCGTCTGTCTAGACTTCCCCTCTTACCGCCGTCCCTAAAGCCCGGCTGCCAAGGCCAGCGCGACCAACCGGGCTAGTCATCGCCGTGTGTCGGCACCGGTTTTTTCGAAATGGCGCCCGACAAGCCCAACTCCGGACGATGCTCGAAATCGTAAGCTTCCCAATCCACCACCGGAGTTTGGTGGAAATTCTCGGTCAGCGGCGGCGAATCGGTGGTCCATTCGAGGCCAGTAGCCGGCCAGGGGTTCTGGCCGGCTACTTTTCCGTAACGCATGGACCAGGTCAGATAGATCATCGGCAACAGGTAACCCAGCCCGAGAATGGAGGCGCCCGCGGTGGACATCACGTTGAGCACCTGGAATTCGGGAGGATAGCTCGAATATCGTCGCGGGGAACCCAAGTAACCGAGCACAAACTGGGGAAAGAAAGTCAGGTTAAACCCGACAAACAAAACGATAGCGGCAACTCGCGCGAGAAATTCCGGATACCGGCGCCCGGTAATCTTTGGCCACCAGAAGTGAATGCCACCGAGGTAGCCCATGATCGCGCCACCCACCATGATGTAGTGGAAATGGGCGATGACGAAATAGGTGTCGTGAAGATGGATGTCCAGGCCCAGGCAAGCCAGGAACAGCCCGGTCAGCCCGCCGATGGTGAACAGACCGATGAAACCCAATCCATAGAGCATGGGCGTGTCGTACGAGATCGAACCCTTGTACAGAGTGGAGGTCCAGTTAAAGACTTTGACCGCTGACGGAATGGCGACGAGAAAAGTGAGAAAGGAGAACGCGACGGCCGAATATGTGGACTGCCCGGTCAGGAACATGTGATGTGCCCAGACAATGAAGCCGATCACCGCGATGCCGATACTGGAAGCGGCGATGAAGTCGTATCCAAAAATCGGTTTGCGCGCGAAGGTGGGAACAATTTCGCTGATCACGCCCATGGCCGGAAGAATCATGATGTACACAGCGGGATGGGAGTAAAACCAAAAAAGATGCTGGAACAGGATGGGGTCTCCGCCGTAGGCCGGGTTGAAGAAGCCCAGGTGAAACATCCTTTCCAGGCCCGCCAGCAACAGGGTAATGGCGATGACCGGAGTGCCGAGAACGAAGATTATGCTGGTGGCATAGTGAGACCAGACAAATAGCGGCAGCCGCATCCAGGTCATTCCCGGAGCGCGCATGGTATGAATCGTAACGATGAAATTCAGACCGGTCAGGATCGAGGAGAAGCCGTTGATGAAGATCCCGATCACCGCGGGCGTGACGGCGGAATTGGAATAGATGCTGCTCAGAGGCGTATAGAAAGTCCAGCCGGTATCCAGTCCCCCGGTGGCAAAGGAATACAGAACAAACGCGCCGCCCGTCAAATAGACGTACCAGCTCAACAAATTGAGCTTGGGAAACGCCACATCCTTGGCGCCGATCATGATAGGAATCAGGAAATTGCCCAGCACGGCGGGAATCGACGGAATGAGGAAGAAGAAAATCATCGCCACGCCATGCATGGTGAACAGCTTGTTGTAGGTTTCCGGGGTGACCAGGTAGCCGCCTGGTGTCAGCAAGTGAATGCGAATCAATGAGGCGAACACTCCGCCAATAAAGAAGAAAAAAGTCACCGAAATCAAATAGAGAAGCGCGATGCGCTTGTGGTCGGTGGTCAAAAGCCAGGAACGAATACCGTAGGTGGCATTCAGGTAATGTTCGCGCGGCATTTTCTCGCCGCCCGGAGGTGTAATTGGTGCGCTACTCATCCTATTTGTTCCCCGTTGCCGATTCTGCAGCCGCTCCGGACTTCGCTGGAGGCGGCCGATCCCTCAGGGACTTGATATATGCGGTCAGTGCCAAAATCTGATCTTCCGTGACCAGCCCCTGAAAGCTGGGCATTACCGGCACGTACCCAGCAACAATTTTGGCATTGGGTTGCAAAATCGATTCGCGGATGTAGGCATCGTCTGCGACCACGGTCGAACCGTCGGCAAGCTTCACCTTGGAACCGTATACGCCGTTGTAGGAAGGGCCGCGCCCTTTGCCGTCTGGCTGGTGGCAGGTGTTGCACGCCAGTTCGGTGTACAACTTTTCGCCCGCGGCTACCGGGTCGCCGGAAGCCGACGTGCCGGAAAGCCATTTCGCGTAATCATGCGGCTCCATTACCGTGACCCATCCGCCCATCACGGCGTGGTTGGTGCCGCAATACTGGGAACAAAAGAAATGATACTTGCCGGGTTTGGTGGGCCGGAACCACATGGTGTTGTAATGCCCTGGCACTACGTCCATCTTCACGCGGAACGACGGCACGGAAAAATCATGGATCACGTCTTCGCTGGCCAGGATCAAACGAACGTTGCGATTTACGGGAACGTGCAGCTCGTTAATTTCTTTGCGGCCGTCGGGCTGCTGCAGCTTCCACATCCACTGCTTTCCGATCACGTAAATATCGAGCGTATCGGCAGGCGTGCGGCGGTAGTTCACATAAATTGCGGCGCCCCAGCCGAACATCGCCAGCATCAGAAAGAATGGGAGAACAATCCAAGCGACTTCCAGCCGCAGGTCGCCGTGAATCGGCACGCCAATATCATGCGGATGCTTGCGCCGGTATTTGAAAAAGAAATAAATGACCGCTGCGCAGATGGCCATCGCAAAAAAAACACACACCGCCAGCATGAACAAAACCAGGTTGTCCACTTGTGGAGCGAAATTAGAAGCCTGCTCCGGATACAACGGCATTTGCGACTGCACGATCAATCCGCTCCTTGATGGCTCAATTTCGTGTGCGCCGCCTGCTTATCGCGCCGGCGATAGATCAAAATCATGGCCGATAAGACGGCCACCGTGCCTACTGCCAGCAAGCGCACCATTCCCAAAATAGTGGCGCTGTAGCGCGCAGTCGAGGGGTCATATTGGAAGCAAAACAGCAGCAGTTTATCAACCGGCGTGCCAATCCGGCCTTCGGAAGCGTCGGCCAGTCCGAGACGGAGGTCGCGGCTAGGAAACTCCACGCCGTAAAAGTAGCGGGAAATTCGCCCTTCGGGAGTCAGCACCATGAGGCCGCTGCCGTGCGCAAAGAGATTGTTCTTGGCGTCGTAATTAAAATGAAAATTCGCGGCATTGGTGACCGCGGCGATCGACTCTTTGCTGCCGGTCAGGAAATGCCAGCCGGAAGAGGTCTCCCGGCGGCGGAAATGATCCATCGCGGTGTTTTTCTTGGCACTGGCCATCTGCGGTGTGTCGCGATCGTCAAAACTCACAAAGACCACATGGTAGTCGCGCCCGGGATTAAAGGACAACATGCGCAGCGATCCGACCACGCCCTGTTCGAGTTGCGTGCACAGCATTGGGCAGCCGTAATATACAAAGGCCAGCACCACCGGCTTCTGCTGGTGAAAGTATTGGCCCAGTTGAACGCGCTTGCCTGTCTCGTCGCTAAATGCGGTGTCCAGCGGCATCTGCGCGTTCAATACTGGACGGAAGGCCACATTCTGCAAGATAGCCGGCATGCTGGACGAGGCCTGTCCAGCATTGTCGGGCGCGGCCTGACCAAACGTCGGCGCCGCTACCACCAGCAGCAATCCCAAAACACAAATGGCGCGTAGCTTGTCCATGGCTATTTCTTTTTCTCCTGCGCCGGCGCTGTACCGAACCCAACAGCGCCACCCTTTTCGGCGACGATCTTCATGGCGTCGGACACGGGAATCTTCGCTACGCCGTTTGACTTGTCCAGCCAGCGGGCGGACTCGTTTTCGGCGGTGTCCGCTTGGATCTTGTCGCGCAGATCCTGCTGGGGATCCGTTTGGTGGCACGGAACACCCTGCAGCCGCGGCTCCGGGGGATAAACTCCGCTGTCGCAATTCCGCATGTTCATGTTAGCCCGCACCGGCGCCATGGGCGTGTCTTCGCTTTGGGACACCGAGGTTAAGACCTTCAGCACGGGCACGCAGATCAGCAGCGCAATCACGATGGTAATCGCAAGATAGATCAGTTGCTTGACCACCGTGGCGACGTTGATATCGCGCGGTTCGAACGTCACGCTCTCGTGAAAGGGCGTCCCATCCGCTTTGTGGCCGCTGTTGTGCTTCTCAGTGCTCATGATTCTCGATGGCCTCCGCTAGTTTCGGTTCGCCTAGCGGCAACAGCGGCCGCTGCTTCAATTGCAAGGCGAAAAACCACAGCCAGATTCCGCCCAGCGCAAAGAGCGTAGCCACGTCCCATACGCTCGGCAGCGCGTGCGCGGTAAATTCCGGGCGGGTCATCCAGAAAAGGTCCAGACAACGCATGGCGATCATCCACATGGCGATCTTAGTAAGCGCGGACTGATTGCGCTTCAGGTCGCGCGACAGCAGGGCCAGAAAGGGGATCATAAAATGGAGTACTAAGACCATTACCGCCACAAATCCCCATGCTCCGGAGAGCCGCGACTTATAGAAGGTGATCTCTTCCGGCTGGTTTCCGGACCAGATAATCAGCAATTGCGAGAAGGAAAAATAAGCCCATAACATGTTGAAGGCGAACAGCAAATTGCCCAGATCGTGCAGATGGCGCTTTAGAATGATGTGCGAGAAGGGTTCGGAGCGCGAAAACATGATCACGGTAATAATCATCAGGGACATCGAAGAAATGGCCTGCCCCGCGACAAACAGAAATCCGTAAATGGTGGAGGCCCAGTGCGGTGAAAGCGACATGGACCAGTCGATGGCCGCGAAGGTCATGGCAAAAACATAGAGAATAATCCCAGGTCCAGCGTAAAACTTGATCCGGGCGCGCAACGCGCGATCCTGTTGATCCGCATCCTGCTGAGCAGACATCTTGTTGAACAGCCACATCAGCACGATCCAGATCGCAAAATAAATCGCTGCCCGTATGAGGAATCCGCTATGGGTGAGGTACCACTGCTGCAAATCGGAAAGGTGACCTTCGGCAGGAGGCTTCGGGGCGTCCAGCCAGCCGACGCGAACTTCTCCGTTCACCGTGTGTGTCGTGTACAGGTACTTCATTCCTGGAATCAGCGGAAGGAATAGTGCCGCCACTAACCACAAGACGCGCGTGGCCGATTCGAGAGGCCGGCGAATCACAATGCCCCAATGACCGCCGGTAAGGTGCTGCATCATCAAGATTCCCAGAGAGCCGAGCGAGAGTCCTAATACCACCAGAAACGCCAGCAGATAGGATCGGAAGAAATCTTCAGGCCGAGTGATCCATCCCACGATCGATACGATCACCCCGAGCACACCTACCACTAGCGCGCGCTTTTCCAGCCGTCCAACGCTTTCCGGCGCTTTGTATTCCTGCGCGCTCATTCCTTCGCTCCTACAGAAGACTCGCTGCCACTGTTCAACTTCTGCCGCACGCTTTCCGGCAGGTCGCTGATCTTGGCATTACGGCTTAACTGCAATGCGCGAACGTAGGCGATAATGGCCCAACGATCGCGAGGCGGAATTCGTTCCGCATAGCTGTACATGGCGCCAAATCCGTTGGTCATCACATCGTAAAAATAGCCGTTAGGCGCCTGACGCAAGCGATCGATGTGATAACTCGACGGGTGCTTCATTCCTCGCGCCGCCGCCATACCATTGCCATCACCCTGCAATCCGTGGCACGGCGTGCAAAATACCTTAAAGCGGTCTTCGCCGCGCTCCAGCAGTTTCTGGTCGACCGGAAGCGGAAAGCCGGTGTAGTCCTTGGGGACCTGATACACGTCATCGTCGAGTGAGCCATGCGGCACCGTGTTTTCAACTAGCGGCCGCTCGGAGCGCCCATCGGCAAAAAATTCGCTGGGCGACTGTGGGCGATTCTTTGGCTGATCGGCCATATCCTGCCGCAGCGCCATGTCACATCCGGACAGAGCCAGCGAGCACAACGCCGCACCTATAAACAAGGAGGCGCTAATCTTCATCGCGCACCTCAGTCACGTGCTGGGCGTTGACGCTCTGCAAAAATCGCGCCGTTTCCACCAGGTGAAATTTAGCGTCGTGCGACTCGATGCACAAAAAGAATTTGTCGTTCGAAGCGCGCTTGAAGCGCTCGATGTTGAAGAGCGGATGATGCGGCTGCGGTAGCCTGTTTAACGCCAACATGCCGAATACCGCGAAAAGGGAGGCGCCGAGCACCGTCAATTCAAAGGTTATCGGAATGAACGCCGGCCAGCTGTTCAGCGGCCGGCCCGCAATGTTCTGCGGGTACGAGGACACATTCGCCCATACTTGGAAAAAGAATCCTGTTAATCCGCCGCCAAGTCCGCCGGCTAGAGTAAGCAACGGCACCAGATCATGTTTTCGTCCAAGCCCCAGCGCACGTGAAAGCCCCTCCACCGGGAAGGGCGCAAAGGCGTCCATACGGCGGTATCCCGCTTCGCGCGCTTTCTTCGCTGCGTCCATCAACTGTTTCGGCGAATCGAACTCGCCCAGCAGGCCATAAAGATGCGGATGCGGCAGCTTCATTTGTGATCCTCGTGCGCCACCAGTTCACGCATCTCCGCGATGGAAATGGCAGGCAATCCACGCACAAACAGGAACAGCAAGGATACAAACATGCCCAGCGTGCCGATGAAGGTGCTCCAATCCCAGAAGGTCGGCTGGTAGCGGCCCCAGGCACTGGGCATGAAATCGCGGGTCAAACTGATCACCACGATCACGAACCGCTCCAGCCACATGCCGATGTTGATCACCAGGGACATGACAAACAACGCCGCAACGTTGGTGCGCACTTTCTGGATCCAAAGCACTTGCGGCGTCAGAATGTTGCACAAAATCAGCGCGTAATAATACGGCGAGTACGGCCCGTGTAGCCGCTGTTGCACCAGAAAAACATCAAACTTGTTGCCGCTGTAGAGGGACATGAAAAATTCGAAAAAGTAGCCATAAGCGACGATCAAGCCGGTTGCCAGCATCACTTTGGCCATATTTTCCAGGTGCCGCATGGTGATGAAATCTTCCAGGTCGTAGGCCTTGCGCAACGGAATGGCGATGGTCAGCACCATCGCGAAACCGGAATAGATGGCGCCAGCGACGAAGTACGGCGGGAAGATCGTGGTATGCCATCCCGGAACGATGGCAATCGAAAAGTCGAAGCTAATGACGCTGTGCACGGACAACACCAGCGGTGTTGCCAGCCCCGCCAGCAACAAATACGCAGAATTATAGCGATGCCAGTGGCGCGCCGAACCGCGCCAGCCCATAGCCAGCATCCCGTAAATAATCTGCGCCGCTTTGTTGGTCGCGCGATCGCGCAGTGTTGCCAGGTCGGGAATCAATCCGACAAACCAGAACAGCGCGGAAACCGTCCCGTAGGTGGAAACCGCGAACACGTCCCACATCAGCGGGCTGCGGAATTGCGGCCAGATGCCCATCGTGCTGGGGTACGGGACCATGTAGTACGCCATCCACGGGCGGCCGGTGTGAATGAGCGGAAAAATGCCGGCGCAAGCCACCGCGAACAGGGTCATCGCTTCCGCGAAGCGATTGATCGAGGTACGCCACTTCTGGTTTAACAGAAACAAAATCGCGGAAATCAGCGTTCCGGCGTGGCCGATACCGATCCACCAAACGAAATTGACGATCGCGAAGCCCCAACCTATCGGAATGTTGATGCCCCAGATTCCGACACCCTTCGTGATCAGCCAGGCGATGGAGATGAACAGTACCATCATCAGGGTGAAGGCAAGACTGAATCCGGCAAGCCAACCAATAGAGGTCGGCCGGGTCAGCACGATGGTGGCGATCTTGTCCGTTACCGTGGCATAGCTGTGCCCCGGCTCAATCACCGGCGACAGCCGGGGAATTTCCGGGGAGTTCACTGGCGGGTCCCCCGCGCTCATGCCAGCTCCTTGTTTTCAGAAGCCGCAAGGTCCGGATGTGGATTGCGCACCGCGCCGAGATAGGTCGTCCGCGGGCGCGAATTCAATTCGCCGAGCATGTTGTAGTTTCGTTGTTGCGCGCGCAACTTTGCAACGCGACTATTCGGATCGTTGGCATTGCCGAACACGATGGCTTCGGAAGGGCAAGCCTGCTCGCAAGCGGTCACGATTTCGCCGTCGCGAATCGCGCGGCCCGCGCCGTTTTCACCTTCTTTTTCCGCGGTGATGCGCGCATTGTTTATGCGCTGCACACAATAGGTGCACTTTTCCATCACACCGCGGCTGCGAATGGTCACTTCGGGATTGCGCATCAGCTTTAGCGAAGGCGTTTCCCAATCCTGAAAGCGCAGGAAATTAAATCGCCGCACTTTGTACGGGCAGTTGTTCGAACAATAGCGCGTGCCGACACAGCGGTTATAGACCATGTCGTTCAGGCCCTCGGCGCTGTGCACGGTAGCTCCAACCGGGCAAACCTGCTCGCAGGGCGCGTTTTCACACTGCTGGCAGGGCACGGGCTGAAAAAACGTCCTCGGATTGGAGAGGGCCAGGTCCTCGGCCGGCGTGTCCTTTTCCCCGGGCTCGTGCTCCGGACCTGTAGGCCCCGCCGTGTAGTAGCGGTCGATGCGAATCCAGTGCATTTCGCGGCCGCGCATCACCTGATCTTTGCCCACCACTGGAATGTTGTTTTCGCTTTGGCAGGCCACCACGCAGGCATTGCAGCCATTGCACTTGGTGGTATCGATGGCCATGGCCCACTTGTAGCCCTGATAGAACTTCAGCTCCGGATAATCTTTGTTGTAGTCCTTGTAGAGCGACATGTCCTGCGGCGGAGTTTCGTCGCCCTCGCGCGCGAAGTCCGGATTCTTTTTGTATTCTTCAAGCGTGGCAGTGCTCAGAATCTTGCGGCCTTCCACGTTGTGGTGATATTGCGTGCAAGCCAGCGGATAGTCGTCGCTGGTCACGGTCACTTTGCCGCCGCCGGCATTCCACAGCGCATCGGAAGCGCGCACCACATAGGCGTTGAAACCCTTGTTGGTGCCAGTATATCCGGCCTTCTTTCGGCCGTAGCCAAGAGGAAGAACCACCACGCCGTCTGCCTGCCCGGGCATCACCCACGCCGCAGCCGTCACTTTGCTTTTCGAGAGTTCAATGTCCACCACGGCCGACCGGATTTGCCCGTGCTCGCCGCCGCGCGACTGGATGGTGTGCGACACGCCCAGCTTTTCCGCGGTCGCGGGACTCATCAGCGCCGCGTTGTCCCAGGTCAATTTGGTGATCGGCTTCGCCAGCTCCTGCAGCCATCCGTTGTTCGCAAATCGCCCGTCATAAATCGTCGGATCGGGCCGGAACAGAAATTCCATCTCCGGCGTGGTTTTCGCGGGCGATAGACTGGAAACGTCCAACTTCGCACTCACATTCAGAGGCGCAAATGCCGAACCCGCCACAAATCCATCGTTCAGCGACTTGCGCCAGAATTTGTCCGCGTCCGCGCCGCCCGGCATGTTCTTCACGCGTTGGCGAACCGCGTCGTATTCCGTGACGCCTGGTTTGTCCGTGAACGCGGCAAGCACCTGAAATGCCGTGTGCGCACGATACAGCGGAGCGATCAGCGGCTGAATCACGCCGTAGGTTCCATCAAACGCCCGCGCATCGCCCCAGGTTTCCAAAAAGTGCGCTTCCGGAATGTGCCATTGCGCATGTTCACTGGTTTCGTTGTAGTGCGACGACAAATGCACCGTAGTGCTGACCTTTTTCAACTTGGTCGCAAAATCCCAGTCGTGTGGCGCGTCGTACACCGGGTTGCCGCCCAGAATCAGCAGCAAATCCACTTTGCCATTGGCCATATCAGCGCAAAGCTCGCGCAAAGATTCGGCGTGATTGACCGGGTTGGCTTCCAGCGGTTCGGTGTAGTACACCGTGGTTCCGGCATTGCCGAGTACCTGATTGATGGCGTGGGCCAGCGCATGTACTGCCGCGGATTGCTGCTGGCCGGCAACGACCACACCCTCGCCGCGATGCCGGGTCAGATCGGACACCACCGCGTTCAGGAATTTTTCCGAATTCGCCGGTGCCGCCCCCGAACCGCCCACTGCCAACTTTGCCGCCAGTGCCCGCGCAAACAGTTCCACGTCATTCGAGCGCAGCGGCAAATGATTATCAGCCGCCGCTCCGGTGACCGTCGGCGTTGGCTCAACCACATACAGCCGGTTCATTTCGTCGTTCGGCCCGGTCAGGTGGCGTCGGCGATAAAAATCCTTCATGTAGCGGACGTGCCCTGCTCCGCTGGTCATGAAATCCGCATCCAACGAAACCACCACTTTGGCTTTGTCCAGCCGGTAAACGGTATTCACCGCGCGGCCGAACGCCAGTTTCGCGCCGTCGCCCGCCCCGTCGCTCACTGCCGGTTCCCATTGATGCCACTTCGCTTGTGGGTAGAGCTTCTGCAGCGCTTCCATTTGCGCGGCAAGCGTGGGCGAAGTGATGGTTCCGGTGAGAATGCGCATCCCTGCGCCATTCACGGCTTTCTGTGAAGTTGCCAGCCCAACTGCGCTCGACTGGAAGTGTTCCCAGGTATCCAGTTGGCCCATATAATTCAGCGTCTTCGCGCGGTCCGGATCGTACAAATCCAGCACTGCCGCCTGCGCAAACACATCCGTCGCTCCCAGGCTCGCCGGATGCTCCGGATTCCCTTCGATCTTCGTCGGACGCCCTTCGTGGCTCTCGACCAGCACGCCAAGCGCGTCGCCGCCAAACGGCATCACCGTCGCGTAGTGTTGCGGCTTGCCCAGCACCAGGCCCTCCGGCTGCCGCACGTACGGCACGATGTACTGTTCGGCGGGCTTGCTGCAACCCGCCATTCCCGCCAGCGCCAGCGACGCTCCCATCAGCTTCAAAAAGTCGCGCCGGTCGACCGACTCATCCCATTCCGATGCGGCGCGCGGAAATTCGCGATGCAGCAAATCCGCAAAATGTGGATTCGCGGACAACTCTTCTAGCGTCCGCCAATACTGCTTCCCCGTTTTGTCCGCCAGCTTGCTGCGCACTGCTGCCAAATCCAGCGGATACTCGCGCAGTTCGCGCTCTTCGGCGCTCGGCGGATGATTATCTATACCGGGTTTGTGATCGTGATCGCTCATACCATCCATCAACGATGACACGTCGAGCAACTGGTCAGCTCGCTGGTGTTCCGAATATTGCGTTCGGTTTGATATTTCTTGCCGATTTCCGCCTGATTGGCCGGCGGCTGCCACGCCATATCGTAAACTTTGTTGAGCGGCCGCAGCGCCATCTCGGTATTGCGATGGCAATCGAGACACCACTGCATCAACAGCGTACTGGCCTGAAATACTAGCGGCATTTCATCTACGCGGCCGTGACAGGTCGAGCAGCCAACACCTTTGCTGACGTGAATGCTGTGATTGAAATACACGTACTCCGCCAGCCGATGCACTTTGACCCAGTGAATCGACTCATCGTTGCGATAGCTTTCGCGGATCGGCTCCAGATAACCGACATCATTGAAAAGAACCGAATGGCAACTCATGCAGGTCTTGGTTTGCGGGATGCCGGCAGTGGCGGACGTTTCCACCGAAGTGTGGCAGTAGCGGCAGTCGATTCCGTCGTCGCCCACATGATGCTTATGGCTGAATTGTACCGGCTGCGATCGAATTACGTTCTGCCTCGTAAAATAGGGTGAGCGCGCCAGCCCCAGCACGCCGGTGAGGGCAAGTCCGACAAGGAATATTCCCGCGAACAAGCTAAACCTGGAGATGAAATTCGTGCTGCGGTGAAAAATCTGAGCCATGTTTTAAATTTGCAACTCGGGGGTTGTAAGTACGACTTCCTCACTTCAGGACTTGTCTCTGGCAGGCCCTGAAACCCCGACACCCACGCTGCGGCGGGTCTCCATGAAGGGAGCGGGACCAGGAGAGTCCACCCTCAGTTTGCGAGCCAGCGCGCTCGGTCCAAATACGCGGGCGCTAGTTTCTAACAATTCTTTTCGAATTGCAACTCTGCCACAAAATTTATCATCGTTTTTAGTTTTCATCCTTTACG
>Ga0126381_100002233_pt1 | contig 20925 bp, 17 predicted proteins | sample PanSoiMetPlot_28_FD_96465 | JGI IMG/M metagenome (GOLD analysis project Ga0126381, IMG submission 96465) | Tropical forest soil microbial communities from Panama - MetaG Plot_28 | ecosystem: Environmental > Terrestrial > Soil > Tropical forest > Bulk soil | place: Panama | collected 2016-02-17
CTCTTCCCCAGTCTGTACTTCCCCTCAGGAAACGAAGCTACTTCTTCGGCGGAGCGATGGTGTCCTTGGCAGACTTCGCCACGCGGAACTTCACAACGGTCTTCGCCTTGATCTTGATGGCCTCGCCGGTCTGCGGGTTGCGGCCCATGCGCGCCTTACGCTCTGCCTTGACCAGGCGGCCGATGCCAGGGATGATGAAAACGCCGTTCTTCTTGGTCTCCTTGATCGCTGTCTCGGCCAGAAGATCGAGGAACGCGGCGGCTTGCTTGTTGGTCAATTCGAGCTTCTCAGCCATGTGCCGGGTAAGCCCAGTCTTGGTCATTCCTGTTGCCATGTGATTGTTCTCCTTCTCTGGTTGTTGCCTGGTATCCCGCCGCTCGGCATCTTCTTGAGAGGCCATGAAGCGTACCGCATGGGGGAGTGCGACCTCAGGCGTTCCAAGGCTCTTCTGAAGCGCCCGAAGGCAACGTAATGCACGAAACCCCTTTATTCATGCGGGTTCTCGAGAACCCTGTCGTTCGTAACAATGCGGCTTGGGGCGGTGCAAAGTCAATGAAAAAACAACGGTTTTCCACAATTTTCTTTGGGTTTTGTGCCTAAATTGCCTAAAAAGCTTGGTTTTTGCCGGTTTTTCGGTACTTTTGTGGCATTCGGGGCGTCTGATCGAGGCTTCGAATCGTGCCAAACACAGTCTTAATGCAGCCCGAAAAGCACCTTCCGTTTGGGCGCGACAGAAGCCGCAATCGGTGTATTCAGCGCATCCACCATGGGCGCGAGCAGCCTAAAATGTTTGACCAGAATCTTTGCGAAGTCCTTGCGGAGCGCCGCCCCTGCAGGCAGCGTTGTGCTGAGCCCCCACTGCTTGCAGCGAATCAGATCGATGGCCGGATGATCCGCGGGAAAGCCCTTGGGAGGACGTGTCAGCGGCTCGCCTTCAAATTCGCTGAAGGTCTTGCGGACAGTCGGTTTCCTGAGAATCTTGCGAAACTCTTCGTGATTGTCGAGGAGCCAGTGGCGAATTGCCGCCAGCTGCTCCTTCTCGGGCATATAAGCGCCCGCCGCGATCACCACGCCCTTGGGGCTGACCTGGAAGTAGTAGCCTGCGCCGGATGTCTTATCAAGGCCCGTATGAGTCCACCATGCAGCAACGTGGGTCTTGTAGGGACGCTTGTCGTGGCTGAAGCGCGTATCGCGATAGATGCGGAAGAGACTCTTCTCCGCAGGCCGCACATGGTTCGGCGCAAAGTCCGTCATCGCGTCAGTCACCTTGCGCACGATGGCGAGCATAGGCTCCTTGAGCTCGGCCTCAAACTGCGCTTTCCGCGGGTTAAACCAGTCGCGATCGTTATGCTTCGCAAGGTTGCGCATAAATGTAAGCGCGTCGGGGCGAAGGTAAGCGAGAGCTGTGGAAGAGGAATTGTTCTTTGTGGGCATCGCAGTGAGCAGTGTATCGCGGAAGGCTGTGCGAATCGCATGATTGGGACGAACAGGTCAGCTTCTGTTTTGTATTGAAACGATCCCGGAGCAGGCCAGCGGGATCTGAATTAACTCTTGTCGATCACGCGCGACTGAGAGCCGCCGGATCACACGCGCACCGAGCTTGCGCTGCTTTGCTCAACCACATTCTTTGACACTATCGCGCCGACGCTGGGCACTCCTTCGTCCAACCAGGCAATAAAGAGCTTGTACCCCACTGACAAGACAATCGCTCCGACGAAAAGCCCGATGAGGTTCATTGCAATGAACCCGCCGAGGACGCCGATAAAGATTACGATCATGGGAACCTTGCTGCCGCGCCCCAATAGTATGGGCTTCAGGACATTGTCCATGAGCCCCACGATGACGGACCAGACCAGGAACAACACGGCATGGGTCGTCGACTGAGTTGCGAAGACGTATATGACTGCTGGGACGAGCACGAGCGCGCCCATCTGCAAAATCGCGGCGATCAGGAAGATGCCTGCCCATAAACCTGCTCCAGCCAATCCCACGAACCAGAAGCCGAGACTCGCGAAGAGGGTCTGGATCACCGCGACACCCAGTATGCCGTTTGTGACGCTTCGGACCGTTGCCGTGACGAGCTCTTTGTACTCGGGACCCTGCTCAGCAAAGATCCGGGCAAAGAGGCGGTCAGCAAATTGAGATTCCTTTTCGCTGGTCGCTAGGAAGAATCCGGCCAGCAGAATAGAGATCAGGAACTGCAGCATCGTGGCACCGAATTTGGCCGACGCAGCTAGCAGAGCGGGAATTCGCTCTCTAACTTGCGGACTGAACCGGCTTACCACCGAAGACAGGTCGGTGGAGCATAGGGTCCAAAAACTCTCCAGGCGAGAACCGATGATGGGTAACTTGCTTAGACCCTGCGGCGCTGGGGGAAGGTCGACCCGTCCAGCCTGTACTTGCTGCGCTATAGCACGAATTCCATCCGATAGAGTTCCCGCCAGCAGGAGCTCCGGCACGATCACGATCAACAAGAGCACGAGTGTACAAAGCGCCGCCGCCAACGTTCTGTGTCCACGGAGAGCGTTTGAGAGCATCCGATGTGCGGGGTAGACCGCGATGGCAATGATGATCCCCGAAACGATTATGTTCAGGAACGGACGCAAAAGGAGAAAGCAACTGACGGCCATCGCCGCAAGAAGACTTAGCCGGATAAAGACTTCACGCCCACGATAGATGTAGCCTCTGTCCTCGACTGAAAACTGAGTAGCCATTAGCGAGCCCCCCACTCCACGGCATACCGGAGTCCTGAGGCGTTCGCAACTGCCAAAACTGCCAGCAGAGAACCACGCTGTGTCTGCTGATGCACGTCAGGGAGGTATACGATAGGGTCGAGCTTACGGAAGCAAAGCTTTCCACGCAGGGGAGACCAACATGCTGCGAACAGCTCTCCTTAGCCTCTTGCTGGCGGTGCCACTGTGGGCTCAAACCAAGGAACTGGATCTGAGGCCGGACGACGGCTGGGTCGATACAGGAGTCGACTTGGCGGCCGGAGACTCGGTCAAGGTTACCGCAGACGGCCAACTGCAGTACTCGAATGCGAAACAACCCAACGGTCCCGAAGGCCTGCCGCGCGGGTATTCGGACCTGATACGGGTAATGCAGTTCAATGATGCCGGTCGAGGGGCGCTGATCGGACGGATCGGGTCGAGCGACGCGGCCAGGCCATTTCTGATCGGGCCGCAGCTTACGAACGAGTCGCCAATTGCAGGGCGGTTCTTTGTCGCCATCAACCAGTCGTCATCTGACCGTGCGACGGGCTCTTACCATGTCAAACTGGTGCGCACCGCGGGAGTTGCGAAGCCGAAGGGGGATGTAAAAGTCCCGGCCTTCCCGCAGCGGCTGATCGATGAGATTCCCCGGCGGGTGACCGACGCGCAGGGCAACGAAGGCGACCGCGTGAATTTTGTCTTGATCGGCTCGCAGGAGCAGGTGCAGGCGGCACTGAAGGCCGCAGGGTGGGTAGTGGTCGACCGCACCAACAACGACGCGGTGCTGAGTGGCCTGCTCTCCTCGCTTTCGAAGCAGTCGTACGTAACGATGCCGATGAGCATACTGCAGTTGTGGGACCGTCCCCAGGATTTCGGGTACGCGCAGGCTGACCCGCTGAAGGTGGTGGCCTCGCGGCACCATTTCCGGCTATGGAAGGCTCCGTTCGACCTTGAAGGGCAAACGGTGTGGGCGGGAGCCGGCATGCACGATGTTGGATTTGACCGCGATCAGCGCACTAAGAATGGCATTACGCACAAGATTGACCCGAACAGCGACGGCGAGCGAGACTACATCCGCGACAGCCTGACCCAGACCGGCCAGGTGGTGAAGACCGACTACGCTACTCCGTCTGACCCGGTGCTAAAGGCGACGACTGCGACGGGAAGCGAGTTCACGTCGGATGGGCGCACGCTGCTGGTGTATTTCGCGGCGACGGGCAAGTAGTATCTCGGCTGCATCGTGATCCTTAGAATTCCGCTATGCGAAAGATCTGATCTGCTTCTGTATGGCGATGCTGACCACCTTCTGTGACGTACGGAGGCCGTGCAGCCATCGACAATATATGAAAACCGAAAGCGAAGCAGACCGGTTGCGCTCTTGGGATGCGTTGTATGGATCCTACAAAGCCCATCGCAATTGCGACGATGGCGCGGCGGCTGAGGAGTACAGTGAATCGGTCGCACGAATCTTATCGGACAGTGCCATCGAGCATTGTCCAGCTCAGCTAGGCTGGTTGTGCAAGAGCATCCAAAAGGCAGCCGACAGTGCACTTGAGCTTATCGGATCACTTTGAGCGCTGCCCGGAAGAGACCGTCGAAGTCGGCAGCGAGGGCCTTGTCTTTGGCGACGGACTGCTCGATGGCCTTCTCTCCCGCCGGGCGCTGGTAGCCGAGATTGATAAGCGCGGAGAGCACATCGTCCACGGCGGGTCCGGCGACGGCACCTGGCGTGGGGGCAACAGCGAAGTCTTCGAGCTTGTCTTTCAGTTCGACGACGAGGCGCTCGGCGAGCTTCTTGCCGACGCCGGGGATGCGAGTCAGCTGCGCGTGATCCTGCGCGCGTATAGCCTGCACGGTGCGCTCGGGCGAGAGGCCGCTGAGGATTTTGACGGCCAGCTTGGGGCCCACGCCGCTGACCGTGATGAGGCGCTCGAACAGTCGTTTTTCTTCGCGATCGAGGAAGCCGAAGAGCGCGATCTGGTCTTCGCTCACCTGCGTGTGGATGAAGAGCGATGTCTCTGCACCCAGGCCCGGGAGAGCGGTGAACGTCGGTACCGAGATGGCGACATCGTAGCCGACGCCGGCGGCCTCGACGACAGCCTGGCCTGGCTCCTTGTGGATGAGCTTGCCGCGAAGATGAGCGATCATTGGGTTCTATTGTACGAAGTTGCTCTGGGCCTGGATTTCGTTCACGTCTTTTAAAAAGCAAATGCGGATCCCTCGCTCGCCTGCCCCACAAACACAAGCGTTTGTGAGACCCCAAGGCCGCTACGCTCAGGATGACACGCCAGTGACTGGACTCCGAACGCAATGACAAGTGGGGGTGAAGCAAAGGCCAGGCCTAAAGGACCGTCAATCAGACGGCCTCATTTCAGCGGCCTGAAGGCCGTTACTCCCTTCCTGGGCTAGAGAATGTTCATGCGTCTGGCAACGCGTTCCAGCGTTTCGAGTGCTCGGTCCATCTGGGCGCGGGTGTGCTCGCTGGTGAGGATCAGGCGGATGCGCGCCTTGCCTTCCGGCACGGTGGGGAACGCAATGCCGGTGCCCATCACGCCTTCATCGAACAGCGAGCGCGAGTAGTCCATAGCCGCGCGGCCTTCGCCGATGATCACGGGCGTGATTGGCGTCTCGGTTGCAGGGGTGTTCACGCCGCCGATGTTGAAGCCGGCGCGGCGCAGCTCGCCCTGGAAGTAGCGCGTGTTGGCCCAGAGGCGTTCGATGCGCTCCGGCTCCTGCTCGAGGATGTCGAAGGCCGCGATGCACGTCGCTGCGACCGACGGCGGATGCGAGGTCGAAAACAGGAATGGCCGCGCACGATGGTAGAGGTAGTCGATCAGGTCCTTCGATCCGCAGACGTACCCACCAAGCGCTCCGATCGCCTTCGAAAGCGTGCCGACCTGAACATCGACGCGACCGTGCATGCCGAAGTGATCAATGCTGCCGCGGCCGTTGCGGCCCAGCACTCCCGAGGCGTGCGCATCATCGACCATCATGATGGCGCCGTATTTTTCGGCCAGCGCGGCAAGCTTGTCGACAGGGCCGATATCGCCATCCATGGAAAAGACGCCGTCGGTGATCACCAGTTTGTGGCCGGGTTCGTTGGCGATTTCTTTCAGCAGCTCTTCGCAGTGGGCCACATCCTTGTGGCGGAAAACCTTGATTTTGGCGCGCGAGAGGCGCGCGCCGTCGATGATGCTGGCGTGGTTCAGCTCGTCGGAGAGGATGAAGTCGTCTTTGCCGAGGATTGCGCTGACGGTGCCTGCATTGGCTGCAAAACCGCTCTGGAAGACGACGCAGGCTTCGACGTTCTTGAAGCGCGCGATCTTCTCTTCGAGTTCCATGTGGATGCGCATCGTTCCGGCAATGGTGCGCACGGCGCCAGAGCCCACGCCGAGTTCGCGCGTAGCCTTTAGCGAGGCTTCAATCAGCCTGGGGTGATTGGCGAGGCCGAGGTAGTTGTTGCTGGCAAGATTGATGACCTCGCGGCCGTCATAATGGCACACCGGCGATTGCTGGTCTTCGAGCACACGCAGCCTGAAATGCGTCCCCTTCGCCTTAAGTTCATCCAGGACGGCTGTCAGATAGGCAAGCTGCGGGCGCGTAGCGGTTTCCGTCATGACATATCACCTCGACCAGAAAAGCATAGCGCGGGAGGGCGGGGTAGAGGCCGAGAGAACAAAGACCGTCCCGCAGTGGCTAAAGCCGCCGTCGATTTTATTGCTCTGTCCGGCCGGGGACTTACTTTACAAAACATCGGTCTTTCCGCAGGCTGTGAAGCCGTGCCCCTTCAAAAGCTGCGAATGGCATATTCGTCAGGTCTACTCGGCGTTGTTCACAAAGCACTCGTGAATGGCGTCGAGCGGGGCGTTGGGCCAGCGGTACTGTTTCAGATCGTCTTCGGAAAGTTCGTGGAGGGTGAAGTCGATCTGGCCGTCGGGATGGACGACCCCTTGCACGAATCCGTAGATGTGCGATTTCGCGGCCTTATCAGCAGTGCGGGGCAACGGATAGCGTTGCGCCCCTGCGGATCCGATGATGATTCCCGGCACGACATGGTTTGCATGCTGTTTCCAGTACGGCGTGTTGAATACATTCGGGGAGTAGTAATGCGAGTGGCTGGCGAAGAGATAAACATGCTTGCCTGCGGCCTGGGCATCGTAGAACCAGGTATAAACAAGGTCTCCGGTTCGTTCGCCGAGATCCCAGTCGTCCATCGCGTGTTCGGATCCTCGCGAGTGAGGCAGGGCTTCATGCATCCCGGCGACGATGGCGCGGATGCCGGAACCGGGCGCCAGATCGTGGTCCAGCACGCCGCGCAGCCATTTCAACTGCGCGTCGGAGAATTCGTCGCGGCTTGCGTTATCGAGCGTAATGAAGTCGACCCCATCGCGCGTCCAGTGATACCAGGGTCCGATCGGTCCTGCTTCCGCACCATCGGCCTTGCGCTGGGCCGCGATCTCGGGCCGATCGAGCAACGGGGTGAACTTCGCGATGAAGCCTTCGCGCGTCATGGGAGCAACAGTCTCATGGTTCCCGCGCCCGAGGAACACCGGAAAGGAACCGAATGCGGCCATCTGATGTGTAAAGAAGTCATCCCACGCGATCCGGTGGTACTCGTCTATGGAAAGCGCCTTGTCTGAGGGGAGCATCGCGACAAGGTCCTGGTCGGGCTTGGACATCCAGCGGAAGTCGCCGAGATGCCAGTAGAAAGCGTCGTTCCCGGCCTTTACCTTTGCAGCGATTGCGGGCATCACAAAATCGCCGCAGTTCCGACTGTCTCCGGAGATTGCAAAACTCCACGTCGTATCTTTTGTCTGGGCAGTCGAGAGAGCCGTGAAAACAAGAGACGCAATCAGCGCGCGAACGAGGTTGGATGGGGACATTCCTTCAGCATATAGGGATGAAGCGAGCCTCTTCCGTGGGCTTCCGCGTTTTGAGAGAGGTTCACGCTGTGATTCGAGTCACCGAGAAGCCCGGCTCGATGCCGGTAGGCTCAAATCTGCGAACAACTCGCTGATGAGGAGCGAAAATTCCATGGCTTATGTTGTGACAGATGCGTGCACGAAAGATTTTGTGTGCGTGACGGAGTGCGCTACGGCTGCCATCGCGCCGCAGCCCACAGACGAGGCCGCCAAAACTGTTTCTCAGGTCTACATTCATCCTGACGAGTGCATCGACTGCGGCAACTGCGCGAGTATCTGTGCCCAGAACGCGATCTATCCCGAAGCAGATCTTCCCGCCGACAAAACGGATTTCGCCGCGAAGAACCGCGCTTATTTCCAGTAAGTGCCTCGGGTATGGCAGGCGTCATTGCGGATCGGTGTTCGAAGGCGGCGGCGCCGGCGATTGCGCGCTTTGCTGATCCGCAGGGGACGTCGTCGCAGCAGGCTTGGCCTGTGTCCCGGCCGGCGCGTTGGGCGGCACGGCCGGCAATACGGCCAGGCCGAGTGTTTGGACGGTCGCCGGATCATCGCGCAGTTTCAGGTAGAGTACACCGTCAACGGGGTGCGGCACGGTCAACTGCGTACCGGTGAAGTCGGCGGGGATTTCAACGGCGTTTTCGAAGTCCGGAGAGGATGCGACGGAATCGGCGAGAAACAGATTCGTGCCGGTCAACGTGCACGGACGCGAGGGACTGCGCGGACAATGCAGCTCTTTGAAGCCCGGAATGCGCACGAGAGTTCCCAACGGCAGCCACTCTCCGGCGACTCCTTCTGCAGAAATTGCCCGAGCCTGCAATGGCCCGAAGGCCGATGACCCGAACTTGGCAAGCGGCTCCACGACCGCGAGAGCGGTGCCGGCATCCTCAAGCATCAACGAGCCATCGCTGAGCGAGAGGACCGTGTGAAAGCTGTTATCGACCGCGGCAACTTCGATCTTCTCGTCACGTGGGAAATTGGCGGGCGTCTTTGATTTGACGAAGAACACAAGTCTGCGCTCGACGGGCAGGTCCTCCGAGCTTCCGAGGCGCACCGGGGAAGGATCGGCCGACGCATCCTGCGTGCCCTTGCTCAGCAGCGCCACCTCCGGACGCGGCGGATCGACTGTGACAGGGACCTTCAGTTCACGGCCATCGCGCAGTTGGACCTTGGCAGAGTACTTCTTCCCCGGAACGAGAGAGGTGGTTTCACTGCCCGCCTTCATCTTGAGGCGGTCCTGATCCTGTACACGCTGGAGGTCCACCGGAGACCACTCGATGCCATTCAAGGTTGCCTTCGCGACCTCATCGAGGCGATTCCCTGTGAGGGCGGCCTCGGCCTCCCCGGAACTCAGCCTGAGCCTATCGAGCGAAGCCGCCTCGGAGTAGGCCGTCAGGGTAAGTGTGTCGGGCTTCTCGAGCCCGAACTGGTGAATTTTGATGGTCACCGGGCCGGGTGCGGCTGTCTTCAGAGGCACTCCGAGTTCCAGCGTGTCCGGCTTCGGTGAGTGCCATTGGAGTTCCGTGGGGCTTGCGCCCGCAGACTCCATTGCAATCTTGTCAACGCACAAGGTGTTTTCGCCGTGGACGTGGATCGTGTCTTCGCGCCCCACGACGAGGGCCGACGCATCGCCGGGCGCGATGGTCCACGCGCCTGTCCCAGCACTTACGAGGCGGAAGCGTGGCCCTTCCCAGTTATCGAACCCCCACTTACCACGCACTACGGCTGTGAGTTCTCCCGCAGGAAGCGCAGGCGCCGGACTCGAAAGAACGAGACCGCCTTCGCCCGCAGCGGCCTTAACCGGCAGCTCGACTGGCCCGGTCTTGGTCTCGATGTGAAGCTTCAGGTCGTGCGCCTGGGGTGATGCGTAAACCATCGGCGCACCTTCGGCGGGCAACACCAGTCCCGGCTTTTGTGCGCAGAACTGATCGCTCGGATTCGATGGATGCAAGGGGGGCAGCTTGGCCGGTCCCACAGGAGGCAAAGCGACGATAACTACCGATTTCGGATCCCGAAACGAAGGCGGGACATTCAGGCGCAGGTCAAGCGTGTCCTGAGTGGGCACCGCCAAAGCCGGAATGTATTGGTAATGGGCTGTATGCAGAGAGGCAAGTATCCGGGCCGTGTCGACGATAGCACCAATATAGGGGCTGTAGACCCCGGCGCCGCCAATCTGCGAATAGCTCAGCTGGGTCATCAGGTCGGCATTGGCGCCGCTGGTCAGTTGCGCAACACGGCTCGAGGTATTGGCGTCATCCAGTACCATGCCCTCCGTGTGCTGCGTGAGGCAGGGGGCCTGCTGCTCAGTGGGTTTGTCAAAGCACTGCTGATCAAGGCGAACACCGAGAACGGAAGCAGCTTTCTGCGCCCGTTCTTTCAAGGACTTGGGATCGGTTTGGGATGTCACCTTGACTTCCGCCAGATACGCGTCGAGTCGCATCCGGTCCCAACTTGCTGAGTTCAGATCCTGGGCTGCGCGGACGAAGGCGCCGGGGCGGCCTTTTACCGTATTGCGCAGCGTGCTGAAATCGCCTCCGGTGCTCGGGGCGAGAAAGACCAGCGCTTGCTGAGCTTCCTGGGGAACGTTGACAAACACACCCTCATCGCGCACTTGCCTTGTCCAGGTTTCAACCTTGGTAAACCATTCCGGCGGCGGCGGATTCGTGGCTCCTCGCAGGAAAGCGACGATCAGAAGGTAGTGCGCAGACTGGCTTTCCGGAAAGTCCGGATGGATCCACAAACGATCGCCCGGAAGCAGGTTGGGTACCTGGCCGATCGGAAGCGTACTATCGCCACGTTTTACGTGGACATCTACCTTGGGTCCAATCAGATCGAAGGCCGGCGCGTTACCCTGCCCGGATGCAGTCATAGCTCCCAGAAACAACAGAACAAAGGACAACAGGAGGGAAAGACGACGCATACCCCTATTGTACGAAGAGATGGCTTTCAAGATACGTCAACCGCACCGAGACTTTTGGCCATCTTTGGTGCAGGCGTGCCATCAAATACATCGGTTTGGCCTTGCACGGGGGCGGCGTTCAGTTGCACAATCGAAAGAGATTGGTGCGTGGTTAAGCTGGAAGTCCTTTTTAGTTAAAGTTTTCTCGATCCTGTGGGGTATCAGGACAGAATCAAAAAGCGGGCGATCGGACTGCTTCAGTCTGGCCGAAGGTCGCCGTCATTACCTTACATTCGTTCGGGAAACAGGATCAGTCCGTTACAGCCGGAATAAGAACCTGTCACCTGAAAAAGCGCCTCTTCACAAGAGTTGAATGCCATAGAGCGCGGGGGTAGGGACAGGTTAGCTCTATACGGAGAATGTTCATGAAGTCGAACAGAGCTGCACAAAGCAGCATTGACTTGAGTAATTTGAGTGTTCCTGATGCCGAGGAAATTATTGAAGAAGCCTTGAGTGAACTCGCGTTTTCACAGGATCCTGGACTGGCACGGGCGTTGCGCTTTCTCGCTCCCCCGGGCTACCAGGCGATTGTCGAGCTGTGCAGCGAGAACGGACGCAGTAAACGACGGAATGCATCGGCAGATACCTGGTCGCCCGACGAGGACGAGGTTCGCATCTACTTCGAGCGCCTGGACGACAGCGGTGTACCGGCTGCCCGGCCGAGCCGCGCCGCGCGCCCGGCGATTGAGCAGAACTTCGAGGAGGAGCCGGACAATGGCGCCGTTGTTCCCGCCGATCTGGACGCACGGGTGAAGGAACTCTGCGCGGCTCTGGCCGAGGCGGAGCGTGGAGGCCACGCTTTTATCGCGCTGAAGTGGTTCCGTGACTCGTTTCTGCCGCGAAAGGCCTTCCGGTGGAACCAGCATCCCGAATCGCGGCAGGCTGTGCTGGCGGAGGCGATCCAGCGGGGAGTTGTTCTCACCAGTAAGATCGCGAATCCAAAGACTCCGGCTTATCCAACGACGACCATCCGCCTGAATCGAGCTGAGGCAGGCGTACCCGAGGAGGCGCAGCGCTTCCACCCGGTTGTAGTGCACGGTGAATCGATCACCGAGGAGATTCAAGAGGAACGAGGAAAGCTGTGAGTTGTTATTTTCTCGAGTCCACGGCTTTCGCCAAGCTGTTCGTTCGGGAATCGGGGACCGACACCCTCATCCGGCTGATGGAGACGGTAGAGGACAACCGGAAGCTGATCGCAGCCTGTGCGCCCCTCGAGGTCTATGCGGCCATCCGCAGGCGGGAGCGTGCAGGCGACATCAGTGCAACTGACGCCGCGGCTGCCTTTGAGATCCTGCGAATTGAAGCGGCTCGGATGGTGCAGGAACCTCTAAACCCTGCCGTGCTTGAGGCCGCGCGCCAACTGCTGGATCGCACCAAGCTTCGCTGGACCGATGCGCTGCAGCTGGGTGCGGCCCTGGTGGCGCGTGAGATGTTCCGAGGCACTGAGATTATCTTTGTTTCCGCTTCGCAGCCGCTGTTGGAAGCGGCAAAAGCGGAGGGCCTTCAGGCTCTGAATCCCGAAAAGGATGAGATCGCCACGGTCGAGCAGCCGGTTTAGCTCTCGCTCAGAAATCAGCCGCTATTTAAGAGCCTCGACTGGATCCACCTTCATTGCGCGGCGTGCCGGCACGTAACTGGCCAGGGCGGCGACTCCAAGCAAGATCAGCGGCGACACGAGGAATGTCAAGGGATCGCGAACCGGGGTCTTGTACAAAACTGACTCCAGCAGTCGAGTGAGCAGAAAAGCCGCTATCAGACCTGCAGTGATCCCAACCGCAACCAGCAACAATCCCTGACGCATGACCAGACGCAGGAGGCCGGCTGGGTCGGCTCCGAGCGCCAGACGGATGCCAAACTCCTGCCTGCGCTGCGCAACGGTGAAGGAGAGGACGCCATAGACACCAATGATGGCAAGCAGGAGTGCGGTCATGGAGAAACCGGCCAGCAACAGCATGGTGAATCGAGGCTGGGCGCGCGACTTGTCGATCAAATCTTCTGCGGTTTGAATATCGGTGACCGGCTGACCGCTGTCGATCGTGGAAACCTGGCCGCGAACAGCGGAAATGACGTCCTGCGGAGGCACATCGGTGCGCACGAGCAGATTCATGTCGCTCCAGGGCAATTGAGGGAAGGGCAGATAGAGCTGTGCTTGCGGATCCTTTTGAAGGCCCTGATTCTTTACGTCTGCAGCGACTCCGATGACAAGAGCTGGGGCCGGCCTTCGCCCAATTACGACTCTCTTGCCGACAGCCTGCTGACCGGGCCAGTATTGACGGGCGAAGGTTTGATTTACAACCACCACTGGCGGAGCTGTCGCGTCATCGGTGTTCTTGAAGGTGCGGCCGCTCTCGAGTGGAACACGCATCGTGTCAAACCACTGTGGGCTGATGGCTTCGATGTCCACGAATGGGCGCTGCGCGAGTGGCGCATCAGGCTGGCCTTCGGGAAGAACAGGCGTAATGCGCTTGAATGTCAGCGGCAAGGTCGCCGAGATGGCCCCCGAGCGTATCCCCGGTTGCGACGAGACCCTACGGAGCAGGTCATCGAAGAACGCAATCTGCTGTTCCGGTTTCGCGTACTTTGTTGTCGACAGAGAGATGTTCATCGTGAGCAGGTTGTGAGACTCAAAGCCGGGATCAGTTTTCAGCAACCGATCGAAGCTGCGCAGGAGCAAACCGGCAGCGATCAAGAGGGCAAGTGAGAGCGCGATCTGGCTTATCACCAACAATGCCCGCGTCCGGGTGCGCGAGCGCCCGGCGGAAGCGCCCCTGCCTTCGTCGCGCAGCTCCGAGTTCAGATCGAGCCGCGCGAGCTGTGCAGCGGGAAAGACGCCGAAACCTACACCCGCAACCAACGAAATTGCGAGCGTGAAGAGAAGGACGCGCCAGTCGAGGGTGATCGAAAAGCCCTGCGGGACCTGCGATGCTCCCCATGTTGCGAGTGCACGGGTAGCTGCCCAACCGATCATCACGCCTAAAGCGCCGGCGATGAGAGCAAGAATCGAGCTCTCGGTGAGAAGTTGGCGGACGAGATCACCGCGGCTTGCGCCAATGGCCGCGCGGGTAGCGATTTCGCGTTTGCGAAAGAGCGCGCGTGAGAGCAGAAGGCTCGCAACGTTGGCGCATGCTATCAGGAGCACTACAGCGACAGCGCCGGACAGTATGAGCACCTTGGGCCGCACATCGCCCACCACCTCATCGCGAAGGTTTGAGGCGGTCATCATCGTCGAGGGAGAAGCGTCCGGGGCCGTGGGGTTCTGCTCGCGATAGCGCTGGTTTAGCAGCGCTAGTTCGTTATTCGCCGCGGTGAGGGTAGTTCCTGGCCGGAGACGCGCAACGATGTTCAGATAACCGACGCCCATGCGCAGCCGCTGCGGCGTCATCAGCGAAAACTCAAAGTAACGTGGGGTGAAGATGTCGGCCGGCGGCATGAAGGGAAATCGCGCATCAGCGGGCAGCACGCCAACGACGGTGCTCTCCACGGAATCAAGTGTGACCGCAGAGCCGATGATGTTCGGGTCTGAGTGATAACGCGAACGCCAGATGGCATCGCCCAGCATCACCACAGGCCGTCCCGCAGGGGTACCTTCATCCTCCGTGAACGTACGGCCGAGTTGGGGGCGAAGATCAAGCATCGGAAACAAACTTGGTGATACGCGCGCGATCTGCACCTGGAGCGGTTCGCCCTTTCCGGACAGGTTCAGATTGTCGTTGGTCCAGACAGCCACGGATTGGAAGGACCGGCTTTTGTCGCGAAGCAGCTCATAGCGCAACAGTGTGCCGCCGTTCTCCTTCGCGCCGTCTTTGGAGACGATGCTGACAAGCTGCCCCGAATCGCGGTAGGGGAACGGACGAAGCAATAGGGCGTCGGTCACTGTGAAGATCGCCGTGTTCGCGCCGATTCCCAGGGCTAGGGTAAGCACGATAGCAAGGGTGAACAAGGGAGACTTGGCCAGAGTGCGGATACCGAAGCGCAGGTCGCGAAGGAGAGATTGCATGGTGAGAGATTACAGGTTCCGTATCATTCGCGGCGAAAGCGATTGGCCTTTTCGAACTCTTCGCGCAGCTCGGGCGTACGCAGATTTTCGCGGATATGGGCGAGACGCTGTTCGAGTGCCTGGAGAGCAGCGGCAATCGCGTCAGTATTGGTAAGCGCAATATCGCGCCACATGGACCAGGGACTGGCGCCGAGGCGCGTCATTTCGCGCAGTGCACGGCCACCCACGTCTTTCAGCTCCGGCGCTTCTCCTACCTCGTCCTCAAACAACGCGCTCATGGCGGTGGCTGTGAACTGGGGAAGGTGGCTGACCCAGGCGACCAGTTCGTCGTGGCGTTCCGCGTTGAGATCGAGGGTGCGCGCGCCCATTGCAACCACCCACTGGCGCCAGCTCTTGGCCAGCGCCGCAGATTCCGGCGATCGTTGCCAGCCAGGATCGTCAGTAAATAGCCAAACGGTTCCACGAAAAAGGTTGACGTCGGCCAGTTCAGGGCCACCGCGCTCCTTGCCCGCCATGGGATGACCGGGAAGGAATCCGGCGCGATCGGTCGCGTTGAAGAGGCGCCCGCCAGCTTCTGTGATGTGCGCCTTCGTGCTGCCGACATCTGTGACCAGATGGCTTGGATTTAGAACAGGCGCGAACTGTTCCATCAGATCGAGTGTTGCGTAAATCGGCAAGGCGAGCAGGACAAGCTGGCTTTCGCGCGCTGCGGCAAGAGGGTCGTCAGCGATCCTGTCGATTGCGCCCAGAGAGCGAGCAGTTTCTGCGTGCCTGCCAGTTCGATTCCAACCGATGATCGCGCCAGGGAAGTTCGCCGAGCGCAGGGCAAGGCCCACCGATGTGCCCAGCAGGCCCGTTCCGAGAATGGCAATGCGCTCGATCATGGTTCCCTTCCGCAGCGGAGTTCGCGGCGTTAGCCGCGCTTCGCGCCTGTTAGCGGAGTTAGTTTCTGGCCTTTACTGGCCAGTGTCTGACGAGTCGGATTCGCAAAACTCAAAACTCGAATGCACCCCGCAAGGGCTAAAGCCCTGGTCATTTTGCGGCATTTGCGGCACGACTGAAGTCGGGCTTTTTCAAAGAGCAAGTTGACCCACTAACAACATTACCTCTGCGGTTACAACGTCCTCCCCACGGCATTTGCAATTACTCTGAGCTCGCTCATCAGCTTCTCGAACTGATCAGGATAGAGCGTCTGCGCTGCATCAGATGCCGCCTTGTCGGGATTCGGATGCACCTCGACGATAATCCCGTCGGCTCCGGCGGCAACGGCGGCACGTGCCATGGGCGCAACCATATCGCGATGGCCGGTGCCGTGCGATGGATCGCCGACGATGGGCAGATGAGAGAGCTTCTTCACGACCGGGATGGCGGAAATGTCCATGGTGTTGCGAGTCGCGGTTTCGTAGGTGCGGATTCCGCGCTCGCAGAGGACCACGTCGTAGTTGCCGCCGGACATGATGTACTCGCTCGAAAGCAGGAGTTCCTCGATGGTGGCGGCGATGCCGCGCTTGACGAGGACCGGCTTGCGAGTCGCGCCAAGTTCCCGAAGCAGGTTGAAGTTCTGCATATTGCGTGCGCCGACCTGGAAGCAATCGACATAGGGCAGCATGCATTCGATCTGCGAGATCTCCATGACTTCGCTCACGACGAGAAGCCCGTGGTTGCAGGCTGCTTCGTGCATCAGCTTCAGGCCCGGAATACCGAGCCCCTGGAAAGCATAGGGCGAACTGCGCGGCTTGAAGGCTCCGCCACGAAGGAAGCTGGCTCCAGCGGCCTTCACGCGTTTTGCTATTTCGAAGATCTGCTCTTCATTCTCGATGGAACACGGCCCGGCCATAACTAGGACCTGTTGGCAGCCGAGCTGTATGCCGTTAGCAAATTTGATGACGGTACCTTCGGGCCGGAAACCTCTACCTGCCAACTTGTATGGCGAACTGATGCGGTGAACGTGCAGCACGCCAGGCAGGTTCTCAAACTTGGTGAGGTCGATGCTCGCCGTTGGCCCAACACCGGCGAGTATCGTCTGCGTTGCGCCCGTCGTGCGATGAACTCCGATGCCTGCCTCCACCATGGCCTCAATCACGAAGTCGATCTGTTCCTCGGTGGCCATCTCCTGCATTGCAACAATCATTTCTCTTTCCCTGTCTCGGGCGCCGATCCCGGGTTTCCGGCAACGGTTCCTTGCTGCTCGGGTATCGGGGCGCCAGTGCCTTGGCCCTTGAGGGCATTCCTCTCTGATGCCAACTCGTTCCGCTGCAATGCACGCATGACGTCGATGATGCGCTCGTAGATGTGGACCAGCTCGATGTCGGGCAGAGGGCCCTTGTTTGCCGCGCGCACGTTGGCATAGATCACCTTTTCGCGCGCGGGTTCGTATACCGGCAACGAGGTTTTTACCTTGAGGTGACCAATCATTAGTGCGGCACGGGCCCGCTCGCTCAGCAACTCCACGAGTTGGCGGTCCAGATCATCAATTTGAGCGCGCAATTCTTCCAGCGTCATTGCATCCTCGTGATACGGCTCCGGCAAAGGCTGTCTCTTGCGAGCAGCCTTCGCCGAGCGCATTGGAACAAGAGTTGAACCGATTCGGCGGCAACTGCTTCGTCAGGCCGCCCAGAAGCGTATGTGTTCAACGGGTCAACGCCGCCTGGGGCTGGCGCAGACCCTTGATAAATCGAGCCACGGCTTCGGGCGCCGCTTCGGGAGTAGACCGCTCGATCAACTCCACAATCGCGCTGCCGATCACAGCCGCATCCGCAAACTCGGCCACCCGCGCAACATGCTCCGCATTGGAGATGCCGAATCCGACTGCCACCGGCAGCCCGGTCCATCGCCGGATGCGCGCGACCAGCGCGGCTGCATCAGTGGCGAGGCTCTGCTGCTTGCCCGTGATTCCTACGCGTGAGATGGCGTAGATGAAGCCTTTAGAGTGTGAAGCGATAGCCTCAAGCCGATCGTCGGGGCTTGTGGGTGCCGCCAGAAATACGGGGGCCAGTCCGACACGGCTCATCTGAGCCAGATACTCGTCCGCCTCTTCGACGATCATGTCCGTGACGAGGACGCCATCAGCGCCGGCTCTAGCGGCATCGTCCGCAAATTGCGAGAGTCCGTAGCGGAGAACGGGATTCAGATATGTGAAGATGACCAGTCCTGCGTTGGGCCGGGCGGCGCGGATATTGCGCGCTATCTTCAGCACGTCGACCAAGCGCGTGCCGCGTGCCAGGGCGCGCTCGCTTGCGCGCTGGATGATGGGGCCGTCGGCAAGAGGATCGCTGAATGGTACGCCCAGCTCGACCACGTCGGCGCCGGCGTCGATAGCCTGAAGCGCGATGGCGCGCGTGGCGTCCAGACTCGGATCCCCGGCCGTCAGATAGACGACCAAGCCCGGCTTGTGATGGAAACTGAGTGCCATTTGAATGCGTTACGCTCCCCGAATCTGGAGTTCGCGGGCCAGAATGCCCATGTCTTTATCGCCACGTCCGGAGAGGTTCACTATCAGTATGTCATGCGGCGTAAACGTCGGAGCGATCCTGAGGCACTCGGCAACGGCGTGCGCACTTTCGAGCGCAGGCAGAATGCCTTCGGTCCGCGCGAGCTTCACGACTGCATCCAGCGTGGCCGCATCGTCCTGCGAGACGTACTCGGCGCGTCCGGAATCGTGCAGTGCCGCGTGCTCGGGGCCGATGGAAGCGTAATCGAGCCCTGCGGATACGGAGTGCGTCTGGGCGATCTGGCCGTTCTCATCCTGCAGAACATAGGAAAACGTACCTTGCAGAACTCCGGGAACTCCGCCATGAAAACGCGCTGCGTGCTCGCCGAGCTCGGTTCCGCGGCCGCCGGCTTCAACGCCGATCAGGCGCACAGCGCGGTCCTGGATGAACTCATAGAAGGCGCCGATCGCATTCGATCCTCCGCCGACGCACGCGATTACAACGGTCGGCAGGCGACCCTCTTTCTCAAGAATCTGCTCCTTCATCTCCTGGCTGATGCAGCGATGAAAGTCGCGAACCATCGTGGGGTAGGGATGAGCTCCCAGCGCGCTGCCCAGCAAATAATGCGTTGTCCGGACGTTGGTGACCCAGTCGCGCATCGCCTCGCTGATCGCGTCCTTCAGCGTCTTCGATCCTGAGGAAACGCCACGCACCTCGGCGCCGAGCAGGCGCATGCGCAGGACGTTAAGTTCCTGGCGCTCCATGTCGACGTCGCCCATGTAGACGACGCATTCCATGCCGAGGAGCGCGCAAACGGTTGCCGTAGCTACGCCATGCTGGCCAGCGCCGGTTTCGGCGATGATGCGCCGCTTTCCCATGCGTTTCGCCAGAAGGCCCTGGCCGAGCGCATTGTTGATCTTGTGTGCGCCGGTGTGGAGCAGGTCTTCGCGCTTCAGGTAGATCTTCGCGCCGCCGAGCTCCTCCGTGAGCCTCTTCGCGTAGTAAAGGGGCGTGGGTCGGCCGGCAAAGTCATGCAGCAGTTCGGCAAGCTCGGTCTGAAACGCCGCGTCGGCTTTGGCCAGTTCGTACTCGTGCTCGAGTTCGAGCAGCGCCGCCATCAGCGTCTCGGGTACGTAACGGCCACCATAGATGCCGAAGCGCCCGGGACGCGACTCTGAAGGATTCGCTGGAAGAATTACGGATGCCATTGAAGTTTCCTGCCCACACGCGCAAGGTTGCGTCAATTTCAGTGTACTAAGGCAAAGCCGGAGTGGCTGTACATCCCTCAGGATGGCAGGTGCGTCCGGTTATTATGTCAATTGACATTGGTCAATGCAGCCTTGATCTGAATTTGTAGCGTGTGCCGCTCCGAGCTCGGCATCAACGGTTTTTCCCAGGGGTTGGGCGGGGCATGTTAAAGAAGGTCTTGATCGCGGGGCTTGCTGCACTTTGTTTTTGTCCGAGGCTTCCAGCCGGCGCCAGGGGCAACCCGAAAGATGGCGCGTCGCCTACGCCCTTCATCGTCGTCGATCAGTTTGGCTATCTACCGGATGCAAAGAAAGTCGCCGTTATCCGCGATCCGGCTACCGGTTACGATCGCCAATGGCACTTTGCGCCGGGTAAGGTCTATCAAGTCGTCAATGTGGAGACGGGGGCAGTTGTCTTTGAGGGGACGCCTATCGCCTGGCACGCCGGCGCTATTGATCCTTCATCGGGCGACCATGCGTGGCAGTTCGACTTCTCGGGGGTTGCGACACCGGGTCGCTATCTAATCCGGGACAAGCAGGTGGGGTACGATTCCGTGACCTTTTCTGTCGCGGCCAACCTCTATAAGCCTGTATTGGTGCAGGCTGTGCGCATGCTCTATTATCAGCGCGCCGGTTTTAACAAAGAGCCGCGTTATGCCGGCGCCGGCTGGGCGGACAAGGCGAGTCATATCGGCCCAGCTCAGGATTCTGAGGCACGGCTCTATAGCGCCAAGAGCGATAAGGCAACAGCCCGCGATCTGCACGGCGGATGGTATGACGCCGGCGATTTCAACCGCTATACCCGCTGGAGCGGTGACTATGTGGTGGGGCTCCTTCACGCGTATCACGAAAGCCCGACAGCCTTTACCGACGACTTTAACATTCCGGAATCCGGTAACGGCATTCCCGATTTGCTCGATGAGGTTAAATGGGAGGTTGAGTGGCTGAAGCGCATGCAAAATGATGATGGCTCCTTGCTGTCGGTGATCGGATCCGCGTCGGGAAGCCCGGCTTCGGCGGCGACGGGGCCCAGCTTCTATGGCCCGGCAACCACCTCTTCGACCTACGCAGGCGCCGAGGCCTTTGCCTATGCAGCCAAGACCTACGGGCAGTTTCCGGCCCTCAAAACATTTGCCGATGATCTGAGAAAGCGGGCGGTTAAGGCCTGGGGATGGGCGCAAGCGCATCCGCACGTGCTCTTTTACAACAATGATTCACGAGATCATTCTGAAGGGCTGGCGGCTGGGCAGCAGGAGGTTGATGATTACGGACGGGAGATGGGAGCCATCGCGGCGGCGGTCTATCTCTTCGATCTCACCGGAGAGACGATCTACCGCAACTATATCGACGCGCATTACCGCGACAATCATATCTTCACCCATCACCGTACGCTTGATTTCGACTACACGCAGACAGCACCCTTGGTCTACTATTCAGGCCTGGCCGGGGCGACGCCTTCGGTTTCGTCTGCCATCAGGACCGAGTTCGCCAAGGGGTTCGAAGACGACGGTTGGAAGGCCGCCGGGAGCGATCCTTACCGGGCCCATATTTCGGCCTATGTCTGGGGTAGCAACGCGACAAAATCCAATCACGGTGACATTTTTGGCGACGAGGCGCTTTATGGTTTGGGCAACCACAGCCCGGCCGATGCCATGAGCGCA
>Ga0126381_100002236_pt1 | contig 20893 bp, 14 predicted proteins | sample PanSoiMetPlot_28_FD_96465 | JGI IMG/M metagenome (GOLD analysis project Ga0126381, IMG submission 96465) | Tropical forest soil microbial communities from Panama - MetaG Plot_28 | ecosystem: Environmental > Terrestrial > Soil > Tropical forest > Bulk soil | place: Panama | collected 2016-02-17
CCAGTGTCCCGCGACTGAACGCTGCATCCAAAGCGTTTTGCGCGGCCAAGCTCAGGTTCGCGTCTTTGTCCCACAACGCCATAACCACATTTGTGTCGACTGCAGTGGTCATTTGCCTCTCATCCCGCGCAGCCACTTTCCAATACTTTTTCTGCCGGACGGAATACGCAGCGAAAGATTCGTTGGTTCTTTTTTTGACGAAACAGGAATCGGTGTTGATTGGGAGCTGAGCGAGCAAATCTGGCGATCAGCAGGACGAGCGTTTCAAGCTTATGCGAAGCGGCGACGGATGCAGGGTGATAAGGGCACGCGCCGTGTCCTTGCAGACTTCATCATCGGAGCGCACGCATTCACTAACGGATTCCGGCTTCTCACCCTCGACGAGCGCATATATCTGGCAGCCTTCCCAAGTCTTGCTATTGAGACCATCTGAGATCCCAAGTCTGAGCAAAGATTGATCCGCTGCTGAATATTGAGGAGCGACGTCCACACCCTTAGCGTTGCCAGGCGTGTACAAGTGAAAAGTAGTTCCCACCCGTCTGCTAAGGTCGGTAAACCGCCGATCAGCCATCTTCTCTCCAATCAACCTGATGAATGCCTGCTTTCACGATCGGGTGTGTGTAGGATGTGTCTCTTTTTGCGAGTCGGGAGGAAATCTCTATGGCTGCAAAGTCGGGCAGATTATCGCACGCGGCAACCGGAGATGGCTCATCCGGGTCTATCTCGTCCGCGATCGCGAAACCAGGAAACGCAACTACCACAACCGAACGATCCACAGTTCCAAGTGGGAAGACAAACAACTCACCGCAGTTGTTCTTCAACCTTCAGAATCTGATCGGCGGGTACATTCCGTAGCCTCTGACGGCTGCCGCTGGGCCACGTGATCTGGATTTCGCGAAGGAGCCGCGCCGCACCAAGGCCGAAATGCACCCGGGAGTCGCTCGCACAGGCGTAGCCGACGGCGGTCGTGGCCTCGTTGTATTGAACTCTCCCGTCCTCGCCTGTGATACGTATTTGAGCCCCGAGGCCCATACGATTGCTCTTCTTGCCGACCAACTTCAGGATGATCCAATGATGATCGTTCTTCGAGATATTGTGGAAATATCGCAGCGATCCGTTTAGAACTGTGACGACGGCATCGATTCGTCCATCATTATCGATGTCTCCAAAGGCGACTCCACGATGGGGCGCCGCCAGTTGGAAGTCGGGGCCGGCTTCGCTGCTGATGTCCTGAAACTTGCCGTTCCCCAGGTTGCGGAGAACTGAGTTGGGCTCTTCATATTTGCGATTGCCAAATTGCGCGATGTTATCCAGAACATTGCTGCGGGCGACGAACAGGTCCTTCCATCCGTCATTATCGAAATCGAAGATTCCGTTTCCCCATCCTGACATGGTGCGCGTCACGGCCAACTGCGCCGGAAGGGTTTGCTCGACGAACTGGCCGCCACCGACGTTATGAAACAAAGGGAACGATTCGTTCTCTACTGCTGTGTGCCAGATGTCGGGTCGGCCATCGTTATCGACGTCTTTGAAATCTACACCCATGCCGGAGAGCGCGCTGCCGCTTTGGGCATATGCGACACCCATCTCAAGAGCAACTTCTTCGAATTTCTTGCCGCCGAGGTTATGAAAGAGGAAGTTGGGATGATTGTCATTGGCCACGAAGATATCCATGTATCCGTCGCCATCGTAATCGGCGATGGCTACGCCCATTCCTTTTCCTGAGTACCTGGCGATCCCGGTTTCAGCCGAGACGTCGGTAAAGGTGCCATCGCCATTGTTGCGGTAAAGAGTGTTCGGGAGATTTGCATAATTGTTGGGATGGCAATAGGCGCGGAGCTTTGGAGTTGGACCGCAATACGGGTCTTTGTTGACCTCCCATTGGCAGTAGTTCGAGACGAACAAATCGAGCAGGCCGTCACTGTTGTAATCCACCCAGGCCGCCGAGACAGACCACATCTTCTTGCCGTCGAGATTGCCTCCGGTTACTCCAGCTTTGTCAGTGACGTCGGTGAATGTTCCGTTGCCGTTGTTGTGCAGCAACTGATTTTTCCCGACGTTCACGACATAGATGTCGGGGAAGCCATCATTGTCATAGTCTCCAACCGCCACACCCATACCGTAGCCGACGCCTGCCACGCCTGCCGCTTCGGTTACGTCTGTGAATGTCCCGTCATGGTTGTTGTGGTAGAGACGGTTCCAGTATTTCGGGCTCTCCTTTTGCAGGGAAGGAATGGCGGCGCCGTTTACGACCAGAACATCGAGATAGCCATCGTTGTCGTAATCCAGAAGCGCCACTCCGGCTACCATGGTTTCCGGCTGATTCTTGTTTGGAGTTGGGCTGCTGTCGGTAAAGAATGTTAGACCTGAACGGTGAGCGATTTCCTCAAAAACGATAGGGCCGCTTGCGGAACCGGCCGTGAGAAGGCCTGTTCCAAGCAGAATTCCAGATAGAATGCGGAAATAGGACTTCATGCCCAGCGGTCAGTCTAGCATCTGGCAAGCGCTGGCCACCGGCTTCTGCCTAGCGGTGGCTTGCTTCCTTCTCCTGGCTTCGGGTTCAGCGCCGGCAAATAAGCGGCCTGGCTTCGTGGACGTCGCGCCACGTTCCAAGATTTCCTACATCAGCAACAACAGCCCCGGAGGGCACAAATATTTCCCGCAGCCGATGTGCGGCGGAGTAGCAATCTTCGATTTTGATAACGACGGCAAGATGGACATTTTCTTTACCAACGGCGCGCAGATGCCGGAGATGAAAAAGACGAATGGTGCGTACTACAACTGCCTGCTGAAGCAGAGAGCCGACGGAACCTATGAGGACGTTACGGCCAAAGCAGGCTTGTTGGGTGAGTCGCTGGACTTCAACTTCGGCGTTGCAGTCGGCGACTATGACAATGACGGCTACGAAGATCTTTTCATCTGCGCCGCGGGTCGAAATACCCTATACCACAACAACGGAAACGGGACTTTCACCGATGTGACTGAGATTTCGGGAATCGGTACCAAGCCGCCCAACACGCTCAGCGTCGCTGCCGCCTGGTTCGATTATGACAATGATGGCCTTCTCGACCTGATTGTCTCCAACTATACGATCTGGACCCCGCAGACAGATCTTCGCTGCACGATGGAGAGCAAGGAGTATTACTGCGATCCCCGACGCTACAAAAGCGTCCCGCATCGGCTGTATCACAATCTGGGCAACGGCAAGTTTGAGGACGTAACGGAAAAATCCGGATTGGCGAAATCTCCCGGAAAGGGAATGGGGATCTCGATTGCCGATTTCAACGACGACGGCTGGCCGGACATCTTGATTGCGAACGACACCGAACCTAATTCATTGTTCATCAACATGCATAACGGGAAGTTTGAGGAGCGGGGATTACAACTGGGGGTCGCTTACGACGACAACGCCCAAACCGGATCCTCGATGGGTTCTGATGCGAAGGACTTCGACAATGACGGCAAGGTGGACATCTTCTACAACAATCTTCGGCAGCAGGTTTGGCAGTTGCTCAGGAATGAAGGCGACGCGTTCGCATATGCCTATTCGTCGAACGTTCAATCCATGAGCAAAACTCATTCGGGATGGAGCAACGGATTCATTGATTACAACAACGATGGCTGGAAGGATATTTACTCTGCCAATGGTGATGTTGACCAGGTGAACGAATCCTCTCCCGAACACGACACGATGTTCGAGAACGTGGACGGCAAGAGCTTCATCGACGTCTCGGAACAGATGGGCAAGGACTTTCTGCGCAAAGGCTACCAGCGAGGATCGGCATTTGGCGATCTGAACAATGACGGTTCCCTTGATATCGTGGTCACCTCGCTCAACAATACGCCCAGAGTTCTGATCAATACCGCTGATAGCGGCAATCACTGGCTAACGCTGAACCTGGTTGGGCACAAGAGTGCGCGTGATGCGATTGGAGCGAAAGTCAAGCTCACTACGGCTTCGGGGCGCGTGCTTTATAACCACGTCTCCATTAGCACGGGTTTCATGTCATCAAGCGACAAGCGGGTTCCTTTCGGGCTGGGTCAGGAGTCCAAAGTCGCATCCGTTGAGGTCCGCTGGCCGAGCGGAAGTCAGCAAGTTCTGAAGGATATCGCTGCCGATCAGTTCTTGAAGATCGACGAACCCGCCCAATAGATCGTCCGCTCTTGCGTTATTGTGGGCCTTGCGATCTCGGCTGGGCTTCTCCCTTGGCTTTTTGGAGTTGGGCGTCCTGGTCGGCCTTGAGCTTCTGCACGATCTCCCGCTCGCGATCTCCATCTTCTTTGCGCCTCAATCGGTAATAGACCTGCGCCAGTGAAACGTGGGCCTCGAGGAATTGCGGAAATTCTTTTACCAGAGGCTCCAAGGCTCCGAGCGCGCGATTCATGTCTCCAGCCGCAAGGTAGGTCGCCCCGACCTGATATAGCGCACCGGGATCGTCCGGGCGAACCAGCAGGGAGCGATTGAGCAGTTCGTGCGCGCGCTTGTAATTGCCGTCCTGCTTCAACAGGACTGCCAGCCGCACGTTGGACTCAAAGTCGTTGGGACTCACGGCGAGTTCTTTCTCGAAGGCGTCCCGTGCTGCTTTCATGTCGCCGCCGGCCATTTGCGCCTGGCCGAGGTACGAGTACACGTCGGGCAGATTGGGATTAATTTCCGCAGCTTTGGTGAGGTCCGCAATGGCCTCTGGATATTCCATGGCTTCGAACTTGGTCATGCCCAGCAGCAGCTGACTCTCGGCCGACCCGCCATTGCGCAGAATGCGGTCGATTACGGCCGCTCCCTCATCGCGCTGCTTGTTTCGCAGAAGGGCAGTTCCCAACATGTAGGCGACCGCAAGATCGTCCGGGTGAGCCTTCGCGACGGGCTGCAAAAGTGTGATTGTCTCCTGATTCTTGCCCATTCGCAGATAGCAATCGCCCAGCAACTGCACGGCTTGCATATTGGCTGGATCTTCGTGGTGGACGCGGGTCAGCTGGGTTGCAGCGTCAGAAATGCGGCCCATCTTGTAATAGGCGAGCGAAAGGTTCAGCCGGGCCGCAGATAGCGAAGGCGATTGCTTGAGGGCAATCCTGTATTCGGAAACCGCCTCTTCATAACGACCGAGACCCGCCAGCGCGACACCCAGGTTGGCATGAATCGGAGTGGCTTCGGGATGCAGCTTGAGGAATTGCTTGTAGCCAGCGACAGCGCCGGTAAGGTCACCGGCCTTCTGCCTCTGCATTGCGTCCTGCACTAATTGCTGCGGCGTGGTCTGAGGGGATTGTGCCCAGAGGAGCGCGCTGAAGATCAGGATGTGGAGGACAGAGGATCTATGCATACAGCACGGCCATTTTGAACAAGTCTACAGGATCGGCACACAAAACAAAGGGGATGGCCGAAGCCATCCCCTTGCGGGTTGGAACGTTCTTGGACTTCAGAAGGTGTACTTGGCACCCATCTCGATGATGCGGTGCCCCTGCTTCTGGGTGGTGATGCCGAAGTCCGAATTGTTTGGCTGCAGACTGTTCTTATCGAAGCTGAGGTTGAGATTCCCTCCGTTAAACGACCACAGCGGATGGTTCAACCAGTTGTAGAAGTTGAAGCGGAACTGCAACCTCTGGCGCTCGGTGATCGCAAAGTTCTTGAATAGACCCATATCCCAATTGAAATAGGATGGTCCGTAGATGGGCGGGAGAATAGTCGGGCCGTTCTGACCGATTTGCGTCGGCGCGGCGAAGCAACTCCCGTTGATGTACTGATGCGATTTCAGTCCCCTGGTTGGATCACAAGTCAAGACTGGGTTGAGCTGAATATCCGGTGTGCCCAGCAGCGATACGTTGCTGATAGCGTAGCTGGTGCCGGGAATATCCGCATTGTTGAGGTTCATTGCAAAGTTCTGGTTCTGAAAGCCGGTGAGGTTGGGCCCGCTCTCGACCTGCAGGATGCCAGTCACCTGCCAACCGTTGATCAGGCCGCCCGCCCACTTGTTGACATTGGCTTTGGGCAACTCGACGGCGTAAACAGCGTTGAAGAGGTGCTTGCGACTGTTGGGCGCCACACCAAAGTTCTTATTGACGTCGAATTGGTTGATGAGGTTCGTCCCGTTGCCAAGGATCTGCTGGGCCTTGCTGAAGGTGTAGTTCAGGTTGATGGTGTAACGTCCCCTCGTGCGCGCCCACACCGCCTGCAAACCGTTGTAGTTGGCATGGCCGTTGTGGGTAACCACGTACAAGTCCGAGTATCCCTTGATCGGACGGAAGCTATCGGCGTTCAGCGTAGCAGGATCGACGCCGCCATTGTTTGACGAGAGCATGGCTCCCACGGGCACCAAGTTGATGTTCAAGGTGTTGAGCCCCACACTGCCTCCGTTGCCTTGGCTCGGGATGTCCTCTGTTCTGTTGCCGATGTAGGAAATCTCAAAGATGCTCGACCATGGCATCTGGTGTGAAACGGTGAAGTTCCAATTGTCCGTGTATGCCATTTCGTTATCTTTGCCATCCACGGCGGCAGGACCGGAAGCTACTGCGCTGAAATTCACCGTGTCCAGACCAGCATTCCCACTGGCCGTATTCCACGGAGCGAAAGCTGCTAGGCTCGCGGGCAACGGATTTACCAGGATCGGTTGGCTGGTGTTTGTTCCCGTCGAAAGCTTTCCATCGAATGAGGTCGATTTCACTCCCGCAGAAGCGTCCAGGCCTCCCGTAAACTGGCCGGTATGGAAATAGTAGCGGCCCCATCCTCCGCGAAGCACCGTCTTACCGTTGCCAAAGAGGTCGTAGGCAGCACCCAGGCGAGGCTGGTAGAAGAGCGCGCGCGTTGGGAATCCACCCAATGGAACAGAGCTGACTTTGGAATTCCACTCATATCCGCAGAAGGTCGGCGCACCGGTACACGGGGCGCCGCCGCCCGTGTTGTAGGCATTGATATTGAAGATCGCGAAGCCAAAGTTCTTCCGGTCATACCAAGGCTGAATGTGACTGAAGCGTAGACCGAGATTCACAGTCAGCCGCTTGGTTACCTTCCAGTCATCCTGCCCGAAAAACTCGTAGCTATTGTAAGCAATGTCGTTAATACGGTTTTGCGTGGTTTCATCGTAATGGCTGGCGATCCCCAGAACCTCGTCCGCATAGGAATCGCCGGTCGTATAGAGCGAATTGTTCGAAGACTGGAATTGCAGTTGACCGTTGGTGTCGTTGTTGGCGGGCTGGGCGTTGCGGATCCACTCCCAGAAGAAACCTCCCTTGATTGTATGCTTGCCCCAAACCTTGGTGACGGTGTCACCGACACTGGGCATGTACTTGTTGGCATACAGACCCTGGGAAGCTCCGCCAGCTTCGAATCCGCCCGGATTGAAGATCAGGGCCGCTTCATTGCCGAAGCTTCCGAAGGACGGAATCTGTGTTACACCGTTCTTGAAGAGTCCTTGAACGTTGTAGCCAACATTGGTGCGGTTAACCTTCGCAGGATCGCTAAACACGTTCGGGAACTTCACGAGCGTGTATGCAACGACCACTTCGTTGGTCATGGTCGGGCTGAACACGTGGGTGAGTGATCCCGATATCGATTGAGACCGGTTCTTGCCCTCAACAGATGTCGGATAGGGAACCTGGGCGCCATTGCGCCACCACAGGCCGACCGGGAACAGTTGCGTTTCCTTTTGATAGTTGTAACGCACAAACAGCTTAGTGCTGTCGCTGATGTTGTAGTCTTCGCGCGTGGTGAACTGGGTGTTGTTCTGATTGAAGATTTCGGATTGAACGTAATTGTATCCCTGAGTCTGATTGGGATCGGCGTTCGCTCCTGGATACAGCTTCATCAGGGCGAGCATGTTTGGGTTCAGGTCCGCCGTCGGAATGTTGACGTTGTATCCGCCGCTGCCGTCGGGCGAGGCCCATCCCAACGATTGGAAAGCGTTCAAAGCCGCCGGGTTGAGACATGGAAGGGACGGGTCTGCGGCGCACGGCGTTCCAACCGGATTGCCGGAAGCTGTCTTCCAAGAGTTGTTTTTGTCGCCAATTTTCTCCAACTCTGACGTCGAGAAATTCCCGTTCAGCATATCCGAAGTGGGAACCGTGGCACGCAGCAGGCCGGTATCCAGTGTCTGGTAGAAGTACTCGAAGCCTGCGAAGAAGAACAGCTTGTTGTGCGTCTTGGGGACCGGGCCGCCGATTGTGCCGCCCGGATAGTAGTACTTATTCTGCGGTTTCGGAGAGTTGTTGAAATTATTCAGCCAGTCGTTGGCATTCAGTTTGTAGTTTCGGGCTGAGAAAAAGCCGCTGCCGTGAAATTCCGTGCCACCGGACTTAGTCACCGACGTGATGAGAATAGGCCCCTTCTGGTTCTCGGCGCTGAAGTTCGATGCCAAGACTCTGAACTCCTGCAAGAAATCCGAGTTGGGGTTCACCGGAGTATCACAATTGCAACCCGGGTCGGCCACGTGTGCGCCGTCCATGGTGATGTCGAGCGAGTTGCTGGGCAGCCCGTTGTAGGTAGAAGCGTTGTTCAGCGGACTCTGACTGCCGGCGTCGCCGTTGGCGTTGATGCCGATGACTTCGCCGGTATAGTTCGCCTTATTTTGAGTGCCGTTCTGAACCGCAAATCCCGGCATGATCTTGATGTACTCGGCCGCGTCGCTGCCAACCTGGACCATGTTCTGCAATTCCTGGGTACCCAGCGTGTACGACTTTTCGGCGGAGTCGGTGGTAACAAGTTGGACGGCTTCGGCGTTGACCTCGATCGTCTGGCTCGCCGTACCAACCGTGAGGGTGACGTTCAAGTTGCGCTTTTCAGCGCCGCCCAGCACGATTCCCTCTGCCTTATACAATTGAAAGCCCTGCGCCTCAATCGTGAGGTTGTATTTGCCTACGGGAACGGAGGCGAAGGTGAAGTATCCATCACTGTTTGTCACGGTTTCGCGCGCTGAAGTTGAAACCGCGTCGGTGAGAATGACTTTTGCACCTTTCACAATTGCGTTGCTGGGGTCAGAAACGACGCCCGTAAGGGTGGCGAAGATCCCCTGCCCCCACAGGTTCACGCCCCCGAGTAGCGCGAACAGGCAGGCCAGACCCATAGCTGTTCTTAACGTCTTTGACATAAAACCATCTCCAGTCGTGAAGAAGTTCTAATTGACCGTTTGAAGTTTCGGTCGCGGGATGTGGGCGCCCCCGCCCCATCCCAATCCCTATGGGCAAGCGAACTAGAGGTTTTGTACTACCGCGCCATATTACGCAGCAGAAAGGTGAGCTTTGTCAAGAACCAAATCGATTTTCTGGAAGACAGCATGAAGACCCGGCTGATTTCGATAAAAGCCCGTTGCGCCGCAAAAACCATTTGCCTCGCCCGATCGACCTGCCCAACAGCAGGGGCGCTTGAACTTGAACGGCAATAGCCTATTTCGAGCGAGCGCTAGCCGCAAACTACGCGGCCACTCTGCCATTTGGAGAATTCGACCAGCTTTGTCGATACAATGGGCGAACCTTTTGAGGAGTGAAGATGACAAAGGTCTATTTGGGAGTTGTGCCTTCGGCCTTGGTCGTGATCGGTCTTAGCCTGTGTGCTGGCATAGCGTTACGCTGCACTGCGTGGCGGGCAGCGACAGCATTCGCCCGGGAGCCGGACAAGCCGGCAGACGATACCCCGAAGATGGCGGAGCAACAGTTCAAGAATATTCAGGCGCTCAAGGGTGTTCCGGCGGAACAACTCGTGCCCACGATGCAATTTATCAGCGCATCGCTGGGGGTGGAGTGTGACTTTTGCCACGTGGATCGCCAGATGGACAAGGATGACAAGAAAGAGAAGCAAACCGCGCGGAAAATGATCGCGATGCAGTTGGCGATCAATCGAGCGAGCTTCGACGGCAAGGTGCAGGTGACCTGCCATACCTGCCATCGGGGCTCGGCGCATCCGGTCGGCACGCCAATTCTGTCTGCCGATGCCGGCGGGCCGCATTCTCAGCAGGAGTCCAGTGAGGCACACGCGAACTTGCCTGGTTCGGACCAGGTTCTGGACAAGTATGTGGTGTCGGTCGGCGGCGCCGATGTGTTGAAGAAAATCAAAACGCGCAAGGAAAAAGGAACGATGGAGGTGAGTGGCCAGCAATTTCCCATCGAGGTGTACTGCGAAGCTCCCGACAAGCGCGTTTCCATTTCGCAGATACGGAACGGCCGGAGCGTGACGGCGTTCAATGGCGAGGTTGGCTGGCTCACTATGGGGAATCGCGTTCACCGGATGAGTACCCCGGAGCGCGAGGCGGCACGCGTTGACGCAGAAATGTATTTTCCAGTCCGGGTAAGGGAAATGTACGAAGAATTTCAAGTCTTGCCGGGAGAGTCATTGGAAGGTCATGCGACCATGGTGGTGGCGGCAAGCGGTCCGGGCCAACCGCCCTTACGCCTATATTTCGACCAGGGCAACGGATTGCTGTCAAGGCTGGTTCGCTACACAGAAACTCCACTGGGAAGAGTGCCTACGCAGATTGATTTGCCGATTACCGGGAGACTGACGGGGTGAGAATTCCGTACCGATGGACGCTGACGCGGCCAAATGGCAGCTTCAGCATTCGCGTGGATCAGGTTCAACAGAACGTGGCCATCGATGAAGGACTGTTTGTCGCCCCGAATGCCAGTGAACCGTAGTGTGCAGCGGTAAGGTGTCACCCCCGGCCGCGGCTCTAAGCGTTGCGTCACTCGGAGGCCTTACAAAAAGCGAAGGCGAACTAGCCCGGGAAAGGCTCGTTTGGCTTCACGATGCGAATGCGATGATCGCTGAACTTGAAGTGCGCCCCGGGGAGCTCCAGCTTTGGCATGTGACACGTCACGCAGCTTTGCTTGGATTTGGGACAGTTTTTCGTGCCTGGCTTTCTGCCGCCGTGACACGCTAAACACTTGGCATCGTAATCGAGCAGGTTCGCGTTTACTTTGCGATGCGGATCGTGGCACGCAAGACAGCTGATTCTCGCATCATCCACGTCGTAACACTTACTGCCGGCCAGGCGATAGGGTTGGAAGCGGATGTTACCGATGCCCGGGTTCGGCTGCATTGCAATTTCCGCCCAGGTGCGATGGCACTGCCCGCAGAAGTCCGAGATTTGCTCGGCCGCGAATTGGTGTAGCTTGGCTTTTTCCTTATGCGATTCGAGGTCGTAGCTGTTGAGGAGCATGGCCGCCAAATGCGTGTCGGTATCTTTGTGGCAGTGTGCACATTGCACTCCGGGCGACATTTTGTCCAACGTGAGTTGATTTCCGGATCTGGCGTTGGTCGCGTGGCAGCCAAAACAGCTGAGTTTGTCCTCCAGAGTCATCAGCCGTCCTGCCGCTTCACCAATGTTGCCGGGTACGGAGCCTTCCGAGCCCAGCGTCGGACCGAGGCCCTGCACATCCCGGAAATAGCTAACGCGGCTCTCATAAAGCTCCCCGTCTTTTGTCAAGATGAAAGTCTGACCGATCGCGGAACTGGCACCCATAACCCAGCGGATCGGAAGCGTGAGAGTTTTCTTTCCATCGGAGACGGAGTAGTCACTCAGTGTGCCTTTTCGCTCGATGCGGTACGAGTACTTACCTACCGTCACGGTAAGCAAAGGGTGATCGATGAGCGTTTCGCAGTTTTCGACGGTTTCGAGCGCGTGCCCCATCGAAGTGTTCGGCTGGGTTTTTGCCTGAGAATGACATTGGGCGCAAGGCGATGCTCCCGGCGAGACTGTTTGAGCAAATGCAGCGACAGACCAAAACAGATACGGAAGACGGCGCCACCATACCATCGTTACTCTGGCAGCCACACGCATCGGGTTAAAGTATGCGGGCCGGTGCACTCATGTCTACAAGATTACCCTGGATCTCTACGCCCAAGCGGTTTCAGCAATCAGCAGGAAGCTCACAAGAAGGTCGTCCAGAGGGTGCTTCCGGCGCAATCCCCCGAGCAATTGAAGGCGAGAAGCGTTATCGCAACTGGGCAAAAACCAGAATGTCACTCGTTCTGGGCGTGCGGGGGTGCCCGAAAACCAACCCCGCCGAATTTTGCTAACTGTTTTGAAATCATGGTGAGCAGCGGCAGGATTCGAACCTGCGACCCATGCCTTAAAAGGGTCGCCAATCCGATTACAAACAACAACTTGCACGTCCACCTTACTCCCATGCACGACGCAACAAAATCAGTGAGATGCCAACAAGACATCGGTCTGGGTGCCTGGAGGGTGCCCAGAATCCCGTGTCACAAACAATTCATTTCTTCCCACTAGATCTTTTAACACGAACATGCCATTGAAAAGTCGTTAGAGATATTGTGATCGTGGGTTGAAATCACGGGTTCAAGAGACTCGCTGCGCGTTCACGATCGGCGGTCGGTGTGATGAAAGTTGTCCATTTTCACTTCGTAATTCTCTTCATGCCCTGGTCAGAATGAGCCTTCCGTTTTGTATCGCCACTCTAGATGTCTGACGCTTTCTATTGGCCCTTACATGGACAGTCGTGGGTTTGGAAGAGCCGACAGCGGCAGCGAACGGAGCGGGATTCAGCGCGGTTAGCACTGCAGCTGGTGTGTGCAGGATTTCAACGCGAATACGGCCGGATTTCCTCAAGATGCATCCGCAGGTAACTGAGCAATGCTCTCCGCTGTTCCGTCCCCGAGTCCAAGTCTGCCAAGAGCCCCGGATCGGCTAGATCCACTTTCATGTAAATGGACCGCCATCGTTTTTTGATTGCATCGATAGAGAGGTGGAGCGTCGCTGCGATGTCATCATCAGGCGTGTCCAGCAATGACAGTTCCAGGAGCACTTGCTCGCCGGGTGAAAACCTGAAACGGGGTTCCGGCGGGAAAAAGTAACCGCTTCTGCGTAAATACGGGTTGGTTCGAGCGACGTCTCGCGTCAAGCACAAAAGCGTCGAAGTGTGCCCTGTGCAGAGCGTTAGCTGGCGCACAATCTGCATGCCTTGGTTCTGGAGTTCCCGGACATGATGAGTGGGCAACACCTCCGCCCACATCGCGCGATATGCATAACCGAAATGAAAGAAATGGTATCCCTGGTTGCTGACTTCGTAGAAATTGGCCATTTCCGATTGAGTCAAATCAAGATCGTTGAAGTTCCCAAAGAAATTCATCAAGTTCAATTCGCATTGAGCGTTGATCTTTCCGATCTTCTTGGGCGATAGAAACGGTATTCGGTGCTCGAGAACAGCCCGAAAAACCGCATTTGGCAGAGTCGAGCCCGTGGCACGAGCCTCGTCCAGATATTCTGGGCGAATAAACGAAATTCCACCAAGCAGTCGCGGTTCACGCCTGGGAAGTGCCTCGATGTAGGCCAGCCTGACGAGCTCGTTCTGCAATAAGTTCTCAAGCAGGTCTGGCATCCTCGCCCAAACGTCGCTGTCGAACAGCGGCTGGTCTTGTCCCCAAAGCGGTGCCGACTTCCCGATGTCCTCCACAGTGGCAAGGCGGCAAACGTGATGCACGGCCGGCATAAGTGATGGATATTGCAGCTAGATTCGACGCACGATCTGAAATTCTACCCCCACGGGGTATTGTTTTTCGCGAATTGACCTGCTATTCGACTGGCATAGGCTCCCAGCCGTTCCCCAAGGCAGGAATCCACTGTTGCGGGGGCGGTTGGATTGGATGTCGCGCCCATTTTTACAGTGGAATTCCGAACAATTCAAACGCAGAGCAGAATTCTGAGAAAGAAACATGCCGTTTTTTTCCAACGCAGACATTCCCATTGCTTACGAGACTCTGGCCTGGGTCCAGGCGTTTTTAGTTGACCCGACCCCTCAGATGAAGCGTTCACATGACAGCAACGGCGAATCTGTCTGTCCGTTTGCCAAACCAATGTTGTCGGAAAATGCGCTGTACATGGCTTTTCACCACGAAGTGAATGGGAAAAGTGCGGAACTGATCGAATCCATTGTGCTCGGCTATCGCGAGCCCTTCAAGAACTCCACTCCTTTCCATCCGGCAGAACGCCTTAAGAAAGCCTTGCTGGTGATTTTCCCGGAGATACCTCCGACAGAAACGACCGTGCTGGATGTAGTGCATAACAAAATCAAATCGCAGTTCGTTCATGACGGGCTTATGGTCGCGCAGTGCCACGCGCGTTGCGACGGCCGGTCGGTGCACTGTCCGGGGCTGAAGGTGTACACGTCGCCGCACCCATTCATGGCGATGAGGTATATGGCAATGCACGACATCCTGTTTCTCGAGGAGAACGAATCGTGGTTCGCGTGCTACGACCAGCGTTTCGGTTCACGTTTCCGGGAGCCGGAAAAACTCGAGGAGTTCGAGAAACCGCTCATCGCCATATATAGACGGACGCGAGCTCGGTTTTTGAGGTGAGTTGCCGTGAAGCGAAGAACGTCCGTGCAAAAGGTAATGGGAGACGCTGGACGTCCGCAAGTCTTCCCCATTTCCAACAAGGAATGGCGACAACTGTGCGAGATCATGAACGGCTACATCTACTCCCAAACGCTGGTTACGGCATGTGATTTGCAATTATTCACTTATCTTTCACGGAATCAGGGAGCAACGCGGGACGATTTGCGACGAAATCTGGGACTCTCGGAATATTGTACGCGAGTGTTGATGCTGGCGGCGTGCGCCGTTGGACTGGTACGGAGAGAGGAAAGTGGCAGATACTACAATTCAGATATTGCAGAGAAACTTCTGGTCGCGGGCTCGCCGCAATCCATGCTTCCGTTTGTGCGGTTCAATTATGAAGTCCAACAACGCGGCAGCCGCCAGTTAACAAAAGCGCTGAAGGAGAACCGAAACGCGGGACTGGACGAATTCCCCGGCAGCGGCACCACGTTGTATCAACGGCTGGCAGATTACCCCGAACTTGAAAACCTCTTCCAAGAGGCCATGGGCGCGTACACGCGCCTCTCGCCGAAGATGCTGGAGTTGAGGGAGTTCTCGGAAGTCGGGCGTCTGATCGACGTAGGCGGCGGCGATGGATCCAACGCGATTCGCCTCTGCCGGCTTTTTCCCCGACTGCGGATAACAATTCTGGAGATCCCAACTGTAGTTCAGATCGCCCGCGAAGCAGTGGATCGTGCCGGACTCACCGACCGCATACGCTGTGAAGAAGGCGACATGTTCGCACATCGCTGGCCAGGAGGACACGATGCGGCCATGTTATCGCACGTAGTGGAAATCTTTTCGCAGGAAAAAATCCGAGGCTTGTACGCAAGGGCGTATGACAGCTTACCGGCGAAAGGGAGGCTCTTCGTCTGGACGATCATGGCTAATGATTCAGAGACCGCTGCGTTGCAAGCGGCCAAATCCTCAATTTACTTCTTATGCGTCGCGAGCGGAGAAGGAATGGCTTACCCGGCCAAAGAACATGAGCAGTGGATGAAGGCTGTAGGATTCAGAGCGGTCAAGACGTGTAGCGCTGTGGAGATCGATCATAGTGCCCTGGTTGCGACGAAGTAGCTGCCTTGTTCAGGCCTGCAGCGCGGGAAACCTCGCGGAAGGACTCAAGTCGAATCCCGGTAGCTCTTATGCCCATGGAACCTGTTCCAGAACCATTTCGCATCAAAACGGTGGAGCGGATACGGAGAACCACGCGCGAGCAGCGCGAGAAGCTCCTGGAAGACGCAGGGTTCAATCTTTTCTTTGTAGCGTCCGAAGACATTCTCATTGACCTGCTCACGGATTCCGGCACGGGGGCAATGTCGACTGAGCAATGGGCGGCGATGATGCACAGCGATGAATCGTACGCTGGGTCACCGAGTTTTCGGCGTTTCTTCGAGTCGGTTCAAGCCATCACAGGTTTCAAGCATGTGATTCCCACTCACCAGGGACGGGCGGCCGAGCGCATTCTCTTCACGGTCATGTGCAAGAAAGGTGACGTGGTCCCCAACAACATGCATTTCGACACCACGCGGCCCAACTGCGAATTCGCAGGCGCCGAAGCAGTCGACCTCCCCATACCGGAGGCGCTCGAACCGACACGGCACCATCCTTTCAAAGGCAACATGGATACTGCCAGCCTCGAACAACTAATCGAACGCGTCGGTGCACCCCGCATTCCTCTGGTGATGATCACTGTTACGAACAATGCGGGCGGTGGTCAGCCGGTTTCCATCGCAAATATGAAGGCGGTGAAAGAAATCTGCTCGCGACACAAGATTCCCTTGTACCTGGACGCGTGTCGGTTCGCCGAAAATGCATACTTCATCAAGATGCGCGAGCCAGGCTACGCGCGGAAAAGCCCGCGGGATATCGCTCAAGAAATGTTCCATCACGCGGACGGCTGCACAATGTCAGCGAAGAAAGATGGCCTGGCCAATATTGGTGGCTTCTTGTGTACAAACGACGACGAAAAAGCGGTGCTGGAAAAGAACCTTCTGATTCTGACGGAGGGCTATCCAACCTATGGTGGACTCGCAGGGCGCGAACTCGATGCCATTGCCGTCGGTCTGAACGAGGCGCTCGAAGAGGACTACCTAGCTTATCGCATCGGGTTGACTTCTTATCTGGGTAACAGCCTCGTCGAGGCTGGCGTACCGATCGTGCAGCCACCTGGTGGGCACGCGATCTACATCGACGCACGCGCATTTTTGCCGCATATTCCCCCCACTCAGTTCCCAGGCTCGTCGCTGGCTGCAGAGTTGTACATCGAAGGTGGCATCCGTTCGTTCGAGATGGGAACTTTGGTGTTCGGCAAACGCGATCAAGACGGCATCGAACAACCCGCCCGCATGGATCTACTACGGATGGCAATCCCACGTCGAGTCTATACCCAATCGCACATCGAACACGTAATCGAAACGGTTGTAAAGGTGTGGCGTCGACGCGATGAGGTACAAGGCCTTGAACTGATCTACCAGGCGCCGTCCCTGCGGCATTTTACGGCGAGGCTCCGGAGAGTTGAAAAAAGTGTCGCGTGCGCGTAAACGCACGCACAGCGTCCAATTCACGGTTCCGCTCGCATTTGTCTCAATTACCTGGGGAACAAAGGCGACTCGAACCGTGCATAAACGGTGTATAAAAAATGACCGACCATCAGTTTGATCTAATCGTAGTTGGTGGCGGCCCCGGTGGATCAACGGTTGCAACGCTGGTCGCAAAGCGTGGCCACAAAGTTCTCCTGCTGGAACAGGAAGAACTTCCGCGATATCAGATCGGAGAATCGACTCTTCCCTATACCCTTGGAATCTGCAAGATTCTGGGGGTTGCAGATGACCTTGCAAAGGCTGGTTTCATATCAAAACTTGGCGGGATATGGCGGTGGGGTACGCGAGGCAACGTAGTCCGCGTCGATTTTCGCGATGTTGTGCCCGAGCCCATCATTGAAGACGCCTACGCCTATCAGGTCGAGCGGATGAAATTCGACAAGTTGCTTCTCGACAATGCCCGGCGGCAAGGAGTCGATGTGCGCGAACGGCACACCGTGCGGGAACTTATCACGGAAGATGAGCGGATTGTGGGGGCAAAATGGACCGATGATGCAGGCCACGAGAAAGTTGCCCGAACACGGTATGTTGCGGACGCCGGCGGGCACACGAGTGCCTTTCATCGTATGTGTGGCAAACGCATGTGGGCTGACAAGTTTCGAAATTTTGCGCTGTTTGCTTATTTTGAGGGTGGGGAGAGGTTAGAGCCGCCGATGTCGGGAAGCATCCTCAACGTGACTTTCGAGCACGGCTGGTTTTGGTACATTCCGTTAACCCCCACCCTCACGAGCGTAGGGGTTGTCGTGCCTGTCGAGCGTATCCACTTGCTGGATGACGGAAACGAGACAGCCATGCAGCGCTTCATTGAAGCGTGCCCGACGATAAAGCAGTTCCTCGGAAGGGCTAAACGTGTGACGGAGGGGATCTACAGTCAACTCCGCGTGCGCAAGGATTGGTCGTACTGCAACACACGATTCTGTCGGCCTGGGCTAGTGTTGATCGGCGACGCCGCCTGTTTCGTCGATCCGCTATTCTCAAGCGGAATCCATCTCTCCACGTACTCAGCGCTACTGGCAGCCCGATCTATTAACTCGACATTATCGCGTGAGTCAGGTGAAGAGGAATATCTGAGCGAGTTCGAAACTCGATACAGGAACGAGTATGCGAGGTTCTATCAATTTCTCACCACCTTCTACGAGGAGAATCGTGACCAGGAGGACTACTTCCGCTCTGCGAACGAGATTCTGCAAAGTAACGAGAAAGGCTCTGCTGCACTAGTGCGTCTCGTTAGTGGTTGGTCAGCTGATGGGGCGGTCGTAACTAAGGAGAAGCATGACAAGGAAGCGGAACAGTGCCAATGCTCGCAGACGCTAGCGGAAAAGTCCTTTGGTAATGCGTTTGCGAAGTCAGAGGCCGATATTTTTGATTGGGTCATCAGGGGTGTCCCATCAATGTCTTCTGCAGGTGGCCTGGTCCCGACCGATGACGGTCTTGCATGGACTGAACTAATCGCACGGACGCAGACTTATAGATAATATTTCCGATGCTGGAGTGGGTGTTTCCTTCTGGCACAGGCTGGATGGATTGCCTGTTTGTAAGCTGCCATGGCTTATGTACCTTAATTTTGAGAGAAGGTCTACCATAGCTCTTACAAAGCGCATCGAGAAAATGCGCAAGGGCGACCGCCGATTGAATCCCAGAGTGAGCCTTGCGAAAGATTTTTCTGATCGCTGGCTGACGTCCGAACAGCCATCCTCTTTCGGAAGCTAGGCAACACTCGGCCGGTCCTTCCATTATGGGCCGCTGTCGATCCCAAGATCGTTCATGGTCAGTCCTCCTAGCACAATCGTCTAATGCATTGTGTTTGGGCAACAGACCACGTGACAGTTCAGGCTTGACTCGTTTGTGAGTGGTGATTGTGGAAGTGGACGGGAAGAGCAGCATTTTTAAGGTTGATGCAGTTGTAGCCCCTTTCATTGCCTGTCCCAGAATGGCGGAGGATTGTTGCTCGGGTTGAGCAAACTCTGTCAAGGCGCATGCCCGCGATAGCGGCGACCTTCGGTCGGCCTTGACAGAGTTTGCGCCCGTGCTACGGTGCCATTATCGGAGGCAGGCAGAGTTCTAAAAGCCGACTCCAAGACCGATGCCGTGCTCCTGCAGCCGCCCCCGTGATATGTCCTGCTGTGGCGCAGCTGTCTGCTCCCTATCGATCTGGGCGCTTGCGCGGTCTGCCCTGAAACATCGTGACTGAGGGCTGTAGGCAGTTTCTCGCGATCATTAGTGAAGATTTGCGCGTCGACCGCTCCACGAGAGATGGAAACGTAGGCCATGCGGCAATTGAGCAGGTCTTTGGCGGCTAACTCCGTGTCCACAGGAATCAGCACCCGATGTGCGGTTTGTCCCTGAAACAGATGGCCCGAGATGGGCGCATTCCAGCTCACCCATTTGGGACCGGACCTCGAAAGCGATGGTACTTCCTTATTTCAGAGCTTGCGGAGCATCTTCGAGCTCAGGTAAATTCCGCTCATGGAGAAGCTGGTCGTGACAAGACGCAGAGGAGGGTCGTTTGAGTCACGATCACAACAAGCCTGCCCGCTACAACCGCGGCATGCTTCGCAAGGAAAGAAGAGCATTGGCATGGTCTGGGTGTTCCGCTGGAGCGAAGAAGTGAACGGCCGCCGGCGGCAGCACAAGGATGTAATCGGCACGTTAAAACGATTCCCCACCGAAACGGCAGCGAACAAAGAGGCCGATCGGTTGCGTTATCGCCTGAACGAGAACAGGGAGCAGTTAAGCCTGAAGCCGATAACGTTTGCGGACCTCATCAACCACTACCTCAACCACGAATTGCCTCGTTTGTCGAAGTCGGCACGCAAAGCGAACAAGTCGTACATCAAGACCTGGATCGAACCGAACTGGCACAGCCATCTTGCTATCGGCATGAAGACTATGCAAATTCAAGAGTGGCTGGACAAGATCCAGCGCCCAGATGGAACCAAGTTGAAGATCAAGAAGCTGTCCGCGATCTTCTCGCATGGAGTCCGTTGGGAATTGGTGGAACGAAATCCTGTCTGCGGCCAAGGAGGAAGTCCAGGCCATCGTGGTGCTTCGACGGGCGTGCGTCAAAGCAACAGAATCTCAATCAAACGTGTGATTCTTGCGCCAGATTTGGTCCGTCAGACTCTGGAACAACTGCCGCTGCGGGATGCAACGATGGCGCTCGTCGATGCAGTCACTGGCCTGCGAGCATCGCGGCTGATCGCACTGAAGTGGAAGCATGTCGGGTGGATGACCGGAATCCTTCAGTCCGAATTTGCGCTAGTCGAGGGCGAACTGAAGGAAACGAAGAGCAGGAACAACCCTCTTCCTCTCGCGGAGCCTGTCCTGCAAGTACTTCGTCTCTGGCGCGAACACACGCCTTATCGCTCGGACGAAGATTGGATTTTCGCCAGTCCTTGCTACGCCGGCAAGACTCCGTACACCTACCAGATTCTTTTCCGGCCGACATCCGCCAATGACTAAGATCCGAGACCTGTGGAATGACGAAGGCTACCTCGTCAGGAAGAACGGGGATAGTCAGATACGCCTCAGTGCGCCAGGAATGGCGGTCGCTGACATGGACACTCCATGTCCTACCTGCGCAAAGCCTATCGGCGATCATGAGCCGGAAGAGCTAGACGCTTGCTCGAAGCCCTCAAGGCAGCCGTAACTCATGCCATCCCGTAAGAAGATTGATCTGCAGAAAGTCCTCGCCAGCCTCAATACCACCTGTCCCAAGTGTGGAAGAGTCATCGAACCGCAGGAGATCAGGCGTGTGAACTTTGAGCTGATGATTTGCCCTGGCTGCGGTGAGCGCTTCGAGGCCAAGAAGCCCGACAAACGCGGTACGTAGTTTCCTGTAGTGCAGCGATTTGCGGATTGTATCCTGCCAATAACAGAGTGAGACTGTCTTATACCCCAGAACGGCGGCGACAAGGGTCCGACATTCGCGCGTTTGTTCACCTCAATCCAGACAGCGGTGTCGGACCCC
>Ga0126381_100002237_pt1 | contig 20892 bp, 19 predicted proteins | sample PanSoiMetPlot_28_FD_96465 | JGI IMG/M metagenome (GOLD analysis project Ga0126381, IMG submission 96465) | Tropical forest soil microbial communities from Panama - MetaG Plot_28 | ecosystem: Environmental > Terrestrial > Soil > Tropical forest > Bulk soil | place: Panama | collected 2016-02-17
GGCCTGTCATGACGAGGTGCGGCCACCAGGCCAGAGGGCGATCAGCTGTTCCGGGCTGATGTTGCCGCCGCTGCAGACGATCGCGACCGTGCGGCCGGCGAATCGGTCCGGCGCCGCGAGGACGGCGGCGAGCGACGCAGCGCCGGCCGGCTCGACCAGGTTGCGGGTCTTACCGATCATCAGCCGCGTCGCCTCAAGCAGCTCGCGCTCCGAGACCAGCACGAAGTCATCGACCAGATCCCACAAGATGCGCTGCGTCAGCTCGAATGCGGTGCGCGTTGCCAGGCCCTCGGCGATCGTGGCGGTCGTGTCCTCGACCAGCGCGCGGGCGCGCCACGACAGGTGCGCCGCCGGTGCCGCCTCGGACTGCACGCCGATGACCTCGATCGAGGGCCTGACTGATTTCGCCACGATGCTCGCGCCCGCGAGCCCGCTGCCGCCGCCCACCGGGACGACGATCACATCGGCGTCCGGCTGCACCTCGAGGATCTCCAGCGTGTACGTTGCCACGCCTGCGATCAGAGCAGGCTCGTTCGCCGAGTGGATGTAGCGGTAGCCACGCTCGGCAGCGAGCTTCTCGCAGTGCTCGCGGGCCTCGTCGAAGTCCCGCCCATGGAAGATGACCTCGGCTCCGAGCGCACGCATCGATTCCACCTTCACGGGGTTCGCCTGCTCGGGCACGCAGATCACAGCGTGCACCCCGAACAGGCCCGCTGCGTATGCGACCGACTGGCCGTGATTTCCGGTTGACGCCGAGACAACGCCACGGCTCCGGTCCTCTGAGCTGAGCTGGCTGATCAGGTTGATGCCGCCGCGCACTTTGAAAGCACCGATCGGCTGGTGGTTCTCGTGCTTGACCCAAAGCCGCGCTCCAGTCAGCGCGTCCAGAGCCGGGTACCGGTAGAGCGGGGTCGGCTGAAGGTAAGGCGCGATGCGCTTGCGGGCGGCCAGGACGTCGGACAGGTCAGGGATAGTCAGTTCGGTCACGACTTGTGTTTACCATCAGCCGGTGTCCGAGCCGCACCGTACCGGCAAGGGTGTCACGATGGCAGCCACGAGCGCCGGGGCGCGGCGAGCGTGCCGCGAAGGCAACGTACCCCGTTCCGTTTATCTGGTAGGCAACAGGTATGACCGGAGTGGACCGTCCGTGGCGTCGTCCGGGGGCGTGGCGGTATGCGCTGCGCCGGCTTCCGGGGCTGCTGCGCCCGCCCGTGAGCGTCTACGAGCCTGCTGCGAATTCGGTGTCGATCTTGCGGGATCTGCCCATCGTGGTTCGCGACGGAACCACGTTGCGGGTGAACGTTGTCCTGCCACCCGGTGGCGGGCGCTTCCCCGTGCTGATGTCGGCGCATCCCTACGGCAAGGACGACCTGCCGCGGCGCGTCGGCCGCGGCTGGCGGGTGTCGATCCAGTACCGGATGCTGCGGCAGACCGGCGTCGTGCGGTTCTCGTCGCTGACGGGCTGGGAGGGACCGGACCCGGCCTGGTGGGCTGCTCAGGGATACGCGGTGGTGAACTGCGACCTGCGGGGCGCCGGCACCTCGGAGGGCACCGCCGGCCTGCTCTCCAATCAAGAAGGCGAGGACATAAGCGACGTGATCGCGTGGGCGGCGGCGCAGCCGTGGAGCACCGGCGCGGTCGGCATGATCGGGGTCTCGTACCTGGCGATCTCCCAGTGGAAGGTGGCCGCGCTGCGGCCGCCTGGGCTGAGAGCTATCTGCCCGTGGGAGGGATTCACCGACGCTTACCGCGATCTGTTGCGGCCGGGCGGCATCCGCGAGATCGGCTTCACCCGGATGTGGCGCGTGGCCTTGCGGCGCGTGCGACAGCGCTACCGGCTGTTCGAGCAGCAGCGTGCGAGGCCGCTGCGGGACGAGTGGTGGCAGTCCCTGGCGCCGTCGCTCGAGGACATCGTCGTTCCCGCGCTCATCTGTGGCAGCTTCTCCGACAACAACCTGCACGGCCGCGGTTCGATTCGTGCGTTTGAGCACATCTCCAGCCCCGAGAAGTTCCTGTACACCCATCGGGATGGCAAGTGGGCGACGTTCTACTCAGCCGAAGCCCGCGCCGTGCAGCTGCGGTTCTTCGACCGTTACTTGCGCGGCCACGATGTCCCCGCGCCACCGCGCGTGCGGCTGGAAGTCCGCGAAAGTCAGGACGCTGTGGCCGCCATTCGAGACGAGGACAACTGGCCGCTTGCCCGCACGCAGTGGACCGCGCTGTACCTGACTGACACCGGACTTGCCACCGCACCCCCGGACACGGGTGGCCAGATCAGCTTCGGGACGCGATCGCGCGGCGCCAGCTGGGACTGGACGGTGCCGGCGGACACTGAGATCACAGGTCCGATGGCGCTGAGGCTCTGGGTGGAGGTCGGCGGCGCCGACGACGTCGACCTGTTTGCGGGCGTGGAGAAGTGGCGCGGCCGGACCTACGTCCCGTTCGAGGGTTCCTACGGGTTCGGCCGCGACCGCCTGACGACCGGCTGGCTGAAGGCCTCGCTGCGCGCTCTTGACGAGCCCGCCTCCCGGCCGTTCGACCCGGTGCCCGGGTGCACCCGCCGTGAGCCGCTCGTGCCTGGCCAGGTTGTCCAGGCCGATATCGCGCTCGGTTCGTCGGCCACCTTGTTCCGGGCGGGGGAGACGCTCCGGCTCGTTGTCGCCGGGCGGTGGCTCTGGCCGACCAACCTGCTCACGGGCCAGTTCCCCGCCTCCTACGAGCGCGGCCCGAACCGCATGTGCACCGTGCACTGGGGCCCCGAGCGCGGTGCCCGCCTGCTCATCCCCGTCATCCCCCCGCTCTGACCTGGTCGGCCAGCACAGCGCGGGACTGCCGGGCGATCTCGATGTCTTCCCTGGCAGTGACGACCAGCACCCGGACCGGGCCGGAGCCGCTGATGTCGGCATCGGCGCTCACGCTGTCTTGTGCCGGGTCGACGCTGACACCGAGGAACTCCAGGCCGTCGGTCGCTGCCGCCCGGACCCGCGGGCTGTGCTCGCCAACGCCGCCGGTGAACACCAGGACGTCCAGTCCGTTCATGGCCGCCGCCATCGCCGCGATCTCCCGTCGCAGCCGGTGCACGTAGACATCCAGCGCCAGCCGGGCCGCCTCGTCGCCAGCGTCGGCCGCGGTCAGCACCTCACGCATGTCGCCGGACGGAATCCCGGCCAGCCCGGCGAGCCCGGCCGACTTCTCCAGCCCGGTAGCGAGGTCGTCGAGGCCGAGCTTGCCGCGCTGCAGCAACCACGTGATCAGGCCGGGGTCAACGCTGCCGCTTCTCGTGGCCATCACCAGGCCTTCGAGCGGGGTAAATCCCATCGTCGTGTCGACGCTGCGCCCGCCGGCGACCGCGGCTAGCGACGCTCCCGCCCCGAGGTGACAGGTGACCACGCGCAGGGCGGCAACGTCACGGCCGAGCATGTCCGCGGCCCGGCGAACCGCGTAGCTATGGGAGAGCCCGTGAAAGCCGTAGCGGCGCAGCCCGAACTGGCGTGTCCAGGCCTCAGGCAAGGCGTACCGGGCAGCGGCATCCGGCATCCGGGCGTGGAACGCGGTGTCAAAGCAGGCGACGTGCGGCACGTCAGGCAGCGCCCGGCGGGCGGCCTGGATGCCTGCCAGCGCTCTCGGCTGGTGCAGCGGGGCCAGGTCGCTCAGGTCAGCAATGGCGGCTACGACCTCGTCGCTGATGACGACGGCCTCGCTGAACTTGCTGCCGCCGTGCACGACGCGGTGCCCGACCACTTCCGCGTCGGCCACGCTGGTGAGAAAGTCTGCTAGCTCAGGATCATCGGCGCCGCCGTCCCACGGGTCCAGGTCGAACGAGTCTTCCGGCGGGCCGGGTGGGCCGAGGACCCGGACCTTCAAGGTGCTCGATCCGGCGTTGACGACGACGACCGCCCCGGTGCCGGCGCTCTCAGCTCGCGACATCGCCGGGCTGCGGCGGCGGCGCGGCAGGCGGCGGGACCATCGCCGCCGGCTGCTGCCCTTGCTGCGGCCAGCGCCAGTTGCTGACCTCGGGCATATCCTCCCCGTACTCCCTGACCCAGGCCCGGTGCCTCGCCCTGGTGTCCACCATCCGCTGGCGCAGCTGCGCGCCCCTGCCGACCAGGCCAGGCACCCTGTCGATCACGTCCATGACGAGGTGGAAGCGGTCCATGTCGTTCATGACCACCATGTCGAACGGGGTGGTCGTGGTGCCCTCCTCCTTGTACCCGCGGACGTGAATGTCGTGATGCACGGCTCGCCGGTAGGTGAGCCGGTGGATCAGCGAGGGGTAGCCGTGGTAGGCGAAAATGATGGGCCGACCTGGCGGGAAGAGGGCATTGAACTCCGGGTCGCTCATCCCGTGCGGATGCTCGGAGTTCGGCTGCAACCGCATCAGGTCGACGACGTTGACGACTCGGACCCGCAGGTCGGGCAGCTCGCGGCGGAGGATGTCGGTGGCCGCGAGCACCTCCATGGTCGGCACGTCGCCAGCGCACCCCAGCACGACATCTGGCTCGGACCCGGCGTCGCTGCTGGCCCATTCCCAGATACCGACGCCACGGGTGCAGTGCAGGATGGCCGCCTGCATATCGAGCCAGTCATACACAGGCTGCTTGCCCGCGACGACGACGTTGACGTAGTCCCGGCTGCGCAGGCAGTGGTCAGCGACCGACAGCAGCGTGTTGGTGTCCGGCGGCAGGTAGACGCGGATCACCTCGGCCTTCTTGTTCACTACGTGGTCGATGAAGCCGGGGTCCTGGTGGCTGAACCCGTTATGGTCCTGCCGCCACACGTGCGAGGTGAGCAGGTAGTTCAGCGAGGCGATGGGCCGCCGCCAGGGCAGCTGCCTGGTCACCTTCAGCCACTTGGCGTGCTGGTTGAACATGGAGTCCACGATGTGGATGAACGCCTCGTAGCAGGAGAACAAGCCGTGCCTGCCGGTCAGCAGGTAGCCCTCCAGCCAGCCCTGGCAGGTGTGCTCGGACAGGATCTCCATCACCCGCCCGTCGCCGGCCAGGTTGACGTCGACCGGCAGGGTCGCGTCCTCCCAGGTCTTCCCGGTTGCCTCCAGCACGGCGGTCAGCCGGTTCGACTCGGTCTCGTCGGGACCGAACAGCCGGAAGTTCCGGTGCTTGGCGTTGAGCCGCATGACGTCGCGCAGCATCGATCCGAGCACCTTGGTGGGCTCGGACATGCTCCCGCCAGGCGCCACGACCGGCATGGCGTAGTGACGGAAGTCAGGCATGACCAGATCCCGGAGCAGCACGCCGCCGTTGGCGTGCGGCGTCGCGCCTAGCCGGAGGTCACCAGGCGGCACGAAGGCGAGCAGGCCGGCCTGCGGGATGCCGTCCGGCCCGAACAGGTCCTGCGGCCGGTAGGAGCGCAGCCAGTCCTCGAGCTCCCGCAGGTGGCCAAGGTTGGTCCGCACCTCCGCCAGCGGCACCTGATGCGCCCGCCAGGTTCCCTCGACGGGCACTCCGTCCACCTCGACCGGCCCCGTCCAGCCCTTTGGCGATCGCAGGACGATCATTGGCCAGCGCACGCTTGGGTGGCCGCGGCCCATGCGCGCGTCCTCCTGGATGCTCCGGATGCGCGTGATAGCACTGTCGAGCGTCGAGGCCATCTCCTGGTGGGGAACGAAGTCGTGGGTGCCCGTCACGTAGGCGGGCTCGTAGCCGTAGCCACGGAGCAGGGCGTCTAGCTCGTCCTCCGGCAGCCGCGCAAGTACGGCCGGATTGGCGATCTTGTAGCCATTCAGGTGCAGGATCGGGAGCACGGCGCCGTCGGCCGCCGGGTTCAGGAACCGGTGCGAATGCCAGCTCGTCGCGAGCGGGCCAGTCTCGGCCTCGCCGTCGCCGATCACGCACGCCACGATGAGATCGGGATTGTCGAACGCGGCGCCATGCGCGTGCGACAGCGAGTAGCCGAGCTCGCCGCCCTCGTGGATCGACCCCGGAGTCTCCGGCGCGACGTGGCTCGGCACCCCGCCTGGGAAGGAGAACTGCCTGAACAGCTGCCGCATGCCCGCCGCGTCGCGCGAGACGCTCGGGTAAACCTCGCTGTAACTGCCCTCCAGCCAGCTATTCGCCAGCGCCGCCGGGCCGCCGTGACCGGGGCCCACCACGATCATCATCGGCGTGCCGTGCTCGCTGATGACGCGGTTGAGGTGCGCCCAGACAAAGTTCAGCCCGGGCGTCGTGCCCCAGTGCCCGAGCAGCCGAGGCTTGATGTGCGCGGCCTGCAGCGGCTGCGTCAGCATCGGATTGTCCATCAGATAGATCTGGCCCGCCGACAGGTAGTTCGCCGCGCGCCAGTAGCGGTCAAGTACCTGTGCTTGCTCGGAGGTCAGCGTGCCGCGCCCGGCCACGGCCGTCATGACGTGCTCCGGACGACCACTACGGGACAGGTGGCGTTCGTCACGCAGTGGATGCTAACCGAGCCGAGCAGCATGCCGTGAAATGCGCCGTGACCCCGGTTTCCTACGACGAGAAGGTCGGCGCCCTCGGACTCGTTAACCAGCACCATAGCCGGGTGGCCGTAGGCAACCTTGGTGTCAGTGCTGGGCGGCGTCGAGGTGCTGAAGACGTCGGTGAGCGCCTTGTCCAGGGTTTCCTGCATTGTCGCCCGGACCTGGTCCGTGATCGGCTGCGGCGGCCGGCCGGCCGGGACCGGCCCAGCGGAGGGGTAGTGCCAGGCGTGCACGGCGGTGATCTGTGCGCCGGTGGCGGTCGCATACCTGGCCGCCCACGCAAGCGCCTCGATGGATTCCGGGGAGCCGTCCACGCCGACGACGACGTGTGGCTGTGGCCTGCTGTCCGGAGCGGTCATGGAACTGCCTCGCATTCGCTGTCGTCCTGACTGCCGCTAGGCGTCTCTATGGTGGCATTGGTTGCTGCCCCGCTCGGACCCGCCGTCAGTCCGCGGGGTCGCGAGCGTGGACGGCATGATCAGCGCTACGCCGATGTGGTGGTCATGCCTCGATCCCGCCGGCGCGGTTCACCCCGGATCAGGGCGCAAGGTCCTGTAGGCCGCCGCGAATGGTCCCCGCAACGAGTCGTGGGGGTGGCCCTGCTGTCGGTAGAGCAGCAGCAGCGCCACTCCAGCAGCCCGAGCCTGCCGCCCGCGCACGCCGTGATCCGGTTACCTGCCCGGTGGAACGACGACGACCGGGCACTTCGCGTGGTGCACGACCTGGCTGCTCACCGAGCCGAGGAACAGGGCGCCGAACCCGCCGCCGCCGCGGGTGCCGACGACGACTAGGTCGGAGTTCTCGGACGCGTCGATGAGTGTCTTGGCGGGGAACCCGCTGAGCGCGACTACGTGCACTGACTTGGGCTGCTGGTCGCCGAGCGCGACGGCTGCCTTGTCGACGGACTCCTGCGCGGACTCTCGGATCTCCTCGACCCTCTCGGCGTCCCCAGGCAGCGTGACCGGCTGCGTGGTCCAGTAGCCCGCCGGGACCGAGTTGACCGCGATGACCGTCAGGTCCGCGTTGCGCAGCCCGGCCTCCGCCATCGCCCAGTCCAGGGCGCGACTGGCCTGGTGCGATCCGTCAATTCCCACGACTATGCCTGACATCTGAGACTCTCTTTTCCGGCCGCCTGCTACCGGCCCCGCTGGAGTTTCACCGTGGCACGAGCGCGTGGTGCGAAGGCTTCTCAGTGTGCGGTCGCGGCGAGGTGCGGTTCGCCTCTCCCGCGGCGCTTCACTCCAGCTCTCTTGCTGGTGCTAGCGTCCGTCCCGCCACGGCGGCGCAGTAGGGCCGGAGGGCCGCGGGCGGGAGCCATTGGTCCCGACGGGCCGGCTGGCACTGCAGCGAACTGGAACTGTAAGTGGCTGACTGCCCGTTATCATCAGGGTGGCCAAGCGTGACATCGGCGGGGAGCGGCGATCGATGTCACGAATCTCGTCAACACGGACCGCGGGGGCCGCGTGTCCGGTGCCGAGTGGCTTGCCTTGCTGAATTTGAGGACCGGCGCCGGTCACGCGGTGTCGGCCTTCACTGACCTCTGACCTGTCCCGTCAATGTGACACCCCCCGCTTTCCGGCGCCGGCTCCCCCGGTCGGCCCCGGCGATGTCCAGGAGGCAGTAATGCAGGCAACAGGATATATACGTCCATATCCTCATCTTTATCAGAGCGTTCCTCGCGAATGGTTCGCCCGGAGGTCCTTTCCGGCGCGATCATTCGCCGACCTTCCGGCGCTGGCGACGCGCAAACGGCGTCTCGGTCTAACTGTCAGCCTCATCCTGCCGACCCTGAACGTCGCCGACACGCTGCCACAGGTCCTGGCGGAGGTCGCTGCCGTCAGCTCGGGCGACACCGCGCTCGTGGACCAGGTGATCGTGGTGGACGGCGCCTCCAGCGACGCGACTCTCGACATCGCGCTCCAGGCCGGAGCCGAGGTCTACCTGCAGGATTCGCTGCTGCCGGATTTCGGCCCGGCGCTGGGCAAGGGCGATGCAATGTGGCGCGCCCTGGCCAGGGCCGACGGCGACATCATCGTCTACGCGGACACGGACACTCGCAACTTCCACCGCGACTTCGTCGCAGCCACGCTCGGGCCGCTGATCGCGGAACCGGAGATCCGGATGTCGAAGGCGGCGTTCCGGCGGCCCTTCACCGGCGAGAGCATGGATGTCACGGCTGACGGCGGCGGCCGGGTAACAGAACTGACCGCCAAGCCGTTGTTCAACGTGTTCTTCCCGCAGCTAGCCGGGTTCGCCCAGCCGCTGGCGGGAGAGTTCGCGGGCACTCGCGAGCTGCTGTTCTCGATCCCGTTTTTCACCGGCTACGGAGTCGAGACGGGCCTGTTGATCGACACCCTCCGGCTCGCCGGCCTGTACGCGATGGCGCAAGTCGACGTCGGCCAGCGGGTGAACAGGCACCAGAGCCTCGGTGATCTCGGCCGGATGAGCTACGCGGTACTCCGGACAGTCCTGAGTCGCGTCGCCGACACGGACGACCTGCCGGTCGGCTGCCGTCAGCATGAGCTCATAGCGGACGCCGTGTACTCGCACGCGGTCATGACCGCGGACGGCTTCCGGCTGACTGAGTACGCCGAGGAACTCGTGGAGCGGCCGCCGATGGCCGAGCTGCGGGCGGCAGCCTGAGCGCCGCGGCTCAGCACTCCCGGGCCCTGGCACGGCGGGTTAGACCTCGGCAGACTCCAGCTCGGCTGACCTGGCACCGTGAATTGGGGTTGCTGAGTCTTCCGCTTCCAGCTCATGCACATAACGGCCGCCGCGCAGCAGCACCGCCCCGGCCGCGATGAGACAGGCCACGATCGCGAAGTCGAATGCGGTTGACAGGCCGTGCTCGAACGGCGCCGAGATCAGGGACGGGAAAAACGTGTGCCCGGTCAGGTACGCCGCGTGGCTCGCCGGCAGCTTACTGATCACGGGCCCCAGCAGTGTCTGCACGGGGTTGTAGCCGAGGAGGGCGGCGAACATGATCGACACTGGCGGGAGCGCCGCGATCCTGGCGGCATCCGCCCGCGGCAGGCCCTGCGCGATCAGGCCGTGGCTGAGTGCGGTCGGCAGCGCTGCGGCGAGGCCGAGAATGATCAGCGTGAAGAAGATGCCGATGGACAGGACCATGGACGAGTTCTGGAACGTGGCGCTCATGCCGGCCCCGACACCGCGGCGCTCTGGCGGCAGGCTGTTCATGATTCCGGCGCGGTTCGGCGACGCGAACAACCCCATGCCGATGCCGTTGAGGAGCAGTATCACTGCGAACTGCCAGTAGGCGAAGTTGATCGGCAGGAGCTCGAGGAGGACGAATGACAGGGCCGCCAGCACCATGCCGCCCGTCGCGAACGGCCGGGCGCCGAACCGGTCCGATAGCCAGCCCGACACAGGTCCGGCTGCGAGGAACCCGACGGTCAGCGGCAGCGGCGCCGACGCCCTGCATGATCCGCATGCAGATCAGCCACCAGGCGGCTGCGGTGCCGTGCATCCAGGTGATGGACAGGAGTATGGAAAACCCCGCGAACAACGCGAAACCCAGGTTGTACATGCGGACCCGGCCGAACATGTCACCCAGTCGGCCGAAACTGACCACCAGCACGCCCGTGACCACCAGGTAGCCCATCAGCAGCCAGAGCCTCCGTGACCGGGCGCGCCCCGGTCGTCGATCGGCCGGCGAAGATCAGCACCCTTAACAGACTAGTTGCTTGCTTGCTGCTAACTAACTAAGCAGCAGAGGTATTCCCCGATCTCCCGGCGACATGACAAGGGCCCGCGACCATGCCGGTCGCGGGCCCTTGTCAGTGGGGCGGGCCAGGTCAGCTGGTTCCGTCGGGAATGACGACGGTGCCGACGATCTTGTCGGCGATCGTCTGCCGCTTGGCGTCCCACAGCGGGAAGAGGAAGCCGACGTAGCAGATGACGGCGTCGACGAAGTGGCAGATGTCGCGTACCAAGGCCATTAGCATGCCGATCGGCTGGCCGGTCTGCTCGCTGACCAGCCTCAGGTGCAGCGCCCTCTTGCCGAGCGACTGGCCGGTTGTGCCGGCCTGATACCAGCGGTTGTAGATGCTCCAGCCAATGGAGGCCAGCCACAAGAGGATCGCCAGGATGGTGACCCTGATCAGAACGATGGCCAGGATGATGAAGATGACTTGCGAAAACCAGTCGATCAGATACGAGCCGACGCGCTGGCCCCAATTGGCGTACGGGGTCATGGTTGGTGCGGCGGTGTACGGGGTGTACGGATCAGCCACGGCTGGCCTTTCTGTGCGGGGGTTTGAGGGCGGGTGATCAACTACACGAATCCGAACCGGTGCAGTTGAAAGATCCAGCTCATCGCGACCACGACCAGCACGGCGTAGCGGGTGCGCCGCCGGGCCGCGGCCGACCACGGGCGGGGCGGCTTCGTCAGCCCGGCGGCCCTGGCTAGCAGAACCGGCGTGGTCGCAAAGACGAGGGCCGCGGCCAGGTAGGCGAGCGGGCTGGTACTTGCGGCTGTTCGCCACTGGCCGTGGGTGAGCGCGACCGTCGCGGTGGTGAGGCCGCAGAACGGGCACGGCACGCCGGTCAGCGTGCGCAGCGGGCACGGGAGGCCCGGCAGGCCGGTGTGCGCCGTGATCACGGGGTAGACGGCCCCGATCGTACCCGCGCAGAGACCGGCCATCGTGATGTGCTCGGGGACCGAGTACATCCTCCGTATGACCACTACGTCACCTTCAGCTCGTCCGGCAGTTCGGATGCAGCGAAATCGTACGGGTACGCCGCTTCCAATGAGGGGTTTCTAGGGGATTCAGGGCACGAAAAGCGCCACTTCAAACCGGAGGATCAGTCCGGTATGTCGCCGCCGTTTACTGGGCAATAGAATTGCCGGCAGAATCGGCGCCGGAATGGACTGGTTGCCGGGACTTGCTGGCTCCGATTGCGACCCGCTGCCAGCCTGATGCCCGGCCCTATGCCCAAGCCCGGGTCACTTGGCGAAGAAATGCAATCCGAGCCACGCCCAGGCGACCAGAACGCCAACCCGCCCGGTTCTTGTGCGCATGACGTGGGTGAATACGTGCCCGAGTGAAGGCAGCCGCTCAGGCCTCCGCACGGCCGCTATCTGCAGGGCGACGCTCCCGGCGAGGACCGCCAGATAGCCCGCGATGGTGAGCTCACGGCTGGTCATCGGCTCGCCAGGGACCAGCCGAGCAACAGCCAGCCAGCAAGGAAAATCGTGCGGCCCGGGTGACTGGCCAGTACCGGGTCGGAGAGCGCGCTAATGGTCGGGTGAGCATAGGAGTCGGTTGTCAGGTGCGGCTGCTGGAGCAGCGAGCTGAGCTCCCAGCCACCCCCCGCTACCAGGAGCAATGCCCATAGCCAGGCGCGGCGCAGCGGCCTGCCGGTCAGCGGCGGCCGGGAGCGAAGCGGTCCCTGCCAGGCGATGGCGACCATCAGGCAGCCGAGGGCGACGACTGCGATCGTCACCGGCCAGGAGTACCGGCTGAACCCCCCCACGATCGTCGTGTACGCCGCGGCCGCCGTCACTCCTGCGGTAACGGCGAGCAGCGGGGCTCGTCGCCGCGCCACGACGCGCAAAGGACTGCCCGTGTCGCCTGGGCGAGCGGGCGCCGGGGCCGCATCCGCGCCGGAGTACGCAGGCCACCCTCGCAGGCTGGCACGGGCCGCGTCCCAGGCCAGCAGCACTGCAACGACTGCTATGAGGAACCCGTCAAGCGGCTTGCCAGAGATGGCACTGCACAGCCCGATCAGCAGCAGGATGCCGACCAGCGGATGACGCAGACCCGAAAGGGCAGCCTGGCCCGGCGTGATAGCAACTGGACGGCCAGGGGCGGTGAGCTGGTCATCGCCAGCCTCGTGGGCGGCTTCGGTCACAGGACAAACTTAACCGGAACGCACACGGCGAGGCGCGAGCACGACAGATCTGGCGTACCGGTCGGCGGCGGACCAAAGCGTCAGGCAGCACCCGCTTGGACAGGGCGCGTGCGCCGGCCCTCGCCGGTACCCGCCGGTGCTCGGCGGCCGCCGAGGCGTATCGGCACGGGCCAGTGGATTCACAACTATGTCGCCTTTTCATGGACTTGATGCAGTTAGCCAGACGATTTACACACGTTTGCACACGTGAAATGATCGGAGACCCGCTCCGCTATGATGCCCTCTGCAAGAAGCTGTTTGCTGCCTAGCGGGCAAGTGGTCGGGCCTCGGCTCCGGTGCTTAATGCGGTGACGTTTGCGGCCCCTTTCCGCCGGGAAGAATGCATTCAGTTATCGGCTCCAAACGCACAGTAATTGGTGCGTTGTAAATACACCTGGCACTTCCCCGCGGGTGCGCAGGAGTACGGGAGCCGGAGTTAGCCATAATCGCATCACTGTTCCCGTGCGGCCGTGTGCCGATGCCGCTGCGTGGCGAGCCAGACCGGCTCTCCGCGCAGCCGGTGCGTCACGGCTCGGCAGCGCACCCCGCCGCTGGATTGCGGTGGTTGCTACCAGATGGTGCTTGCCACCAGACGGTGCCAGCTACCAGATCCAGCGGAGCGCGTGATGGTCACGCGGCTCGACACGAGGAGGCAGTGCAGATGCGGATCGGCCTGATAGCCCCGCCCTGGGTGCCAGTGCCACCACCGGCCTATGGCGGGACCGAGGTCGTCATCGATAACCTCGCCCGAGGTCTGCAAGAACTCGGCCACGAGGTTCGGCTGTTCACAGTGGGCGAGTCCGAATGCCCGGTCCCGACCGACTTTCTCTACCCGCAGCCTCAGGCGCCGATCGGCTGTGTAATCCAGGAGACGGCGCACGTGCTCGCGGCCTATGAGTCGCTCGCGAACATGGACATCATCCATGACCACACGTTCCTGGGCCCGGTGATCTGCGGCCTGCGCGGAATGCGCAGGCCGCCGGTGGTCACAACGAACCACGGTCCGTTCAGCCGGGAGACCGTCCCCGTGCTGGAGGAGGTAGCCAAGCACGCATCTGTGGCCGCGATCTCGCAGTCGCAGGCTCGCCAGGCACGGAACAACGGCGCAACGCTGCCGATCGCCGCAGTGATCCACCACGGCATCGACCTCGACCTGTACAAGCCGGGTCCCGGTGGCGGCGGCTACCTCATGTTCATCGGCCGGATGTCGGCGGACAAGGGCGTCCACCACGCCGTCCGCGTTGCGAAGAAGGTCGGCCGTCGGCTTGTGCTGTCGACCAAGATGCGGGAGGAAGCGGAGGTCGCTTACTTCGAGGCGGAGGTACGGCCGCTCCTCGATTCCGGTGACGAAGTGCCGTCCGAAATCCCCCAGCGTCAGCGGATCGACCTGCTGCGGCACGCCGACGCGCTGCTCAACCCGATCACCTGGGAGGAGCCATTCGGCCTGGTGATGGCCGAGGCGCTGGCGTGCTCAACACCGGTGCTCGCCTTCCCTAACGGCGCTGCACCAGAGATTATTGAATCGGGCACAACGGGGTATCTGTGCCGCGACGAGGGAGCGATGATCACCGCGATTGACCGGGCCGGAGGGATCAACCGTGACAAGTGCCGCGCGGCAGCCGAGCAGCGGTTCTCGCTGCAACGGATGGCGCGCGATCACGACCAGCTGTACCGGCGGGTCCTGGAAACCGAGGGCGGATTCCTGCGCCGGGTCCCGGCCAATGGCCGCCGGCTCGTCAGCGCCTAGCAGTAATCGGCGGACTGCGCGTGGCCGCATGGCCGCGCGCAGCCGCGTTCTCAGCAGTCCCATGCGAACCCGGTCCACGGCTTTGGCGGAGCCGGTCCTATGACGGAGCCTTGGTCGTCGGGCGACCTGCCGCCCGGCCAGGGTGCATGCAGCCAGGTGACGCTCATTGAGGGCTCGACCTTCTGCATTAGCGAGCCAGGCGGCGACATGGTGCCCGACCGGTCGCAGGGGCTTTTCGTTCGCGACACCCGGATGCTGTCGCGCTGGGAGCTCACCGTCGATGGCATCGAGCCGCAGCCGCTATCGGTGCAGCAGTCCGAGCCGTATGGCGCGGCTTTCCTCGGCCGGATGCCGCCCGCGGCCGGCAAGGCGCACAGCACCCTGCTCCTGATCAGGCGGCGGTACGTCGGTGACGGGATGCGCGAGGACATCACGCTACGCAACACGTCGGCGAAGGCCCGCCGGTTCCAGCTCAACCTGGTCGCCGAGGCGGACTTCGCCGATCTCTTCGAGGTGAAGGGCCGGTCGCGGGCGAGGGCAGCGGCCACAATCGCTACCGCCGATTCGGGACTGGTCATTACCAGCGGCCGCCGGGAACGCCGCCAGGAGCTGCGGATCACCGGCGACCAGAACCCGACGGTGAACGAGAGCGGCAGCCTGGAGTGGCGGCTGTCGGTGCCCGGTCACTCCGAGCGCACCGTGACCGTCGAGGCGGTCCCCGTCGATGACGGCGTCGCCCTGCAGCTCAGGTACCCTCGCGGGAAGACGATCGAGCGGACCAGGCCCGCCAAGCGGCTGCGTAAGTGGCGCCAGCGCGGCCCTCAGGTGCGGACGCCGGATCGGAACCTGGCCGAGGTCCTGCGCCGGAGCGTTGAGGATCTCGGCGCGCTGCGGATCTTCGATCCGGACCACCTGCGCTGGCCGGTGGTGGCCGACGGCGCACCCTGGTTCATGGCGCTGTTCGGCCGGGACTCACTGCTGACGGCGTGGATGCTGCTGCCCTGGGATCCGGGGCTCTCGCTGGGCACCCTGCGCACGCTGGCTGCCTGGCAGGGCTCTGGGTTCGACGCGGCCTCGGAGGAAGAGCCGGGCAAGATCCTGCACGAGGTGCGGTTCGGGCCGGCGGCATCCTTCGCCCTCGGCGGCCGGGCCGCGTACTACGGCACTGCGGACGCGTCGGCCCTGTTCGTCATGCTCCTCGGCGAGCTGCAGCGGTGGGGCGGCAAGGACAGCGCGATCGCCGCGCTGCTGCCACACGCGGACCGCGCGCTGGACTGGATCGAGACCCACGGAGACGCCGACGGCGACGGGTTCGTCGAGTACTCCCGCAAGACCAGCCACGGCCTGGCTAACCAGGGCTGGAAGGACTCCTGGGACGGGATCAACTTCGCCGACGGCGCGATCGCCGAGGCGCCGATTGCGCTGGCCGAGGTGCAGGGATACGTGTACGCCGCGTACCGGGCACGGGCGCAGCTCGCCAGGCACCTCGGCGATGAGTCCGACGCGGCGCGCTGGCGCAAGAAGGCTAAGCAGCTCAAGCGCGACTTCAACGAGCGGTTCTGGCTGCCGGACAAAGGCTGGTACGCCATCGGCCTGGACGCCCAGAAAAGGCCGATCGACTCCCTCACCTCGAATATCGGCCACTGCCTGTGGACCGGAATCGCCGACAAGGACAAGGCGCCCTCGCTCGCCCGCGAGCTGATGTCGCCCGAGATGTTCAGCGGGTGGGGCATCCGCACGCTGGCGAGTTCCATGGGCGCGTACAACCCGATGAGCTATCACAACGGGTCGGTCTGGCCGCACGACAATGCCATTTGCGCGGCCGGGCTGATGCGCTACGGGTACGCCGAGCAGGCCCAGCGAGTGACGCACGCGATCGTCGACGCGGCCGCGTCGTTCGGATACCGGCTGCCGGAGCTGTACTGCGGCTTCGACCGCGACGACTTTCCGCTGCCCGTGCCGTACCCGACGTCGTGCTCGCCGCAGGCATGGGCGGCAGCGGCACCGCTGCTGCTGCTGCACAGCCTGCTGCGGTTCACTCCCGACGTGGATGCCGGTCGGCTGTGGTGCGCGCCCGAGGTGCCCGAGAGGTACCTGCCGTTGCGGGTGAGCGGGCTTCGAGTCGGCAAGTCACGGCTGGCGGTGGAGATCGGCCAGGGTGGCGGCTTCGAGATCACCGGCATCGAGCCGGTGCCGATCGAGGTGATCCCGACGCCGGCGCCCGCCCGGGCAGGCTAGCTAGCGTCCGCTCAGTCGTCGACCTGCTCGACGAACATCCGCGAGCCAGGCGGGGCGATTGCCCCGTAGTCCGCTGCGGTTTCCCCTCCCGCGGGCGAGCCGAACGCTGCCTCCATCGCCGCCTGGTCCGCAAAGTAGAGCTCGGCCATCCGGTGATAGGTGTGCTCGCCTCCGTCGAGGGCGAGTGCGATGGTCCCGCTCTCGAATCGCTGCAGGCCGGGCAGCTTCGCGACCAGCGGCGCATGCACGCCGAGGTAGTGCTCGTCGAAGGCCGCGCGGTCGTCCGGCTGCGTATACAGCACCACGAGCTTGACTGTCATGACTGCGACGCTACCGGTCCCCGAGCTCGGAGGTCCAGAGCACGACCCGCGTGCGGTCGCCGCGGAACAGGTCACGGGCGTACTCGACAGGCTCTCCATCCGCCGCGTACGCGGTGCGCTCCACGAGCATGAGCGGCGCTCCCTCGTCCACCTGCAGAGCCTCGGCCTCCCGCACGCCGGCCACCACGGGCTCGAGTGACTCGCGTGCGCGGTGCGGCCGGATTCCGTAGCCCGCGGCCAGCAGGTCGTACAGCGAGCCGTCGAGCCGACGGTCGAGCAGGTCGGGGAACAGCCTGGCCGGGAACTGCGAGTGCTCGATGACGATCGGCCGGTCGTCGGCGAGGCGGATCCGCCGGACGTCGTGCACTGGATCGCCCTCGGCCAGCCCGAGCGCGGCGGCGGCCGCACGGCCAGCCGGGATCTGCGCCGCGGCGAGTACCCGCGCGCCTGCCACCTTGCCATGCCGGCGCAGCTGCTCGGAGAATCCCGCGAGAGTGGTGAGATCCTGCTCCAGCTTTGGCTCAGCGACGAAGGTGCCGCCGCCGCGCCCGACCGCCCTGGTCACCAGGCCGCGCTGGACCAGTTCGCCGAGCGCGTGCCGCAGCGTCATCCGGCTCACACCGAGCCAGGCGGCCAGATCGCCCTCAGCGGGGAGCCGGTCGCCGGGACTCAGCTGCCCGGCCGCGATCGCATCGGCGAGCCAATCCTCGATCTGGGCGTGCGCCGTCACACCGGGCTGCCGGACGATCGGCTTCCTCGGCATGGCGGTGGTGCTGGCTCGAGGGGACACCGTGTCTCCGGGGGATTCTCCAGACCCCGATGCCCCCGAACGCCCGCCGACCCTGGCCACTGCAGCGTTGCGCCAGGAGTGCTGCCGTCGCTGCATGATCTCTATTGTCCCTCCGAGGTGCGCTGTTGTTGAGCTAGCACGGTTCGGCCAGCGCTGCCCCGCTGGACTGACCAGTTAGCCGACGGCGGGCCGCGGCAGTCGCGGCCCGCCGTCACGGGATGGGGCGTCGCCTCCCCAGCCAGGCCAGGTCATCTACGACCCGACCGGGCGCCCCGGCGCCCCATCCCGGGCTCATGGCTCCTCTGCGCGGGCTTGCTCATGCCGGGCCGCCCAACGGTGAGGGCTCGTCGGCCGGCAGCAGCACCGGCTCGAAGCGCTTGCTCCGGCCCGCAATCAGGTAATAGAGCAGTCCGACAATGACGATGAACACGAACACAGACCACAGGATCGGGATGCCGTTGAGCCACCCCATATGGAAGTTGAGCGCGCCACTCTGCTTGGGCGTCGGGTTGCTCGCAGCTCGCGGCCAGGCGAAGTTGACCAGCATCGCGCCGCCGTACAGTAGCCCCAGGATGTTGATCACGAGGCCCCAGTTGCCCAGCCGGAACGGGGCGCTGGTGCGCGGCCAGCCCCTCAGCCGGTCGCGGAGGATGGCGAGATTGCCCAGGAAGTAGCTGCAATAGATCATCGCCGTCGCGGCGATGGCGATGATCCCAGCGCCCGCGTACTGGATGAACGGGAGTGCGGCGACGACGGCGACGGCCACGCAGCACCAGACCGGCGTGTGCAGGCTCGGCGACACCCGGGAGAGCCCGCGGGAAAATGGCAGCTGGTTGTCGCGCGACATACCGAAGCAGAGCCGGATGGTCGCTGCCATGATCGACAGGCAGCAGACGAAGATGGCGGCGGAAACTACCAGCAGGTAGATCGTCGCGAACGGAGCCGAGAAGTTCGCCTCGATGATGTTCTGCGGTCCCCACCCGAGACCGCTGTTCCCGGTCATCGCCGCGTGCAGGTTCGGGATGGCCATGAGCGTGCCGAGCAGGAACACCCCGCCGATGATGAACGCGCCGACGACGGAGTACAGGACTGCCTTGGGGGCGGCCCGGCGGGGATCACGGGTCTCCTCTGCCAGCGTCGAGGCGGTGTCGAAGCCGTAGATGACGAACAGCGACATGAACATCGCGATCAGGAACGTATTGGCCCCGACGTGAATCCCGCCGCTGTTCGTAACCACGTGGAAGCCCTGGTGGTTGTGGAAGGCCATCAGCACGATCGCGAACACGAACATGCCGAGGATCTCGAACAGCACGCCGGTGTTGTTGATGATCGCGACCAGCCTGACGCCGTAGATGTTGAGCACTGTGATCACCGCGAGCGTGATCAGCGCCACCACCAGCTCGGTGTGCAGGGTGGGGGTCAAGCCGTGCCAGCCGAGCCCGTTCATGGCCGGAATCAGCGCGATCGGCAGGGTAGCCACGACCGCGGTCACTGTCAGCATCCCGGCGAACAGGTAAATCCACCCGGTGAACCACGAGTACGCGCGGTTCGCCATGTATTTCGACCACTGGAACACCGATCCGGCCAGCGGGAAGTGACTGGACACCTCGGCGAAGTTCAGCGCGATGATGAACTGGCCGAGCGCGACCACCGGCCAGGTCCAGATGAAGGCGCCGCCCAGCGTTGTGAGGCCGAGTGCGAACAGCGTGAAGATGCCGGTCGACGGCGAGATGTAGCTGAATGCCACGGCGAACGAGCTGAACGTGCCCAGCGATCGCTTCAGTTCCTGCCGGTAGCCGAATCGGGCCAGGTCGGCGGAGTCGCGGTCTTGACTGGTAACTTCAGGGCTCGCACTCACGGCCGCTCCTTGTCCCGCCGCTCAGCGACGTCCATTTGGACTCGTGGGAGGAGCGTAGGACGCACGGAGATTAACTGTCCAGACTCTTTAGCTGAAACGGCGGATGAAATGCCGGATTAGCCGGAAAGTTGGCCTCATCATCCTGCAAACTGAGGCCAAATCCGTCTAGACCTTATGCGCTCAGGCCCATAGCCTGCGGGTGGGTGCGCACGCAGGCAGACCAGGAAGGGAAGCGGCCAGAGTGGTGAGCAGGCTGACGGACCCGCTGGCCGTACTTGCCAGGGTCCCGAGCCTCGCTGCGACGCCACGCCTGGTCAGCGACCTGCCGGGCGGGCTGACGAACCGGAACTTCAAGGTGACCACGCCCGATGGCGTATTCGTCGCCAGGGTGTTCAGCGCCGACGCGGGGCTGCTCGCCATCGACCGCGACCACGAGTACCGCAACTCGCTGATCGCGGCCGCGGCGGGAGTGGGCGCGCCGGTCGTCGAGTACCGGCCAGCCGACCGGGTGCTGGTGCTCGGTTTCCTGGCTGGCAGGACACTGACGAACGCCGACGTCGCCGATCCGGCGACCTTGGACCGGATCGCCCTCGCGTGCCGCACGTTGCACAAGGCCGGCCGGTTCGTCGGCGACTTCGACATGTTCGACGTGCAGGCGCGCTATCTCGCGGCGGCGAGCGGAGCGGGGATCTCGATTCCTGCCGGATACGACGAGCTGACCCCTGCTTTCGCGGCTGCCCGGGCCGCGCTCGCCGTCCGGGCCGAGGGGACAGTGCCGTGCAATAACGACCTGCTGGCCGCGAACTTCATCGATAACGGCGAGCGGGTGTGGCTCATCGACTACGAGTACTCGGGCAACAACGATGCCTGCTTCGAGCTCGGCAACATCGCCGGCGAGTGTGGCCTGTCCGCCGACGCGCTGGCGGCGCTCGTCACCGCGTACTACGGCCGGCCCCGGCAGAGCCGGATCGCGCGCGCGGAGCTGTTCCGGCTGGTGTCCCGGTACGGCTGGACCCTGTGGGGCGCGATCCAGCACGCAGCAAGCCAGCTCGATTTCGACTTCTGGACCTGGGCGATGGAGCGGTTCGACGTCGCGGCGAGCGGCTTCACCGGCGCGAGCTACGCCCGCCTGCTCGCCGATGTACAGGGTGAGGACTGAGGAGTGACCAGGCAGGATCTGCCGGGCCGCGCCAGGGTAGTGATCATCGGCGGCGGCGTCATCGGCACCAGCGTGGCCTATCACCTGGCCGACCTCGGCTGGCGGGACGTGCTGCTGCTCGAGCAGGGCCAGCTGTCCTGCGGAACCACGTGGCACGCAGCCGGCCTCGTCGGCCAGCTGCGCGCGTCCGAGGCCGGCACGCGGCTCGTCCAGTACTCCACCCGGCTCTACGAGCGGCTGGCCGCCGAGACCGGGCAGGCGACCGGGTTCCGCCGGTGCGGCGGGCTCACCGTCGCGGGGACCCGCGACCGCATGACGGCGCTGCGGCGGACCGCCGCGACTGCGCAGGCCTACGACATCGAGTGCGAGCTGCTCACGCCGACGCAGGCGGCGGCGCGCTACCCGATCCTGGA
>Ga0126381_100002238_pt1 | contig 20892 bp, 19 predicted proteins | sample PanSoiMetPlot_28_FD_96465 | JGI IMG/M metagenome (GOLD analysis project Ga0126381, IMG submission 96465) | Tropical forest soil microbial communities from Panama - MetaG Plot_28 | ecosystem: Environmental > Terrestrial > Soil > Tropical forest > Bulk soil | place: Panama | collected 2016-02-17
ATCTACACGCTCAGGGTTGTTGCCGATGATAACGGTTGCCGAACCGGGCGAGTAGGCAGACATGGATTGGAAGGATGTGCTGCCCGCCTTCCACTCGGCGTATGTACTATAAGCCGCAAAGGCATAGGCCAAGTTGCGGCTTGGGCTATTCGCCCAAATCCAGACCAGTCGATCGGGGCGGAGCACCGGCAGGGGCCTCAACAGAACTGCATTCACAACACTAAAAGTGAGCGTGCTCCCGCCGATACCAAGGGCTAACGCCATCGTTGCCAGGGTCGTCACTCCTGGGTTACGGGCGAGAATACGGGCGGCGAATCGAATATCCTGGAGCATTGAAGATCAACCAGAGTTTAAAAGTAATTACGTGCCGCGCGTCGAGCGGTTAGCCCACGATCGCAGCGATCAGGTTCCATTTTGGGCAGTCGGCCGACCTCATACTCTGACCCCACACGGCGTTGAAGGAAGCGTCGCCTAAGTGTCAATGTGGACGCTTCCGGTTTAAAATTGCTGTATTACGCCCGATCATGAGATTTGGTTTGCCGATAGATCCTCCCTGATGCAGCGGCGACCCGACCCGGCTTTGCCGTCCTGGACGCAAGATGGGTCGCCCCTTGGGCGACTAGGCGGGAGTTATCCCTTGGCCATAGCCACTTCATCCTGGTCCGCGCGAAACTAGGAAGGTGAACGGAGATTTCAGGCCGATGTTTGCAAGCCAACGGCCAAGAGGGCGCGCCCTCACGCTGGTTGCGCTCATTTCACTAGCCGGTGTGCTACGCGCGCAGGCGCCCGCTCCGGAAACAAAGGATCCGCTGGGGCGGGTGACGCCGCAGGAGGCTGTCTTTCAGTTTCTGGAAGCCTGCCATGCGCACGATTATTCCAAGGCGACTCACTACCTGGACCTGCGACACCTGCCAGCCCCGGACAGGGCCAAGCAAGGTCCGGAACTCGCGGCCCAGCTCGAAGACCTGCTCGATGACACCCCGTTCGATATCACGCTGCTCAGCCGCGATCCGGAAGGGGATACCGCGGACGGCCTTTCCGCGACCCGCGAGCACCTGGACACCTTCCGCGTGGACGGCCAACCCTTGGAATTGCAATTGGAACGCGTCGAGCTGAGGCCCGGATACCATGTCTGGCTGGTAGCGTACGACAGCCTCCCGCTGATTCCGAAGGCGCATCAGCTCGTGACGGAAACAGCATTCGAGAAAAAGCTTCCTCAGACTCTGGTAACCTTTGAGATCTTCGCCACACCCGTATGGCGCTGGATCGCGCTGATCCTCACGGCGCTAGTGCTCTCGAGGCTGACACCGGTCCTAGCATTCGGGCTGGTAAGGGCAGCGCGGCCTGTTTTTGATGCACCGGCGCTGAGAGGTCCGCTGAGTGTGTTACTGGTGGTAGCGGGATTTCGGGCCACACTAGAGCTCGCACCGCCCGCGACGTTGTCGCGGCTGTTCATCGAACGGGCGCTGGCTATGATGCTCGCCCTGGGACTGGCGTGGGCGGGCGCCGTGGTGGTGGATCTCTTTGCCGAGCGTTGGCGGGTCCGTCTAGATCCACGAGTGCATGGTGTGAGTTATTCCGTGCTCCCCTTAGGCCGGCAGATCTTGAAGCTCTCGCTGTTCCTGCTCGCCATTCTCGGCGTCGTCAGCGCCTGGGGATACAACACGTCCACTATTCTGGCGGGACTCGGCGTGGGCGGACTGGCTGTCGCCCTGGCCGCACAGAAGACTATCGAAAACCTTTTCGGCGGCATCTCGGTGATCGGCGATCGTCCCGTTCTAGTGGGCGACGTGTGCCGCTTCGGGAATGAAACCGGAACCGTCATGCACATCGGCCTGCGCTCCACCCGCATTCGCACCGCCGATCGCACCATCATCAGCGTCCCAAACAGCCAGTTCTCTTCCATGGCGCTAGAGAATATTTCGTGCCGCGACAAGATCCGGTTTCACCAGACCCTCAATCTACGTCGCGATACGACCTCGGCCCAACTCCTAGAGGTGCTCTCTTCAGTACGTGAGATTCTTAAAGCCCACCCCAAGGTGGAGGCCAGCAACCTTCCCGTACGTTTCGTCGGCGTAGGCCCGTACTCGCTGGATGTAGAGGTCGTCGCCTACATCAACACCGCCGACTACGACGAATTCTTGGCCCTCCAACAGGAACTTCTCTTGCGGATGCTACAAGCGGTGGAAAAGGCCGGGACAGCCCTGGCGGTGCCGCTACAGGAGAGCTTTAACTTGCATCGGGTCCAGCAGGCGTAGCGCCTCATTGCTCGTGCCCGCGTTGAGAGAAACGGCGCTTTGACTCGTCGCTTGTGCCATACGCTTGAGCCGACGCTGCAGAAAAGTACCTAATGACGGTGTGGAAATGCTCTTATTCTCCGTACAGGAGTCCCGTGTACGAGGGGTTGGGAAATGTCTGCCCTATCACTGCGCCCGAAGAGGTCCGTAACTAAGATTGGAAATGTGAGGGGGTGGCGCAACCAGCGGCCGGAACAGGGGCAGAGCCAAGACGTGTTTCAGTTGGAACGAGTCCGTCAAGAGCCAGGCATTGCAGATGCATGACACGGCGCTCAGCATGTACAAGCAAGCTGCGGATGGAATCGTAGTAGCCGGGTCCTCATTCGGTTCTGCACTGCTCGGACTCGAACGGGCACGCAGGATAGCCGCATCTGAGCATTACTGCAAGGATGTCGGCTGAACCGCAGCTTGCCACAGGAGAAGCAACGGGCCGCGCGTATCCTGGACCTGGCATGCGTCTAGCGTTCATTACTCTTTGATGTTTTCCGTTCCTCAAGTGCCGATCATTCTCTACATGGTGCCGTGCTAGCTCGCAAAAAAGGCGCATGCATGGTGAACATCAGATGGCCAAGGGAAGCTGCGTTCAGCACCGCTTTCGATCGCTTTGCGTACTTTTCATGCGTACGTTGGGACCCCTCGCTGTTGTTGCCTATTCGGACAGTTCCACCAAATCGAAAACACCGGCATTCCTGAGCTTCTCTGACGATCAGCCGCAGCGGTCGATGACAAACCTTAACGAAATCGACATAGGAATCAAGCTGCCACCTGAGCTTTACGGTCATGTTTGTAGCGCTCCGTCTCGCGGCTTCTCCGATATGAACGATAACTATTGGAGCGCACCGATTAACAAACAATCCTAGCGTGTGTCTTCTTTCACGGGTTATTTTTCTGTTCATCCTCAAGCTGTGGATAAATGTCTCGAGGAATCTTAAAGAGCTCTAAGTGGCGTCCACATGCTTGATCCAGCCATCAGGGGTTAGAACCCGTCTTCAGTATCATCGTGCCTTGTTATCAGGTCACCATCGACATCGCGTAAGCGATCGATTCATTGCGCTCACAGACGTTTCGCCGATTCGAAACAATGATTAATGACGGCTGCTCGGATAGGGGGCACTGGAGCGTGAGCTCGCGCTATAGCAGCAAGATTACTTACCTGAAGCAATCCAACCAGGGTTTGGCGGCAGCGCGGGATACGGCGATCCGCGCCGCAAAGGCTCCATTACTTGCTCTGCTTGACGGCGATGACGTCTGGGAGCCCACTTGTCGCGAGGGGTAGGTGCGGTTATCTTGAACAGCATCCGGAAGTGCATGCAATCTATCCTAACGCGAGGATGTTCGGGGATAATCCTTGGGCCGGCAGGCTCTTTATGGACGAGTTTCCAAGTCAGGGTCCGTGTCGTTTAGCAGCGTGTTATGAAAGCAATGCTCGATCTATGTCGGCGGGACCGCACGAAGGGCAAAGATGGAAGAGGTGGGTTTCTTTGATGGCACGCTCAGAGCCGCGCAAGACCTCGATCTTCGGCTGCGAATGCTCCACGCCGGAGCGTATCGTAAGGAGCCGCTGGTTCGGCAGCGGTTGCGACGACATAGCTTAAGCGACGACCAGACGAAGCTGGCGCGAGCCGTACTTCGCGTATATGCAAAACGTATATGCAAAATTGTTGCACACGCTTGACCTTTCCACCGATCAGCAGCAGGCGCTTGTGGACGCGATTCGTGAAGGCAAATGCTCAGATCCATCTGCTGCAGGGAAGGCGAGCTATATAGCGGGGTCGCCATCAGTCGCTCGAGGCACTTTCACATGCCAACAGAGTGGTGAAGAATGGCAGGCTCACAGCCGGGCTGGGGATTCTCTGGGTGTGGCCGCAGCTGCTGTTTGCCTACGTCCATCAAAAGTTTGGCTCCGAGGAATCTTACGTTCGCTGAACTCTAACGGAGCGTGTAAACCCTCAGCGAGTGCAGGCACGAAAACCGGCGACCTAAGAACCCTCAACCAAAAGAATATGCCCGCTGGGCACCTTATTTAGTGTTAACCGCCGCACGTTCCGCACCCTTTGGTATCCCATTTGCACTCTGCGAAATGACACACGCGCGCTTCTTCGACGGAGACCATAAGGAGTTCGGAAAACGCTTATGAAGAGCAAATATTTCTCGTCTGGTGCGGCTGCTTTGGCCCTGGGGGCCGCGCTGTGGGTAGCGCCTGGTAAAGTGCAGGGCCAGGGGCCACTGTATGATCGTGTGAATGTGAACCTACCTTACACAGTCACTATCGGCGACAAAGTGCTGCAGCCGGGCGAATACGTGATCCAGCAGTTGAACAGCGCCAGTGGAGACAGCCGCGTGCTGCTCATCTACGGCGACAATGGTATGAAATTCGAGACGTCGGCGATGACGATTCCGTGTCTCGACACGAATACCGCTCGTGACACTCGTGTCATGCTGCATCATTTCGGCAATGACTTTTATTTCGATAAGGTCTGGATTCAGGGGAAAGATTACGGGTACGAATTCCCCTTGCCAAACAGCGTAAAACAGCGCGAGAAGGAAGAGATGCAGCCGGTTTCGGTGGCGGCGACCTATTCGTCTACACCGGCGCCGGCCGAAACGGCTACGACGGTGCCGAAGACCACCGAGGCCGCACAACCGCCGGCTACCGTACCTCCGGCTACGCAGCAGGAGACCACACCTCCGGCTACGCAGGCGCCGCAGACTATAGCTCCTGCAACCGAGGCGAACCGCGAAGCTCCGCCCACCACCATGCCGAAGACCTCGGCAGATTGGGTGATGATGCTGCTGGGCGGTGGAACGCTCTCCGGCCTGGGACTGGCTCTGCGGAGGAGGTCGTAACCGACTGAAGCGGGCGTTCGGAGCGAGGACGGCTATGCGCAAACTGTTTACGGTTGTATCTCTGTTGCTGTTGGCCGCTGGCGCCGTCCTGCTGTTTCAGGGCGCCCGCATTTATTTGGAATCGAGAAGGGGGCAGTCGGAGGCTTCGCGCCAATTCGAAGATGAAGGGCCCACAACGCGTGCGGTGCCGCGGAGCAAACTGCCGCGGCTGCGGCCGCTGGAGGGCGAAGCGTTCGCCAAGCTTTCGATCCCGCGGCTCGATACCGAGCTTTATGTGGTGGAGGGAGACGACTCTGCGGATTTGCGCCGGGGGCCGGGGCATCTGCCGGGCACGGCGATGCCGGGAGACGACGGCAACTGCGTGATCGCCGCGCACCGCGATACGCATTTCCGGGTGCTGAAGGACATTCGCAAAGGCGATGACATCATCGTGCAGACCAACCGCGGTCAGTTTCTTTACCGCGTGGCGAGTACGCAGATCGTGCAGCCAACCAATACGGCGGCGCTCAAGCCCACGCAGGATGCGGAATTGAAACTGATCACCTGCTATCCGTTCTATTACGTCGGTTCGGCGCCCAAGCGGTTCGTGGTGGAGGCTCAGTTGGCCGGGTCGGTGTCCGGTCCATCGTAAAATGGGCTTAATGCCCGAAATCAGCACCACAACAAGCGAAGAATTTTATCGTATCCAGAAGCTTCCGCCCTACGTTTTCGCGGTCATCAATGAGATGCGCGCCAAGGCGCGGGCGGCGCAGATCGACGTGATCGATCTGGGGATGGGAAATCCCGACGGCGCCACGCCGCGGGTGGTGGTGAACAAGCTCGTCGAAGCGGCGCGCAACGCCCGTAACCACCGGTATTCGCAGTCGCGCGGCATTCCGAAGCTGCGCGAGGAGATCACGCGGCGGTACCTGGCAAATTACGGTGTACAGTTGGATCCGGACCGCGAAGCGATCGTGACGATCGGCGCGAAAGACGCGCTGGCACACCTGCTGTTCGCGATCGTGGGTCCGGGCGACGCGGTGGTGTCGCCGAACCCGGCGTACCCGATTCACCAGTATGGCGTGATTATGGCGGAAGGTCAGGCGTGTATGCTGCCCATGCCGGACGCGGCGACGTTTCTCAACCGGCTGGAAGACCTGTACCGCACGTCCACGAAGAAACCGAAGATTCTGCTCATCTCGTTTCCGCACAATCCCACGACAGTGTGCGTGGACCTGGACTTTTTCCGCGAAGTGATTCGGCTGGCGGCGCATCACGGCACCATGGTGGTACACGACTTCGCGTACGCCGATCTGGGATTCGACGGCTACAAGCCGCCGAGCATTCTGCAGGTAGATGGCGCCAGGGAAGTGGCAGTGGAGATTTTCTCGCTATCCAAGAGCTATAACATGGCGGGGTGGCGGGTTGGATTCTGTCTCGGCAACTCGAAGATGATCGCGGCGCTGGCGCGCATCAAGAGCTACCTGGACTACGGCGTGTTTCAACCCATACAGATTGCGTCGATCATCGCGCTGCGGGAGTGCGAAGACGACACGCGCAAGATTTGCGCAGTTTACCAAAAGCGGCGTGATGCGCTGGTGACGGGCCTGAACCGCGCAGGATGGCCGGTGGAGAAGCCGCGCGGATCGATGTTTTTGTGGGCGCCGGTGCCGGAACGGTACAGGGCGCAGGGATCGCTGGAGTTTTCCAAGCTGCTGCTCGAGAAGGCGCTGGTGGCCGTGTCCCCGGGCATAGGGTTCGGCCCGCTCGGCGAAGGCCACGTACGGTTCGCATTGGTGGAAAATGAGCAGCGGATCAAGCAGGCGACAAAAGCGATTGGGCAGTTCCTTAAAAGCTAGAAGTCAGAGTCGGGAGACAGAAGTCAGAATGAAACCGCGCGCGCGCAATTCTGTCGTCTGACTCCTGTTTCCTGGTTTTACTGCACCAGGTACGAAATCTTCACCGGGACGTTCTTCGGCGGGAAACAGGTGGTTGAATTGCACGCCTGGTATCGAAGCTGGCCTTCGGCAATGCCGGGGCCGGCGGGGGCGTTGCCGGCGATTTTGAAGTTGGCGACGAGGTCGAAATTGCCGGTGAAGACGGAGAGGGGCGTGGGGGAGAACTCGTACTTCTCCATGGTCGGTTTGGGATAAACCACACGCGGTGCTTCGAGGGCGCCGGTGGCAGTCCAGGTAATCTTCAGCGGGATCAGATACTCCTCGCTGGGAGTGTTGCTGTTGACGTGAAAGCCGGACTGTATCGAGACGGGGATTTTGGATTCCACCGCCGCACCGCGTTTGCCGGCCACCTTCTGGGGCTCTCCTACGGTGAGGTGGCCGCTACTTTGCGCGAATAACGAGGCCAGGCTCAGGGACAATGCCGCCATCCTTAGGAGCCTGCAGAAGCTGTTCGACGCCATCGACGATATCCTTCTTGCTCGCGAGTCCCACGTGAACCGCGGCGATTTTTCCAGTACGATCGATCAAAAATGTGGTCGGCAGGGCATCCACGCCGCCGTAGAGTTGCGCGGTCTGATCGTTACCCATGACGACCCGGTAGTTCACTCCGATGTCGGCCAGGAACGGTTTGACGGTTTCCCAACCTTCATCGTCCATGGCGACGCCCAGGACTTCGAAGCCTTTGTCCTTTTTGGCTCGCTGGAGCTCCATGAACCAGGGAATCTCGATCTTGCAGGGACCGCACCAGGTGGCCCAGAAATCGAGCAGCACCACTTTACCCTTATAGTCCGAGAGATGCACCAGTTTGCCGTCCGCGTCTTTGAGCGCGAATTCCGGCGCCTCGTGGCGGTCCCTATCGGGCTTCACGTTGGCGGCTTTGACGGAGGAAGTGGAGCAGCCAGCCGTCAGCAGCACGATCGACACAGCGGTTGCGGCCAGTGCGGCCAAAGAAAATCGAAACACAACTTTGTCCTTTACCAATTATATCGATAATCGGGGCTTCACAAAGGTTGCAAACCAACCCCGCCTTGCACGGCGGAAGCGCGGGGAGAGCGTAAATTCCGGGTGGGCGGCGGCGCCGGAGTAGAGCCACGCCGCGGTATCGCAGAAGCTTTCGCAGCAATATTCACGCCACCGGCGGCTGCGAGTGCGGCGATCGGCGGGGGTGAGGGCCAGTTTGCGCCACTCGGCGGACCAGCCGAGCTCACCGGCTGCGCCGGAGCGGTGCTCGGCGCGCAGCAGGTGTTCGAAGGAGCGCCGGGGGCTGTTGCCGGCGCGCAGCCAGGCGAAGTGGAAAAGCTCATGTACGAAGATGCGCAGAAATTCGCCAGCGGTACAGTTCAGAGAGATGCGGCGCTGGCGCAGGAAGGCTCCTGCGTGGACGGCTCCACGGCGGTCGCGCAGGCCTGGGGCACGGTCCACCACGATAGGTGCTCCCGACATCGGCGGCAGGCGACAGAGAGCGGATCGGATCTGATGTTGGAGGCGCTCATCGCCTGTGGAGAAGCAGACGGGCTGTTTCCGAATGGTAGCGGAGTTCCCCTTGTGGCCCACAACTGCTTCATTGTAAATATGAAAGTCCAGGCGCGGCAAAGGCATCGGTCGCGTATCTCCCCGGGGCGGGCCGCCGGTTTCTGCGGCCTGCCGGATGGCAGACGGCCCGATGCGACCGTCTGCCCGCCAGCTTACCTTTGGCTCAGGCCGCCGTCGACAGCCAGGATTTGGCCGGTGATGAAATTCGAGGCGCGCAGGAAATAGACTACGGCGTCGGCGACCTCGGAGGGGGTACCGCCGCGCTTGGCCGGTGTGAGCTCGATCATTTTTTCGCCGCGCTCGTCGATGTCAGGGAAGGGGATCACACCGGGCGCGACCGAATTTACGGAAATCGCCGGCGCCCAGGCTTTCGCTAACGCGCGCGTCAGCATGATGACACCGGCTTTGGAAGCACAATAGTGGGCGTGCTCGGCCCAAGGGCGGATGCCGCCCAGCGAGCTGATATTCACAATACGGCCGCCGCCGGATTTTTTCATGAGCCGGGCGCCCTGCTGGCAGCAGAAGAAGACGGCCTTCAGGTTGACGGCGTGGATGAAGTCCCAGTCGGCTTCGGAGATTTCGAGCGGATCGAAGCGGGTGAAGCGGGCGGCGTTGTTGACGAGGCCATCGAGGCGGCCAAGGTGCTTCTCGATTTCGACGAACATCTGCTGAATGTCCGAGACGCGTTCCAGGTTGGCGGAAAAGATGGGCGCGCCGCCGCATTCCTCCGCGGTGCGCTTCGCCTCGTCCGCCGAATGGTGATAGTGGATGGCCACGCGCGCGCCCTCCTGCGCGAGGCGGAGCGCGATGCCGCGGCCGATTCGCTTGGCGGCTCCGGTCACCAGGACGACTTTGTCACGTAGTTGGTTCTCCATGGATCTCGATCTCTTCCGGTTCCACTCCGAGGCGTGCCGGTTCGGGCAGGCGGCCCGTCCAGTGCGCCCAGCCCCAGAATATCGCGGTTGTCGAGCTGAGCGCGCCGGCCACAGCGCCGACCGTGCGTGGGTCGCAGGATTCCAGCGCCAGTCCTGCGCCCAGCATGGACAGCATCATGACCGACCATTGCAGCGACTCCATGGTGGAAAAGACGCGGCCGCGGAATTCGTTGGGAACGATGCGCAGCAACTGTGACATATTCAGCACCGAGCTCACGCCCACGCCGGCGCGTGAGAGGAATATGAAGACGAGGGCCCAGGGAAAACTGAGCATCTGGCTAAACAAAATGTAGGATCCGCCGTGCACGATGTAACAGATTACGATGGCGCGCTTGTAGTTCGAGAAGCTGAGCCTGCGGCCAAGGGTATACGCCAGCGTTCCGCCCGCCAGCAGGCCCAGGCCCGCGAAGCCCCAGATCATGCCAAGACCGGCCGGGCCGCGGTTGAATACGATTTCCCCAAAGAACGTGAACAGAATCTGCGCCGCGCCGCCGCCGGTGGCCCAGCCGATGTTGACCATGAGCAATCCCATGACGAGCGGCACTGTGCGCATGTAACGGAGGCCCTCGACGTACTCATGCCATGGACGTACGACCTCTGCTTCAGTGAGCGCTCGGCGCGGCGGGCGGAATCCGCGGCCCGCCAGGAAGAGGCGTGAAATGCAGAACGCGGAGATAACGAACGAAAGGGAGTTGGCAACGAACGCGCCCTGGTAGCTGCCAAACGCCATCACGCTGGTGCCGCCGAGGAATGTCCCGATGGAGAGCGTGGTCCACTGCGTGGTCTGTGTGAGCGAATTGGCGGTGTGGAGCTCTTCTTTGGTGGCGATCGAGGGGAGGATAGCGGCGCGCCCTGCGGTGAAGAAAGGCGAGGCGGCCATAAGCAGCGCGCTGAGCAGGTAAAGCAGCCAGCTATTGTGCCGCCCGACGGTGAAGATGAAGCAGAGTGCGACGACGGCGCGGATGAGGTCGCTCGCAATCATGACGTACTTGCGATTGAGGCGGTCGAGGACCACGCCCGCGGCCGGGCCGATCAGCATCGCCGGAACGGCACGGGCGAGCATGACGCCGCTGACGACCAGGCCGGATTTAGTGGTGGAGACCGCGAGACTGAAGACCGCGATGTTGTTGAAGTGGTCGCCAATCTCGCTGACGACCTGGCCGATCCAGGTATACCGGTAGTTGCGATTCTCGCGCAGAAGCGTGAGGAAGGCCGTCAACCGATCGACTCCTCCCGCACGGTGATGCTGCCGATGAAGTCGCGGTCGAGCATGTAGCCGAAGCCGGGCTCATCGCGAATCTCGATGGTGCCGCGCGGCGTGGTTTCCACGGTGGGCTGGATGATGTCACGCTTCCAATAGCGCTTGCTGGCGGAGACGTCGCCGGGCAGCACGAAGTTGGGCAGGGTGGCGAGCGCGACATTGTGGGCGCGGCCCACGCCGGCTTCGAGCATGCCGCCGCACCACACGGGAATTCCGGCGGCCTGCGCCACGTCGTGCAGGCGCCGCGCTTCGGCGAACCCAGCTACGCGGCCCAGCTTGATATTGATGATGCCGCAGGCTTTCATGCGGATGGCCTGTTCGGCGTGGTGCGCCGTGCGGATGCACTCGTCCAGGCATATAGGTGTCTGCAGCATGGACTGCAACTGAGCGTGGTCGATGATGTCGTCGTGGCTCAGCGGCTGCTCGATCATCATCAGGTAGAATTCGTCGAGTTGGCGCAAGTGATCCGCGTCGGCCAGGGTGTAGGCGGAATTAGCATCGGCCATCAGCTTGATGGAGGGGAATCGCTCGCGCACGCGGCGGACGACGTCTACGTCCCAGCCGGGCTTGATCTTCATTTTGATGCGCTGATAGCCTTCGGCCAGCTCGTGCGCGATCTTGTCGAGGAGTTGTTCGACCGAATCCTGAATGCCGATGGAGACGCCGCAGGGGATTTCGCGGCGCGCGCCGCCGCCGATTTTCTTCCACAGCGGCACGCACTCCAGGCGCGCGGCCAGGTCCCAGACCGCGGTTTCGAGGCCGCCTTTGGCCATGTTGTGGCCGCGGATGTGCGCGGTGAGCGGATAGACATCTTCGGGTCCGGCGAGCGCGCGGCCGATCACGCGCGGCGCGGCGTAGTCACGGAGGATCAGCCAGGCCGAGGCTGTCCACTCTTCGTTGTAGAAAGGATTTTCGCCGGCGGTGACTTCGCCCCATCCGGAAATGCCTTCGCCCTGGACTTCCACCAGGAGCATGTGCCGCTCATACGTACGGCCAAAGCTGGTCTCGAAAAAGTGGACCAGCGGCATGCGGATCTGCCGCACCGTGACGCGTTCGATTTTCATTGCCATGGCTCCAACAGGTAGCTGCTTTGCTTTTCGCCGCGCTCGAAGCCGGTGACGGCGAGGCCGCGCGCAAAGGCGTCGCGGAACTTCTCGGCATTGGCGCGCTGAATTTCGCGAGCGCACTTGGGGTCTTCGGCGCGGACGCGGGCGATGTCTACGGGGTAGGTGATGCGCTCGCGTCCGGCGGCGCCCGACAGGCCGGCGGCCTGCCTCACCTTGGCTTTCACGCGCGGCGAGTCGAGCCACCACTCGGCGTAGCAGCGATCGGTGGGGATGCCGCCGTGCAGCGGGCTGGCGGTGATGCCGTACTGGTTCGGCACGTAGCGCCGTACGATAGCGCCCAGCCGCTCGATATTGAAAAATGCGTTTTTCAGTTCGAGGGGATCGAACGTCCATTCCATGAGCTCGATTCCGCGTGCCAGCGCGTCTTCGCGCTGCCGGAACTTGAGCCGGCGGCCGATGCCGGAGTCGCGATAGTCCGGCAGCACTCCGAGCATGTGGCTATGCAGGTAAGGCTTCGGTCCCGGTTTGATGCCGGGCATGGCGAAGCAGAAAGCGATCATGCGGTCGCCATCGTAGGCGCCGAAGACCTGGCCTCCCACTTTGGTGAGCACCACCATGAAACGCATGGGCAGCAGGTCGGTCGGGTCGAAGCCCCAGATGGCTCCCTGGAGGCGGACGACTTCGGCAAACTCATCGAGCTGGAACAGGGGACGAATTTCAATCAGCGCTTCGCTTCCTGCCATAGCGCCTCCATTTCTTCAATGTTGGAATCGGCGGGCTTCTTGCCGCGTTCGGCGAGCTTGCGCTCGATATAGCCGAAGCGGTTGCGGAACTTGGCGTTGGTCTTGCGCAGCGCCTGCTCGGGGTCGACCTTGACGAAGCGGGCGAGGTTCACCAGCACGAACAGCAAGTCGCCGAGCTCGTCCTCCAACTGTTCCTGCGAGGCGTTGCGGCGTGCCTGATCGAACTCCGCGAGTTCCTCGTGCAGTTTTTCCAGTACCTGCCCGGGATTCTCCCAATCGAAGCCCACTCCGGCGGCGCGTGAGGTCACCTGCTGCGCTTCCATCAGCGCGGGAAGAGAACGGGGTACGCCGGCCAGCAGGCTGTCCGTCTCCTTGCCCCTGTCCTTCTGTTCCGCGGCTTTCACCTCGCCCCAGATGCGCTTCACATCGCCCGCGGTGGCGGCGGATTGGTCGCCGAACACGTGGGGATGGCGGCGCACAAGTTTCTCGTTGATCGCGTCAAGAGCGTCGTCGATGGTGAAGAGATTCTGTTCGCCGGCCATCTGCGCATAGAAGACCGCCTGCAGGATAAAATCGCCCAGCTCTTCGGCGAGCGAACGCCAGTCGCGCTGGTCGATGGCGTCGAGCACCTCGTAGGTTTCTTCGAGCGTATAAGGCTTGATCGTGTCGAAGGTCTGCTCGCGATCCCAGGGGCAGCCGCCGGGTCCGCGCAGACGGGCCATGATGGAAACAAGCCTCTGGAATCGCTCTCCAGCCGAGGGATTTGTGCTCATGAAACTTATACTGTAGCGTGCGTACGATGGACGCTGCCGGTGGACTTTCGTGGGGCAAGTCGTTGGTTCTTGCGGCCAGCCGCCAGGCGGCGAAACCCGAGGGCCTGCCCCACAGCATTATGCCTTGATGATGATTTCGCGCAGGCGTTCGCGCGTGAGGAAGAACTTCACTGACTCGAACTTGCCGAACAGTTTTTCCAAGCTTCGGTTGTTGAACAATTGCGCCGGGCGTCGCGCGCCACGGCTGGCTACCTGCAGCGTGTTCACTTCCTGGATGCGGAAGGTGTAGTAGGGCACCGTCTCGAGTTTGTCGTCGGAGTGGAAGAACGCCAGCATGTAGCTCTTGGGCTTCACGATTTTGTTGAGCCGCTCCACCACCGCGTTCAGCAGCGCCGGCGCCAGGTATTCGAGCGAGTCCCAGATCAGCACACCGTCGAAATGGCCTTGGGGGTAATCCAGCGCCTGCCGCAGGAAATATTCGATCTGGCCGGGATTGGATTGGTCGACAGTGTCTTTCACGCCGAAGGTCTCACTCAGAATCTGCAAAAAATCCTCGGAGTAGAGCTTGTGTCCCAAATTCGTGATGAAACTCACGTTTTGCTGAGTAGCGCCGCCCAAATCGAGGATGGTGAGTCCGGAAAGATCGCGGATATGGGCAAAGAATTCCTCCAGGCCGCGGCTTTGGCGAGCGGCGACGGTTTCCGGCTCGTTCTGCGCGCGACCGCGCACTCCACTCGAGGATTTGCCAGGGCCCGACGGGGGCCCATTCTGCCCCCGTGAACCGCGAAGAAGATTTTTAAACGAAACCATTCCGCGAACCTGCGGACTTTGCCGCCTGAGCCTTAACGCTTCACCTCAGGTGTACCAGCTCCTGCGTGTACGGGCTGCGCCGCAGGCGCCGATGCCGCCGGAGCGGCGGGTTTGGGCTGCGCCTTCGGCTCCGGTTTCACGATATCGATGCTGCCCTTAAAGTAAGCACCGTCCTCAATGATGATGCGAGCTGTCTTGATGTTGCCTACCAGCTTGGCATCCTTACGGATCTCGATTTTATCGGTGGCTTCCACGTCTCCCTGGATGGTTCCCAGCACCACGACTTCACGGGCTTTAACGCCCGCGTGCACCGTGCCGTTGGGACCGATGGTAAGCTTGTGTTCCATCGCTTCCACCGTGCCTTCCAGGTCTCCGTCCACGAACAGGTCTTCCCTACTATAAATCTGGCCGACCACCTTGACGGCCTTTCCAATCGTCGCAGAGCCGCGCGCTTCGGGCTCAATTCTGCCAACGGGCATGCTGGACACGGGTGTTGCCTCCTTTTTTGGTTCAAATGAGGTGGGCGCCACGGGAACGGGCGCCGCCGCCGGTGGCGGTGCAGGCCTGGCGGCGGGGGGAGCAAGGGGCTTGGGCGGCTCCTCCTCCCGTTTCTTATTCCACATGATGGCGGTCTCCTAATTGAAGTATGAGTACGTTCATAACACTGCTTCCTTGTAGTCTATATATGTACAGCGGAAAAAGGCAAACAGGAGTAGGATTCCGCCCGTTTTCCTGGCCGTGTAATCGGGGAACCACTGTATACTGAGGCATGGTTTTTCCCGAGTTTCTGCTCGATGAGTGGCTTGGACAGAAGCATTCGGGCCGAATCGAGTTCGACCTGGGCTCGAGCACTGGTCCTTCCTGGACGCTCCGGGAACTTCTGGCGCTTTCCCATGAGGACGAGGTCGGGCGCCTGCTGGACACCGACCTGCTTTACACAAGTTCCGCCGGGACGCCGGAGCTGCGAAACGCCATCGCGGAGATGGAGGGATGCGATCCGCAGCGGGTATTGGTTCTGACGGGAGCGGCGGAGGCGCTGCTGCTGCTGTTTACGAGCGCGGCTGAGCCGGGCGCGAATGTCATTCTGCCGCGTCCCGGGTTTCCGGCCAACGACGCACTCGCCGCATGGCTGGGCATGGAAGCGCGCCACTACATGCTACGCTGCGAAGACGGTTTCCGCGTCGATCCGGATGAGATCCGGCGGCTGGCGGATGGCAACACGAAATTCGTGCTGGTGAACTCGCCCCACAATCCGACCGGCACCGTTCTCACGGATCGCGAAGTGGAAACGCTGCACGATTTCTGCGCGGACCGCGGCCTCCAGTTTGTCGCCGACCAGGTGTATCATCCGATCTATCACGGTGCGGGGGCCCGTTCCGCCGCGCGGCTGCCTCACGCTACCGTGCTGGGCGATTTCTCAAAAGCGCTGTGTCTGAGCGGCCTGCGCACCGGATGGATGATCGAGCCCGACGAGAAGAAGCGCGCGGAGTATTTGACTGCCCGCAGTTATTTCACGGTGTGCAATACGGCGCTGGGAGAAAAGCTGGCCGCGTTTGCGGTGCGGAATCGCGACGCCATTTACGGACGCACGCAGCGGATCGCCGGCGCCAACCTGGCGTTGCTGGACGGTTTCTTCCGCAATGCCGAGGGAATACTGCGATGGGTGCGGCCTGCGGGCGGCATGACGGCGTATCCGTGGCTCGCAAATGGCGGCGATGCGCGTCCGCTGTGCCAACGTTTGCTCGAAGCGGGGCTGCTGGTGGCGCCCGGCGATTGCTTCGGTATGCCGTCGCATTTGCGGCTGGGATTTGCAGCCAGCGGCGAGACGTTCCCGGCGGCCGTCGAGCGGATGACTAAGTTAGTGGTGGGCGCGCGAACTTCCGTGGCATAGGTGGGACAGCCGTCGGTTTTCGTCGCCTGTCTTCCACGATCAGCGCGACAGGCCCGCCAACGGCGACGGCCTGTCCCACAAACATGGCTATCGCACGGCCCAATAGCCGGCGCGCGTTTTGGCGTGGAGGTCGGGGCGTCCGCGCACTTCGACGCGAATGGAGCGGAACTCGCCGGGTTCACCCTGCGGCGGCTGATAGCTGATGATGTATTGCCGGTGTACCTCGCGGCCGATGGCCTGAATGGCGTTCTCCAGGCCTCTCTGCTTGAGGAATCCGAGGGTGGTTGCGCCCGTGGTGCGGCTGAACAGATCGGCCAGGTTGGGCCGCGTCAGGTGAGCGAGCGCGAAGAACGGCGCCAGCAGGTCCATCGGCTGAGTATCGGCAGGCAGCGGTTTGGCGTCCTCGGTAGGGAACTTCGTTTGACCTAACTTGTCCTTCTTCTCCTCTTCCTGCTTGCGGTCTCCCACGGTTTTAGGCCGGGCGGTGTAAGGTGTGAGCGTGGTGGAGAAAGTCAGCCAATAAACCAGCGCGTTCTGGCGCTGCACTTCCTTCACGGCGTCCTGAAGATCGGTGCGGCCACCGCGCGCGCGGCTCTCGGCGACAAGGAGCACGATGCGGCGCTGGTTGGCGGGCCGTGCGTTGAGCAACTGTAAGGCGTGCATGAGCGCGTCGAGCGAGCAGGATCCCTCGGACTTCACCCGCAGACGGCGCAGCGCGCGGGTGACGAGATCGGGATCGGCTGTGAATCGCTCCTCGTCGCGGACTTCATCGCTGAACGAAATGACGGCGGTCTCTCCGGCGCCTCCCGCCACTACTTGGGAAAGCAGGATGCCGCTGTTGGCAAGCTTGTCGAGCACGGGCTGGGAAGCGGCGCCGTTCTCAACCGCGACTACCAGGGAGATCGGATAGATTTCATAATCCAGGTGTACGGTCTGGCGCACATTGTTGTCGTAGAGGGCCAGGTCGCGCTCTTCGAGTCCGTCCACGTAGCGGCCTCTGGAGTCCGTTACCGTCGTGGGCGCAACTACCAGCGGTACCGTGCTTTTGAACTCCACCTGGCCTTGCGAAGGCAGGGCGCAGGCGGCGAGCAGGCACGCGGCGGCAAAACGCATCGCGCTGAGCTTAGCAGGTCTATGGCCGCTTGGCGGCACGCTCGCGCCTTTTCTTAGCCCAGCCTTCCTTGGTGACCTGGCGTTCGCGGCCCAGCGCCAGGGCATCGGCGGGTACGGTATCGGTAATCACTGAGCCCGCGGCGATGTAGGCGCCTTCCCCGATTTCGAGCGGAGCGACGAGAGTGGAATTGCTGCCGACGAAGGAAGCGTCGCCGATCTTCGTGGGGTTCTTCTTCTGCCCGTCGTAGTTGCAGGTAATCGTGCCTGCGCCGATATTCGTGCGCGCTCCGATTTCGGAGTCGCCGAGGTAGGCCAGATGATTGGCTTTGGCGCCAGCGCCCATATGCGTATTCTTCAATTCGACGAAGTTGCCGATGTGTGCGCCGGCCTCCACCACGTTATTCATGCGGAGGCGCGCGAACGGTCCGGCTACGACACCGCGGTCGATGCGCGAGTGGGCTGCGATGGTGTATGGGAGTATCTCCACGCCGTCGGCGAGATTGCAGTCTCGAATGATCGCCCCGGCGCCGATACGGCAGTTCTCGCCGATGAAGGTGTTGCCGAGGATCTGGGCGAACGGTCCGATTTCGGTATCCATACCGATCGAGACGCCGCAATCGATGGCCACGGTTTCCGGCATCTCGATGGTGATGCCGGCGAGCATCACCTCGCGGCGTTTGCGCGCGCGCAGCAGAGCGTCCGCCTCCGCCAGTTCCAGGCGATTGTTGATGCCGAGGCACTCGCGGGCATCTTCGATTTGCATGGCCTCTACGGTGTGCCCGGCGCGCCGCAGGATCTCCACCATGTCGGTCAGGTAATACTCGCGCGCGGGATTATCCGGTCGGATCTCACCAACGTGCTTCCAGAACAGGTCCGCGTCGTAGCAGTAGATGCCCATGTTCGCTTCGCGGATGGCGAGCTGCGCGGGAGTTCCGGCCTTCTGCTCCACGATGGCGGCGACGCGGTTGCCGGTTTCGCGAATCACGCGGCCGTAGCCGGTAGGGTCCTCCATGATGGCGGAGAGCAGCACGCCAGCGGCGCCTGACTCGTTCTTCGTTTCCACGAGGCGGAACAGCGTGGTGGCGCGCAGCAGCGGGCCATCACCATAGACGATCACCAGGTTGCCGTCGAGAGGTGCGAGGCTGTTGCGGCCGACCATCAGCGCGTGGCCCGTGCCGAGCTGCTCCTTCTGCTCGATGAAACCGATTCCCGGCGTCACGACAGAGGCGCGGACCTCTTCGGCCTGGTGGCCCACCACCACGAAAATGCGCTCCGGCGGCGTCAGCGCGAGTGCCGTATCCACCGCGTGATTGAGGAGCGTTTTTCCGCCCGCGCGATGCAGCACCTTGGCCTTGCGGGATTTCATGCGCGTGCCCAGGCCCGCGGCCAGGATTACAACTGTGACAGGAGTCAGCATCATTTCTATTATGGATGCCTGCGCGCGCATCGCGCTTGAACGGGCTTCCGCTACGATACAAAATCGTCGCTCGTAGCTGTTTTTTTACGCTCCGGCCGCGTGCTTGCGGCGAGCTTCCTGGGCCAGCTTGAGCACCACCTCGGCTGACGCGGCAGGATCGTGACGTACCACGCTGCCGATAATTTGGGCCAGCCGTCCACCCATAACCTGCACTCCGTGCTTCAACAGTGCGTCGATATCATTCTTCACAGGCTTGGCCGATTCCCTTGCGTATTTCTTCTTCATGGACGGAGGGATGGGGCGCACGTTGAGGATGACGTAATCCAGCAGATTGCCTCCGGCGTGGCGGTGAATGGCGCGAACGTGGTCGGAGGCGCTGAATGCGGTGGTCTCGCCCGGTTGTCCCATCAGATTCACGAAGTAGGCTTTGAGCGCGGGCGATTTGCGGATGGCCTCCGGAATTCCTTCCACCAGCAGGTTGGGAATGACGCTGGTAAACAGGGAGCCCGGCCCGAGCGTGATGACATCAGCCGCCGCAATGGCGCTGAGCGTGGCATCCAGCGGCTTGGCTTTGCGGGGCAAAAGATTCACTTCGAGAATCTCGTGGCGGCTGCGGCTGATGCGGGTCTCTCCCACGACGCGCGAGCCGTCGGCCAACGTGGCGTCGAGCGCCACGTTCTGTGTGGTCGAAGGATAGATCCGGCCGGCGATCTTGAGCACTTCCGAAGAAGTCTTTACGGCTTCGGGGAAATCGCCCATGATTTGCGTGAGGGCCATCAAAAACAGATTGCCGAAGCTGTGCCCTTTCAATCCGCGGCCGGCTGCGAAGCGGTGCTGAAACAAGCGGGACAGAAGCGCCGAATCCTCGCTCAGCGCCACCATGCAATTGCGGATGTCACCGGGCGGCAAGACATCGAATTCGCGGCGCAGCCGGCCAGAGCTGCCGCCATCATCGGTGACGGTCACCACCGCGGTGATGTCGAGCGTAGGCTGAGAGGGGTCGCTGGGGTGAGCGAATTGTTTGAGGCCGGATAGCAGCGCGGAAAGCCCTGTGCCGCCGCCGATGGCGACCACGCGCAATGGCGATTGCTCTTCCATGGTTGGGAACGAGCTGCTGAACCGTCTACCAGTTACCAGCTCTTCTTTTCAGGGTAAAGCAGCGCGTCAAACGGCGGCTGATTCGCCAGCGGAGCAAAGTCGGCATCCTGGCGGGCCATGATGCGGTTGCGCGGCTCGATCTCAATAGCGCGGCGCAGATTTTCGTGGGCGTTCGGGAGGTCGCCACCCAGGGCCTGAGCCAAGGCCAGGGCGTAGTGGATGTGGTCGGCGCCGGGGGTGATTTCCAGCGCGCGCTCCAGGTGCTGGCGGGCCTCCGCCAGCTTGCGTGTGTTGATGAGCGCGATGCCGTAATTGTAGTAATCGTCTGCCGAGCGGAGCGTGGGAGCGTCCTGCTTCAAGCGTCGGTCGCACATAGCGATGTGCAACTGGGCACGTTGCGCCACATCGCGCTCCGGTCCCTCGGTGGCCTGCTGGAACAGATCGCGGGCTTGTTGCAGGTGCCGCGCGTGAAACTGCTTCATGGCGGACTCGAAGGCCGCAAGCTGCTTCTGGGCGTTCTGCTTCTGGGGGGCGGACGCGGGGGCGGCCGAAGTGGACGAGCCCGCGGCGCGCGCCGGTTCGGGAGATTTTACGGATTTGGATACCTGTGGTTTACTCATTCGTCTATCAGCGGTCTTAGAAGCGGATATCTTTTTCTTCTCGGCCATCTCAGCCAGCCCGGCCTGGCGTACCGGTGACGATTATGCGTTTATACCAGACCAGACCGCCTGCGCGCAACCACGAAGCGTGCCTCGTCGTCCGCCCCCTCCTATGGTAAGCCTTCTCGACTGCGCGAAGTCGAGCTGCACTGCGCTGGCGCTGGTAGCGGCGCGCCATGGACCGCCCGGGAACGCTTGTGGGTGGTCAAAGCTCTGGCGCGGAGGAAGCATTAGAGCGATCGGGTCTGCTGAAGCGCCATGCTACTCTGTAAAGAGTTCGAAAGGGGCGCCATCCGTCGCTACTGCTTTCGAATCCTCCCAAGCGGAGAGATGGCCGAGTGGTTGAAGGCGCACGCTTGGAAAGCGTGTATAGGGGAAACTCTATCGAGGGTTCGAATCCCTCTCTCTCCGCCATTAAGTCTTTTATTTTCAAGGGCAGTTTAAGCCGGTTGCAGCTGTGGGCGATAGCGCCGCGAACCGTACCGCCGCTCCAGTTTCCGAGACGAGAAGG
>Ga0126381_100002239_pt1 | contig 20887 bp, 15 predicted proteins | sample PanSoiMetPlot_28_FD_96465 | JGI IMG/M metagenome (GOLD analysis project Ga0126381, IMG submission 96465) | Tropical forest soil microbial communities from Panama - MetaG Plot_28 | ecosystem: Environmental > Terrestrial > Soil > Tropical forest > Bulk soil | place: Panama | collected 2016-02-17
CGGGAACCGTTGCGCACCCAGACGCCGACGGAGACGGAGCGGACGTGCGACATGGTCTCGGTGATGACCACCAGGCCATTGGGGAGCGTGTGCTTCTGAATGTCGCGAATTTCCGTGGGCATTCAGGCATTGTGACACAGGTGCGGCGGAAAGAAAAAAGATAATGACAACCCAATAACGCCCCTTTTTTGCAATGGTTTACCGGATGAGAAGTTACACACAATCGTCCAATTCCTCAGGGTGAACGCGTGGAACTTAGTTTAGATGAGCTTTTCGTCGGGATTGAGCTTGCCGTATTCGCTGGTGAAAAAGAGAGGCACGTCGGCGTAAGAGTCTTGATCGCGATAGTAGACTTCGCAAGTGTCGAAGGGCTTGGAATAGATGTGAATGCTGACGGCGCGCTCGCTGAATTCGGCGAGGTTCATGACTTCGTGAACCGGCTCCATGGGATTGACGTAGGTGGGATGAGCGGCGTCGAGATCGTAGAGTTCGGTGGGAACAACGTGGCAAGTGCCTTTTCTGGCGTCGCGGTCGTCGACACGGTAATTCTGGATGCGCAGGCGGCCGATGGGCGCGGACATCCAGCAATTCTGTCCACGATGATTGTGAATGCGGCTGTGCTGGCCAATGTCCCAGCACAGCGTCATACATTCGAACACAGCGTTGCGGAAGACGAGGTTGCGCGTGTAACTTCCCTTGGAAAAAAAGCAAAATCTTTCGAGGGATTCGGGGCGCACGGTGTGGCGGATGACGTAGTCCTGGACGTTTTCGAGAGAGAATTCGCTTTCGGGGATGGCGGCTAGGCCTTCGACCCAATCGTGGATGGTGAGTTTTTCCGTTGCGACGGTTTGCGACATCTTAGAAGCCTCCCAACCCTGGTTTGGGATTCGCGGGGATTGCTACTGAATTATAACGCAAGGAGATGCTGTTCGTGCGAACTTGGTTCCGGTTGAACGGGATGGGATGATGAAGAGAGGGCAAGTTCGTCAGGGATAGCATGATCGAATTGCTGGGCAAATCGAAGGAAGAGTTGCGCGCGTTCTGCACCGGGCTGGGTGAACCTGCTTATCGCGGAGGGCAGATTTATCACGCTCTGTATGCGGAGAGGAAATTCGATTTTGGGCGGATGACGAATTTGCCGGCAACGTTGCGGAAACGGCTCGCGAAGGAAGCGCGGGTCACGCTGCTGCAGGTGAAGCAGCGATTTGTTTCGAAAGATGGATCGGTGCGGTATTTGTTTGGGCTGGGCGGCGCGGAAGAAGGACTTAGCACCCCGATCGGATCGGGGTTAGCGCCGGGCTCAGAGCAAGAGATCGCACCGGAGAAGGCGAAAAAGCCGAATCGTGGGCGAACGCCAGCTTCTGTTGAGGCGGTGTTGATGCCGAGCGAGGGGCGGCAGACGATTTGCATTTCGACGCAGGCTGGATGCGCGGTGGATTGCCACTTTTGCTTGACGGCGCAACTGGGACTGATTCGCAATTTGACGGCGGGAGAAATGGTGGCGCAAGCGTTACTTCCGCTGGAGGAACATAAAGGGGAACTCGCGCCACATTTCGAGGCTCAAGGCAAGCAGACAAATGTGGTGCTGATGGGACAAGGGGAGCCGCTGCTGAATTTTGAGCCGGTGATGGGGGCGCTTCGGATTTTGCTGGATTCCGAGGGCGTGGGACTTTCACCGAAGCACGTGACGCTTTCGACGAGCGGGATTGTGCCGGGAATTGAGCGGCTGGCGCAGGAAAAAGTGCGTCCGAAATTGGCGATTTCGCTGAATGCCTCGAACGATGAGCAGCGAGACGCGGTGATGCCGATCAACAAGAAATATCCTCTGGGCGCCCTGATGGCGGCTTGCAAGAATTATCCGCTGCGTCCGTGGGAACATTTGACGTTTGAATATGTGATGCTTGGCGAAGTGAACGATTCGGCGCAAGACGCGCGGCGCGTAGCGGGGCTGCTGGCGCCGGTGAAGCGGGTGAAGGTCAATTTGATTCCGTGGAATCCGGGAGAGCTTCCCTACCGGGAATCCGCGCCGGAGCGCATCGAAGAATTCCGGCGCATCCTGACTGACAAGGGCGTGCCCACTTTTGTGCGCTATTCCCGTGGCCGGGACGTCATGGCTGCCTGTGGCCAATTAGCGCTGCTTGACGTTTCCGCGCAGAGTGGTTTGGTTTCTATCTCGCCTTAAAGACGGTCTTGGCGCAGGGCTTCCAGGAAAACAAATATCCATCGTTACGGATTCCGATGACGGACATGAGGCGACCTGTGGTGCCGCCTTCTTTGCGATAACTGAAGAGAAGATCGCGGCGGCAATACGTACATAAATCGCTAACCACGATATTTTCGTCGCGCAGGCCCGCGTCGAGGAGTTGGGCGTGATTCGCTTTGCGAAGGTCCAGCAGAACGTTTTTCGGAGGAGGCTGATGGCCGGGCGGGGCCATGTTGAGCCATTGCAGGGGATTGGGCTCGTCGCCAGTGCGAAGTTCGTCGAACCAGCCGGCGGCGTTTGGGAATTGGGAGCGGAACTCTGTGGCGACTTCCGTGCCGACTTCGTAGCAGCATCCGCCGATGGAGGGGCCGATGGCGGCGAGCATGTCCGCAGGCTTGGAACCGAATTGCATCTGCATTTTGCCGATGGCCTTGATGACGATGCGCTGCAGGGTGCCGCGCCAGCCCGCGTGGACCGCGGCGACCGCGCGTTTTTTGAGATCGGCCAGGAGCATTGGAACGCAGTCGGCAGTTTGCACGGCGAGAAGCAGGCCGGGGCGATTCGTGGCTGAGGCGTCGCCGCGACAAGGTTCGGCGGGAGAAGCTTCGAAGAGGTGGATGACGTCCGAGTGAATCTGTTTCAGCACGACGAGTGTGAAGTCGCTTGCGCCAAGAGCGGATTGGAAGCGATGGCGGTTTTCAAGAACGTTTTCTTTCGCGTCCCAGTCGGCGAAACCGAGATTCAGAACCTTTTCGCCCGAGAGTTCGCTCACGCCGCTGGATCGCGTGCTGAACCCGTGGACCAGCCACGGGATTTTAGTCAGAGCATCCGCTTGAAGGATTTGCAGGCCACTGGTTTTGCGTTCGGTCCAGCCTTTCGACGCGGAAGCCCGTCCCTCCGCTTTCCGCCTGGCCCCTCTGCGCCCGGCTTTGTTGCGAGTCTTCAGCGTGTTCGTTGGCATTGTGACACTAACAGTATAATCGGAGCGGGCAAACTTGGTGGAAGTGGGTTAAACGAGCGTTGAGGACAGGGGAAGCCGGAGGATTCTTGATTATTGGGATGGGCGTGGACATTGCGGAAGTGGACCGTATTCAGAAGGCGATCGAGCGGCATGGGGAGACGTTTCTGCGGCGACTCTACACGCAGAAGGAACGGGAATATTGCGAGCGGTTCAAAAACAAGTATGAGCGCTACGCGGGAAGGTTCGCGGCAAAAGAAGCAGGGATGAAAGCGCTGGGAACGGGCTGGCGGCGCGGTGTGCGCTGGGTGGACCTGGAAGTGGTGCGCGAGAAAAGCGGACGGCCCACCCTCAGGCTAGCCGGCGAAGCGGAGAAAATCGCAAAACAACTTGGGGTGGAACACATCGCTTTAAGCATTACGCACACTGAAGAGCAGGCGCTGGCGCAGGTTATTTTCGAGGGGTAACGGACACGGATGCTTCTCCGGAGTTCACGCGGACAGCCGCAAATCGAATCAAACCGCAGCGCCACCCGACACCCGGCGCGTAAGGCTACGTGTTTGACGGTGCAGACACGAGCCACGCTGGCGGACGCCGCGCAAACAGAACAGCGTAGCTGAAGGATACTTCGCGACCAAAAAGTCGCCGATTCTGGCGGTGAGCATCAGCCTGGTGCACCGCGATTTTCTAGTTCAGTCCAAGGAAACGGGCACAGAATCGAAGTCTGAGAGCTTCGCGGCAAGGGAGTTCCCCTCACACCGGGAAGGCTTTACATCCATCCACTGATTAGCGGGGAAAACTCCATCTACCAAGACCCTAAGATAGTTGGTGGAAAGCGCGGGAGTCCGTTCGCTCGCGCGATCTTCGGATGGATGAAGCGTGAGGACGCGGAGTGCGCGACCAATTTGCGACTGGCGGAAGGCGGCGGCTTTGCGTTCGCCGAGAGTGCGCAGTTTGCGGGCGCGCCGTTTGATGACGGCGCCGGGAACCTGATTCGAGAGGGAAGCCGCCTTAGTGCCGGGGCGCTTCGAATAAGAAAAAACGTGGAGATAGGTGAACGGCAGCGCCTCGATGAAGGCGAGTGTGGCGGCATGATCGTCTTCGGTCTCACCAGGAAAACCCGCGATGACGTCGGCGCCGATTGCCGCGTGTGGGAGCCGTTCGTGGATGAGCTCGACGCGGCGCGCATAATGCTCGGCGCGGTACCAGCGGTGCATGGCGGCGAGGATGCGGTCCTCGCCGGACTGCAAGGGCATGTGGAAATGCTGCGCGAGACGATCGGAGGAAGCGAAGAGTTCGACGAGGTCTTGTGTGACGTCCATAGGCTCGATGGAGCTGATGCGCAAGCGCTCGACTCCGGTTTCGTCCAAGACGCGGCGGAGCAGGTATTCAAATTCGACGCGTGGCGACAAGTCGCGGCCGTAAGTGCCGAGATTGATGCCGCTCAAAACGACTTCGCGATAGCCCGATAGGCTGAGCTTCTGCAATTCGTGGATCACGGTCTCCGGCGGGAGGCTGCGGCTCTTACCGCGAACAAACGGAATCACACAAAACGAACAGCGCGAATTGCAGCCATCTTGAATCTTAAGCGTTGGCCTGGTGTGATTCCCTTCCCCGCCAAAGACGGGAGAGGTCAGCAGAGTCTGCTGCCCGAAAATGTCGCCGAGCAAAATTTCGGCTGGCGGTTGTGTTTCCATTGTAGATGCGGGGGAAATCGCGGAAAGCGGCAAAAATCCGTTCGCATGTGCGGGTCCTGCCGAAGGCGAAATCGTCTCCATCAACTCAGGGATTTGCGGCTTATGCGAATTGCCTACAACCCACGCGACGCCGGGGAGCTGGCTTAATTCCTCCGGCGCGCGCTGCGCGTAACAGCCAGTGACAATGACCCGAACCCGAGGATTCGCGGAATGCAGCTTTCGAATAGCGTCGCGAGCTTGCGCGTCCGCGGAAGCCGTCACGGTGCACGTGTTCACGACAACTATATTGGCAAGGGATGCGTCCCGGGCCGAAGTGCAGCCCCGCTCGAGCAACTGCCGCTCGAGTGCGGCGCCATCCGCCTGGGTGGCGCGGCAGCCAAACTGGTGGATGTAGAAGGTGGTCATCGAGCTTTCTACTGGGCGCGACCGTCCAGCTTGCGCAGGTACAAGAATATCGGCTTTCCAAACTTGCTGGTAGCCCTCTGTTTACCGGAACTTTACAGAGCTCGCCTTTACTCCCCGGAGGCCGCGCCGCTACAATCTTTCGCACCGATGACACGCAAACGACATAATCCAAGCGCGCTCGACAACCCAACCGTTTCCATCGTGATTCCCGTTTACAACGAACGCGGAACGATCGAGGAAATCCTCCGCCGAGTCTTGGACACGGACATCCGCAAAGAAGTAATTGTCGTGGATGACTGCTCAACCGATGGAACGCGCCAAATTCTGGAAAACATGGCCGGGCATCAGAAAAACAATGAGAAATCTGTCCAGGCCCAAGATGGCGGCGAGCCCGTTGAACTGCGGGACTTGCGCTTGTTCTTTCAAACGCCAAACCAGGGCAAAGGGGCGGCGCTTCGGCGTGGATTCGCGGAAGCCACCGGAGACATCGTGCTGGTGCAGGATGCGGACCTCGAATACGACCCGCGCGACTATCCGGTATTGCTTGAACCCATCGTCGACGGCCGGGCGGACGTGGTTTATGGCTCACGTTTTCTCAGCGGGCCGCAGCGCGTGCACTACTTTTGGCACTATGTGGCGAACCGCTTGCTCACCTTGCTGTCCGATATTTTCACGAATTTGAAGCTGACGGATATGGAGACCTGTTACAAGGTTTTCCGCAGGGAAGTTTTGAAGGGCATCGAAATCAAGTCGAACCGCTTTGGATTCGAACCGGAGATCACCGCGAAAATCGCGAAACACAATTGGCGTATTTACGAAGTGCCAATCACTTACGCCGGGCGTACGTACGAAGAAGGCAAAAAAATAACGTGGAAAGACGGCGTGCAGGCCCTTTGGTGCATCATCCGTTTCCGCTTGGGAGATTAAGCCAAATCAGGCCGAGGCGCGCGCGTCGTTTTCGTAGCCACGCGGATGTTTTTGCTTCCAGTCCCACGCGGATTGAATAATTTCTTCCAATGAAGAATGGGCTGCTTCCCAGCCCAGCACGCGCTTTAACTTTTCCTTGCTTGCCACCAGCACGGCAGGATCGCCCGGACGGCGCGGCCCGAGTTTGCGCCGGATTTTGCGGCCCGTAATGCGCTCCGCCGCGTCAATCACTTCAAGAATGGAATAGCCGCGGCTGTTGCCGACATTAAATGCTTCACCCGACACGCGGTCAATCTCCAGCAACGCGCGCACGTGGGAATCCGCAATGTCCAGGACGTGAATGTAATCGCGGACGCAAGTGCCATCGGGCGTGGGGTAGTCGGTTCCGAAAACGTCGACGTGAGGCAAATTCCCTGCCGCGGCATCCAACACGCGCGGAATCAAGTGCGTTTCCACGCGATGATGCTCGCCGCGCTCCTTGGAAGCGCCCGCGGCATTGAAGTAGCGGAGCGTGGCGAATTGAAGCCCCGTATAGGCTTTGTAATCCGCGAGAATTCCTTCAAACGTCAGCTTGGATTTTCCGTACGGATTGATGGGCGCCTTGCGATGGTCTTCGGGAATGGGAACGGTCTCGGGCTCGCCGTAAGTCGCTGCAGTCGAGGAGAAAATAAATTTCTGAACGCCGTGGCGCGTCAGGGCATCGAGAAGATTGACGCCGCTGGCAACGTTGGTCGCATAAAAGATGCTCGGCTCTCTTACGGATTTGGCCACTAAGGCTTCGGCGGCAAAGTGCATCACCGCGTCGATCTTGTGCTGCGCGAAAACGGTTTCAATCTGCTGCCGGTTTCCCAAATCCACGTTGCAGAAGGCCGCGCCCGGCGGCACCGCAGCGGAATGTCCTTCCAACAAACTGTCCACCGCGATCACCTTCATCCCGCGTGAAAGCAAAACCTCCGCACAGATGCTTCCGATATATCCGGCCGCTCCGGTAACCAAGATGTTCAAGGGCGTCTCCACGCTTGATGAGTGAGAAAATCAGGCGAAGTTCAAATAATTAGAATACCTCAGAAGCACTCTTAGAATAAGCGGAGAGGGTGTGTGGGATTAGGCCTGGGATAGGCGGCGCTGGAAAGTGAGCAAAATCAGGTCCGCTCGGCGGCGCACGCCGAATTTATTCAGCAAATTCGATACGTGAAACTTCACGGTGCGTTCCGCAATGTTGAGTTTACTGGCGATTTCCTTGTTCGAAAGATTTTCCAGCAGCGAATCCAGAACTTCTTGCTCGCGGCGGCTCAGGTTGGTGACGGAATCGGTCTTTAGCCTGCGGCCCTGGCTGGTGAGGATGGAATCGACAAACCCGGAAAGAAGCTGGCGCGGCACCCAGAACCCGCCGTTGGCGACCAGAGGCAACGCCCGGATCAATTGCTCACGTGCTTCCATGTAAGTGAGCAGGCCTTTAACTCCCAAACGCAACAGCGAAAAACTATTGTTTTCCGCATGATTTTCGCCAACCACGATGAGCCGAGAATCAGGGTAGCGTTCTAGAATGTTCGTTAGCAGCGCACCCGTTGCTGGCTTGGCGGCGTGGGCGTCAATTACGTAGACATGCGCCTTCGGTGGGTCCAGGTGGCGCAGGTCCGGCGCCAGCACAGACTCCAACTGTTGCGCCACGACCTTGAAAGGCGCTTTCTCCAGAATTCGTTCAAATTCGCTCAGCACCAGCGGGTGCGGCGACAGGATGCAAACGCTCAGTTTTGAGGACGCACGTTTAGTATTCACTTTTTCCGGCGCATTTAGTTTAGTAACGGTACTCACCCATGCCAGAGTAGAGAAAACTGGCCAAAGGGGCAAGTCCCTTTGGCGGACGTGTTCCTGAATTGTTACTGTCAGTTAGGGTGCTTTTTACCGGGCGCGACTCGCCGCCGAATCTCGACAATTCGCTTGGCTGCCTGCCCGTCCCATGAGAAGAGGGACTTTGCCGGCTTTCGCCTTGCTGGCGAAAGCGCAATCGTTGAGTTTACGTCCCCCTACCACAACCACCACATGGGGCCGGTGCTCTTCCAGAACTGGCTCGATGCGCTTGAGGATTTCCGCCGTCTGCGATGCGTGCGAGCCTGAGCCAACCTCCGGGTTAACCTGCGGCGGGGGAATTCCCATCTGATGGAAGAAAACGTCTGAAAGATTTCGTCGTAGTGCTGGCCGGTGTGGACCAAATGGCCGTGATCTCGGGGTGCCGCTTGATCTCCCTGAGGCGCGGCGCAATTTTGGGCAGGTTGGGGCGCGCACCTACGACATTGAGGATTTTTAGGCCGCGGGTCATAACCGGCTTATGAGTGAAACCTGTGGAAAGCATGCCCCTTGCCGAGGCCTGTACTATTTGAGTACTATCGGCGACCCACAAACGTCGCCATTCGCACCCCAAAAACGGCATTTCGCTGCTTCCGCGTTTCAGATACGCGGACACCTCACGTAAAATAGTTGTTTAGCTGTTCGTCGTTTTTTGCGAGGAGCGCGGCATTCTCAGGAATGCGTAATCTGAACGAATCCGGCAAGGCGTTGCGCGAGCTGCTCTCGCAACGAATCCTGGTGCTCGACGGCGCTATGGGCACCATGCTGCAACAGCGCAACCTGAGCGCGGCGGATTTTGGCGGGCCTGCGCTTGAGGGATGCAACGAAAATCTCGTTCGCACGCGCCCCGACGTGGTTTTAGATGTTCACCGGAAGTATCTCGAAGCTGGCGCAGACATTATTGAGACCAATAGTTTCGGAGGAACGCCAATTGTCCTCGCGGAATACGGGCTCGAATCGGACGCGCACCTCCTCAACCAGCGATCTGCCGAACTCGCGCGGCAAGCTGCGGACGAATTCGGCACTTCTGGAAAACCTCGATTTGTGGCCGGTTCCTTGGGACCGACGACGAAGGCGATCACCGTCACGGGCGGCATAACTTTTCCAGAGCTGCGCGGAGCCTATTACGTCCAAGCGCAGGGACTTGTGGGAGGAGGCGCGGACCTTCTGCTGATAGAAACCTGTCAGGACACGCGCAACATCAAAGCTGCGATTTTAGCTATTCGTCAGCTCTCCCAGGAGATTGGGACAGATGTTCCCTGCATCATTTCGGTCACGATTGAAGCTATAGGCTCGATGCTCGCGGGCCAAACCATCGAAGCGATGTGGGCGTCATTGAAATATGCTAAACCGCTTGCTTTCGGGATGAACTGTGCCACTGGGCCGGAGTTCATGACCGATCACATTCGCACACTCAGCCAGCTTACGAACGAGTTTGTCTCTTGCTATCCGAACGCGGGCCTGCCGGACGAAGAGGGGAAATACCTGGAGACGCCAACATCGCTGGCCGCGCAACTAGAGAAATTTGTGGATCATGGCTGGCTCAACCTCGTGGGCGGTTGCTGCGGCACCACCGAGCAACATATTCGCGCGATTGCGCAAATGGCCGATGCCAAGAAGCCGCGCCAACGGCCCATAGAAACCCATCGCGCCATTTACACGGGAATCGAAGCCATTGAAGCGGAAGAAAGCACGCGGCCGCTTCTCGTGGGCGAGCGCACGAACGTGATTGGCTCGCGTTTGTTCAAGAATCTTGTTGCCGAAGAAAAGTGGGAAGAGGCCAGCGAGATTGCGCGGCGTCAGGTGCGAGGAGGGGCACAGGTTGTCGACGTCTGCTTGCAAAGTACTGAGCGCGACGAGAAAAAAGACATTCCTCCGTTCTACGAGAAGCTAATTCGCAAGATAAAGCCGCCCATCATGATTGATACCACCGATCCGGCGGCTATTGAGCTGGCGCTTACGTATTGCCAAGGCAAGTCCATCATCAATTCCATCAACCTAGAAGACGGCGAGGAAAAATTCGAGCGCACCGTGCCTATCGCACACGAATACGGGGCAGCCATGGTCGTCGGCTGCATCGACGAGGATCCTGTGCAGGCGCAAGCGTTCACGCGCGAACGCAAGCTGGCGATCGCGCAACGTTCGCACAAGCTGCTCACTGAAAAGTACGGTTTGGCGCCGGAAGACATCATTTTCGATCCGCTGGTGTTCCCGTGCGCCACCGGCGACGAAAATTACATCGGTGGCGCCGTCGAAACGATGGAAGGGATTCGTCTGATCAAACAGGCCCTCCCCGACGTGCGGACCATCCTCGGTATCTCTAACGTTTCCTTTGGGCTGCCTCCGGGCGCTCGAGAGGTGGTGAACTCGGTTTTTCTTTATTACTGCACGAAAGCGGGCCTCGACCTGGCCATTGTTAACACCGAGAAGATCGAACGCTTTGCGTCAATCCCTCCTCACGAACGCGACCTTGCGGAGAACTTGCTGTTTTCCCATCCGCCCAAAAGCGTTCCGGAAGACCATCCGAATGCCCACCTTTTGCTCGACGGACCTGCGGACTGGCGCCAGCAAAGCAAAGAGCAGCGTGCTGCGGTCAATCAATTCTGGATTGCCGCCATCGCTGAACATTTTCGCACCGCCAAGAAGAAGGAGAAGGCTCGCGGGGCCGATTTGCCCCTCGATGAGCGGCTGGCGAATTACATTCTTGAAGGCACGCGTGACGGCTTAATCGCCGACTTGGAGCGCAAACGCGCCGAGGGCGTTGCGCCGCTGGATATCATTAACGGCCCGTTGATGGCTGGGATGGCCGAAGTCGGGCGCCTCTTCAACGCCAACGAGCTAATCGTCGCCGAAGTCTTGCAATCGGCAGAAGCCATGAAGGCCGCCGTCGGCCATCTCGAGCAATTCATGGAAAAAACGGAGTCCGCCAAGCGCGGCAAAGTGGTGCTCGCCACCGTCAAGGGCGACGTCCACGATATTGGCAAAAATCTCGTCGAAATTATTTTCAAAAATAACGGCTATGACGTCGTGAACCTCGGCATCAAGGTTCCGCCCGAAGATTTGATCAAGGCTTATCAGGAGCACCAGCCTGACGCCATCGGTCTGTCCGGTCTGCTGGTGAAGAGCGCGCAGCAAATGGTGACGACTGCCAGCGACCTGAAAGACGCGGGCATTGAGGTTCCGCTGCTTGTGGGTGGAGCGGCGCTTTCCGCTAAATTCACGCAAACAAAAATCGCGCCCAGCTACGGCAAAGCTGTTTGCTACGCGAAGGACGCGATGACCGGCCTGCGTTTGATGAATCAGCTGATGGACCCTTCGACGCGCGAAACGCTCTTGCGCGAGCACACTGCCTCGGGAAATGGTTTCAAGGTGTCTACCACAGTCAGTGTAGCGCCCCTTCAAAAAGGGACGCGCTCGCCGCGAGTGCGTGTGGATTTGCCGATTCCGCCGGTGTCCTATCTCGATCGCAAGGTTCGCCTGGTGCCCGATCTGCGCGATGTTTGGGGCTACATCAATCCCTACATGCTTTACGGACGGCACCTGGGTTTCCGCGGCGATTTCGAGAAGCATTGGGGGGAGCGCGATCCGAAGGCTATGGAGCTGTTCGAAAGCATGGAAGAAGTGAAAAAGGAAGCTGCTTCGTTCATGAAGATTCGCGCGATCTGGCAATTCTTCGAAGCGGAATCCGAAGGCGAATCCTTGCATCTGTTCGCGCCAGGCGCGAAGGAGCCGTTGCACACGTTCCGGTTTCCCAGACAGCAACAGGGCGATTCTCTCTGCTTGAGCGACTACGTTTTGCCCGCCAAAAACGGCAGTCGCGACCACGTCGTGCTTTTCGTCGTCACCGCGGGCGAAGGTGTTCGCCAGCGCTCGGAGAAGGCAAAAAACGAAGGCTACTACTTCCTAAGCCACGGCCTGCAAGCTTTGGCCATTGAAACCGCCGAGGGCTGCGCCGAGTGGCTGCATCGCCGCATACGCGAAGATTGGGGCTTCCCTGATCCGCCCGAGATGACCATGGCGCAGCGCTTTACCTCGCGCTACCGCGGCAAGCGTTACAGCTTCGGCTATCCCGCGTGCCCCAACCTGGAAGATCAGGCTGGCATTTGGAAGTTGCTCAAGCCCGAAGAAATTGGCGTCCAGCTCACGGAAGGATTCATGATGGACCCCGAAGCCAGCGTCAGCGCGCTGGTCTTCCAACATCCCGACTGCACCTACTTCTCAGCCGGCGACGCAGGCGAACCGCAATAGCTTGCCTTCAAGCACCAGCGCTTTTATCGCTTATAACTTGGAATTGGCCATGAGCCGACGGGGTGAAGTTTTTCTAGTAGGCTCCGTCGCCGCTCACAACGGCTCCCGGAGTTTGCAGGAGAATCTTGACGTCCAGCCAAATGGACCATGATTGCGAATAGCGCAGGTCCAGGCGAACCATATCGTCGAAGCAGGTGCGGCTCCGGCCACTGACTTGCCACAAACCAGTCACGCCAGGCTTCACTTCCAGAACGCGGCGGCGATGCCAGATGTCGTAAATCTCAAATTCATAGGGTAAAGACGGGCGCGGACCAACCAGCGACATCTCGCCCATCAAAACGTTCCAAAACTGCGGAAGCTCGTCAAGGCTCGTTTTGCGCAGCAAGCGACCCACCGCCGTCACGCGCGAGTCATTCTTTATTTTGTACACGGCGGGCTTACCGGATTCCTTGTGGGCGGTTTCCGCTTGGCCATTGATAAACTTTTGTACGTACTCTTGGTGGATCCTGGGATCGTTGTTCGCGTACATCGTGCGGAACTTCAGGCAGCGGAACTTCGAGCCGAACTGTCCCAGGCGTTCCTGCTTGAAGATCACCGTCCCCTTGGAAGTCAACTTGATGCCAATGGCGATAAGCGCGAGCAGCGGACTCAGAACGAGCAGCAAGAAAGAGCTTCCGAGGACGTCAATCACGCGTTTCGCCACTTGCGAAATGCGCTTTTTCGGAGTCGACTTCGCCAGATCTGGATAGAAGCGGCTGTCGGCAACCTTTTCCCCCTTGTCTTGACCAGTTTTTTCGGGAAAAAGGTGAGTTGTCACTACCAAGCTTGATAGAACTTTCCGGCCAAGTTCGCCCTCCAGGGCGTCCACAACCTTGGATCGCAAAATCTCCGTGATTGGCGTTTCGCCTTCGCAGCTCACTTCCGTAAAAATCACGCCGAGGACTACGCCCTTTTCGTACCAGCCAATCAAGTCCGTTTCGCGGGTGGACTTCAGCAGGACGGAACTGATCCGGCTTAGAAAACGTTCGGAAGTCTTTTCCTCGATGAACGCGCTGGCATCCAGCAGCATCAGCACAAACGGCTTGCGGGACCGTTCCGCGCGCCGCCGCTCCAGGGTCAGCATGCTGCGGAACGATTCCTCGAGCAAAACCTCATCGCGGCCATCCATCAGTGAGCCGACCGCCGACGCCGCCCTGCGCGTAGTCGAACGAAGCGCTCCCTGTTCCCATAGCGCCGGAATCCTTGAGTAGCCGTTTCCCATTTAGGTTCAGTCCTCGCGAAATCCAAACTCTCTAAACTTAGGCAACCACTGGTTCGAACGACGGCACTATTACGCGCCCTTGCTCCGCCCCGCTATGCTTTGCTTGAACCGCGGAAACCGCGCAGCGGTCAATTTCCAGAGCCACGGACCGGCGCAGCAGCGAAATCGAAACCACGATCCGCCGGCTTCCCTTGAAACTGGTCAGAACTCCTTCGACGCCGCTCAGCGCTCCGTCTTCAATTCGAACGCGCTGCCCTACTTCCAGGTAAGGGCACGGCTCCACATGCATGCCCGTCGAGACCATTGTTTGAATCGCTTCAATTTCCGATTCCTCGACCGGAATGGGCATCCGCCCGGTTCCCACCACGCTGATGACGCCCGGTGTAATCAACACTGGTAGGCGGTCGCAAACGTTGAATCGGCAAAACAGGTACCCGGGGAAAAGTGGCGCTTGTACTTCTTTCGAACGCTTTGAATTCTTGTAGGTTGGAAGAAACGTCTGGTATCCCTTGCAGGAAAGCAATGACGCCGTCGAGCTCTCCCAACGGCTTCGCAGCTGTAGCGCGTACCACCGGTCGACATTCGGATCGGTGCTCATCCTGGACTCAGCCTCCTTTGAAGGCTCCCTGTTGACGAAGTGCTGAACGCAACCGCAGTTGATAAGAACCGTGAAGGACACTTTCACGGCGGGACACCGGGGATAAGGCAATCCACCTGCCAATGGGGGGAGAATCGATATTGCTGGCGTGTTAAAAGAGGGACCTATAACTCACTGACAATATTATAGTTAGCTGAGGTAAGAGCTGTAGAGCCGGTTTTGTCGGAGCTTCAGTTAATCAATGACTGAAACAAGGAGAAAACCGTTGCCCACATTTCCCACTTGTCTTCCAACGGTCCCTGCTCGCCCAAACCCATGCTAAGTAGCTTGTATTGAAGAACTTAATGCTATGGAATAACGTTTTTTCTAGGAATCCTCGATGAGTTCATTCCGCAGTCAATACTTAGGCGATTAATGGCTCGACCTCAAGTCCAAACGCGAAGGCCGCTCTAGTGCTGCTTTGGCATTAGAAGGTACGCGCGCGTTGTGGGGCCGTCGAGGTTGGTTTGCTGCTCGACCACAATTTGGCCGGTGCGGTTGATCCCTGTGGCGCGCGTTAGCACTAATCCAGTTTGCGGGATCAAGCTGTTCAGGTCGGTAATCTTGCCATTGCTCCAAACCACTGCATGGGTTTCCCCAGTGGAGGTGACGCAAGATCCAACAATCACACCGTTGTCGTTCACGGCCGTCGCTTGCGTTCCACTGCCAGACGAAGCCACACTCCCTGGAAGCGAAGCGAGCTGGCTCATCTTTCCGTTTTGCCATTGAAAAGCGGCGGCGGAGCTGTCAACAACTTCCGCCCAACCTACGACCAAAGTTTGCGCGTTGATCGCGTTGGCCGTGCTGTGCAAGCCACCAAGCACGCCTAAGTCACTAATCGCTCCGTTGAGCCAAACCACTGCGCGAACGACGCCTTGATTTGAAGAAAATCCGCTCGAAACGCCCGCGATTTGTCCTTTGTCATTGATGGAAATCGCGGTACTCCCGCTGCCGCTCGGTCCTAGGTCGCCCAGAGATTGCCGTTGCCCGCCGGTCCAAAGAACGGCGCCTCCACGCACATTCTTTGAATAGGCCACGCCCACAATGTCTCCTTTGGAATTAATCCCGCGCGCCGAACTTGTTTCGCCGGCAACGCCAAGATCTTTCATTACGCCGTTTTGCCAGACAAACGCGTGCATTTCGCCGCTCGCCGTGCTGGCTGCGCCGACCACCACACTTGAGTCATTGATCGAATATGCCATGCTGACGTTGCCGCCGAGCGTGCCCAGATCCGTCATCACACCGTTGGACCACAAAAACGCGTGATTTGCAGAGGTCCCGACGATCTGCCCGCTCTTGTTGATGTCCGCCACCTTCGCGGAGTTGGAGCCGGAAAGCGTGCCCAGATCCGTCACTGTGTAGGCGGACTGCCCTGCGGCGGCAGCGGCGAACGCGCCGCACAGCGCCGCGAGACTCATGATTTGTTTGCAGAAATCTCTCATCATCTCTCCTAGTGAGCGGGTCTCCTCAGACTCCTCAGCGAGACATCTCTTTCCTTACTGCTTTTGTTGCGCCACGCTTTCATTGCATGCATGGTTCGGCGGGGGACCGCGGGATACTTTCAGTATCCCCTGCTTTTAGATCGGGCGACGGCAGGATTTCGTCTGCGTATCCAATGAATTATTTACTCTTGTTTACGGGCTCGCTTGTTGCCCTGCATTTCCGGCCGCGCTCCGGCGGGATAGGGAGCAGGCCAAGTCGCAACACGCGGCTAGAATTCGAATGACCTTAGGTCTTCGACGCTACGGCGGCGGTAGCTGCCGTTGCAGCCCCATCTTGCCAAACCTTCCAAGGGCGCTTGCCGGAGGACCACAATTCTTCGAGCAACATTTTGTCACGCAGAGTGTCCATGCTCTGCCAGAAGCCACGGTGGCGGTAGGCGCTCAGCCTGCCTTCTTGCGCCAGGCGCTCCATCGGTTCGCGCTCCCAGACCGTTTTGTCACCTTCAATGTAATCGAGGACTCTGGGCTCAAGAACGAAGAAACCGCCGTTGATCCAGCCGGAGCCGCCTTCGGGCTTTTCTTTGAAGCTGGAAATCACGGTTTGTTCATGGTCGAGGCTGAACGCGCCGAACCTGCCTGCGGGCTGAACAGCGGTGAGCGTGCCGAGACCGCCCTGCTGTTTGTGGAAGTCAATCAGCTCCTGGATGTTGAGGTCGCTGACCCCGTCGCCGTAGGTCAGGCAAAAGGTTTCGCCATCCAAGTGATGCCGGACGCGCCGCAAGCGCCCGCCGGTCATCGTGGATTCGCCGGTGTCCACCAGCGTGACACGCCAGGGCTCGACGCCGTTGTTCAAGAAGCTCAGCTTGCGTTCCCGCATGTCGAACGTCACGTCGCACATGTGCAGGACGTAATTGGCGAAGTATTCTTTGATGTAGTCGCCCTTGTAGCCGCAGCAGATGATGAAATCGTTGATCCCGTGGTGGGAGTACAGCTTCATGATGTGCCAGAGAATCGGCCTACCGCCGATCTCGACCATGGGCTTCGGCTTGACCTGGGTCTCTTCGCTTAAGCGGGAGCCGAAGCCGCCGGCTAGAATCACTGCCTTCATATCGAGCCTGTCCTCCCTCGAAATAGGGCTTGTTTCGGGCCTGGAACCAGGCTAGTACACCGATTCAAGGGCCGCACGGGCATTCGTCCTCGCGCGGCTGGGTTGCGCGAGGCGGTCCCGTAGGGTGAAAAGCAAATTGGCGGCCAAGTGGCGCCGATGGGTTGGAGGTGAGCCACGCCGCATCCTTCGTATAAGACAGTATTTTTCAATGACTTAGGTAAAAGCCTGCATTTTGGGGTCGGATGAGGCTCTGCCCTGCGGCTGGCCTTATCACTTCCGTTTCCCGCGAGTTGGGAAAAACATTGCCACTTTTTCCCCACCGCCGCACCATACGGGGTGGGACTGGTAACTCGCTCTGCACCGAACGGTACACATCGCGGCGCCACAGTTAAATCTGGCGGAGGATAAAAGAGCAGCAGGACGACAATCTTGCCCTGCTCGAAGAACAAAAGAGACAGTCCTTACTACTGAAGAACGAGGACCCAGTCGTTGGCGTTGGTGCCGTCGGTGTGCGGTCCTGTGGGAGTTGTGAAATTCAGTGTCGCAGTATTCGCGCAAGGAGCGGCTGAGGTACAGGAAGTAGCTGTGAAGTTGCCGGTCGTGGGATCGTACCAGCGCGCTGTGACGGGGCCGGAGAATTTCGTCATGTTAACGGTGAGAGTTGTTGAGATAGGCGTGTAGATGACGGCAGTTGAAGTGGTGTCCCAGGTTGTCGTGGCGTGCTTGGAATTGTACAGATTCGCGTTGCCGGGATTGGCGGCTCCGGCGCCCGCAGTAACCACTTGGCCGCTGGTGTCTGGCACAAAGGTCCACCAGTTGAATTGATTGAGAAGGCCGGCGACGTACTTCACTTGCTGGGTCCCTGTTGTGTTCAGCACGGTCGTCCACGATGGCGAGCTGTCGAAGTGATTGACGTTGATTTGGCCAAACTCGAACCCGGCGCCACCGCTGGTCATTGCGTACCACATCTCCTGGCGCGTAATGAAGGCGTCGGCGTTCGAAGAAAGGAAGGTCGTATTGTTCGCGCCTTCGTAATTCGATTCCCCGAGAATCGTGGGCATAACGCTGGGCGGGAACTGACTCGAAGGAGTATTCCCGGAACTACCCCCAACGCTGTTCGTTGTTCCGTTCGTCGACTGAATCGTGCACGGGCCGCTCGGGCCGCACGCATAAGCTTGGAGCATCTCGTCGTAGGTTTCGTAGTAGGTGTAGACGAAGCTGACGTTGTTCGGGTTGCCGAAGCGCGGATTCCAAAAAACATTGGTGGTGCAATTAGCGTTGCAGGTCACTTGCAGTCCCTGCTGCGTATACGACGCGTAGTAGTTCATCTGCGTGGTTACGAGATGATTCGAGTCCACGCTGGCGACGCCAGCGATGACTTGGGCCATGTAGTCCATAAAGAACTGGTCAGGAAGCGCCCCGTGGCGGAAGTCCTGGCCAAACTGCCAGATGATGTTCGGGTAACTCTTGTATCGATTGCCGAGAAACTGGCCGAAGGCAAAGTCATTGTTCGGATAATTCACGGGGCTAACAGTGTTCTCCATCATGGTCCCGAAGTTGACGCCCCAGGGAACAGGCTCGAACAAAACCACAAGTCCCGCCTGGTTTGCCAGGTTGATGACGTTGTCCACCTGAGACCAGTAGTTCGGGTTGGGCTTGGAAATGTCATAGTCCGTCGAGCTGCTTCCTGAGGTGAAAGGTAGCTGCCCATTTTGTGCAGCTCCCGAAGCCGGACACGTCGAACCAGCCGAACCGGCGCACATTCCATAAACATTAATCGTGTTGAAACCCTGAGCAACACGGCTGTTGATGTATTGCTGGATGGAGGAAGTTGTCGAGCCGATGACGGGCATCAAGTGATGGGCGGCGTCAGCAACCATGAGCCAGGGCTTGTTGTTGGCGTCGACTAAGTAGCGTTTGTTGGAGCTGAGCTTGATGGGGAAGGCAGAGGGGGAGCTCGTGGTGAGGGTGAACGACACGCCGTTGCTGGCAACACCGCCAACCGTCACAACAACGTTACCGGTTGTCGCGCCTGCGGGGACGGTGACGGCGATGCTCGTCGCGCTCCAACTTGTAACCGTCGCAGCCTGGTTGTTGTAAAAGGTGACGGTGCTTGAGCCCTGCGTTGCGCCAAAATTTGTGCCGGTGATCGTGATCGATGCACCCACCGGCCCGGAATTAGGAGCGAGGTTTGTGATGGTCGGAGTCGCTGCGGAAGTTACCGTGAAGGTCGATCCGTTGCTGGCAACGCCGCCGACGGTGACGACGACGGGGCCGGTGCTGGCCCCTACAGGAACTGGCGCGGTAATGCTTGTGTCGCTCCAACTGGTAGGAGTCGCCGCTTTGCCGTTGAACGTGACTGTGCTCGATCCTTGCGCCGCACCGAAGTGAGTCCCGGTAATGGTGACCGCTGTACCTACGGGACCGGACGCGACACTCAAGCCGGAGATGTAGGGCGCGTTACCTCCGCCGCCTCCCCCACCACGGTAAGAACCGCTACAGCCGGCGATGAAGAGAAGCAGCGTAACGAGAGAAACAAGAAGCGACAAATTCTGAACGGCGACGCGGACGCGTGTTGTTTTCATCGAGGGCATCCTGACCCCAAAAGTCGCAGCCGTTTTCGGGGACACTCTCAGGGCTGCCGCACAAATCGAAGGCCAGCAAGCATCCCGCGCTAACCAGAAGGCGGGAGAAGTGCCAAAGATGACAGGGCGCCATCTTCGAGGCTGGCTGATAAAACTGTACAACAGAGGAATAGAGAAAGTCACGGACTCGAAGAATGAACTCGAAGAATAAAGTCAAAGAGCTCAAGGTTCAAGAGTTCAACAAAGAAAAAGGGGCTGGATTCCTCCAACCCCTTGGCGAAATAAGGTTGAAATGTGAATTAGTTGGGCAGCAGGCCGTAGACGGTGAACACGAACTGGCCGCCGACGTAGACCCTGCTGTTGGCGACGGTCGGTGTGGACCACTTCACGCCATTTCCGGCCGCTCCCGCGCCGCTCGCGGGGCTGCTGAAGAGCAGGGTGCCGATGTTATTGGCATCGTAGGCGTCAAGGATCCCCGGCGTGTTGTCCTGGAAGCCTGTGTAATCAACGATCCAGACGATACCGCCGGTCGCTCCGTTGGCCGAGACCACGGGCGCGCCTCCGCGCGGCGGGAACGTGTTACCGGAAGAGGCAAATTGTGGTGTAGCGATCACGCCGTTCGCAATCTGGAACTGCATGAGCGGATAGTTCTGGCCCGTGAGGTAGATGTTGCCGTTCCAATAGGCGGGTCCAACATAATTGCCGCCATCATCGAGCGTGGTATTGGCGGGCGGGACAGGAACCAATTCCTGCACATCATTGTCTGAGGAGGAATTGAATTTGCCCATGTTGGCCTGGTCGAGAAGATAAACGACGGCATCCTTGCCAGTGGTGATGGCCAAGTGAGGATGCGCGGCGGAGCCGACAGCGTCGGGCAGAATGAGGACCGCGGCTGCGCCGAGATCCACGTCATTGGCGGCTAGGGTGGACTGGTTGAACGGAGTGAACCAGTCGAGAGGAGGCATGGAACCCGTGGAGTTGAATTTCAGGACCGTGTCGCCGAAATTCGACGTTCCGTCGTAGAGACCATTCGCGGTGACCACGTAGACGTTGCCGCTGGCATCAGCCGAAGGGCCTCCTCCGCTTTGCCAGATCGCGCCCTGGTTGCAGCCCGAGGCCGGGTTGCTGACCGCAGTGGCAAAAGTTTGCGCAAGCGTTGCCGCGTTATAGCCCATGAGCCAGCCCTGATAGTTGCACTGGTCACCGTGAGAGCCAAAAGCGAGATCCACAGTGCTGTTCGCGAGCAGCAGCGCGGGCCGCTGCAGGTGTTTCTGTGCACTGAAGTTCGTGGCGCTAATTACTACGGGACCGCTGAACTTTTCCGCGCCGGTGATTAAGTTGAGTGCGTGGAGGCGATGGACGTAGCACGGCGAGGCGCTGGAGCAGGCCTGCCCGTTGACGGTGCCGACGGTTTCGCGCGTCTTGGGAACGACATAGAGCGTGTTGGTGGCCGGGTCGATGACGGGCGTGGAAGTGATCCCGATTTCCGGAACGATGTCGGTATTGGAGTTGACGTCGGCCATTGTAAGTGTGGTGACACCGCTGCTGAGAAAGTTCGTTTGCCAGAG
>Ga0126381_100002240_pt1 | contig 20885 bp, 20 predicted proteins | sample PanSoiMetPlot_28_FD_96465 | JGI IMG/M metagenome (GOLD analysis project Ga0126381, IMG submission 96465) | Tropical forest soil microbial communities from Panama - MetaG Plot_28 | ecosystem: Environmental > Terrestrial > Soil > Tropical forest > Bulk soil | place: Panama | collected 2016-02-17
ACGCAACCAGCTGCCGAACAACTACGTGATGAAGGTAGACAAAGCGAGCATGTCGGTCAGCGTCGAGGCGCGCGTGCCCTACCTCGACCAGAGAGTGGCTGAGATCGCGTACCAAATTCCTAAAGACCGGCTCTTGGCCGAAGGGACGGAGAAGAATGTGCTGCGGCGCGTCGCCCGCCGTTTCCGTTTGCTACCGGAGGAGACGCTTGCTCGCCCGAAGCTTGGCGGCAGCATGGCCGCATCCTGGCTGGACGAGCAGCCGGATTTCCGCAGGTTTGCCAAAGATATCATCCTTGCCCGGGGCGGATGGACCGAAGCCTTGGGTTTGAAACAAGCGATGGTGGATTACTTCGTCAATAACCGTGCAGGTTATAATTTCCCACGCGCCGTCAGCATCTTCCGCAATCTCGCCTGGCGGCTATTGATTCTTGAGATGTGGTCGAGCGCATACCGGGTCGCGCCTGATGTTGGTTGAAGGCCTGGTCAGCACCATTATCCCTGTCCACAACCGGCCCTTGCTCTTGCGGGAGGCGGTTGCGAGTGTACTTGTCCAGACCTACCGGCCGATTGAGATCGTCATTGTCGACGACGGCTCGACTGACGATACGGCCCAGTCAATCGCAGCCCTCGCAGCAGGGTACCCCAGCATTGTTCGCCACCTGCGTATTCCGAATGGCGGCCCAGGGGCCGCACGCGAGGCTGGTCGGGTAATCGCGAATGGCGAATTTATCCAGTATCTCGACAGCGATGATCTACTGCTACCGCACAAGTTCGAGCTGCAGGTTCGTGGGCTACGCGCGCGTCCGGAATGCGACGTCGCTTATGGGAGGACACGCTTTTATATGATTGGCGAGTCGCCCGGCAACATGTCATGGAAGCGCACGGGCGAACGAATCGAAACAATGTTTCCCTCGTTTCTGCAGTCGCGTTGGTGGGACACCTCGACCCCGCTCTACAGGCGCGAAGTGACGGATTTGGCGGGTCCATGGACTGAGCTGAGGAACGAGGAGGATTGGGAGTACGACTGCCGCATTGCCAGCAAGTGGGGGCGCTTGCATTATTGCGATGCGTTTATTTCCGACACACGGGTAACCTTCGAATCTCAGCTGAGTACAGCCGGCTCTAGTGATCCGGAGAAGCTCAGACATCGTGCTGCTGCACACAGGCTAATTTTGGAACATGCGCTTGCGGCGGGAATTCCTCACGAGACCACCGAGATGCGACATTTTTCGCGCGAACTTTTTCTATTAGCCCGTCAGTGTGGTGCAGCGGGACTTGCCGATGAAGCGCGGATCTTGTTTGGACTCGCGCGGCAGGCCTCGGGAAGCCAGCGGAGTCGCGGCATTGACTTTCTTCTGTACGGTGTAGGAGCTCGGCTCGTAGGATGGCGTGCGATGGGCAGCCTCACCTGCGGCTTGGATCGCCTTAGGGTATGAACACGTATCCCGAAGTATCGGTAGTGATGAGCGTTTACAATGGTGCTTCGCGCCTTGCTGCGACCCTAGACAGCATCTTGACGCAAGAGGGAGTGGCACTTGAATTCATAGTCGTGAATGATGGCTCAACTGACACATCGGGGCGTATCTTGAACGATTACGCGTCGCGCGACAGTCGACTGCGTATTATTCATCAGGAAAATACCGGGTTAACACGCGCCCTCATCCGCGGATGTGATGCTGCTCGCGGCGAGTTCATCGCTAGGCAAGATGCGGGGGATGTTTCTCTTCCGGGTCGGCTCGCTCGCCAGCGCGTCATTCTTGATGCCGAACCTGCTGTGGTCATGGTATCTTGTGCAACGCGCTTTGTGGGTCCGTCCGATGAGGAACTATACATGGTTGCACAGTTGAGTGAGGAATTGGAGAAAGGCCTGAGGCAGCTTACTATTGAAAAGGTGCGCGGTCCTTCGCACCATGGCAGCACGATGTTCCGCCGCTCGACTTATGAGCAGGTCGGTGGGTATAGAGCTGCTTTCCCTGTCGCGCAGGACCTCGACCTCTGGATGCGAGTTTCGGAGGTGGGTCGCTGCGTCGCCACACCTGAGATGCTGTATCAGGCGAAGCTGGCCCCTGGCTCGATCAGTGCCATACGGCGCGACGAGCAGCTTCGGGCTGCCCATTCCATTCTGGCTTGCGCTGCGGCGCGCCGTGCTGGCAAAAGCGAAGCGGAGCATCTGAGCCGCTGGCAAATCGAGCTGGCCGGGGTAGGGCCCCGTGCGGCTGGCGGCCGCAGACGCTCCGCGGACAGCGAGCACGCTCGGTTCTACTATTCCATTGCCGGCCTCCTAAGGCAAAATCGCCCTGAGTGTTCTCGGTTCTACTACTGGAAATCTATCCGCTGCTGGGTGCTTTACGCACCCGCGTGGGCGGGCCTAGTACGACTAATGATATCCAGATGAAGCGGCCAACGCGCGACCCATCCTGGAGTCCGGAAGTCGAGGTACTCTACCGCCACGATATGCAGGAGATTTGGGATCAGACAATCAACCCACATATTTGGAACCAATATCACAATCAATTAGATCTCTACCTAGGACTAGCCGGAGGTGCTGACGGAGAAAGATCAAAAAAAATTCTTGATGCAGGATGCGCACAGGGAACATTGGCGCTTCTACTGGCCGAAAGAGGTCACGACGTAGTTGCATTAGACTTGCGTCCTGGCTTTCTCGAATACGCGCAAAGCCGTTACACCCATGGCCGGATCCGATTCGTAGCTGGGAACGCGTTGGAGTGCGAATTGGATGAGCGTTTCGATCTTGTGTTTGCCAATCAGATTGTCGAGCACATAATTTACCCAGAGCAATTGATCAGAGGGCTCAAAGGTTTACTGAACTCGAAGGGTAAGCTTGTCGTAACGACCCCCAACTGGCATTACTTACGAAACTCGCTGCCTAGCTTTGAAGAGCTCGGGGATGCTAGTCAGTTTGAACATCTCCAATTCACTGCCGATGGCGACGGACATTTTTTTGCCTATAAGGTCGCGGAGTTGGAGCATATTTTTGCGAATGCGGGCTTCGAAATCGTTGAGCGTTATGTGTTCGAGTCGCCCTTCGTTTCGGGACACTTAAAGTTACGTCATCTCCATCGGGTGGTTCCGTTGAGCGCGCTACAAGCATTGGATCGCGTAACATTGGCGTCGCCATTGGCCCGGTATTTAGCTCACCAGCTTATGATTGTGGGCAAGCATATATGAACTCGTGGCAGCATCATCTTTACTATTCTGCAGATCGTGTTCGCGCATGGCGGGGTTATGCGAGAGCGAAGTTATGGGCTTTGCAGGGTGCCAAACTAAGTAGACGGATCATCGTTGAGGCGGGCTGCCGTATTGATCGGCCGTGGGGAGTGACGATCGGTGAACGATCACGACTGGAGCCCCGCGTCTGGCTCAAGTTAGTATCTGATGCGGCGCGTGCTGAAATCGGTAGTTTTTGTTTTTTGGGGGCTGGAACTGAGCTTAATGTTATCAATAGCATTGTGATTGGCAATCATACGGTGATTGCGCCCGGTTGCTTTATCACGGATCACGATCACGGGACCCTTGCGGACCATGGGATCGATGAACAGCCGTGCGTAGCGGCTCCGGTAAAGATCGGATCTGATGTTTGGATCGGTGCTGGGGTCTGTATTTTACGCGGGGTCACGATCGGTGACGGGGCCGTGATCGGAGCTGGGGCCGTAGTCAGGCATGACATGTCGGCTTATGAGGTCGCGGCGGGGATTCCTGCAAAGAGTATTGGCAATAGAGCATTAAGGTAAGCGCTTGACGCTCAGTGTGGATAGCGGATGCCCGCTCGATAGAAAGGTGAATTCGAATTCGCGACCTATCTCTATTGTTGTTCCCACGTATCGACGTGATAGCGTCCTGATCGCTACCATTGGACACTTACTTGAGCTCGACCCGGCACCAGCAGAGATCTTGGTGGTGGATCAGACAGAAAGGCACCAGGAAATTGTTGAACACACGCTCCGGAATTGGGAAGCGGCGGGCGCCATCCGATTGGTGCGCTTGGTCGAGCCGTCGATAACGCGGGCGATGAATCGCGGACTATGCGAAGCCGCGCAAACTTTCGTCCTATTTGTCGATGACGACATCATTCCGGAACCAGGCTTGCTTGAACTGCATTGGTGCGCGCTGGAAAGGACAGGAGCAGCCTTGGTCGCCGGGCGGGTAATCCAGCCGTGGGACGAAGGAAAGGACTTTTCGAAACGCGGAAGCTTCCATTTCGCCTCAATGCGAGCGGGATGGATACGTGAGTTTATGGGCGGTAATTTCACAGTGCGCCGCAAAATCGCCCTTAAACTGGGCGGATTTGACGAGCAATTTGTGAGCGTAGCGTATAACTTCGAGGCTGAATTTGCCTATAGGCTCTGCGGGGCTGGTCACCAGATTTTTTACGAACCCGCAGCCTGCGTTCACCATTTGAAAACTAGTGAGGGTGGCACGCGAATGTTTGGAGACCACTTAAGGAGTGTCAGGCCCGATCACGCTGTTGGAGCATACTATTACATCTTGCGTACGTGGTCAGGTTGGCAAAGCTTGGTTCAGTTTTTGAGACGCCCATTGCAGGCCATCGCGACACGACATCATCTTTATCGCCCGTGGTGGATCCCAGCGACGCTCGTCGCGGAACTTTCCGGAATGGGTTGGGCACTGGTCCTGGCCGCACAAGGACCTCGTTATTTGAGCTCCAGCAACTGGCTGAAAGGTGGGTCATCCGGTGTATGAGCTGGCCATTTCGCTCGCGGCTGTTTTGGTTTTCTGGGCACTCGCAGAATGGCGCTTAGCCCTGTTATTGTGTCTTGGAACTGCCGTTCTGCAAGATCCCCTCAGAAAACTTACACCCGATCAACCCGTTTTCTTTGTCGTACTTGTGGGGGCGGTGTTTGTGGCAGCCTGCATTGGGGCCCTGGCTCGGGGGACTGCGTTGGCACCGAATGTATTATTTAAAAGATACCGGCAGCTTGCCGCGCCTTTCTTGACTTTGCTGCTGCTGATCATCGTGCAAGCATTCAATTCTTATTTGCGTTTCGACAATCCAATGATACCACTGATTGGGCTACTCACCTATGTGCTGCCATTTACGTCGATTGTGTTTGCGTACCAGCTGGTTTCTCGCCAGGGCGAGCTCAGCATTAATCGGTTTATGAAATGGTACGTTGTTTGTATCGCCCTTGCGTTGACGACAGTGTACTTTGAGTTTTCGGGTTACGACTGGTCGATACTTGGACAGGTTGGCGAAAAACTGATAATATACGATGAAGTGACGGGTGCTGTATTGTACCCATCCTCGGGATCATTCCGGGCATCCGAGATCGCAGCATGGCATGCGATGACAACGGCGTGCTTCATCGTGCTAATGACATTCATGCAAAGGGCAACCTTTACACGATTGTTAATTTCTGTGATCGTCGCCGTGCTTCTTATCGCAGTCGGGCTTCTCACGGGTCGTCGAAAACTCGTCGTCGAGTTGACGGTCTTCGTAAGCACCTATTTTATTCTCTGGATTGTCCTCGAAAGGGGCGTGGGTAAACTAGCCATCATTGCTTTTACAGGTGCTGCACTTGCCGGATATGGATGGTTGGCGGCAGAACTGCGAGACGGTGTCAGCGAGCGTTTCAATGGAGAATCGGTAAATTACTCTTTCTACGTTCAGCGGAGCGAAGGCGCTTTCCAAGATGTCCCATCGCGCTTCGTTGAGTTAGGCATGGCGCCCATAATGTGGGCGTATGACAGCTTTGGCGTATTCGGCGCTGGGCTGGGGGCGGGGACGCAGGGCACACAACACTTCGGAGGGGGAGGGGATATCGCAGCGGCAGCGGAAGGTGGGCTGGGCAAGATCACACTTGAGCTGGGGATACCTGGTCTTTTTGTAATGGGTTGGTTTGCGATTTTGCTTTTCCGGTATCTCTGGCGGATCATGCAAGCTGCATCGCGACATTCGGTAAGGATGGGTCGACTTTCCTTCGGTCTTTTCAGTTTTCTCGTGGCCAACCTGGCAGGGTTCTCAGTTGCCACGCAAGCATATGGCGACCTCTTCGTATTGTTGATCTTGAGCTGGACGCTTGGTTTTCTGTTGGCTATTCCGGCACTGGTTGAACGGGAGGTGCGCGACCGACAGCTGGCGATCTTTGAAGAGCCTCCCTCGATATTCCGGCCTAAGATTGAAGTTAGCAGCCGGATTTGAGATTGGGTTGTGCTTACAGTTCTGACAACTCATCCGATCCAGTATCAGGTCCCGGTGTGGAAAGGACTGGCAGCTAGAAAAAAGATCCCTTTAAAGGTCTTTTACATGAGCGACCAGGGTCTGGAAGCGCGGTTCGACCCTGGGTTTGGCAAGTCGCTTTCGTGGGATATCGATTTGTTGGGCGGCTACGAAAGTGAGTTCCTGGATACCTATAAAGGCCAGCGGTCGGACTCGTTTTGGTGGCTGCGACTTAAGCGCGGACTTGGGAGCGCACTGCGCGGAATGGGCGTGGACGTGCTTTGGATCCAGGGCTGGCAGGTGGCGGCCTATTGGCAGGCTGTGTTCGAAGCGCGACAAACCAGTACCGAGGTATGGCTCCGAGGAGAAACGAACGCGCGCAGCAACGCGGGCCGGATGGGCCGACTATTCAAGCGCCCGCTGCTGCGCGAATTTCTTGGCCGTGTCGACCGGTTCCTGTACATCGGCGAGGCCAATCGACAGTTCTACCTGGAACAGGGTATTAGTGAGGGGCGGCTCGTTTCCGCACCCTATTGCGTAGACAATGCGCGATTTGCGACCGCGGCCGCTGCCGCTCGCAGCGAACGTGACCGAATTCGTGCGGAATGGCGCATCCCAGCAGACGCATTCTGTTTTCTTTTTGCGGGAAAATTCGTCGCTAAGAAACGACCGCTGGATATCATCCAGGCGGCGCAACGCCTTCACTGTACGCTTCGGGAAAAGAAAATACATCTGTTGTGGGTCGGTACGGGCGAGCTTGGGGCTGAGCTTAGGCAATCCTGCCATGCATGCTTCGATGCATTAAGCCAATCGCCTGTCTCCGCGCCCAAAGGTCACCATGGACCGAATGCCTCTTTTATCGGCTTCCTGAACCAGTCGGAGATCAACCGAGCGTATGTCGCGGCCGATTGCCTGGTTCTCCCAAGTGACGCCAAAGAAACCTGGGGACTGGTTGTCAACGAGGCGATGGCCAGCGGCTTGCCGTGCGTTGTGAGCGACGCCTGCGGTTGTGCGGATGATCTTATCAAGCCGATCCGGCCGGCTCTCTGCTATCCGGTGGGAGACATTAGCGCTTTGGAGCACGCTATGGTGGCAGCAGTCACAGATGCCCCGCCCTCGCAGCTCTTGAGAGCGCACATTTCCAAGTACGATGTTAGCAAAACCATTGATGCCGTTGAGAGCCTCTATTTGGAACGAGACGCCAATTCAAATCGTAATTTTGGCAGCGAAACCTCTCAGGCGCGGACACGCCCCAGTACTGCGCTGTGATGCTGTAAAATGTAGTGCAGACCGTATTCGCGGGGGGCACTGGGGTTAGCAATGGATTTGGTATCAGCTCCTGTAGCGATGTTCGTTCAACTGCGGCAAATCGCTCGCTTCTTGTGTAATCATCCGCTGACGCGAGATCATCGTGCGGCGGGATTTGTGCGCCTTTTCAGATGGCAGATCGAAAGCCGCTTGCGCCGTGAGGTCATCGTTCCATGGGTCGACGGCACTCGATTGGCTGCGCGCCGCGGTATGACGGGGGCGACCGGCAACATCTACGCTGGCCTGCATGAATTTGCCGACATGGCATTCACGTTGCATTTTCTCCGACCCGATGATCTGTTTCTGGATGTCGGCGCAAACATTGGCAGCTATACGCTTCTCGCTTCAGGCGTGTGCAAGGCAAGAACAATCGCTTTCGAACCCGATCCGCAGACGATGGCGCTGCTTCGGCGCAACATCGATCTTAATGGCCTGGATGGACGCGTTCTGTTAGAGCAGACCGCCGTAGGAGCCGAAGATGGCGAGGTCGAGTTCACCACGGGATTGGATACATGCAATCACGTAACAAAAGGAAACGAAGGACGAACTCAACGGGTGGCGATGCTGACACTTGATCGCGTCGCGGGCTTAACTCCGCCCATCATGATCAAGGTCGATGTTGAGGGCTATGAAGCGGACGTCTTTCGAGGCGCGCGGGCTGTGGTCGACTCACCGTTACTCAAGGCAGTGATTACCGAAGGTCAGAGGGCCGCTGACATCGCGCTATTGTTGAGTGCTGGCTTTGCGCAATACGAATACGACCCGTTTCAGCGAGTGCTTAACCCAGCTGCCGGTTACAGGTCTCGCAACAACGCGCTATTTCTTCGGGATTCATCATTCGCTGCCGCGAGATTAAGGGCCGCGTCATCATTTCAGGTTTTGGGGTATACGATTTGACTTTCCTAATCAAACGAGATGACTAAAAGCGCAATTGTTATGGACATCGAAAAGAGCGCAATGTGCGGTCGCGGAGGTGGCTGGAATTGAACGTGCACCGAACTCAACCGAAATTGGTGGACGCTGGAACCGAAAATAGGAACACCGAAGATGAGGTTCTCGCCCTAAAGGACTGGGTAGAGCAGAACGCGGCCTCGGTGCTCATTGTCCCCAGCGAAATCTTCTCCGCCTGTCGCGTATGCTGATTTTTCACCGGGAGTTTTACGGGACAGCTGTCCATGTCGAGGTTCCATCCTTTGAGGAGAAACTTTACCCGTGCGGGGTGGCGGAAGACGAAAGCGGGGCGCGCTGAATTGCGCGTCGGTCGGTAGCAGTTCGCCTCGATCTATAAACGGCTCCAGTTCCGACCGAGGTGTGACGATAGCGTTTCAATATTGAGAATTCTCTGCAATGCCGTCCTACGTCAAACTCGTGCGTCTGGATTTGGTTGCACGAATGCTCTACTGCGCGTCGAGGCATGGCCGCTAAAGCGAAGTCGGTGGGCAAAAGGCGCGGTTCGATTTGACCACACCAGACACCTTCGGAAAAAGACGCGGTTCGAGGAACCGTCATCATTTGAGCTCCGCCAGCGACTGGGACCATGGGGCGTTGGCCGCCGCCGTCGGCGCATCCGCTAGCCGTAGAGTCCTCGCCTTCTTCTTCGTCCAGCGCGTGTCCCCGGCTGGATAGTGCGGGGGGTGATGAAGAGGACCGGCGCGAACCCGGAATAGGACCTTCATGCGGATCCTCCACGTCATCCCGAGCTACTTGCCGGCTGTGCGCTATGGAGGACCAATCTTTGCGATTCACTCGCTCTGCAAGGCGATGGCGGCAAGAGGTCATGAAGTCCAAGTCTTTACCACGAACATTGACGGGCCGGGGAACAGTCCCGTACCAATCGGATTTCCCGTTAATATGGATGGCGTTAAGATCCAATATTTTTTTTGTCCTTCGCTCAGAAGACTTTATTGGGCGCCGGCGCTAGGTCGCGCCCTAAAGAACGAAATCGGTTACTTCGACGCATTGCATCTTCATTCAGTTTTTCTGTGGCCGACGTGGGCGGCAGCGCGTGCGGCGCGCAAAGCTGGCGTTCCTTACGTACTCTCGCCCAGAGGCATGCTGGTCAGGGATCTGATCGGCCGGCGCAGCTGGCTTGCCAAATCAGCGTGGATGAAGATGATCGAGATATCGAACGTCCAGCAAGCTGCTGCCGTTCATTTGACATCGCAACTCGAAGCCGCGGAGCTCCAGCGCTTTGGCTGGCGATTGCCGCGGGTGGCCGTCATTCCGAATGGAGTTGACGAGCCAGTGCCCTGCGATGGCGAAATCCCCGCAGACGTCAAGACGATTGCCGCAGAGCAGCCGCTTGTTTTGTTTCTCGGGAGGATCAGCTGGAAAAAGGGACTCGATCGGCTTTTACGCGCGTTTGCGTCCACCAGGGCAGCCAAACTCGCCATCGTGGGCACCGACGACGAGGGCCTCTGTCCGCGACTGGCGAAGCTTGCGGCAAGCCTGCGAATTTCGGACCGCATTCGCATCCTTCCGCGCACCATCATCGGGTCCGAAAAGGAGCATTTGTTCGCTGCAGCGCGGGTCTTCGTGCTCACTTCGTATTCGGAGAATTTTGGCAACACCGTGCTTGAAGCCATGCGGCGTCGCGTGCCGGTGGTCGTAACGCCGGAAGTAGGCGCTGCCGATATCGTGCGGGAGTCTGGAGGTGGCCTCGTCGTTCCTGGGGACCCGATCCCACTCGGTGCCGCCATCTGCCGGCTGACATCAGATGTGGACCTCGCCCGATCAATGGGGGAAGCCGGACAACGCCACGCGATAGCCCACTATTCTTGGACGAGCATCGCCGTCCGAATGGAAGCTTTGTACGGAAGCCTCAGATTGTAGAGATCGCGAGCGGAATCACATTGCTTGATTAGCGGACGACGCATTCTAGAGTGCTCGACAAGGTGGTTGGTATTGCGTCGCCGATTGCCGGCGGCATTTGAAAATGCAGTTCTTTACGTTACCCCGGCGGCAGGGCTTCGCTACATTTTCAGACCGATGGCCAATATTGATGCTCCGCTGCTGACGGTTGCTCATACACTGGTCAGAAAGGATGATGTCATTTGGGATATTGGTGCCAATGTTGGCCTATTTTCGTTAGCGGCAGCTGTTTGTGCAGGCGATCGCGGCCAAGTGATTGCCTTTGAACCAGATGCGTGGATTGCTCAACTGCTCAGGAGAACGAGTCGGGTGAAACCGATTACCAGTGCGCGGATAACGGTTGTTCCCATTGCGGTTGCATCGGAGATTGCGCTGAGGTCCCTCTCGATTGCGGCCCGGTCAAGAGCTTCCAATGCGCTGTCGGAATACGGTAGCACTCAAATGGGTGGGCTGGAGGAACATCACGTGGTCGCGGCGTTCAATCTCGACTGGTTGCTCTCAAAATTACCTATGCCAGATATCATCAAGATAGATGTGGAGGGCGCCGAACTTGAGGTTCTGAGCAATCAGGTCCGCATGCTGAATGAGGTACGACCATTGATTGTATGCGAAGTGGGATCCAACACTACTGACGAAATTACTAAACTTTTGACATCAGCGTCATACCGATTATTCGATGGTGAAAAACCGTTGATGAACGCGCAAATAGTCAATCGCGCAACTTGGAGCACGATAGCGATACCCGAAGAAAAGAGACATCGGTTGCCGTAACGTTCGGTGTGCGCAGTCAGCTCCAGCGATGTACGCCAGGAACGAAGAAGGTGTCCAGGGATCGTCGTATGCTTGACCATGTAACACCGGTTCTGCTGACGCATAATGAGGTACAAAATATCGCCCGCACTCTGTCACACCTTGCCTGGGCCAAGGACATTGTCGTCGTCGACAGTGGTAGTACGGACGGGACGCTGGCGATCCTAGCAAGCCTTCCCAAGGTACGCGTTTTCAAGCGCAGTTTCGATAGCCATGGAAACCAGTGGCGGTATGCAGTCGAGGAGACACAGATCGCCACCGATTGGATCCTCCGCCTTGATGCAGACTACCAAGTGAGCGATGCGCTCGTGGCGGAGATTGCAGCGCTCGACCCGGACGCCCCCGTTAGCGCCTATCGCGTCTCGTTCGACTACGCCATTTTCTCTCGCAAGCTGTTGTCTTCGCTCTATCCCGCGAATACCGTTCTGCTGCGCAAGGGACGCTTTTCTGTACGCGATAAGGGACACACCGAGGCTTGGGACGTAAATGGTCCCGTGGCGACTCTCAGCGACGTAATCATCCATGACGATTGGAAGGCAACCGGACAATGGCTGATCAGCCAAGCGCGCTACATGCAACGCGAGTTCGATTATCTTCACATGGACAAAGGTGGACTGGTCCGCTGGCTGCGGCTCAGGCCGCCGCTCATGCCCATAGCGGTTTTTCTCTACTGCCTGTTTGGAAAGGGTCTTCTTTTGAACGGCCGTGCGGGAATTTTTTACGCCTTGCAGCGCATGGTAGCCGAAGCTGCGCTATCGCTTATAGTGCTCGAGGAAAAGTTGCGCAATCAGGCCCTTCGATCCACTGACCCCGACCCGACTTAATAGTGGGCGCCGATACGCGGACCTCGAGCAGACGACCGATTTGGCTGCCCCGCTATGGCAATAAGCGAATGCAGTCCCTTATTGCAGAAGCTTGAGGCTCTCGTTCAGCGCGGCAATCAGGTGAGGCGGGCGGGGGCGTCTGAAAAAGTTTCGGACAAAGCGGCAGGGCCTGTGCGGCGGTCCCAGCGCCCTAGCCAGAATCCCTCGATGATCATCCTCGGCCTCAACGCCTTCCATGGCGATTCCGCGGCTGCGCTCGTCCGGGACGGCGAGCTTGTTGCCGCGGCGGAAGAGGAGCGGTTCCGCCGCGTGAAGCATTGGGCTGGCTTTCCGTCGAAGGCAATCGCCTTTTGCCTCCGGGAAGCAGGCCTCTCCCTGTCCGATGTTCAGCATGTTGCGGTCAATCAGGATAGCCGGGCCAATCTCCTGAGGAAGCTAGCCTATCTGGTGACGCAACGCCCGAGACTCGGTCTCATGCTCAACCGCCTCAAGAACCGGCGTGCTCGAGGAAGCATCTCGGAATTGATGGCCGCGAGCTTTTCCGGCCAGCACCTCCACGGCCAGGTGCACCAGATTGAGCATCATCTGGCACATCTTGCCTCGGCCTTCCACGTGTCGCCATTCGAGGAAGCCGTCGTAGTCTCGGTCGATGGCTTTGGAGATTTCTCAAGTGCTGCCTGGGGTGTCGGCAACGGGAAAGACGTCTCCATTGACGGACGGGTGTATTTTCCGCATTCGCTCGGCATCTTCTATCAGGCCCTGACGCAGTATCTCGGCTTTCCGCATTATGGCGACGAGTACAAGGTCATGGGTCTTGCACCCTACGGCAAGCCGGCATTCATGGATGCGATGCGCAAAATCGTGCGGCTCAAGCCCGATGGCCCATATGAACTCGATCTCGCCTATTTTCGCCACCACAAGGAGCAGGTGACGTATCAGTGGACGGACGGATCACCTGAATTTGGCGATCTGTTCGCGCCCGCACTGGAGGCGTTGCTAGGACCGTGTCGCGCACCCAACGATCCGTTCGATGATCGGCATCGCGACATCGCGCGCTCAGTGCAAGCGATGTACGAAGAAGCATTCTTTCACTTGATTGGCGCCCTGCAGAAACGCTACGGGCTCACCGATCTGGCGCTCGCTGGCGGGTGCGCCATGAACTCGGTTGCCAACGGAAAAGTGCGGCGGATGACGCCGTTCCGGAGGGTTTATGTACAATCGGCAGCTGGCGATGCCGGCGGCGCGATCGGTGCGGCCTTTGCACTGTGGCACCAGGTCGGTGGCGCGCGGTCGTTCGTAATGGACCACGCTTATTGGGGTCCCCAATTCAGTTCGGGCGATATCCACGCGCTGATGGCCGCCCGGCAATCCGAGATCGACGCGGCCGGCTGCTCGGTGGAGTATATTGCGGACGAGGCAGAGCTGTGCCGTCGGGCGGCGGTGGCAATCGCCGAGGGGAGGGTCGTCGGCTGGTTTCAGGGCCGCATGGAATGGGGCCCGCGCGCGCTCGGCAATCGCTCGATCGTCTGCGATCCACGTCGCGCCGACGTGAAGGCCATTCTCAATGCCAAGATCAAGCGGCGGGAATCCTTCCGTCCGTTCGCACCCTCGGTACTCGCAGAAGCGGTGACGGATTGGTTTGAGGAGGATGATGACGTCCCCTTCATGATGCAAGTTTTCCAGATTCGTGAAGACAAGCGGCGGCTGATTCCCGCGGTGACTCATGTCGACGGCTCCGGCCGGCTGCAGACGGTCTATCGACGCACCAATCCGCGCTATCACAGATTGATCGAGTCTTACCGCGATCTTACCGGCATCCCTATTGTGCTCAACACCTCGTTCAACGAGAACGAACCGGTGGTGTGCGAGCCGAAGGAGGCGCTTGATTGCTTCCTCCGCACCAGAATGGATGTGCTAATCATGGGCGAGACCATATTGTTACGACAGAATGGATGAAGCAGTGACTATGGCACCCGAACAGTTTCTCGATCTTCGATGGGGGTCCACGCCGGACCACTCCAATGGGGGTGGATCACCAGAATTCGACGTGCTTTGCTCGATAGTTCGCGCAAAGCGCGATCACGGCCAGATTGCGAACGCACTTAGAGGCCATATCGAATGGAGCGACTTATTGAACCTTGCGGAAGCTCACGGAGTTAGACCTCAATTAATTCGTTCGTTTCAAGAGTTGGACTGGATTGGTGTGCCATCGGCGACAAAGCAATCTTTGTTGGATTTTCTGCCGCTTCAGAAGGCGCGTAGCCTCTATCTTGCCGGTGAACTAATTCAGGTGAGTGATCAACTTTCGCAAGGAGCAATTAGGTTCGCCACGTTTAAGGGGCCTTCGCTGGCCGCTGCATTGTATGGAGACCTATCACTCAGGGAATGCAACGACATTGACATAATCGTCGATGAAAAGAAGGTTGCGCAAACTGAAGCCGCCCTAGGTTCGCTCGGCTACCATGCCGTTCATGGTAGCTCAGTGTTTCGGGGAGCGTTTCTCGCATATCAGAGGCAGTTTGCGTTGGTTCGAGAGGCCCCGAGGCTCGCGGTTGACCTGCATTGGGATTTCACCTCTTCGTATGCTCCGTTTCCGATCTCGCCGGCAGAGATTTGGAATAATTTGGAGGAGGTTTATGTCGGGGGTCGGGCGGTACCTTCGCTAGGCCGAAACGAGTTGGCTCTGTTCTTAGCAGGCCACGGGACCAAGGAGGGTTGGAGGTATCTAAGATCGCTGAGTGACTTTGCAATGTTCATCGAAAAGCACCCTGATCTCGATTGGGACTACCTTCTAGACCGCGCTCGGCGGAGAGGATGCGGGCGGTCGCTGCTGCTGGGCTGCCAACTAGCCGCCCAATTGCTTGGAACCCGAGTGAAAGGCGATTTGCTCAAGGTCGCCGAAACCAGGGCGCAAGGTCTCGCACAAACCGTGGTGCGCCGGGCTCGTAATGAGCTGCGGGCACCGACCTTGGAGCGTGACCTGGCCGACCTCGAACTATGCGAAAATCTATTGCAAAAAGCACGCGCCGTAGGGAAATTTCTAATCACCCGGACAGTTAGCGATTACGTTTCCATGCCGCTGCCCCGCCCCCTTTGGCGTGTCTATCATTTGACGAGACCCTTCCGCTTAGCTGGCAAGGTCACCACAAATTTCGGACTGATTGGCTCAAGCCAGATATGCAAAAGAGGGCTCGCCGAGCGGAGCCGCCCGATTAATAATTTCCCATGAGAAAGAAAGATTATGCCAGCGGCTGCTGCGCCAGGCTATGCCGGATCCGAGATCGACATCATGGCGCGGCGCCGGGATGTGCCATTACGAGGGAAGCATGATAGTCAGGCATGGACGGCGCGGTCGCCCTCCGCTATGAGCCCATCAGCCGTGCACAACGAATGTGCGCCGCCCTCTACTGACGCACAATTCTCATGAACTCACAATTCACCAAAGCCACTGTGCTCTCCACTTTCACGCCGTACACTCTCTTGTTTCTCGACTTCGCGGTGTTCGCCGGAGTAAAGGGCCTTAGGGCTCTCCTTCTAGTCTTCCTCGGCGCGATCGTGGAGGGCGTGTGGCCTGGTGCTCCTCATTCCGTTTTTTTCTGTCATTATCGATTCGCAAAACACTGGAGGTTGGCTCGAAGACAAAACTCAGTGGCTTTTCACATTGTTCTACGTTGAGAGCCGTCTTGCAAAATTAAGCCTGCTCGTTTCCTTCTTCGCGGTACTGATGATCGCGAGAGCCATCATTATCACCTTGCGCGACGTGACTGTGGCGGAGTTGGAAGTCGGCTTCGTCCAGCAGATTCGCTCGCGCATCACTCGCCAACTCGCGGCTGCACGCTGGGACATCATCTCGCGCTTGCGTCACAGTCGCATTACGCATGTGATGGGCACGGACATCGTCCAGATTAGCAGTGCGACGAACATCCTTTTGCGCGACGCGGTTGCCATAATCTTGCTCGGAAGCCAGATAGTCCTCACCTTTTTGCTGGCGCCTTTGCTAGCGATATTCGTGTTGGGCGTCGTACTCGTTGGCGCCGCAATACTCCTGCCGATGGTGAAGCGTGCGCGTGCGATCGGAGTTTTCCAAACCAATGCTAATTTGTCACTCATCGATAATGTGACGCAATTCCTGGGGCCTAGAAGCTCGCGATTAGCCAAAATCTTCAGGAAAGCTTTACTCGCGAATTCGAAGCAACTCTCAGTCAGCTAGGAGCGCAGCAGATCCATTATGTCCGCAAGCAGACGATAACCAGACTGGCGGTGACAACAATCTCTGGTCTGGTCGGTGCCGTCGCCATGGCATTAAGCATTATCTTCTTCGATACTTCCGCATCGGTGCTTATCACTCTGCTTCTGATTTTCTCACGGATGAGCGGGCCCGTCATGCAACTTCAACTGGACGCACAGCATTTGGCGCGCACATTGCCTGCTTACGAGAAGATTCGAGAGCTCGAAACCGACCTCGCTGTGGCCGAAGCGGCAACGGTAGCGTACCCTAATCACGCTCGTGTCCTTCCGGATGGTCCGATCGTCTTTAGGAGGGTCTCGTTCTCGCACTATAAGGACGCGGGTTTATCCGACTCAACCGGAGGTGTGCGCGATCTCAATCTGGTCATCGAGCCCGGAAGCATCGTTGGTATCACCGGGCCATCGGGTGCCGGAAAGACGACGTTTGCCGACCTTCTCGTTGGTCTCTATTCGCCGCAGTCGGGCGAAATCTGCGTCGGCGGCGTTCCATTACACGGACCATCAGTGATGGTGTGGCGAAACGCGGTTAGCTACGTCGCGCAAGACCCATACCTTTTCCACGATACGATACGCCGGAACCTCCTGTGGGCCGCTCCGGAGGCTAACGAGGCAGCGATATGGCACGTGCTTTGCATGGTCGGTGCGGAAAACATCGTCCGCAACATGTCACAGGGACTCGATGCCGTGGTGGGCGAACGCGGAGGCCTATTGTCAGGCGGTGAGCGACAGCGGCTATGTCTTGCCCGCGCGATGCTTCGTCGTCCGCATCTCCTGGTGCTCGATGAAGCGACCAGCGCTATCGACATCGAAGGCGAGAACGCGCTACTCGATCGGCTACTGCGGGCCACGCCGCGCCCGACGATCGTCATGATCGCACACCGCATTGAGAGTCTGCGCCATTGTCAACGCGTCCTGCTGTTCGATAGGGGCACGGTGGTTTCGGAAGGCCGCAGCAACAATGCCTTTCCGGTCTATAATTTCAAAGATTACCAGAGAGCAGAGGCGACGGCTCGATGAAGTGACTTGCGGGACAATCAGACGTGCCGTCGATTCGGAAAGAACAACTACTTGCGATGGAGGCACTCGCGTAACCAAAATTTTGCTACGATGTCGAACCCTGAATCAGAGATGGCTCTGACGGTGAAAGAGCTCACAAAATTCAGTCAGCTAACGTATCGAGATCAAGTGTTGCTGCTACGGGCGTTTTTTGCCCTGGCGGTATGCCGAGTTAGATTGCACGCTTGGGGCTTTCAAAAGCTTCAGCGCTGGGCGACTCGGCCTGCCAACGGAAACACTGCAGTGGATCCCCTTATCTGGGCGATTGAGGTAGCTTCAAAAAAGACGCTAGGAGCCTCGTGCCTGTGCCGTGCGCTCGCATTGCAGCGATTGCTGTCAAGGAACGGGCATGAGTCGGAACTGCGAATTGGTGTTGAGAAGAATGATAACCGGTTCGGCGCCCATGCTTGGCTGGTCTATCGTGATAAAGTTGTGATTGGCGCCGTACAATTGGAAAAGTACGAGTTGCTCACTGCGTGGCGAACCAAGATTAGTAAGGGCAGCTAGAGGCGTATGCCGATATGAGTTTTCTCGTTGTGTTTAATGCGGACGGGGCCGCTATTGATCCGAACCAACTTGCGCGGATGAATCTAAAAGTCGCGACGCAGCACGTCAAACTTTTGGGGGGCAGGCAACAAGTTGCGTTTGTGGAGCATCAAGATGACTTGTCTCTGTCCGCGGAGGATCTGGCCCATTGGGTCACCGTTAGCGGCGGTTTTTCGCTGATCGGGCGCGTTCGCTTAGATGCGCGTGAAGAAATCTGTTCAGTATTCCCCGAGTTATTCGCAACTAAGTCTGATGCGTTCATTTGCCTGCACGCATACGTGCGTTGGGGCGATCGGTGTGTTGACCGTTTGCGGGGCGATTTTTGCTTTGTTGTGTGGGATGAGCATCGACGTCGGCTGTTTTGCGCACGCGATCAGATTGGAGTTAGGCCACTTTTCTATGCACAGCTAAACAATAGCTGGTTAATAAGCGATTCTCTCGAATTGCTGGCCAGAGATCGGTCTACATACGCCGAACTGGATGAGTATTGGATCGCGGACTTCCTGATCTTTGGATATCCCAATGACATGGACACAACCGTATACAAACAAATCAGGCGGGTAGCGCCGGCTCACGTTCTTACCATAAGTGATAATGGTGGTGTCATCCAGCAATACTGGAAACTCGAAATCGGAGACCCACTATATTATTCCGATTCGAGGAACTACATTGAGCACTTTCGAGAAGTTCTTACGCCAGCAATAAAGGACCGTCTCCCGAAGGACCGCGTCGGTATTGCGATGAGCGGCGGTTTGGATTCGTCCACTTTGGCGGCGCAGGCCGTAAAGGTCGCTGGAGATCCCGCAAAAGTCGTGGCGCATACCTTCTATTTCGAGCACCTCGTGCCACATGAGGAAAAGCACTTCAGCTCCCTCGTCGCGAGTAAATTAGGAATATCGCTAAAGCTACGAGCCGTTGATGAACATCGCTATGATCCTCGTTGGTACGAACGTGGACTGCGCACACCAGAACCAAATCCAGCCATCATCCGGGCCGCTCCGGCGCGGATTATTGCCGCCGAAATGGCAAAGGAAGCCGAAGTATGGTTGTGGGGAGAAGGTCCTGATAACGCCCTCATTTTCGAATGGGAGGCCTATCTGCGATGGCTTGCGAGGAGGAATTGGCTTCGCCTCAGTGCTGCTGCAATCCAATACATCCAAAGCAAGCAAGCGCGGGAGTGGCTGGCTACAATAAGTAAATATACACACCCGCGTACAAGTGAAACGAATTCATCATTAGAGTTACCTGAGTGGATAAATGCGGACTTCGTCAGAGAACTCCGGCTTACTGCGAGAGCGCAGCAGGCAGCGGAATCTGGTAAGAACAAGCATCCCTGGCACCCACGTGCTATCGCGAGCTTCACCAGCGCCATTTGGCCAGCCTTCCTCGAGCAATTCGATAGGTCGATTTCTGGGACACCGTTATGCTGGAGGCACCCCTATCTTGATCTTCGAGTGTTGAGCTTTCTACTGTCAGTCCCCCCAATTCCATGGGCAAGACGTAAACGATTGATCCGCAAAGCTATGCGAGGCTTGCTCCCGAACGAGGTCTTGTCTCGGGACAAGGCCTCGGTAGGAAATTTTGAGGCGGCTCTGCTGGGAAAGTATGGCTTTCCCCCATTGTCACGAGTTGGACCGATTCTTCATTACATAGACCGCACCAAGGTTCCAGCAACCCTACCCCTTGAAAAAGCTACAGATTTGCTGGTCAACGTTTTTGTACTCGACGATTGGTTGAGATCTCGTCACGCAAGGAGGACATCTTATGAGGTCGCCCTGGAGGATGGTCTAAGGGGCCTTCCGCCACCTAGCTAGATGACCGACTATCGTTTATCATCGACTCTAGCCGGCTTAGGCCAGCCGATCCAATTGTCGAGCGAAAAATAGGCGGCTAAGGGAATGAAGCAATGCCGATGAATCTATCGACCATAGTTAAGCAGTCCAAGGACCAAGCCTCTTGCTGCCTAAATGATGAAGTTGCTATCTTGAATCTGCAGAGTGCGATGTATTTTGGCCTAGATGAGGTAGGAGCTTTTATTTGGCAAGCGCTAAATGAGCCACGGCCAATGAGCGAAATTTGTAGTATAGTTCTTGAGAGTTTCGAGGTTGATACCGAACGGTGTAGGACAGATGTCTTTAACTTTATCACAAAGCTTGAAAAGGAAGGACTCGTAGAACTCGAGGAGGCAAGCGGAGGAGTGCGCGCTCCGGTGTTGCCCAACGCCGCTCATACTTGATGAGGTTACGAGCGCCCTTGACAACCCGACAGAATGCGCAGCTGAACGATTGTACTCGCCTTGCGCTCGATCAGGGAACTTGGTTATTAGGGGTTTTACGACTTAAGCTAGTACCTGCCACGCAAGTAACAGAGATGAAGATCGCGACCGACCCAGGAGCAAAGATGATGACCCGTGAAGAGAATACAGCCCTTCGTCCAAAGCAGATAAAGAGACCTTACCGCGCTCCCGACCTGCACAAATACGGCAATATCCAGGAGATCACTCAAACCGTCGGCAGGGCGGGAAACAACGATAACGGGGTAGGCGTGGGAAAAGACCACAGTCAACCAGTGTAGTCTAAGCAATCAAAGCATATCCCATTTACACCAGTGCACATATAGCCTTTGGACTCCGCTGGCTGTCTGATATCGATTTGCCGGAGTTCTCTAGAGTAAGGGATGCTGCGTCTCCCGATGTTCAATTCCGGGTCAAAACATGGCCTGTTGCTCTGAGCGAGAGCGCTGATTGGATCCCGTGGTACCAGTCACCCAGCCAGTCGCTGAAGATCTTTCTTCTTTCACAAGGCGAATTGTTCCTCATTCGTTATATCGATGGGACAGACTTTCTTGTCCATCGCTCCGGTTCCCAAGTCTGGTGTCGATGGGATCAAAGGTTTTCTTTTGATTACGTGAGGGACTATTTAAATGGGCCCATCATGGGCTTTTTGCTGCGACTGCGTGGGCGGGTTTGCCTGCACGCCAGTGTTGTTGGCATGAATGATTGGGCGGTTGCCTTCGTGGGTCCG